>Ga0182027_10013775_pt1 | contig 11235 bp, 10 predicted proteins | sample 712E1DmetaG_FD_121300 | JGI IMG/M metagenome (GOLD analysis project Ga0182027, IMG submission 121300) | Permafrost microbial communities from Stordalen Mire, Sweden - 712E1D metaG (Illumina Assembly) | ecosystem: Environmental > Terrestrial > Soil > Wetlands > Permafrost | place: Sweden...
CGCACCCCCCGCACAGAAGAGCGCAAGCAAACTGGCAATAACCAGCTTTCCGCAGCAAAGATTCACCCTTGCCATCAATCGGAACTTCAGCGCTTCTTGCGGCCCCGTCACCGCGTCAGTATAGCGCCAGTTGCATGAGCCGCGGAGACGAACCAGGAATGCCGGCCCCAGCGAAGCGGTCGTGCTCATGAGTGAGTCTCCAGGTTTCGCGAGATGGGGGCATGACTCGATCATCATATTAACTGGAGTATCCCGCTAGTTACCCAGACGGGTTTCTAGTGCGTTTGTGTCATTGCCAAAGCCACTCGAACAAAGCTATAGAAATGTCATGCCCGAAATCTCAGCAATACGCTAAGCGCGGCTGCTAAGCTTGACAGATTGATTCTTATCCAAATGGCCCCTTAGTTGCGGGATAGCTTGAGTTCGGCAATGTGTCTCGATCCTGATGCCATCTCTGCCAAAGTTTTCGAAAGCAAATATGAATGAGTCAGCCTCCGCTGAAAAACAGGTTGAGTTGTCCATCGTCATGCCGTGCCTGAACGAACGAGAGACTGTGGGCCTATGTGTGCGCAAGGCGCTCACGAGTCTTCGCGAAGCCGGTATCAATGGTGAAGTAATCGTCAGCGACAACGGGTCAACCGACGGATCGGTCGAAATCGCCGAGTCGGAAGGCGCGCGCGTAATTCATGTCGCGGATAAAGGTTATGGCAGCGCATTGAAGGGCGGCATTCTTGCCGCAAGCGGGAAATACGTGCTCATGGCCGACTCAGACGATAGTCATGACCTCGAGCATCTTGACCCCTTCGTCGATAAGCTGCGCGATGGTTACGACCTCGTGATGGGAAACCGGTTCAAAGGCGGCATCGAACCAGGTGCGATGTCTTGGAAGAACCGCTATATCGGAAACCCCATACTCTCCTTCATCGGAAGACTCTTCTTTCGAGCAAACGTGGGAGATTTTCATTGCGGCCTGCGCGGTTTCACGCAGAGTGCCTTTCAAAAGATGGATTTGAGAACCACCGGTATGGAATTCGCCTCTGAAATTGTCATCAAAGCCAAGCTCATGGGGCTGAAGATGACCGAGGTGCCAACCTTCATGAGTCATGATGGGCGTTCACGCCCGCCACACCTTCGGCCGTATCGCGATGGCTGGAGACATCTCCGCTTCATGCTCATGTACAGTCCGCGTTGGCTTTTCCTCTATCCCGGTATTCTCTTGATCTTGCTGGGACTGGCTGGATGCGCATGGCTTTTGCCGGGACCTCAGTTCTTCCATGGCATCGAATTCGACGTGCATACGCTTCTTTACGCGTTCGTTTTCGTACTCCTGGGCTTCCAGCTTGTAGCCTTTGCCGTGTTCACCAAAATATTTGCTATCTCTGAGGGCTTGCTGCCCGAAGACCCGCACCTCAATCGCGCCTTTCGCTACATCACGCTGGAAACCGGCCTAGTTGTCGGTGGCCTGTTGATGACTTTAGGACTTGGCGGCTCGATCTATGCCGTCTTCGGTTGTGTCAGGGGAAGCTGCGACGCCCTGGAAAGTGCACATTTGCTGCGCATCGTCATGCCGTCTGTCTTCTCGCTGACCTTGGGTGTGCAGATCGTTTGCGGCAGCTTCTTCCTCAGCATTCTCGGGTTGCGGCGCCACTAAGGATATTCACGATGGATGCGAAGTAGACGTAGCGCAAGCGTATTTGAAAAGAATGGCTGCCGGGTACATCTGCGAGGAGATGATGCATGGAAGTTCTTGGTTCTCTTACAGACGATCATAAAGAGAAACCGCAAGAAAAGGGCGCGCTTCCTGGAGATCCCCGATTCGATCGGGCTCGTGCTGTGTACACGATTTACGCTCTGGCTCTTGCCGCGTCGATTTCCATTTGGTTCCTTCCCATTCGTTCTCCACTCCGGCTGGATGAGTTGGGCACGTACTGGCAGATAATGGCAGGTTTCTCGGAAATATGGGCTCGCCACTTCGTGACCCTTTCATCCCCCGAGCATGCCTACATCCTTTGGCTTTCAACCAAGCTGATCGGAAGCAGTGAGGTTGCCCTTAGAATCCCCTCCATCCTCGCCATGCTTGCTGCGGTCTATGTGCTATTCCTCGCCGCTCGCGAGCTTTTCGAGCGCGATGTTGCCATCCTGGCGGCCATAGTCTTTTGTCTCCATCCTATTGTTATTTTCGAGTCAATCGACGCACGCCCCTACGCATTTGCAGCGCTGGCAACAAACATCGCCATCCTTATTCTGATTCGCTTGCGCCGCAATAATTCGGACTGGTTGGCAGCGCTGTTCGGCCTCTCGGCAGCAGCCATCGTCTGGTTCCAATTCCTGTTCATTGATATTCTGCCAGCCATGGTTCTCTGTTTCTTCGCCATCAAGATTTGTGACCGCAAGACCTTGTGGCGACAGTTCAGCATTGCCCTCGCCGCGTTTACGTTGGCCTCCTTACCGGTGATTCCAATCATGCTCTATTTGTTCCGCACCAGTAAGACCCACGTTTACGAAAGCGCTCCGAATCTAGCGGACCTCGCCTTGACGCTCGCGCCGGGGTGGCACTTGATCGCTTTATGCGTCACCTGTTTTGTTGCTTTTCTCGTTTTCGCCGCAAGACAGCGGCACTATTCTTTCAACCGGTTTGAGGGATGGCATCTCATTCTTTGTGCGTCCTTGGCACTCATTCCAATTCTGATTCTCTACGGCGTGAGCGTGGGAACATCCACACACATTTTTACGACATGCCACCGGCTGGACGCGGTTCCGGGAATCGCGCTCTGCTGGGCTTTCGTCCTCAGTCGCCTCCACTCACGCAATTTACGTTTGCTATTCTCCGTAGCACTGGTAACGGTAACCGCTACGACTCTCCTGGAAGCAAGGCTTCCGACTGCCAAAGTGCACGGATACGCTTGGAAATATGCTCTGGAATATGTTGAAAAGAACGCCAGCACCGATGATGCCCCTGTGATGATCTGCAGCGACTTCCCCGAGGCTGATTACGCTACTATGCCGCTAAACTCGGCAAAAGACAGCAAGCTGTTCGCACAGCTCTCTTACTACAAACTCACCGTGCCGGTCGTTCCCTTGCCCAGGGCGCTCAACAATGAAGCGATGCGCGTCGGTTCATCGTTTTTGAAAGAGGCCGCACAGAAACACGAACGTTTTCTGGCCCTCGCAAATGAACCGTCGTACAGGACTCTTGACTGGCTCACGCAGAATGCCGCTGCAACGCACTCTGTACGCAAGCTAGGCGTATTCGATGGAATTGAGGTACTGGAGTTCGTACCGCGCGCCAGACTCACGCCTTGACGGGATAGATAAGGAGCAGCGGCAAGACCGCGATTTACTGCCAGAGGCGGAACCCTACATCCGGTTCATCTTGCCGTGTCACTATCTTCATTCGATACCTTACGAATTCTGAGTAACCTCGGAATCGCGTTGCCGCGTCGCCTGTCTCTATAACCCTGTGGACGTGCCGGGAACGCCCCGCCGCACATAAACCCACAGATAAAACACCGCCATCGCCAGCAGCGCAAACGACCCCGGCCGCGTCGCCACCGCTTGCAACATCCGTGCAAAGATCCCCCCCGTGCCCACATGCAGCTTCTCGGTAAGGATCACAACTACCGCCAGCGGTACCTCGCCCGTCATCACGATGCCTACTGTGGAAACCAGCAAGGCAACCCAGCGAATCGCCCGCCCCTCGGCCCACACCATCGCGCAGGCGGGTATCGTCAGCAGCAGCAGCTTTGCGTCATACGGCCGATGATAGGTAATCAGCATCGTCAATGGCACAATCGCAGCCAGCGCAAACAGCGCCCGCTCCGGGGAAAATCTCGACCGGAGCGTAGTCACCCCCCACACCAGCAGCATCACCCCGCAAACCGCATAACTGATCGCGTTGTAAATGTGTGGATCGTTCCGAAAGACAGCTATGGCCGCCTGCAGATCGATCACCATTCCAGCCGTGTTTCCGGTCACGGAACTGGGCCCAGGATTATTGAGGCCGTTCGGCCCTGAGATCGTGGCCATATTGGCGCTCCAATCCGCGATCCAATTCGGCGCCACATGCGTTACCCACAGCAGCCCAGAAACACTCAGAACGACAGTAATCGCCAGGGCCTGAAGCGCGCGCTTGCGATAAACTCCGCCCACCAACAGGAAATAGAGCCACACCAGTCCAGCGTCATGAGGCTTGATGGCGAGGCTCGCCGCGAGGCAAAGTACGCCCACCGTCACAAACTGCTCGCGAAGAAAACACCAGACCGCCAGCAGGCAAAGTCCGACCACAATGCCCGCGGTATTCCCCGTTGCAAACGTAAGCTCGCTTTCAACAAGCAAAATGCAGATCAGAAATACGGTGACTCCCGGAGAATAGCTCTCCCCCAGCCGCCACATAAGGATCGCCGCCAGAAGAAAAAACCCGGTGAGAAACAGCAGCCAGATTGCCTGCGCGGCCCAAAAGGGCAACATCGCCAGCGGGGCCACAAAAAGAAATGTGGTCGGCAGGTTTACATAGAGCGTGACCGTCTGGCGGTGCTTCAGCGTCTCTGTTGGACGTTCCCCGCCGTCAGCCTTGTAAACAGACTCCAGCTCCGCCACTTTGTAAGGATTGTGATGCTCAATCAGGCAGCGCGTCCCGTAGTAGACCGCCTGAAAGTCCAGTGTGCCGCCCTGCGCACTCTGTCCTATTGCCAGTCCCCACAAGATGGAAATCCCGCCGCTCAACAGCAGCAAGAGCAGACCGATGCGCCGTGTTCTGTCCATGTTGAACTTCATTCTAGACGGTCTCGGCCACACCGCATCAAGCGCCCCATCCCGCGCATGAATGATTTCTCTCCTAAACTCGACCCCAAAACACAAGAGAGAGTACGCTTCGGCAATCTCTTTGCCCCGCGTATCTCTCCCGTTATCAATCGAACTTTCCGACGGCGCTGTTCTGCCGGTGCCGTACTCAGGCAAGCCGCTAGCTGATGGCGCTGCCCAGTTGCGAGCTGATGCTGCTGAACGCCGTGTTGATGCCGCTCGCCAGCGAACGCATGCCCGCGACTGCGCCAAAAGCGATCAGGGAAACAACCAGCGCGTACTCCACCAGATCCTGACCTTCCTCGCGGTACTTCAGTTCCTGGAACTTTACATATAGCTTCAGAAGCATGTCATTCATTGCGGCTTCCTCCTCAATGATCGATTTTCCCCAGCCCCGGCTGGGAGTGCGTATGTTACCCGTTCTTGCTGGGCCAAATCTGGCAGTGCAGTCTGCGGGTAAACTTCAAAAAATCAGCATCAAGAGGCTGTCGCCATAAAAAGCGGCAATTAAAAATGACTTTGCGGGAAATACGCTCCTGCCCTGAGTCGGGCGGTCGTACTCTCCCGCAAAGATATCGCATTACCTGGTTGCGTTGTCAGCCCCAGTTTCCGCAGAAACTAGCTGATAGCGCTACCCAGTTGCCCGCTGACGTTGCTGAACGCAGTGCTGATGGCCTTGGACAAGTTCTTCATGCCTGCGACTGCGCCGAATGCAATCAGAGCCACAACCAAGGCGTACTCCACCATATCCTGTCCTTCTTGGCTGTCCTTCAGTACCTGGAACTTTATATACAACCTGAGAAGCACGTCGTTCATTTCGTCATCCCCTTGTTCGGCTTTCCGGTCTCAGCCAGATTACCGGCAGAATAGCGGATTCTTCCTGATGGTCCAGAGCTTATGAATCTCATGGAACCAAAGCAGACATCCGAATCCTTGGCTGTGCATCCAGGTTGTTGCGTCAAAGTACTACCGTTTTGAATGCTGGTTATCGGTTTACCCTGGTAGAGGAAAGTACGTTCCGGCGTTGCACCGGATATATATCCTCCCCAAAAGGAGCTTAGGTTGCTGAACATTCATTCTGACGATGCCTGGTTCGAACTATCCGAACTAGCTGATAGCGCTGCCCAACTGCCCGCTGACGTTGCTGAATGCCGTGTTGATGCCGCTTGCCAATGCGCCCATGCCCGTGACTGCGCCAAACGCGATCAGAGCAACTACCAGGGCGTACTCTACCAAGTCCTGTCCATCCTCGCGGTTCTTCAGTTCCTGGAACTTCACATACAACTTGAGAAGCATGTTGTTCATTCCGTCATCTCCATGTTGTTCGGCTTTCCGGCCCCAGCCAGATTACCGGCAGAATATCGGATTCTTCCTGATGGTCCAGAGCTTATGAATCTCATGGAACCAAAGCAGACATCAGAATCCTCAGCTGTGCATCCAAGAACTTGCGGCAACGTACTACCGTTTGTTGAATGCTGGCTATATATTTACCCTGATGGGGGAGAGTACTTTCCGGCGTTGCGCCGGATATATATATCTCTCCCCCAAAAGGAGCTGAGGTTGTGGAATGTTCGTTCTTTCGATACCTTGTCTGAACTAGCTGATGGCGGAACCGAGCTGCGCGCTGACGTTGCTGAACGCAGTGTTGATGGCGCTGGACAGGCTCTTCATGCCGGCGACGGCGCCGAACGCGATCAAAGCGACGACCAAGGCATACTCGACGAGATCCTGACCCTCTTCACGGCTGGCCAGATCCTGGAACTTCACATAGAGCTTCAGAAGCATGTTATTCATTTCGTGTCTCCGTTTTTCAGAATTCCCAGCCTCAGCCGGGGTACCCAACTTATTGCAAGTCGTGTGCCATTCTCGGTCTCCAAAGTATTTCCTTATAAATCAATAACTTACAGAATCACCCTTCCTGCCGTCCGTCCGCACGCTGTATACGCCCGTTTACACTGCCCGCCCGGACAGAGTGAAGCCGTATACATTACCACCGCGTTCAGGCCTGGGAATTCAATGTGACAACAACGCATTGGACGCCGCCCGCTTCCGACCCTGCGCTGAACGTAAAATAGCCATCATGGTTAGCAGCAAGGATCTGTCCGACAGCAAACCTCACGTTGATTTTGCCGATTTTGCCATTGCAACCGTTTGCGCGCTTGCCCTTGCCTTCACCGTGATGTTTCTTTGCGTTGTGCCGTTCTCCGGCAGCATTGCCGGCTCCCGCGATTTCGTCGTCTATTGGGCCACTGCCCAGCAGCTCATCCACCACGCCAACCCCTACGATCCCGCTGCCATGGGCCAGATTGAGCGCGCCGCCGGCCTTTACTCTGGCTACGGCATCCTTTATATGCGCAATCCACCCTGGGCTCTGCCCTTCGTCTTGCCGCTTGGCCTCCTTGGCTTGCGATTCGCTGCGCTCGTCTGGTCGCTGGGCATCGTTGCCTGCCTGGTTGTTTCCGTCCACCTCTTGCGCAAGATGAACGGCAATCCCCCCAACCAGATCCACTGGCTCGGCCTCTCCTTCGGGCCCGCCATGATCTGCGCCATGATGGGCCAAACCACCCTCTTTTCGCTGCTCGGCTACGTCCTGTTTCTCTACCTCCACCGCTCGCGGCCCTTCCTCGCCGGCGCTTCCCTCTGGCTTTGCGCCCTCAAACCCCACCTCTTCCTGCCCTTTGGCGTTGTCCTGCTGGTCTGGATCGTCCTCTCCCGCAGCTACAGAATCCTCGCCGGCGCCGTGGTCACCATGGCCACCAGTTGCGCCCTCGCCTGGATCATTGACCCCTCTGCCTGGTCCGAATACTCCAGAATGATGAACGCCGCGGGACTCGGCAAGGAATACATCCCCTGCCTCGTTGTCGTCACCCGGCTTCATTTCAGCCCGCAGTCCATCTGGCTCCAGTACCTGGCGCCCATCCTCGGCTCCGTCTGGGCGCTTGCCTGGTTCTGGCCACGTCGTCACGCGTGGGATTGGGAAAAATACGGCAACCTGCTCGTACTCGTTTCGCTCGTCGCCGCCCCTTACTCCTGGGTCTACGATGGCGGACTCGCCATTCCGGCCCTCTTGCAGGCAGCCTACTCGAACCGTTCCCGCATCCTGCTGACCCTGCTCGCCATCGCCAGCCTCATGATCGAAGTGGAGTTGGTCGCTGGCGTCAAAGTCACCTCGGCCCTCTATCTCTGGACTGTCCCCGGCTGGTTCCTCTGGTATCTCCTGGCCCGCGCCTCTGCCAAATACAGCCGGAGTCCGGATTCCTCCCTCGCCGCCACTTGAGCTGGGTGCCCCAAGGTCCGGGGTCCCCAAGGACTCGGGGTCCCCGACGAGCGATCTTTGCTCGTTGGGGTGAAGGGATAGGTCTTCGTCCCTGGGGCGGAGGTCCCGCTTTTGAGAACTGGGAGATTCCATGTTCACTTGCTCTGCAAAGTCCTCTTCAACACGATGCAATTCTTACCTGCGTTACACTGACAACGCCGCCACCACGCAATACCGGCGGACGATCGGCTGGAATCGGACATGCGCCTGCTTTCTCTTCTCTTGAACCCCGCCATCATTGCCACACTGGCCCTCTTCCTCTCCGTCATCTGGATGCTCCGCGACCAGAAAGACAAGACGCGGCCGCTGCTTGTCTTTGCCCTCACGCTCAATGTCTTCTTCGGCTTCCTCCTCACCGTCTTCATGGGCCGTGAGGGCGGCCTGCTCCCCTGGAAATACGACCACATTCTCTTCGCCATGGACAGCGCTCTCGGCGTCTCGGCTGCCGTAATCGCGCGCCTCTTGCAGGGAGTCTGCCGGATTCCGCTCCTCGTCATCTATCAACTGATGGTTCCCATGATGATCTGCTGGTTTCTGGTCACGCGTTATCGCAACACCCGCGGATCGGTGGTGCTGGCTTACATCGGCGAATTGGTAGCCGGCCCTCTCTTATACGCCGTCCTGCCTGGATGCGGACCCATCTACGCCTTTGGCGCGCAGTGGCTCAATCCGCCCCTGGTCCAGGCGAACACCATCCGTCTGGCGGCCATGCCGAACGCATTCCCTTCCCTGCACATTGCAACTGCTTTTGTGTTTGTCCTTTTTGCGCCGGGCAGAGCATGGAAAGCCGTCGCCCTTGCGTTCCTGGCCGGCACCGCGCTCGCCACGCTCTCAACCGGCGAGCACTACGTCATCGACCTCGTTGCCGGTCTGGTCTTCGGCTGTTTCGCCGCATCGGTCGGCTACCGCAAATTCCGCAACGCGCTTCTCTATCTCGGAGTCGTCCTCGCCTGGTCGCTTGCCATCCGGTTCGCATCCCCATTCTTGATCGCCCACCCCGCCCTGCTGCAATCGATGGCCGCCCTCACCGTCGCCATAGCGTTCCACGCAGTGGTTACAGAGTGGCGCCCCCCCGCCGTTCCCGCCTCCGAACCCGCCACCATCCTCGCCCAATAGCAGCGCTTCCTCAGAAGCTGAACTGGCTGCAGAAAAACCCCTTCGGGCAGTAGGCCGGGACTGGTAGGTCTGGCCTTCACATGCTGCGGAAAAAACTCCCGATGATGCAACGTTGTTTTGAAAGGGCACGACTTCAGTCGTGCCGTAAGTGTCACAGAATGAACGAGGGCTTTAGCCGCTGAGGAACGTTTTTCTTCAAATTCTCCCGTAATCCCGAGTTCTTCCGCAGCCTGCTCAGCCCAGCCATTAAGCCATTCAAATCAACCGGAGCTTTAGCCCCTGCGCAATCTCTCTTCGCACCAAGGTCGGAATTCAGGCCCTTCTCCGCACCCAGCAAGCCCAGCCACTGCGCTCCTACTGCGGCTGCGCTGGTGCTTCCGCCGAACTGCGCCGAACATAAACCCACAGGTAGAAAACACCCATCGCCAGCAGGATGAGCGGGGCCGGAAAAACCTGCACAGCTATCAATATTTCCCCGGACAGCCCCGCCGTGGACATGTGCAGCCTATTAATGAGGCCAAGGAGAATCGCCCACGTAATATCTCCGTTCAACACGAAACCCGCTGTATTCAACAGGAGCGCAAGCCACCCGATCAAGCCCCCCTCGGCCCAGAGCATGGCGCAAGCCGGAACTGTGAGCAACAGAAGCTTGGTGTCAGTTTGCCGATGATAGACGGGCAGCAAGGAAAGAGCCGCAATTGCCGCAAGCCCGATCCAGGCTCTTGACGGCGAGGAGCGTGACCGCAGAGTGACAATCATCCACAGGAGCAGAAGTGGAACACATATAAGATAGGTCACCGGATTATAGAAGCGCGGATCATCCCGGAAGACGCTGATGACAGCTTGCAGGTTTACCACCATACCGAGACCATGGCCGCCCACTGAGGACGGGCCAGGATCGTTCATGCCCCCATGTGCGGAAAACGCCAGTACATTGGAATGCCATTCCTGCATCCAGCCGGGTGACACATGCCAGACCCATAGAATTCCCGGCAGGCTCACGGCAACTGTCGCCAAGAGGGTTTGAAGTGCGCGTTTGCGGTAAACTCCGCCCGCCAATAAAAAATAAAGCCAGACTAGACCTGCATTCTGCGGCTTGACGGCAAGGCTGATCGCCAGGCACAAGATGCCAGCCAGAATGAAACGCCCGCGAAGAAAGCACCAGACGGCCACCACGCATAGGCCTATCGCAATCCCGGCGATATTGCCAACGATAATAAGTACTTCGCTATTAGCTAGAAGGAAGCCAACCAGAAGCCCCGAGAGGATCGGCGCGTAATCTGCACCGAGATTCCAAATCAGAAACGATGCAAATATCAGACTCGCAATAGTGAGCGCCATCCAGAGAATGTGCGCGGACCCCCACGGCAACATTGCGAAAGGGACAGTAAAAGAAAATGTGGTTGGAGGGTATACGGACTGTGTCACAACCTCATGCGCGTTGGCGCTATCCCATGGGCGAACTCCTCCTTCTGCCTGGGATATGCGCAACTCCTCATTTGCGTTGTACGGGTCACTGTGCTGAATAAGGCATCGAGCGGAATAGTAAAGTCCTCTGAAATCTATCAGAGCAACTGGCGAAGTGCTGGCCAGAACTGTGCCCAGCAGAACAAATACCACGCCCCCCAACAGCAGCAAATACAGACCATCGAGCCGTGCTTTTGTCATCGTGAGTTTCTCTGTCTTCTCCCCAGCGAACAGTTCATCAAAGGTCCAGTCCTCAAGCAAAGTCTGTCATCCTACCCGAGAAATCCACCCGGCAAATCCGCCGCCGAAAACTCCAGCACATCCCCCGCCTCGGTCTGCGTAGCGCGAATCGTCCCCGCCGGAAGCTCCAGCACCGAGTGCGCCGAGAAACACGCCGACAGCCGCCACGCCCCCACCGCGCTCCTTACCTTCTTCACTCTGTGTTGGCGGTCCAGATAAACCAGGTCGATCGCGAAGCGCATGAAAAACGTATGCACCGATTCGCAGGGCACAATCCAAAGCCCTTCGCCCGGCCC
>Ga0182027_10013777_pt1 | contig 11233 bp, 11 predicted proteins | sample 712E1DmetaG_FD_121300 | JGI IMG/M metagenome (GOLD analysis project Ga0182027, IMG submission 121300) | Permafrost microbial communities from Stordalen Mire, Sweden - 712E1D metaG (Illumina Assembly) | ecosystem: Environmental > Terrestrial > Soil > Wetlands > Permafrost | place: Sweden...
ATCAAGTAAAAGGAACAATGCAAAATATCCCTTAACAGATTTGTTGATTGTCCACGAAGACAGAGAAGCAATAAAAGATATTAAAGCAGTTAACAATACGAGAGGAATACTTAGCCCGTCTATTCCAAGGAAATAATCTACTTTGATCTTGCCGATCCATGAGAATCCGCTTATATCAATCCATCTGAATTTCTCTATGAATTGGAAAGAAGCCGGATCATTTATTCCGCCAAGCGCATAATTGTAACTGCGGAGTAAAAAAACTGCTGCAACAACCTGCACCAATGTGATAAAAAGCGTAAAGCTTTTAATTAACACATCCAGTTTCTTAGGAATGAATAAAATAATAACCATTCCCAGTATTGGAAGGAAGGTTATAAACGATAAGATGGGAAAGTATTGCATTTTCTATTTACCTAAATTTTCAAACTAAAAAGACTTAAATAAGAATAAAATAATTACTAATGAGAATACAACTAATACTATATATGTCTGAACTTTACCTGTTTGAAATCTCCTGAATATTAATCCGATAAAGCCGCTTAAATAACCCATGAAATTTACAAGCCCATCAACTACATAATGGTCAAACTGACCGCTGAAGCTTGAAATAAGTTTTGTAAATGAAGCCGAACCATTTACAAGTCCATCAATTATATAAATATCTATCCAATACAAAATTTTACTTAATCCAAGAGTAAGTGCGATGAATGTTGAATCATAAATTTCATCAAAATACCATTTGTTATATGAAAGTTTATACAGCGGTTTAATTGAATCGGCAAGTTTATCCGGGTTTAATCTTTTCCACTGATAAAATAAAAATGCGGTTAGGATTCCAAGTACGGCAACTAACAGTGAAAGTAGCATTGCGGGAATATGCGCATGGTGCATTGCTTCAGTATAAACTTCCGAATATGTTATTTCATTATCCTTTTGCCTAATTACTTTGTCCGGTAAATTGTTTTGACCGGCAGGCTTTATATTATCATTTCTCATAAACGGATAACGGGTATTTTGAGGAGTAGAAAGTTCGGGAGCCTTTACCCAGGATGATAACAACGCACCTTGTTCGGGGTTAACCGGATTTGGCGTGTACCATATAAATACTGAAAGCGCAGCTAAAACAACAAGCGGCATAACCATTACAAATGGAGATTCATGTGCATGATCGTATTTTTCTTTGTCTCTGGGTTCGCCGTGGAAAGTTAAAATAACCAAACGGAACATATAGAAAGCAGTCAACAATGCAACAAAAAATCCAACAGCAGGGAAGAACCATTGCCCTGTAAGAGAAGCAAACGCGAATGTTCCGGCTAAAATTCCATCTTTACTAAGAAAACCCGAAGTAAGAGGAATTCCGGAAATTGCCAATGTGGCAATTAGGAAAGTATAATAGGTTATTGGCATTTTCCTTCTTAATCCGCCCATTTTTCTTATATCCTGTTCATGGTGCAATGCGTAAATAACCGAACCGGAACCCAAGAAAAGTAATGCTTTAAAAAATGCGTGAGTAATAAGATGGAAAAATGCAAATGAATAAGCGCCTACACCAAGCCCCATAACCATATAACCAAGCTGGCTTATGGTAGAGTATGCTAAAACTTTTTTAATATCGTTTTGTGTTAATGCTATTGTGGCAGGAATTAAGGCAGATATAGCTCCAACTATAGCAATAAACTCTAATGCTCCGCCGGATAAAAGAGGAAATACTCTGACAATAAGGTAAACACCGGCAGCAACCATTGTTGCAGCATGAATTAAAGCGCTTACAGGTGTAGGGCCTTCCATTGCATCCGGTAGCCAAACATGAAGCGGAAATTGAGCGGACTTTCCAATAGCCCCACAGAAAATAAGAATGCCAGTTACAGTCAGCCAAAACCCACTGTTAAATGGAAGAACTCCCGCTGAGATTTGAGCAAATATTTTATCAAAAGTAAATGTATGGTATGTTATAAAAAGCATTAATATTCCTAAAAACATGCCTATATCACCAATCCTGTTTACAATGAATGCTTTCTTAGCTGCATCGGATGCTGATTTCTTTTCATACCAGAAACCAATCAATAAATATGATGATATACCTACAAGGTCCCAGAATATATACATCATTAATAAATTATGTGTAAACACTATTCCGTTCATTGAGAAAGTGAAAATACCGAGATAAGCAAAGTACCGGTTATATCTTTTATCACCCTTCATATAAGCAATTGAGAAGAAATGGACGAGCATGCTGATTATTGAAACAACAAAGATCATCAATACCGAAATGTTATCAACAAGAATTCCAAGATCAACAGTAATGCGCCCTAAAATAGGAACATTGCCTAAATCAATCCAATGTATATCTGCAAGAATGCTCGTTCCTGAGAAATAATTCAGTTTAGTATAAGCAAGAATAACGGAAAGTACAAAAGCAGTAATTAAAACAATATTTTCAAAAAGATAGATAAACTTAATTTTCTTACCAAGGAACAGAGTTATGGTAAAACCTAATAGGGGCAGAAAAAGTATGGCTATAGCTAATTGAATCAAAACGTTCTCTGTCATAAATGCTAATCCTTTAAAGTATCAATTTCATCAACATTAACTGTTGAGAAGTTTTTATAAATATTCAACACGATAGCAAGTGCAATAGCCGCTTCGGCAGCAGCCAGTATGATTACAAACAGCGCCATAATTTGTCCCTGGTATCCAAAGTTTCCGAACTTGGCAAATGCTATAAAATTAATATTTGCCGAGTTGAGAATAAGTTCTATCCCCATAAGAACCATAATGGCATTCTTTCTTGTAACAATGCCGAAAATACCCAGGCAGAATAGAGTTATACTTAAAAACAGAAAATGATTTAAAGTTATTTCCATAATAATTTTATTTACGCGCCATAGAAGCCGCTCCGATTAGCGCAATTAATAATAATATTCCAAGTAATTCAAAAGCCACTGCATATTGTTGTAATAATAAAAGACCTAAGGAATGAGTTGTGGAAAGAGGTAATTCACTGTTAATGGTTTTCCATTTTGTGTTTAATAATGCCGTGACAAGAATTCCGGCAAACAAAGCAATTGCAAGCGCTGCGGGAACAATTTTAATTGTCCCTGTTTTTATTTGAACATGTGTAATTTTATTTGTTAACATTACACCGAAAAGCAGCAATATCAGTATACCGCCGATATAAACAACAAGCTGAACTATTGCAATAAAATCTGCCCCAAGAAGGACATAAATTCCGGCAACTCCAAAGAAAGTAAAAAGCAAATAGTAAGCAGAATGAATTATATTTCTGGTCGTTACTACGAAGAATGCAGATAAAATCGTTATTGCTGCAAATAAATAAAATATGATAGAATAAATTGGCATAATTTATTGTTCCTTAGGTATATTTACCGGGCCGGGAACAATAGCAGCTTTTGCTGCTTTTTCCGCAGCCTTTTCGGCTTCAAAACGTGCAAAATTAACTTTTTTCTTCTCAGATTCTTCAGATGTTAATATTGAGAAGTTATAAATTAAATTTGATCTTTCATATTCTGCAAATTCATACGTATCCGTCATATAGATACATTCAGTAGGGCAAGGGAAAACACATAGCTGGCAATAGCAGCATTTGGCAAAATCTATAGTAAATTCAGTAACCCATAATGCCTTCTTTTTGCCTTGAGATGTTTTCCCTAAGTCTTCAGAAGGAAGCGCTTTAACGGTTTCAATTGATATACATTCGACGGGGCAGGTGCGAGAACATTGATCGCATCCTATACAATCATCAAAGTTTACATAAAGGCGGTTTCTTTCTCTATCCGGCAGCTTTGGCTTTACACTGGGGTATTGAATTGTAACGGCAGGAACAAACAAGTGTTTAAAAGTAATTTCCATACCGATAAGAATTGTTGCAATCGCAGTCCATATATTTTTAAAATATTGAATCATTATATTATATCAAAGTTATTAAACCAATAATGATTAAATTGACAAAAGCCAGCGGGATTAAATATTTCCAGCAGGTATTCATCAATTGATCCACACGCAATCTTGGCAAAGTCCATCTTAACCACATTTGAACAAAAACAAAAAATAATCCTTTTGCGGTGAACCAGAATAATTGTTCAATAGGAATAAGCCATTTTAATCCGAAAAGATTTCCAAGATAACCGCAAGGTGATTGATATCCTCCAAAAAAAAGAGCCGCTACCAAAGCAGAAACTGCAAACATATTTGCATATTCAGCCAAGAAGAACATGGCGAACTTCATTCCTGAATATTCTGTATGGTATCCGGCAACTAATTCCGATTCGGCTTCGGGAATATCAAACGGAGTTCTGTTAACTTCTGCAAGAGTACTTATATATATTATTCCAAAACCAATTATCATAAAAGGAATAAGCATAAATTTTGTAACGCCTGAACCAGGTCCGCCAAAAATCATCCAGTTCCAGAAATGACCTGACTGCATTTCGCTTAATGTATTTAGATTTAGAGTGCCTGTAACCATCACAATGGTTATAATTATAATAACTGTAGGAATTTCATAGCTGATAATCTGAGCAACAGATCTCACAGCCCCAAGAAGCGAATATTTATTGTTTGATGACCAGCCTGCCATCAAAATTCCTGCAACAGAAAATCCACTAACCGCAACAATGAAAAATACCCCAAGGTCTAAGTTTGAACCAATAAATACGCTTGAGAAAGGTATAGCGGCAAATGCTGCATAACTGCCGACAAATACAAGGACGGGTGCTATATTAAAAAAAACCTTATCAGTATCTGAAGCAATAATATCTTCCTTTTGAAAGAGTTTAAAAATATCTGCAATCGGCTGTAATGCGCCGTGCCATCCAACTCTCATCGGTCCCAGGCGGTCCTGCATGTGAGCGGAAACTTTTCTTTCCCACCATACTGCAAATAAAGCATAGGGGAGTATGAAGATAAACAATGGGAGTAAACTTTGAATTAAAGCTGCAATTATATCACTTCCAAATAGTTTATAAAAAAAATCGTATATCATCTATCTACTTCTCCCAATACAATATCAATGCTGCCGAGAATTGCAATAACATCGGCTACCATATGCCCCTTGCAAAGTTCATTCATTACGCCCAAATGTACAAATGAGGGACCTTTAACTTTAACTCTGAATGGATTTGGGGTACCGTTACTTATAATAAAGTAACCAAGTTCACCGCGCGGATTTTCAACACGTGAATAAACCTGTCCTACAGGTGGTTTTATTCTTTTAGGAATTGCAGATGTCACATCGCCTTCTGGTATCTGTTTTAATGCCTGCTCTATTATCTTAAGGCTTTCTTCTATTTCCAGAATACGTACATAATACCTATCCCAGCAATCACCAACGGTTCCTTGCAATCCCTTCCCTATAGGTATATCAAAATTAAATTTATTGTAAACAGAATATGTATCATCTTTTCTAATATCCCACTCAAAACCACTTGCTCTAAGATTTGGACCGCTTATTCCGTAGTTAATTGCAGTTTCTAATGGAAGGATACCAACGTTTGCTGTCCTATCTATAAAAATCTTATTATATGTAAGAAGGTTATTTAAATCTTTTACCTTAGGCCTGAAATAAGTTACGAATTCTTTGGCTGATCTTATGAAGTCCGGATGTAAATCATGTGAAAGACCGCCAACCCAGATATAGTTATAAAGAAGCCTTGCGCCGCATGTCATTTCAAAAAGGCTTAATATTTTTTCCCTGTCTATAAAACAAAACAAGAAAGGAGTAAATGCGCCTATGTCAAGTCCATAAGTACCAATAGCAACCAGATGTGAAGCAATCCGCTGAAGTTCACCCATTATTACCCTTATGTATTCAACTCTTTCCGGTACTTGAATTCCAAGTAATTTTTCAACAGCAACCGCATAGCCAAACTCATTATATATTGAAGAGAGATAATCCATCCTATCGGTATAAGGAATAACCTGCGGATAAGTCATAGCCTCGGCGTGTTTCTCAAAACATCTGTGTAAATAGCCTATATGAGGTTTTACAGCTTTAATAATTTCGCCTTCAAGTTCTAATTCCAACCTTAATACGCCATGCGTCGATGGGTGCTGTGGGCCCATATTAAGGGTCATATGTTCGGTTTTAAAAGCCATAATTTATTTTATTTTGCATGTGACTTACCTTAAATCTGAGTCTCAAATGCTATTAGTCAATATGGTACTTTCATTCCCTGATAAAATTCAGGATTTTTATAATCTTTTCTTAAAGGATGACCGGCTTCCCAATCATAAGGCATTAATATTCTTCTTAAATCGGGGTGATTGAGAAATTTGATCCCAACCAAATCATAAGCTTCACGTTCGTGCCAATCTGCATGATGCCAGATTAATGCAACGGAAGAAACCTCAGGATTTTCTCTTGCGGCAGAAACTTTCAGAACAACTTTATGCCTGAATTTAGTTGATTCAAGGTGATAGTAAACGCTTAACGTTCCGCCTTCTATTTTATTATCGCCGTTTTCATCTTTTATTGTTTTCCCATTTGCATCGTCAACACCCGAAAGACAGACTAAACTGTCAAATTTCAAATCTTCATTATCACGTAGAAACAAACAAACTTCATTGATTTTTAATGGTGATATAGTAATAAAAGGTTCAAAAGGTTGGGATGAAGTTAATTCAAGAGCAAAATCACTTAATTTTTCTTTTAAAATAGAAAATATTTCTTGAATATTTTTCATACTGTCTTCTTAACCAAAGATTCATTCCTAATTTTTTCCTGGAGTTTTAGTAGCCCTTCCAATAAAGCTTCAGGTCTTGGGGGGCAACCGGGTACATAAACATCAACAGGTATAACTCTGTCCACACCTTTCAAAACATGATATCCGTGTTCCCAATAGGGGCCGCCGCAGTTTGAACAACTGCCCATAGATATAACATATTTAGGATCAGCCATTTGTTCATATATTCTTTTTATACGGGTAGCCATTTTTAAGGTAACTGTTCCTGAAATAATTATAATATCAGCCTGACGCGGTGAATTTCGCGGAATAACTCCAAAACGATCAAAGTCATAATGTGAAGCGGAAGTGGCCATCATTTCTATTGCACAGCAGGCTAAACCAAAACCTACCTGCCATAAAGAAGATAAACGGGACCAATTAAGTAAATCTTCTAATGATGATACTACTATACCCTCTTTAGCAAATTGTTTGTCTAATAATCCCATAACTATTTTTGTATTTAAATAGATAGTAAGTTTTTAACACGTCTAAAAGCCTATATTATTTGAAAGTGTACTCAACCTTGTACCTCAACTTCTTCTGTGGAGGGTTCTTTTTCAAGAACCGGCGGAACAACTTTTGGTTTTATCCATTCGAGATCGCCTTTTCGCCATTCGTATGCCATGCCTAAGCCCAACAGGAATAAAAATATCGCACCGACCAAAAATCCTTGTAAACCAAATTCTTTATATACCAATGCCCACGGAATTAATAAAACTATCTCAACATCAAAAATTAAGAATATTAATGCAACTACATAAAATCTTATATTAAACTTTACCCACGGAGAACCTATAGTGTCTTCACCGCATTCATAGATCATTAATTTTTCTTTGGAAGGCCTTGCCGGACGGACTAACTTTGCAGCTAAGATTGCAACAATAACAAAAAGTATTGCTACAACCATGAAAACAAAAATTCTACCAAAATCTATAAGCATTTTATATTAAAATTTATTTATAAAATTAAAATAAGTGTATAGTAATGTCAAATAAATAGATTATTTTTCCATAAACTCTTTTTTAATCTGTTTATATTTTCAATATATATGCCAAAGAGTTGATTTATTATTTCCTCTTATAAGTACTTATAATGCAATATAATTATAGTATGATTTTCATTTATAAGAACTATATATAAAACTCTTTTCCTAAAGGAGAGAACAAATTTTAACAAAGGCATATTATGATGAAATTTTTTTTAATATTTCGGTGTTGTACGGAATTAGAAAAATAACTTTATAAAACAACACAAGGCATATATAAGTAAATATTATAAATCGGCGATCTATCTTACACATGAATTATTATTAAGGACTTTGAGTTTATCGTCTGTTTTAATTGATTATAACTTCTATAAAAATTATATTTTACCGACAATTTAATAAAATGTATATTTATGAGACCCACTTATGCAGAAATCAGCTTAAATAATTTAAAGAGCAATTTCCTAAATATTAGAAAGAAAGTTCGTAATGTAAAAATAATGGCTGTGGTAAAAGCTGACGCTTATGGTCACGGAGTTAAAAAAGTTATAAATGTTTATAATTCTTTAGGAGATAAAAAACCGGAATATTATGCCGTTGCAATTTGCGACGAAGCGATAAAACTTCGAAAATACAATGTTAAACAGCCTATTCTGGTGTTTGACCCGTTTGAGAAAAATGAAGCAGAAGCAGTATTTACATATAAGATTATTCCAACTGTATTTGAAAATTCTCATCTCGATATATTATTAAGGGCAAGAAATAAGCGTAGACGAAAAAATTCCATTTTCAAAAAAATTAAAGTGCACATTAAAATTGATACCGGCATGAACCGTCTTGGTATTAATTCAGATGAGGCTGTAACATTTATTGAAAAACTCAGCCATAATGATAATTTTTTAATAGATGGTATTTATACCCATTTTGCAACTTCGGATGAAAAAGATAAAACTTTTGCAAATCTTCAATTAAAAAGATTAAAAGATTTATTAAACGAATTAAAAAAGAGAAATATAAACTATGGGCTGGCTCATGCCGCCAACAGCGGCGCTATACTGGATATACCTGAGAGTTATTTTGATATGGTTCGTCCGGGAATTTGTTTATATGGATATTATCCGTCTCTTGAAACCTCGGAATCTATACCGGTAAAACCTGTTATGTCTCTTATTTCGCGGATTGCAAGCGTAAAAACGATTAGTAAAAACGATACGGTTGGTTATGGAAGAACTTATACCGCAAAAGTAAAGACAAAAATAGTTTCTGTGCCGGTAGGATATGCGGACGGATATAATAGAAATTTATCCAACAAAGCAAGAGCTATTATAAACGGGAGATCATATAATTTAATCGGCAAGGTATCGATGGATAGAATTATATTTAATGTTAAAGACGATGATGTAAGGGTTAATGATAAGGTGATCCTGATTGGCGAAGAAAACGGATCGCAAGTTACTGCATGGGATTGGTGTAAATTATTGGATACGATTCCTTATGAGATTACCTGTAATATTAGTAAAAGGGTACCAAGGGTTTATAGAAAGTAAATGGACATTGTAAAGCAATATATTATCCAGAGTCTTTCAGCAGCGTCAAATAATCTTCGTCTTAGTACGGAAAAAATTGAGGTTGTTGCATTGCTGCGTGAAGTTATTTTACGTTCCAACGATTTGCAGAATGATATTAAGGTGATGAAAAAAATTACGGAGCTTTCAACTTTAGCTATCAGGTTGAACGAGATATATAATTATCTTACACAGGGACAAGTTGATTTGTTTAAATTGTCGGATAAATTTAAAGAGCATAGTCAATTTTTAATAAAAGATCTTAGCCGCATGCTCGATACGGTTAATCCCGGTACTTTTAAGAAAGCAATTGAAAAATTATCTGAAAACCAGGATTACCGATCTGAAATATTTTCCAAAAGACAAAATGAGCAAAGAAATAAAGATGGGTTCAGTATTGACCTTTCTAAAAGACACCCTGATGAAAATGTTTTTGTGAAACCGGAAACAGAGATAATAAAAGAGAAATTAATATTTGAAGAAGAAAAAGATGACGAAAGCCTTTTTATTCAAAATTATGAAACAGAAATTTTAAAACCGGTAAAACCGGTTGACACATTATTAAAACAATTATCTAAGAACGAATACAATCCAGAAGATCTTTTAAATTATGCAAAATTGATGAAAACAAATGGGGAGTTGTCATCTAAAATCGGGTTTGACATTATTGCAAATATGCACAGTATTCTTGCAAAATCTCTTCTATTAATAAGGATTCGTGAATTAATGCCCGGGAGGGAAGTTATTGAGGCTTTAAGAGCATGTTTAATAGTAATTGTTGCTGTAGTTAAAGGGAAAGAAGTAAACATTACAAATTATCTTAACAGGGCGGAAGAGTTTGGTAAGAAAATTCAATCAATTAAAATTAAGGATTTGAGTTAAATGAAAGTTTACGCTTTAATTATGGCTGGAGGAATTGGTTCAAGATTTTGGCCTCGTAGTAAAGAAAAAACCCCGAAACAATTGCTTCGGATTATCGGTGAAAATACTATGATTCAGAATACCGTTTCAAGATTGAGTGGTATGGTTGAGGATTGTGATATTTATGTAATTACTAATAAAGTTCAGAGAAATGAAATTATAAAGCAGCTTCCCCAAATACCCGCTGAAAATATTATTGAAGAACCATTTGGAAGAAACACTGCAGCATGCATTGGCTTTGCTTCAATTATAATTGAGCAAAAAGAAAAAGACGGAATAACAATGATACTTCCGGCGGATCATATTATTAACGAAGTTGATCAGTTCCATGAAACCATTAAAAAAGCAGCAAAATTTGCATATGAATCAAAAGGATTAGTTACTATAGGTATAAAGCCGGCACGTCCTGAAACAGGGTATGGTTATATCCAGGTAGATGAGAATGATCATATGGAAGATATATTTAAAGTGCTTAGCTTTGCCGAAAAACCTAATTATGCTACTGCGGTCAGGTTCCTCGAAAGCGGCGATTTCTTCTGGAATAGTGGAATATTTATCTGGAGAGTCGATGCTATTCTTGAAGAAATAAAACTTTTTATGCCTGATTTATATGAAGGACTTGAAAAGATAAAGAAAGATATCAATACTAAGAAGTTTGAGAATACTTTGTCTACAGTATACGGATTGCTTAAAAATATTTCAATCGATTACGGTATAATGGAAAAGTCTCAAAGAGTTTATCTTATAAAAGGCGAATTTTCCTGGAGCGATGTGGGGAGCTGGGAAGAAGTATATCAATTGACCCCAAAGAACAGTGATGGAAATGCTTTTATAGGAAAAGTATTTACCGAGATGACTGCTGATACATATATATATTCTCCGGATAAATTTGCAGCAGTAATAGGTGTGGAAAATTTGATTGTCATTAATACGCCTGAGGCGCTTCTTGTCTGCCGTAGGGACCAAGCTCAAGAAGTAAAAAAGATTGTTGACTATCTTAAAATCAATAAGTTTAC
>Ga0182027_10013778_pt1 | contig 11233 bp, 13 predicted proteins | sample 712E1DmetaG_FD_121300 | JGI IMG/M metagenome (GOLD analysis project Ga0182027, IMG submission 121300) | Permafrost microbial communities from Stordalen Mire, Sweden - 712E1D metaG (Illumina Assembly) | ecosystem: Environmental > Terrestrial > Soil > Wetlands > Permafrost | place: Sweden...
AGCGCCGCAGAGCGGCCACGTCCTCGTGGTACGCGGCGAGCCGCTCGTTGACCTCGCGCTCCGCGTACGGCCGATCCTCGGCGAAGCAGTGCGCCGCGAGATAGCGCAGCACCGCCTGCCGCTTGCGCTCCTGCGCCGGTATCGATACCAGCCGCCCATCGCGCAGGAAGGCGCGGAGCACCTTCGCATCGTAGGCCGGCAGCGACTCGCCGTCCGGGCCCGCCAGCTCGGCGCCGGCTTCGTCCGCCCGTTCGAGGACCGCCAGCTGCTTAGAAACCGCCGCCAGCCGGTCGACCCGCAGGGAGTATTCGACGTACGGCCGGCGCGGCGTCGACTCGACGAGGCCGGTCGCCTCCAGGCGCTTGAGGTGGTGCACGACGGTCCCGGCCGAAAGCCCGCTTGCCGCCGCCAGCTCCTCGACCGCCATCGGCCGCCCGGCGAGCAGCCCGACCAGCCGCAGCCTCGACGCGTCGGCCAGGGCCCGAAGCGCTTCCAGAAGTTGGGAATCCATGCCCGTCAGGATAGCCGCGATTTGATGCTTGTAAAAGCGGAGCGCCCGCCGGGGTCGGCCGTGCCAGGTCCCGATCTACGTCGCTGGTTGCATGGTCGAGTGAGGGTCCTCTGAGCTGACCGTGAGAAGCGAATGAGGAGGCTGGGCGCCGGCGCAGAAGCCGCTAGTCCTTGCGCTCCTCCAGCTCCATCTGCTCGAGGCACACAACGATCGCCAGCGCAAGGGGCACTTCGAAGCCCTCCGCGACCTGGACGCCGTAGCTGTCGCGGATGCTGAGCAGCCTGCGCGACACGAGGATCACGTCGGTCCCGCCTCGGACCACGTGGAACTCGCGGTTTATGAAGTCGCCGGTCACGGTGAGCGCGTCGCCACCCGCCAGGGTGATCGTGAAATGGTCGCCCATGAATCTGACCAGGGCCTCCTGGATGGTCGCGGCCACCTCGTCGCCCCGCTTGATCTCAAAGGTCCTGCGCACGTGCGCCAGCGACTGGCCGATCTCGTAGAGCGCGTTCCCGGCGGGGTCCACCAGCGTATGGTGGCGGCGGAGGCTCAAGACCTTGCCGCGGACTCCGTATACGTGGTTGCCAGCCGCATCCTCGATCCACAGGTCGCCGCCGAGCGAGAAGAGCTGCTGGTTCAGAACGAAGGTGGTCGCCGCGAACGACAGCGTGGGGTCTCCGATGGGGCTTTGGTCGCGGCCAGTGTAGGCCTCCGGAGCCAGACCGCTCGAAGGGCGGCCGGCCGGCACCACCCAGCGGGCCTGCGTGCGGCGGCGCCGGCTCCCGGTGGCGGGGCCACCCGCGCGAACACCTAACGCGAGGGGCGCCGCTCTTCTATCGTTCAGAGGAGCCCGCGACGCGGCGGTCCAGGGTCATGGCCGGTTAATGGCCCAAAGGTTGGATAGCCGACCAGGTTCGCGGAGGACTAGGGTGCGCCGCATGGACGAGACGAGCCGTATCTGCCCCTGGTGTTCCACGTCGATACCTGCCGGAGTGTCTGCCTGCCCAAACTGCCGCGCCACTGTCGAGGGCGCAATAGCGCCCGAGATCCCCGGCGTGACGACCGTCGACGGCAAGGCCACGCTCGGCAGCGACGATGGCGAAGTCCCCGAGGCCTTCGACCCGAAGGCCTGGCTCCGGGCCGGCTACGACGACCGGGTAGAGAACGAGGAGGCCATCCTCCCGCCGAGCGAGGCCGTCCGCCTCGAGATGCGCAAGATGGAGCTCGAAGCGCAGATCGAGAACGCCGGCGGATCGGTCATGAGCGCAACCGGGGACGTCTCGCGCAACGTCGATAAGCCCTCGCGCGAGGCGCTGGAGGCCTACGACGCCGGTCTGCTCGACACCATGGGACCCGCTGGAGAGACGGACATCGCCGAGCGGGTCAAGGCCTGGGAAGAGCAGCAGAAGCGCTGACGAGGGCCCTGGCGAGGTCCGGCTAGCTTGACTCCTGCCCATCCACAGGCTTAGCCTGCGGGCGATGCGACTCCTCCTCGCGGCAGTCCTGGCGCTCAGCACCTTGATGGGGCTGCCCACGGTCACGCCACCGCCCGTCGCCCAGGCCGCTTCGGTCTGCACCGGCTGGACGAGCACCCGCGTGCCGCCCAGCACGATCCGCGTCCTTCGGACGGCGACCGGTCAGGTACAGGTCGTGGACTTCGATACGTACGTCCAGGTCGTGATGAGAGCCGAGTGGACCACCGGCTGGCCGGCCGCCGCGTATCAGGCGGGAGCGATGGCCGTCAAGCAGTACGGCTGGTACTACACGATGCACTGGCGCGGAGGCACGGCCACCGGCGGCTGCTATGACGTACGGGACGACAACAGCGACCAGATCTATGACCCGAGCCGGGCGGCCAGGCCCGACGAGGTTTCCGCAATAGACGCGACCTGGACCAAGTCCGCGACCAAGAACGGCTCGTTCGCCATGCTGGGCTATCGCCCGGGTGCGTCCGTCGCCTGCGGCGCCGATGCGGATGGATACCACCTGTACCAGCACAGCTCGCGAGCCTGTGCCGCGGCCGGGATGACAGTCGACCAGATCCTGCATGTCTACTTCGACCCGGGGCTGGCGATATGGGGGCCGGCTGCCACACCCTGGGCAATCTTCATGTCGCCGGCCGCCCAGGACCAGGTGACTGTCGGTACCTCGGCGACGCTTGCGTGGGTGGAGCAGCCGGCCAGCGGCACGACGATCTCCAGTCGACTCGTCTCGCTGCTGATGGCTCTGCCGCGCAACGCCAGCTGCGCCGTCGACCGCTGGGTGCCCGCCTCGCCGGCCTGGCAGTCCACCGCCGCGTCGCCCCAGACCGTCACGGGTCTTCGGGCCGGTTACTGCTACCGCGCGGTCGTCGCGCTGACAGACTCGACCGGCGCCACGACGCAGTGGCAGTCCGGGACGATGCTGGTCGCTCCGGCGGCCCCGACGGCGACCTTCAGCAGCCCGCTCCCGAACGTCGTGACGGCGCTCAGTGGCACGACAGCGACGGTTCGCTGGACCGAGACGGCTGCGCCCGGGACGCACATCGTCAGCCGCAGCCTGGTCACCGAGCGCGCAGGCCAGGTCGCCGCCGGGACCTGCGCCGGCGTGCAGTGGGGCACGCTCACGTCCACCACCGCCGCTTCGCCTGTTTCGTCCATCGGCCTGGGCAGGCTGTATTGCTATCGCTACCGACTGGTCCTGACCGACAGCGCCGGCCACACGAGCACGACGGTCTCCGGCATCCTGATGGGCCCGTCCGCCTGACGTCCGACCCGCCTGACGTCCGGACCAGGCCGACCCGACCGGCGGCTGCCCCGCTGATGCCCCTGGCGTCGCGCCGGCCGGCCGCAGCAGGACCCGCATTCGACCCGGATTCGTTCCCGGCGTAGGATTGACGGTGCCTGACGTCGAGGGGCAAGTTCCTCGCCTGAGATCGGGGTGACGAAATGGGACCGAACGAACAGGGTGGCGAGACTGGCGGAGCCGGCGATCAGGGCGGCGGACCGCGCATGGAACAGGCCCGAGCGGCGGCCGAGAAGATGATCGCGCAGCTCCAGGTGATGATCGACCAGACCGGCAAGACGGCCGGTCCGGTTCTCCGCGACGTGGCCGCGAAGGCCGCCGAGCTGGCCGCGGTGGCGGCAGAGAATGCGGGCCCCGTCGCTCACAAAGCAGCCGACGTTACCGAGCACGTCGGCGATCGTCTGGCGGCCCGGAGCAAGGAACTGGCCGCGGATCTTCGCAAGGCCGCCGAGGCTGCCCGCACCCGCAATGCCGACGAAGGCTCGAAGCCGGACGACGCGCCGAAGGCGTAGCCGCGCGCGGACGGACACGCCGGCGGCGGGCGGACCGAAGCCACCGGCGCCTGCCCGAAGCTTCCTGCTTCACATCACGTGCGCATTCGGCAAGGGTCCGGGCCGCCGAGGAACCTGAACTCAATATCGGCGATCTCCCGGGACGCCTGGCCCACGCTCGCATGCGCCCGAATCGGTCGGCCAGACTCGACCAAGCGGCTCGTCGAACCCCCCGCCGGTCTCGCGTTCTTGCCCGATGACGTCCTGGCGTGAATCAGGAAAGTCGCGTCCCGGCCCGCGTCAGCCGCTTTCTAGCCCAGTCGTTCGAGGCGCGCCCGGAAGATGTCGGTGCCGTCCTCGCGGGTCAGGCGGTAGGCCCAACCGCCTTCGTGTGGCCAGGTGCGCCCAACCAGCGGCTCGTCGCGCTCGGCGGAGCTGGCGAAGTCCAGCACGTAGCGGCGCGGCGTGGAGCGCATTAGCTCGCCCTGCCCCGCCGCCTCGAGCGCTTCCTCGAAGTAGTCGAGATAGACGCTGTTGTTGACGTGGTCAAGCGGGTCCAGGTCGCGCCGGCGGACGTGGAAGCGCCGCTCGACGGCGTCCGGCGGTGACGCTCGCAGCGCCACCTTGAGCATCTCGAAGCTGGCCGCGCCATCGACGACGAACTTGTGGAAGTCGTCGGGGACGCGCGTCGGGACGCCCCGCGCGTTGGTCATGACCCAGTCGATCTCGAGGCGCGCCAGCAGCTCGCCCGTCGGATCCCGGACCTCGCTCTCGCGACGCGCGCTGATGCGCCGGTAGCCCACGACTCGCGTGCTCACGAACACGCCGTCGTAGGTGTGGGTCGGCGCGAGGACGTCGAGGCGGATCGCCCGAACCAGCCAGAAAAGACCGCGCTCGGTGTACCAGTCGCGCCCGAACCCGAGCAGCGTCGAGTGCTCCCAGGCGACGTCGGCCGTCCAGGCCAGGTAGATCGCCGCCCGGATCGTCTCGCTGGCGGTCGATTCCTCGAAGCGAACCCGAAACGGCCGGACGATCCGGTAAGGCAGCTCGTCGCGCAGCGCCGCCGGGACCTCCGGCGCGCCGGCCGCCGTCGCGGCCTCCTCGGTAACCCACTCGCTCACGGGCGAGCCTCCCCGAGGTCGTCGATGTTCTCCAGGGCGACCAGCCGTGTATCGTCCCGCCGCGCGGTCGATCGATCGAGCCGGATCTCGGCTGACCTGCGGGCGTCGAAGACGACCAGGGCGACGGCAAGCTCGATCTCCTCGTCGGCGGCATGCGCCCGCGCGTCGTCGAGCTGGTTCAGGACGTCGGCGTTGATGCCCCGCGCGCCCCATTTGCAGTCGTACAGCTGCGGCCGCGCCGGAGATTCCACGGTCACGTCGTAGGGGTGGATCTCGGCCGGGACCCCGTCGAAGAGGACGCGCCGCTCGCGTTTCACCGTTCCGCCCTGGCGGGCGAGCAGCTGCGCCGTCAGCTCCTCCACCACGGCGCCGCGGTACGAGCTGCGGGCCTGTTCGCCGCGGTTGGCCACCTCGAGTGAGGCGACGAGCAGGCTTTCGGCATGGTCGCGGACCTCCGTCGCCGGCCCCTCGCCAAAGAGCGTCGGAAACATCCGCCGCCAGATCTCGGGGTCCGTTCGTTCGCCGTTCATCACCGCGCGGGCCATCCAGCGCGCCGCCGGAGTGGCTCCGGCCAGCAGCGTCGCCACTCGCCCGACCAGCGGGTCGGCCTGAATCCCCGCATAGACCACGGTTCGGGCGTCGCGGGCGGCGTCCTGGAATCTCATCGGTGGAACGGCAGCAGCGTGCCGCAGGGCGAGTCGCCGTCCGGCTCGGGCGGTTCGGGCCCGGCCGCGCCGGCACCGTCCGCCCCTTCGGCCGGCTCGGCTTCGCCGTAGACGTCTCCGCCGAAGGCGATCGCCACGACGTGCGGGAAGGTCGAGAGCCAGTCGATCGCCCGGTGCGGGTCGGCTATCAGCCCGATCTCCGCGATCGCCTCGCCCACGGCCGCAACCACCCCGGCGGGGAGCGGCGCCGTTCCGCCGCCCAGCGCGAGGATGCTCGGCAGATACGCGTCGGTCAGGTCCGTGACGTACTGCCACTCGTCCTCGACCGTCTCCGCCAGTTCGGCCAAGGCGCGGTAGGCCGCGGCGGCTCTGTCGGCGGCTTCGGCTCGATCGCTCACCCGCCAAGCGTACCGGATGCGCCCCGGGCGCGGTGCTACGGAACGAGCTGCCAGGTCACGCCGCCGTCATGAGTCTCGGCCAGCTGGCCTGCGGGGAGCTGCATCGCGCAGAACGCCCCCGCCGGGCACGTGGAGTCGACCTGGAAGATGGCCCAGCCGTCTGTCGAGCTCACGAACGAGACGGCCATGATGTGCCGGTCGGCCGGGCCGGCTCCGGTCGAGGTCGTCCATTTGTCGCCGGCGTCGGAGGTGGCTTCCATGTACATAGGCCCGGCGGCGGTAGTGAAGTCCAGCCATGTCTGCCCGTCCACGATTGCCCAGACCGTCGCCGACTCCGCAGACCAGGCGTAAGCCGGCCGCCAGGTGCGACCGGCGTCGGCGCTCACGTATGCGGTAGGCTCGTAGGGAGTGGTGGGGCCGCCTATCAAGGCAAGCAGGACCAGCTGAGGGCCGAAGGCGCGCAGCAGAGACACACCGGCGTACCGGGGGGCCGCCGATCCCTTAGTAGCGGGCAGACTCACGGTGGACCAATGCGCCCCGCCGTCGTCCGTCTGGAGCACCACCTTCCAGCCGGCGACCACGCCGCTGCTTGGATCGGAGAAGGCGACCATCGGCAGAGGACCGCTCAACGCCGGCTCATCGGGCAGCGTCACGGCGCCGACGCGCTGCAGGCTCGCGCCCCCGTCCTCGGTCCGGTACAGGACCCACGGCTCCGGGTCCTTGTCGCTATTGGCCGAGAGCAGCAGATAGCCGGTAGACGCCGAGACGAAGCTCATGGCCGCGCTCGAGCCCGTCCTGCCGGTGGGCAGAGCGGTTTCCTGCCAGCTCCGGCCGCCGTCGGTCGTCCGCCAGAGCGGGCCGTCGGCATCGAGGACCCAGCCGTGGTCCGCGTCGACGAATTCGATGATCGGCTGGAAGTCCGCCTGTTGCGGCGGCGTGGCGTCCCGCCAGGTCGCCCCCACATCGTCCGTCATCAGGAGAATCGGCACCCCTAACTTCGAGGACTCCGGGCTCAAGACGTACGCCCAGCCGCTCCGGGCGTCGATCCGCCCGATGTCCAGGACGTCGTCTCCGGGCAAGGTGACCTGCGGCGACGGTGAGGCCGATGGGCCGGGCGGCTCGGACTCGCTGGCCGCCGCACTCGCGGAGGCCGACGGCTCGACGACCGACCGCTGGCGCGATACGGCGAAGCCCACGCCGGCGACGACCACCACCACGACCAGCGCCATCGCCAGCCCGGGCACAGAGCGCCGCGGCTGGCGTTGCTCTGCTACCGCGACCTCGACCCTCGCCCGCAGCACCTCCGGTCGCGCCGCGGGCGGACGCGACATGGCCGAGAGATCCGCCCACTCCCCGATCCGGCGATCGGCGTTGTTGCCGCGATCGTCTGTTGGTTGGCCGTTCATCACGCTTCCTCCAGCTTCCGGCGGGCGCGGAAGACCGCGGACCGAACCGCCGCGGATGTGATACCGAGAGTTGTCGCAGCTTCTTCCGAAGCGAGACCGGAGACGGCGGTCAGAGCCAGGGCGGCGCGCTCGAGCGGACTCAGCCGGGCGAAGGCAGCCCGAACGTCGAGCCAGCGGGCGTGCTGGTCGAGATCGAGCGCCGCCTCGATGGCGCGCGATTGGCCGATCAACCGGCGCAACCGGCGGAACCGATCGGTCGCCAGGTGGCGGGCGGTCGTCAGAAGCCAGGGCAGCATGGGCTCGCTCCAGTCGACCGAGTCACGCCGCGCCCACAGTCGCGCGAACGACTCCTGGGCGATCTCCTCGGCGGCCGGCCAGTCGTTCGTCCAGGCCAGGGCGAGCCGGAAGACCGGCGTCCAGCACTCCGCGTAGACGCCCTCGAAGTCGCGTTTCAACGTCTCCGTCGAAGCAACCGAGGCGGGGACGGCGGGAACGCCTATCGGCATCATCACCTCGTACACGCCGCGGGTGGCCGTTTCGTTCTACGGTAGCGGCGGACGGCGATCGAATCGAGCGACAGTGCGGAGGAGCGAGCGATGGATATGGGTCTGGCAGGGCGGACGGCACTGATCGGCGGGGCATCGGCCGGGCTTGGGCGCGCCAGCGCGGAGCGGCTCGCGGCCGAGGGCTGCCGGCTGGCGCTGTGGTCGCGCTGAGGCGAAGCCCTGGAGCGGGCGGCCGGCGAGATCCGGCTCGCTCACTCGGTCGAGGTGACGACGATCTCCGGCGACGCCGCGGATCCCTCGACGGCGGCGCTGGTCGCGGCCGCCGCGGAGAAGGCTCTCGGCCGGGTCGACATCGTCGTCCTGAACGCCGGTGGGCCGCCTCCCTCCGAGGCGACGAAGACCGACCCGGCGGAATGGCGGCGCTCGTTCCAACTCCTGGCGATCATGCCGATCGAGCTGACCACGCTCCTGCTGCCGGGGATGCGGGCTCGGCATTGGGGCCGGGTCGTGTCGATCATGTCGTCCGGGATACGCCAGCCCATCCCCGAGCTCTCGTACTCGAACGCCTGCCGGAGCGCGCTGGCGGCCTGGCTCAAGACGATCTCGCTCGAAGTCATGGCCGACGGCGTGACGGTCAACGGCGTCCTGCCCGGCCGGCTCGACACGGCACGGGTCGCCTCACTCGACGGGGCGCGGGCCGAACGCGCCGGCACGACGGCCGCGGAGGTTCGGGCGGCATTCGAGCGGGCGATCCCGGCCGGCCGCTACGGCGACCCCGACGAGCTCGGCGCCTACGTCGCCTGGCTCTGCTCGGACCCGGCGCGCTACCAGACCGGCACCTTCGTCCCGATCGACGGCGGCTCGTTGCGGGCGTTGCCGTAGCCGTGGCCGTATGCTCGAGGCGCGCGCTTGGATCGCGGACGCTCTGTCGAGGGACGCGTAACATCGACCGGCCGCCTCGGCCGTCCGCGCACGCGGTCAGTCACTGGCGGCGGTGCCGCAGCAGACGCTAAGGGACGCCCGCGCGAGGTTCGGTGAGGCAGGCCATTCGGCGTCGACCGCCGCCAGTTCCTTCGATGCGCTGATATCGAAGTCGCCGCGGCTGTTCGGGGCCTGGGCTGGCTGACCCTCGTCTGGACCTGGGAGACAAGACTGGACCGGGCGAGAGGAGTGGGGCCGACACCATACGGGTAATGGTCCGCGGCTCGACAGCGCTGCTGACCCAGCGGGCCGGATAGCTCGCTGGAAACCCCGTCGCCCGCTTGCCAGCGAGCGAGCACGTGTAGAGCCCCTGCCAAGATGCGCGTTCAAGCGCCAGTAGCCAACGATTGACCGCCCCCGCGTGTCTGGAACGGTGTGAACAGCACGAAGAGACGGTGCCAGACTTGATCACGGTGAGAGAAGACGGCGGCGTGGGGATGTCGCCTGCCGAAGGCTCGGCCGACGCCGACAAACGCGAGGAGTTCGGGAGGCTTGCCGCCCCGGAGCTGAGCGCGGCCTACCAGCTCGCGACCCGGATCCTGGGCAATCGAGGCGACGCCGAGGACGCCGTCAACGAGGCGGCTCTGCGCGCCTGGGGATCGTTCGATCGGCTGCGCGATCACGGCGCCTTTCGGCCGTGGCTTACGCGCATCGTCGTCAACGTCTGCCGGAACAACCTGCGGCATCGGCGTGTTCTTCAGATCGATCCACTCGGCGAGGACGATCGTCCCGCCGCCGATTCGTTTGAAGGCGGGCTGCTCAGAGACGGCGTTGCGCGAGCGCTGGGCTGCCTCGGTGCGGAGCAGCGAGTCGTCGTCGTGCTCCGTTACTGGAACGACCTGGCGATCGATGAAATCGCCCGGATTGTCGGCGTGCCGAGCGGGACCGTGAAATGGCGGCTCTACGCCGCCAATCGACGGATCAAGACGGAACTCAGCCGATCGGGCTGGGAGGTGGAACGATGAACCGCAGGATCAGCCAGCAAGACCTGGAAACCGAGATCCGTTCCTGTCTGGCGGGCGCGGGCGGCCCCCAGCCAGCGTCCCTGGGCAACGTGCTCGATCGCCTCCCGGACCGTGGCAGCGCGGCGCATCGGTCGTTGCCGGCGTTTCCCTGGCTGCTGCGTTTCGCTGCGCTCGCAGCGGTTGTGATCCTTGCCTCAGCTGCCGTCGGCCTGCCGCTCATTCTCTCCAGACCCGCGGCTGCGGGCGCGTTCGTACCTACGGGCTCGATGAACGTCGGTCGGTTCGGCGCCACTGCCACCCTCCTGTCCGATGGGCGGGTGCTCATCGCCGGAGGGTGGGAGGACAACCAGACGCCTCTCGCCTCAGCGGAGTTGTACGACCCGGCCATCGGCACCTTCAGCGCCACCGGTTCGATGACGACCGCGCGAAACGGGACGGCAACGCTGCTCTCCGACGGGCGCGTCCTCTTCGCGGGGGGCACCGACGACACCGGGCCCATCGCCACGGCCGAACTCTACGATCCGGCGACCGGCAAGTTCAGCCCGACTGGATCGATGACGACCGCGCGCGACGGCCAGACAGCAACGCTTCTGTCGAACGGCTACGTCCTCATCGCAGGAGGCGCCGGCCGCGACGGAGCTCTCGCCTCGGCCGAGCTGTACGACCCATCGACCGGCAAGTTCAGTCTCACCGGCTCGATGACGGTCGCTCGGGTGACCCAGTCCGCAACGCTTCTTCCTAGCGGCCGTGTCCTGATCGCTGGCGGCATGACCACCGCCCGTGTTTCGGCGGACACCGTACAGCCTTCGGGCCTCACCTCAGCCGAGCTGTACGACCCGGCGACCGGTAAGTTCAGCCCAACCGGCTCGATGACGACCTATCGCAGCCTCCCGACCACAGCTCTCCTCTCCGACGGTCGAGTCCTGTTCGCCGGAGGGGCGGACCAAAGCGGGACGTCTCTGCTGTCGGCCGAGCTGTACGACCCGACAAAGGGCCAGTTCAGCCCAACCGGCTCGATGACATCGGGCGGGTATAGGGGGTATAAGCCCGCTGCGGCTGTCCTGTCCGGTGGGCAGGTGCTCATCGTCGGAGGAGGGATCCCGTTCACAGTTATCACCACCGCTCAGCTGTATGACCTGAAGACCTGCACCTTCAGCCTGACCGGCTCGATGCTGACAGGACGTTCCGGTGCTACGGCGACGCTGCTCCTCGACGGGCGCGTTCTCATCGCCGGAGGCCTGGGTGCCGGCAACGTGGCCCTCGCCTCAGCCGAGCTGTACCAGCCATAGCCTTGACAGCGCCGCGCGGCCCACTCGAGGCCGGCATGCGCGGTGCGCCACGGGCTGGCGGCGGTGCTGCCGGAACCGCAATCGTCACGCAACGGTGACACGGTCGGGGCGAGAGG
>Ga0182027_10013779_pt1 | contig 11232 bp, 8 predicted proteins | sample 712E1DmetaG_FD_121300 | JGI IMG/M metagenome (GOLD analysis project Ga0182027, IMG submission 121300) | Permafrost microbial communities from Stordalen Mire, Sweden - 712E1D metaG (Illumina Assembly) | ecosystem: Environmental > Terrestrial > Soil > Wetlands > Permafrost | place: Sweden...
CCAAGGAGACCATCGAGTGGGTGCGCGAACAGATGCCGCTCGGGCGGAAGTCGTAGCCCGCCGCCAGCTTCTGCTGGACGAGGTCGCCGGACTCGAGGCCGCGGGCCGCTCGGCGATCGACATTCCGGCCAAGATCAGAAGTGCGCCGGGCAAGACGGCGGCGCTCGCGGCAGGAACTGCATTCATCGCCCTGGGTGGGCCAAAGAGGACGTATCGAGCGGTTCGGCGTGCCGTCTTCGGTCCGACCGCGAACCTGCCCAAGTCGATGCTGCCCGAGCAGGTCGATAAGGCGTTGCGAGCCCTCGGCGAGGATGGCGACCGAGTCCGAGGCGTGCTGGAACGCGAGTTCGTCGACTACCTGGAGAAGAACAAGCCGGAGCGTGAGGCCCGCGACCTGGGCGGCACCATCTCCGAACTGGGCGGTAACCTTCTGCGGCCGGCGACGGCCGAAGCCGGCAAGAGGCTCGCCAAGGAGTTGTTCAAGCCCGACGGCGGCAGCTTCAACGAGGTCATGGACCGAATCCAGGCCCGCCGGGAGGCTCGAAAGACGGAATCGGACGGTGAGCCGGCCGGCGGCTCGACCGAACCCGGTAAGCCTTCAGCCCCGGCCGCCAAACCGTCGCGCTGGGAGCGGCGCCCCGTCGGCCGCAGGGCGCCGCCCCCCCGGTAGGTCGGGCCGCCCGGCCGCATCCCCACCGCACAAGCCCGCCCCGCCCCGCTAGACTCTGTGACCGCGGGCGAGTGGCGGAATGGCATACGCGCCAGCCTTAGGAGCTGGTGCCGCGTAAGCGGCGTGCGGGTTCAACCCCCGCCTCGCCCACCAGGATCGTGGCGGCGATCGCCCGTCCCGCCGCGGGCGCTACCGCCAGAACAGCCAGAAGGCTCCCACGGCCATCGCCACGTCGAGAATCGTCAGAAGCCCAAGCTGGAGAAGCGGCGCCAGCCGGCTCGAGCGCTCGGGTACTGGCTTGCGGGCCGCACGTCGCGCCTCTAGATCCCAGGCCTCCCAACGGCCGACGCCTATCCGGGCCAGTACCACGAAGCCCGCCACGACGATCGCCGTGCCGATGGCCCACTCGCCAAAGAGTGGCAGCAGACCCGGCCAGCTGGCCACTTTGGAAAGGCCGTCGAGGGGCCCGGCGATCACCTCGTGGCCAGGGATGTGGCTCCACAGCCCCGCGAAGTCCGCGCCCAGACGCTCCGGCCCGGGCTTCGTCGAGAGCCCCGCGGCACCGGCTGCGCCGAGCAAGGCCCTGCCCGTTGCCAATAGGATCGGGACCCCGGCACCGAGAGCGGCGATCCAACGCCACAGCGCCAGGACCGCGACGCGCTGCCGCCTCCACACCTGGCGAACGGCAACCCAGTGGGTCTCGGGGAAGAAGCGAGACTCCTCAGGCTGCCCGGTGGGAACGTCGATGTTCTGGAGCAGCGGGATGATGAACTCCTCGTCGTTGTCCCAGTAGGAGCCATGGTCCTCGAGGATGCTCATGCGGTTGACAGCCGAAGTGTGCCGGTAGGGGATATGGACACCGGGTGGGGGCGGATCGATCGGGCCCGCCGGGGCCGGGTCGTAGGTGGACCAGAAGTCGGCCCAGAGCAGGTTGGGTCGCTCGTTCGAGAGGTCTCCGAGGAGCCGTGAGCCCGCCGGCAACCCCTTCCAGGCGTGTTCGATTCGCCAGGCAAGGGCGAGCCCCTCGCCCAGGGTCACCAGCTTGTCCACCGCGATGTCTCTGTACGCCGCGTCGCACAGCGTCTCGAAGCTGACAATCGCCCCGCCTGAGTGAGCCACGAGGACCATTTGGCTGCACCCCTCCGCGCGAAGGCCCCGCAGGGCTTCTGCAAGTCGATGCCGCACGTTGGCCGATTGGATCGGGTCGCGCGAGATCTCGGGTAGCTCGCCGAACCAGCGGGTCAGGTAGTTGTCGAGGGACTTGAGGGCGGCCGCGTCCTGGAGGGCTGGAATCGGAATGGCTCGGAGCGGCGCATAAGCCGCCAGTGCTATGCGGCCGATGATGAGCGCGGGGCCGAAGGCAAGGATCGTGAGTTCCTTCTGGGCTCGGTCCAGGATGTCGATCCAGTCAAAGCGTCGTTGCCGCACGGCGCGGCGGACGAGCCGGCTGTCGTCGTCGTCGCGCTCTCCGGCAAACTCGAGGGCCCTGCTTCGTCGCTGCGCCAGGGCGCCCTTTCGTTTCGAGTAGCTCTGGCGGATGCCGGTCATGATCGGGCCGAGAGCATCGAAGACGTAGTCGGTCATGTAGCCGAGGCCGGGCGGACGTGTGGTGGCCGCCCACCACGCCTCCGTCATCACCCAGCGCTGGGCGTGGTGACCCTGCCACTCGGGGACGTCCAGCTCCAGGATCGGCAGGTTGGTCCCGGACAAGTCGTAGTCGCAGCGGACCACTGGATCCCAAGCCTGACCCTGGTCGGTCCGCCAATCGGCCAGCACCCTGGTGATAGACCCCGACCAGTCCAGGAACGTCTCGCAGGCCGGTTGCGTACCGATGCCATGAACGAAGACGACGCCGATGCGATTGGGTTCGACCGGCCGCACGGCGGCGGTAGGCCCGGCTACGGCTTCGGAGGGGACAGGAGCGCCTCTAGGGAAGCCTGCCATATGAACCAGCCGGGCGAGGGCGCGGGGAATGTGAGGTCCAGCCGGTGCCACCATGGGATCAAGTTAGGCCTGACTCATTGACCGGGATGTCAAGTCGCCGACAGTGTCAAGCATGTCGGTTGGGCAATCTGGGGCAAGGGCCAGGGTTTGGGCCCCCGCCCCGGCCGCATGCTTCGCCGACACCTATAATCGCCCGACAATGCAGACCACCAATACACCCCTTCCGAAGTCACGCCTCCAGCTCGAATTTGAGCTTCCGCCAGAGCGCCTGTCGCGCGCCGTCGATCAGGCGGTAGGACGCCTGTCGCGCCAGACCCGCGTCCCCGGCTTTCGACCCGGAAAGGCTCCTCGGGTCATGCTCGAGCGGGTGTTGGGCCCCACGGCGATTCTCGACGAAGCCCTTGATCAGCTGGTCGACGAGGCCGTCCGAGAAGCCGTGCTGGAGCAGAACCTCGCTCCGTTGACCCAGGCAGAAGTCGAAATGACTCAGGGCGAGGAGGGCAAGCCGGTCATCTTCAAGGCGGTCGTGCAAGTTCGACCGGAATTGAAGCTCGGAGACTACGAGAAGTTCGGCTTCACGCCGGAGATCAAGCCCGTCGACGAGCTCATGGTCGAGAAGGTGCTCGACGAACTTCGCGACGCCCAGTCGTCGCTGGAGCCGGTCGCCGGTCGCGGCGCCGAGAAGGGCGACTACGCTGTGGTGGCGCTGGTCGGCACTCGTGATGGGGTCCCGTTCGAAGGCGGCTCGTCGGACCGCATGCCCCTCATCCTTGGCGAGGACCGCCTGATCCCGGGTTTCGAGGATCACCTCATCGGCGCCGAGAAGGGCGAAGAGCGAGAATTCGACATCGTCTTCCCGGAGGATTACCAGGAGGAGACGCTGCGCGGCAAGGAAGCCCACTTCGAGGTCACGATCAAGGACCTGCGCCACAAGGCTCTGCCTGTTGCGGACGACGAGTTCGCTCGATCGGTCGGCAGGTTCGCCGACCTGGAGGAACTCAAGACAGAGTTGCGGAAGCGGCTAGAGGCCAACGCCCTTGACCATGCCCGCCACGACTTCGCCGACAAGATCATCGAGTACGCCGTGGCCAATACCACGGTCGATCTGCCAGACGTGCTGGTCGACCAGGAGGTCGAGGTCATGCACGACGAATTGCGCTCCGCGCTGGCTCGCCAGGGCATCACTGAAGAGGCCTATCTCAAGGTCGTGGACAAGACTCCGGAGGAGATCCACGCCGAGTTCCGAACGCCGGCGGAGAAGCGCGTCAAGACCCTCCTGGTGCTATCGGAGATCGCCAGGGCAAAGGGCGTCGAGGTCCCGGACGAGGATGTCGAGGGCGAAATCGACCGGGCGCGATCTCGCTACGCGAACAACCCCAACCTGATTCGCTACTTCGAATCGGAACGTGGGCGAAGCTACATCAGGAGCACGTTCCGAAGGTCGCGGACGGTGGAGCAGCTCGTCGATGAGTGGCTCGATGCCCATCCGGAGTCGCCGCGACTTCCTCACGTCGAAGACACGGACGAAACCTCACCCGTAGCCGACCCGTCGGCAGAGGCTGCCGCCTCGATCCGTGCGACCGATCCGGGTAGCATCACGCCGCCGGAAGCGGCCGCCCCAACGGGCGCGTAGCCCGTCGTAGCCCGAATTCTGCGGAGGAGACGACCCGATGCTCGTGCCTATGGTGATCGAGTCCTCGAGCCGTGGTGAGCGCGCCTACGACATCTACTCACGGCTGCTGCGCGAGCGGATCGTCTTCCTGGGCGATGCCATCGAGGACAACATCGCGAACCTGGTCATCGCCCAGCTGCTGTTTCTCGACGCGGAAGACCCGGAGCGGGACATCAGCCTCTACATCAACTCGCCCGGTGGGATCATCACCAGCGGTCTGGCGATCTACGACACCATGCAGTACGTGCGGGCGCCGGTCAGCACCATCTGCATCGGGATGGCCGCAAGCATGGCCGCGGTTCTGCTCGCCGCGGGCGCCCCGGGCAAGCGCTTCGCCCTGCCGCATGCCCGGGTCATGATTCATCAGGGTTCAGGTGGATTCCGCGGCAACACTCCGGATGTGATGATCCAGGTCAAGGAAATGGAGACCCTGGTCAACGTTAATCACGAGATCCTGAGCCACCATTGTGGGCAACCGATCGAGAAGATAGTCGCCGATACCTCAAGGGACTACTTCATGTCCCCAACGGAGGCCAAGGACTACGGCATAATCGACGCGGTCTACACGGCCACGGGATCGCCGCTGGCGGACAAGGATCCGGACGGCGGCTCCGCAGACAGTACGGAGGCGACGGAGGTTTCGGCGGAAGGTAAGGGCCCCGCGGCTGCCACCGAGTAGCGGCGGGCAGGCACAGGCGCGAAGGATGGGTCAAGGCGCGTGACGACAACCAAGAGCGGCCCCAAGGTTCCATATCGCTGCAGCTTCTGCGGCAAGAGCCAGGAGCAGGTTCGCAAGCTCATTGCGGGTCAGGGCGTCTACATTTGCGATGAGTGCATCAACCTCTGCCAGGAAATCTTCGAAGAGGAGATGCTCGAGGCGCCGCGCGCCAAGCCGCAGGTAGCCAAGCTTCCGAACCCGCGCTCCATCAAGCTCGCCCTGGACCAGTACGTCATCAGCCAGGAGAAGGCCAAGAAGGTCCTCTCGGTGGCCGTCCACAACCACTACAAGCGCGTCAACGCCGGCCACCTGATCGACGATGTTGAGCTCCAGAAGTCGAACATCCTTCTCGTCGGTCCCACCGGTTCCGGCAAGACGCTGCTGGCTCAGACGCTGGCCAAGATCCTGGACGTGCCGTTCTGCATCGCCGATGCCACGTCCCTGACCGAGGCCGGCTACGTCGGTGAGGACGTCGAGAACATCCTGCTGCGCCTGATCCAGTCAGCCGACTTCGACGTGGCCAAAGCGCAGCGCGGCATCATCTACATCGACGAAATAGACAAGATTGCCCGCAAGGCGGACAACCCGTCAATCACCCGGGACGTCTCCGGCGAGGGCGTCCAGCAGGCACTCCTCAAGATTCTCGAGGGCACGCTGGCCAACGTGCCGCCCCAGGGCGGCCGCAAGCACCCCCATCAGGACTTCATCCAGATCGACACCACGAACATCCTGTTCATCTGCGGGGGCGCCTTCGACGGCATTGACAGGATCATCGAAGAGCGGGTGGGGAAGCGCTCGATGGGCTTCGGCGCCGAGAACCACATGCCGGAGATAGACCGCGAGCGGATCCTCGAGCGGCTCATGCCGGAGGACCTCCTCAAGTACGGGCTCATCCCCGAGTTCGTCGGCCGCCTGCCGGTGGTGGTGACACTAACGTCGCTCACGGCGGACGACCTGGTCCGGATCCTGACCGAGCCCAAGAACGCGATCACTCGCCAATTCCAGAAGTTCCTCTCCCTGGACAAGGTGGATCTGGTGTTCACTCCGGGCGCCCTCCGGGCCGCGGCCGAGGTCGCGATCACCCGCAAGACCGGTGCCCGGGCCCTCCGTTCGATCGTCGAGGAAGCCCTGCTGGATGTGATGTACGACGTGCCGGATCACGCCGAGATCCGCAAGTGCCTCATCACCGAGGAGACGATCCGCGAAGGCCGGCCGCCGCTCCTGCTCACCAAGAGCCAGATCGACGAGGGCGTCGATGAGACGAACTACGAGGAGTTCCTCGCGGAGCGCGGTCAGAGCGCCTAGACGGCTGGCGACGTGGCGCCGGCATCAAGGCCGGCACAGTTCGCAGGGAGTGGATCATGTCGAAGACGCCCGTGAACGGCCACGACGAGGACGTGCCCGCGGACGCACCCTCTTCGGATTCGATCGATCCCGAGTCGGAGGCGCCGAATGCTGAGCGTCGGGCGATGCCGGCCCCGGCCAAGAGCGGGTCCCACTCCGCCAGCCGCATCCTCCTGGCGATCGTCTCGCCGCTGCTGGTCATTGCGCTGGTAGCGCTGGCGGCCACGGCCGTCTACTCGTACCAGACGATTCAGAGCACGAACAATACCTTGAACGAGACCAGGCTCGACCTCGCCCATGAGCAGTCGGCGCACCGGAGCGCAGACGCTCAGGCGAGTGGACTCATTGCCTGCGTCGCGGCGTTGAACGCGGACGAGGCGTCGCTTACGAAGCTGAGCAACGATCTTAGGGCCCTGCAGCCTCGCACTCTCAGGGACGGGGACATCGAGGCGGCGCGGTTGACTTACGAGGCGGCACTCTTGAAGGCCCTGACCGACGAGCACAAGGCGGTGGTTGCCGCCTCGTGGGCTTCGACACCAGCCGAGTGGGCGGCCGTGAACACCCTTGGCCTCCAGGGTGAGAACGAGATGAAACAAGCGGCGGCTCTCAAGAGCCAGCTCGACTCGCTCGTGACCGACTACCAGGGAGCGGCGGATGAGGTCTACGCCGAGGGGCCGGCTGTCGCGGCACAGGTGTCCAATACCGCGGCATTGTGCGGGTTCAAGCCCGACTCGTCGGCCGGGCCTGCCACCCTGAAGGCCTCGCTGTCCGTCGGTCACTGGAACTCGCCTACTGACCGGCCTGGAGTGCGTAGGGGATAGAGAAGGAGAGCCATGCAGCCGTTGTGGGTGGAGAGTGAGGCTTCGCTCAAGCGCGATGGCCCCGCGCAGGAGGACCCACGGGAGCATCATGATCGCGTTCCTCGTTCCGGCATCGACCGCTTGCTCTTGATAGGGATGCTATGCGGCCTGGGGCTGATGCTGATCGGCGGCTACGCGCTCTGGGTCATGCCCTTCAGCGGCGACGTGGGTCCGGGACCCGGGTTCTTCGGTTTGGGCCTCTGGATTCTAGCGGCGATCTGGGTGGCTGTGATCGGCTCCTGGTGGTTCGAAGACATTCGAACGGCCCTCCTCCTTGCGTCGCCGCCTTTCGTGCTGCTGGGGCTGGGTGGGCTTTCGGCAATGCTCTACGGGACCCATGGCCGAATCGACGATGCAACTGCGCTGCCCGTGGAGATGCTGCTGTTGATATCTGGGGTTGCGGGGCTGGGGGCTGGATACAGGGGTCTGGCCAACCATCCGCGCGACAGGATGGCTGCCGTCCTCCTCCCGGTCTCGATCGCCCTCGCCTTGATGGCCGGAGTTGGCGGGTTGAGGTGGGCGGATGGCGTCCTACTGTTCGGCGGGATCGCGGTTGCGAATCTTGCCGTGCCGTCGCTGCCGGCCTTGTGGACACGCGCATCGAGCCGCTAGTGCGGCTGTTCGAGGGCCCCCAAGGTCGGGGCGAGATCCAGGGGCGGGCCGCTGCGGTCGCGTGCCGGGTGAAGCGCCATCTCGAGGACCTGCGCCAGATGGAGAGCGCGGCGGCCCGTGGATTGGGCAATCTGCTCGCGGCAGCTGAACCCATCCGCTACCAACAACGCGTCGGCGGTGGTCTCCCGAACTGCGGGCAGCAAGCGTCGCTCACCGATCTTCATCGAGAGTTCGTAATGTTCGCCGCGCTCGAAGCCGAAGGCGCCGGCCATGCCGCAGCAACCGGGCTCGGGCTGAGCCGGATCGAGGCCAATCGCGCGCAAGGCCGCTTCCTCGTCGGCCATCCCCACGGTCGCCTTCTGGTGGCAGTGGCCGTGCAGGACGGTCTCGCCGTCGAGGCGACCCGGCAGTGCCGCGTCGAACTTCCCGCGATGAGCCTGTACGAAGGCGCCCAGGCCCATCGCCAGCTCATTGAGCCGCCGGGCCCGCGGGTCGCCGGGGAACAAGTTGGGCAGCTCGTCGTGGAAGACCGCCTCGCACGATGGCTCGAGGACGACAACCGGCACGCCCGAGTCGAGTTCGGGCTCGAACGCGTCGAGCACCTGGCCGAGAAGCCGGCGCGCCTGCTTGAGGAAGCCACGGTCGTAGAGCGGACGCCCGCAGCACAGGTTGGCCCGTGGCACCTCGACCGTGAACCCGGCGGCCTGGAGAACCCGTAGCGCCGACAACCCCTGAGAAGGTGCGAATCCCTCGGTGAACGTGTCGGCGAAGAGCACGACGCGTCGCTCCGCGGATCGGGCACCGCCCAGATCTGGAAGGTCATCCGGCAGCTGTCGTCGGAACGTCCGGCTGGCGAAGCGCGGCAGTTGCCGGTGTCGGTCCACGCCCGCGACGAGCTTCGCCAGAGCCGCAATCCCGGGCGCCGCCCCAACCGAGTTCGCCAGCCCCGGCGCGATCTGGGCGAGGTGAGCCCACCAGTGGATCAGGCCCATCGAATAGGCCACGCGGGGCCGTATCCGGCCGGCATAGTGATGAGCCATGAACTCGGCCTTGTAAGTGGCGATGTCGACCTGGACCGGGCAGTCGTTCTTGCAGCTCTTGCAGGCGATGCACAGGTCCAACGCCTCGGCCACTTCTTCGCTGCGCCACAAGTTGGGGATTGCCTCGCCCTCGAGCATCTCCCAGAGAAGGCGGGCACGGCCGCGAGTGGAGTGGAGCTCCTCGTGCGTGGCCTGGTACGTCGGGCACATCGCCCCGCCCGACTCGCGACGGCATTTGCCCACGCCGACGCAGCGCGCCAGCGCCCGGGACAGCGAGCCGCCGTCGGCGGCGAAGGCGAAGATCGTCGAAGGATCGGCTAGCGTCAGGGTCGGCCGCAGATCGACGTCGAGCGGCAACGGGTCCACGACTTTGCCTGGGTTCATCCGGCCGCGAGGGTCCCAGATCGACTTGAACTCGCGGAACGCCGCCACTATTTCCGGTCCGAACATGCGCGGCAGCAGTTCCGCTCTCGCCTGCCCGTCGCCATGTTCGCCCGACAGCGAGCCGCCGTGCCGGACGACGAGGTCGGCTGCCTCCTCGACGAAGGCGCGGAAGGCGCGCAGGCCGTCGGTCGAACTGAAGTCGAACTCTGTCCGCAGATGCAGGCAGCCGTCGCCGAAGTGGCCGTAGAAGGTTCGCTCGAAGCCGTAGCGGCCGATCAACGCGTCCAGTTCTCGCAGGTACTTGCCGAGGCGCTCGGGCGGGACGGCCGAGTCTTCCCAGCCGGGGTACGTGGCGGGTTTGCCTGGGACGACCGCGGTGGCACCCACCGCCGACTCGCGCAAATCCCACATCGCAGCCTGGCCGATGGGGTCAACGACGACGCGACTTCGAGCCGCTCCGAACCGTCGGGCCGCCGTTCGAGCCTTCGACTCGGCCTCCTTCGCCGTCTGCCCGCCGAACTCGACCAGAAGCCACCCGCCTCCGGGCGGCAGCCGATCGATCGCCGCCAGGTTCAGTCGCTTGCGCCGGCAGGCCTGGACCAAACGATCGTCGAACCCTTCGAGACCGATCGGTCCCGTCGACATGATCTCCGGCGTTCGGTCGGCCGCCTCGAAGACGTCCGCAAAGCCGAGCACCGCAAGGGCTCGAGCCGGTGGGCTGGGTACAAGCCTGACGGTCGCCTCCAGGATCGTGACGCACGTTCCTTCGGTGCCGACGAGCGAACGGGCGACGTCGAATCCGCACTCGGGCAGAAGGGCTCCCAGGGCGAAGCCGGAGACGAGCCGTGGCAGTTTCGGGAAGCGCTCGCGGATGAGTGCCCCGTGGCGATCCCGGAGGGAGCGGAGGGAGCGGTAGATCTCGCCCCTGCGGCTCTCCTCCGCGCAGAGCCGTGCCAGTTCGTCGTCCGTGGTCCTGCCCACCGTCAGGCGAAGGCCGTCGTAGGAGAGCACGTCCAGCGACTCGACGTTGTCGCTCGTGCGCCCGGCCATGATGGAGTGCGCTCCGCACGAGTCGTTGCCGAGCATTCCGCCCAGCGTGCAGCGGTCGTGAGTGGCCGGGTCTGGCCCGAACGTAAGACCGTGCTTAGCCGCCGCCGTGCGGAGGTCGTCGAGGATGACGCCGGGCTGCACACGGGCGAGCCGCCGCTCAGGATCCAGCTCCAGGATAAGGTTGAGGTGGCGAGACAGATCCACCACGACGGCGGCGTTCGTTGCCTGGCCGGCCAGGCTCGTTCCGCCGCCGCGGAGAGTGAGTGGCGCGTCGTTGTCGCGACAGACACGGACCGTCTCTACCAGATCGTCGGTGTCCAGCGGCCGGACGACGCCGATGGGGAGCTGGCGGTAGTTGGACGAATCGGTAGCGTAGAGCGCACGGTCTCCCGCTCCGAACTGAACCTCGCCGCGCACGTGGGCACGGAGATCCGCGGCCAGCCCGTCGCGCCGGGCAAGCAAGGTAGGGGAGCGAGGGCTGGTTTCCGGTCGCGACGTCGCGATCTCGTCTTGCATCGCTTGAGGATACCCGCCGCCCGATATGTGGCCCCTACCGCATTGGCCGGACCGTGGCTCCGCCTGTGCTACGATCGCGGCCTTCACGGCGTTGACCGAGAGGAGTAGCGCCGCCAGTCGACGGCCGATTGCCTTGCGGCAATTAGCATCAGAGAGCGGGGCCAGACTCGTGCTACGCGCGAGGCAGGCTGAAAGCCCCGATGTCGGACCGGCGTGAACGTAGCTCGTGAGCCGTGCGAGAGGCGCCCGATAGCGCGCCGAGAGGGCGATGCCAGAGGCGGCGGAAGCGTTGGCCCGCGGCGGCCGGGATGACCGGTCTGCGAGGCGTCGTCAAACCAGCAGGTGGTACCACGACCCGTTCGTCCGCTGGACGAGCGGGTCGTTTGACGAGTGGAGCGAGTGATGGCGGACCGAGCAGGAAG
>Ga0182027_10013780_pt1 | contig 11232 bp, 9 predicted proteins | sample 712E1DmetaG_FD_121300 | JGI IMG/M metagenome (GOLD analysis project Ga0182027, IMG submission 121300) | Permafrost microbial communities from Stordalen Mire, Sweden - 712E1D metaG (Illumina Assembly) | ecosystem: Environmental > Terrestrial > Soil > Wetlands > Permafrost | place: Sweden...
TCCATGCAGAGGTTTCTGGGGGGCGGTTTTGCCGATAGCCCGGATGCGCCGGCCAGCAGGCGTGGCCCACGGATTGTCTACAGTCTGCACGCAAACTACAGTGTAGAGTGTGAAACATCCGGGCTAGGTTTTTGAGGGTGAAGAGCCGTTTCAGGTTATAGCTCACGCAGACCAGCGTCCACTCCAGTGCGACTTTTGCATGGCCCCTTAAACTGAAGCGCCGGAAGCCCATCACCTCCAACTGCGCAATCATCTCGCCCGCCCGCGCGTAGCTCACCGCGGCATGCTTGCTGGCGTTGGCTTGGAGCTTCGTGCCCTCCACACTGACCGTGCCCACTTTGCTCAAACGTAGATGCTGGGCCAGTTGCAACACGCTAACAAACGCTGCCTTGAACGCCTGCTTGTTGGCGGCGCGAAACGTGCAGATCATACGGCAGAAACATCGGCGTCTGGCGGTCCAAGTCGACAAAGCGTGCGGGCATACTGGTAGGACGCACCACGCCATTCAACGTTCAGGAGTTTCTTCAAAACATTCGCTCTCCTACCAAACGGCGTCCGCCGTTTGTTTAGCAGCATGGAGGGCAAAGCCCGACAGGCTGCTAGCTTGACACCCCTTCCAGCAAACCCGTAGCTTCATCTACCGCGATGAATCTACCGCTGCAGGCGCTTCGACTTATCTAGACGCACGATTCCTGGGAACTGCGTAGCAGTCGATCGTGCGTCAGCCTGCCACACCCGCTACGCGCCGGCCCTTCCCTGCCCGGTCGCGTTCTTCCGTTCATTCTCTCTTTTTTCGCCCGTTTTCCGCCATTTTTTTTCCCCCCTCCAATGCAACCCGCTCCGATAACGAAATATCGGCCGTTCCCTCCCGTCTCCAATCCCCAGCGCCAATGGCCCGACCGCACCCTCACCGCGCCACCAATCTGGTGCAGCGTCGACCTGCGCGATGGCAATCAGGCGCTAGCCATCCCCATGGATGTCGAGGAGAAGCTTGAATTCTTTGAAATGCTCGTCCGGATCGGCTTCAAAGAGATCGAGGTGGGCTTCCCCTCGGCTTCGCAGATCGAGTTCGATTTCGTGCGCCGCCTGATCGAGGAAGACCGGATTCCGGCGGACGTCGCGATCCAGGTGCTGTGCCAGTGCCGCGAAGATCTGATCACCCGCACCGTCAAGTCGCTTCAAGGGGCGCGGAACGTCATCTTCCATCTCTACAACTCCACGTCGCCCGCCCAGCGCCGTTATGTCTTCAGCGCGGACAAGCCGGCCATCATCAAGATCGCGACCGAGGCAGTGGGCCTGATGAAACGGCTGACGCGCCCGCTCGTCGCAGCCGGGACACGCCTCCGGCTGGAGTATTCGCCCGAGAGCTTCACCAGCACCGAACTCGATTTCGCGCTCGAAATCTGCGAGTCGGTCACCGACGTGTGGGAGCCTTCCCGCGACAACAAAATCATTCTGAACCTTCCGGCCACGGTCGAATATGCGACCCCGAATGTCCACGCCGACCAGATCGAATGGATGTGCTCCCATCTTTCGCGGCGCGACCTGACGCTCGTCTCCCTCCACACGCACAACGACCGGGGCACCGGCGTCGCCGCCACGGAACTGGGGTTGCTCGCCGGCGCCGACCGCGTCGAGGGCACGTTGTTCGGCAGCGGCGAACGCACGGGCAACCTCGACATCGTGACCGTGGCGCTGAATCTATATACGCACGGCATCCACCCCGGCCTGGATCTCAGCAACATCAACGCCATCCGCGAGATCTATGAACGCTGCACGCGCATGGAGGTGCCGGCCCGCCAGCCCTACGCGGGCGAACTGGTCTTCACCGCCTTCAGCGGGTCCCATCAGGATGCCATCAAGAAATCCTGGGCCGCACAGAAGTCCGGTCAGCCGTGGGACGTGCTCTACATCCCCATCGATCCCGCCGATGTCGGCCGGACCTACAAGGCGATCATCCGCATCAACAGTCAGTCGGGCAAGGGCGGGGTGGCCTACGTCATGGAAAAAGAGTTTGGCTACGACCTGCCGAAGGCCATGTACAAGGAGTTCGGCCGGGTGATCAATGATCTTGCCGACGAGCGGAAGGCGGAGCTCACACCAGACGACATCCATGAGGCATTCCTCCGGGAATACATCGCGCGGGATCAACCGGTGAAGCTGGAACATTTCCGCACCACCGAGCGCGACAGCCGGGTGAAGTGCGAGGCGGCGGTAAGGTTTGAGGGCCGGATTCACAAATTCACCGGCGTTGGCAACGGTCCGATCGATGCCTTCGTCAACGGGCTCGGCTCCACCGGCGTGCCCGCGTTCGAACTCATGTTCTACTCCGAGCATTCTCTAGGCAAGGGGGCGGAGGCGCGCGCGGTGTCCTACATCCAGATCAAGTCCGGACATAGCGTCACGTACTTCGGCGCCGGCATCGACACCAACATCGAACTCGCTTCGATCAAGGCGCTGGTGAGCGCAATCAACCGCTCGCTGGCAAAACACTGATTCCGCCCGTCCGAATCCAGTTTCCTCAGCGCGGTTTTACCCTATTCTCCGCGCCATGATCATCGGACTTCCCAAGGAAATCAAAGCGCGGGAATACCGCGTCGCCATGGCCCCCTCCACGGCCTACCAACTGGTCAAGCACGGCCACACGGTGATCGTGGAACGCGGGGCCGGCGCCGGTTCGGGTTACCCTGATGCCGATTACGCGCGCGCCGGCGCCACGCTCGTCGACTCCCACGCGGCGGTGTTCGAACAAGCCGTCCTGATCGTGAAGGTCAAGGAGCCGCTGCCCGAGGAATACCCTCTGCTGCGGCCCGGCCAGATTCTCTTCACTTATCTGCATCTCGCCGCCGACCGCGCGCTGACCGAGGCGTTGTTGAAATCCGGCGTGACCGCCATCGCCTACGAAACCATCGAGGTCAACCGCCGCCTGCCGTTGCTCGAACCGATGAGTGAGATCGCCGGGCGCATGTCCATCCTCGTTGGCGGCTACTTCCTCGCCAAACATCACGGCGGCAGCGGGACTTTGCTGGGCGGCGTGCCGGGCGTCCTGCCGGGCAAGGTCGTGGTGCTTGGCGGGGGCGTCTCCGGCATCAATGCGGCCCGGATGGCCATCGGCCTGGGCGCGGATGTCACCATCCTGGAGGTCGATCTCGAGCGGATGAGGTTTCTCGATATCACCCTCCATACCTCGCACACGTTGTATTCCAGCGAGTCACACCTCATGGATCTGCTTCCGTCCGTCGACCTGCTGATCGGCGCGGTGCTGGTGCCGGGCGCCAAAGCGCCACGGTTGATCAGCCGCGACATGCTGCGCTGCATGCGGCCGGGCAGCGTGCTCGTCGACATCGCCATCGATCAGGGCGGTTGCGCCGAGACCTCCCGCCCGACCACCCACGATCATCCGGTCTTCGTCGAAGAGGGCGTCACCCACTATTGCGTTGCCAACATGCCCGGCGCCTACTCCCGCACGGCCACGCAAGCCCTGACCAACGTCACGCATCGTTACGTCGAACTGCTGGCCGACCACGGCGTGGCCGAGGCCTGCCGGCTGCAGCCCGCGCTGGCCGGCGGCATCAACGTGCAGGGAGGCCGGATCACCTGCCCGGCGGTCGCCGCCGCGCATGGGATGCCATGTGCGCCGCCGCAGCTCGATTGATCCGCCGCTGCTTACGCCTTGCCGAAGCGGCCGGCACCGGCTAAACGATTCGCATGTTCAAAATCCTTGGGGCGGACGGCAGAGAATATGGTCCGGTTGCGAACGACCAGATCAAAAAGTGGATTGCAGAAGGACGGGCGAACCGGGAAACGATGGCCCAGCAGAACGGCGAAGCGGGTTGGAAACCGCTCGGTCAGTTTGCCGAATTTGCGGACCTGTTGGGCGGAACACCGCCGCAGGTGGGCGCCATGCCGCCTCCCGCCGGCACGGGTGCGGGTGCGCCCGCCGCGACGGTCGCGACCGTCGGCGACGCTCCAGGCGGCCCTGACGCCCGCGCCCACGTCCGGGCGCAACAACTGGTCGCCGGACCCTCCATCGCCCTCATGGTGACAGCCGGACTGGGGATCGCGGCCGGTCTGCTCGGGCTGGCCCAGATCCTTTCCGGCATGGGCGGCACGCCTGACCTGCCGGGGTTGGATCCGGAAGTCATCCGCATGATCCGGATGTTTACCCACGGCCCCATCGCCATCGTCAGCAATGCCATCGGCATCGCGGTCAGCGTCTTCATCCTTCTTGGCGCACTCCGGATGCGGCAACTGACCAGCCATGGTCTCGCCATGGCGGCAGCGATCGTCGCGATGATCCCCTGCTTCTCCCCGTGCTGCCTGCTGGGCATCCCCTTCGGAATTTGGGCGCTGGTCGTGTTGAGCAAGCCTGAAGTCAAGTCGCAATTCCACTAGAGCCGCCTTTGAACACCGCCGCGACCGCGACGCCACCGAAACTGCGGGCCGCTCCGCGCCCGGTCGCGTGGAGCGTGGCCATGGCTGGCGCTGCGCTGGCGGGCGGCAGTGCGCTGTACCTGATCGATCCGGCGCGGCATGAAATTTATCCGTGCCTGTTCCACGCAACGACCGGCCTGCAATGTCCCGGCTGCGGCGGATTGCGCGCGACGCATCAATTGTTGCACGGGCATCTCGCCGCCGCCTGGACGCTCAATCCCCTGGCCGTGCTGCTGGTGCCCGTCTATGCCTTCCTTGCCTGTCACATCGGCCTGGGACTGATTCGCGGACACGGTCTCCGGTGTGACACGCCCCGGCCCGCACTGATCTGGCTGGGACTTGGGGGCATCATCTTGTTCGGGATCCTGCGAAACCTCCCGTGCTTTTGATGACTCTCACGCATCAGTCTCGCGGTAGGGACGGACCGCCCGACTTCGCCACAGCTTCGTCGCGGCTCGTCCCAGATGAAGGGCCTCGCCGAAGCTCGCAGAGCGCAGGCGGGCCGGGCCGTCCGTTCTGCTCGGCGCGCCCAGCGGTCGCGCCCTACCTACGGCGTTTTCTGATATGCTAGTTTCGATCTACGACCCGCTCCCATGACCACGCACCAAACACCTTTTCGGACGCTGCTGCGCCGTTTCATCGTCTTGGCCGCCGGCCTCACTGCAACCGCCGTTTCGTCGGCGCCGCTGCCCCTCAAGGTTGTCGGCGCCCAACTGCTCGACAGCGAAGGGCGCCCCGTCCGGCTGCGCGGCGTCAACTGCGCAAGTCTCGAGTGGTCCAGCAACGGCGATGGTCACATTCTCAAAACGATCGCGGTGGCCGTGCAGGAATGGCAGGCCAATCTCATCCGCCTGCCGCTCTCCCAGGACCGGTGGTTCGGCAAAGCGCCCGACCAGCAGGACGGAGGCGCGGGCTATCGCGCGCTCGTCCGGCAGGTGGTCGATTTTTGTGCGGCTCACAACGCCTATGTCATCCTCGATCTGCACTGGTCCGATGCCGGCGCGTGGGGCCGGAACATCGGCCAGCACAATCTGCCCGATCAAAACAGTGTCTCGTTCTGGAAGGATTTCGCCGCGGTCTACCGGAACAACCCGGCCGTGCTCTTCGATCTGTACAACGAGCCCTCGAACATCAATTGGGACCAGTGGTTCCTGGGCGGCCCGCTGACCGAGACCACCGAGAAGCCAAACGTCACTTTGACCTATCAGTCCGTCGGCCTGCCGGCGCTGGCGGCCGCGATCCGCTCCACCGGCGCGAAGAACGTCATCGTCGCCGGCGGCATCAACTGGGCCTACGAGGTGGGCGGCATCATGGACGGCCGCGCGCTGACCGATCCCTCAGGCAACGGGATTGTCTACGCCAGCCATCCTTATCCGCATGAGTATGCCGGGATCGGACGCGAAACGATCGCCCAATGGACCACCCGCATGGAAGCCTTCGCCCGGAAGTTTCCGATCATCGTGACGGAATTCGGTTCGCTCGAAGCCGACTGGCCTTTCCCCAAGGAGTGGAACACCAACGACGAAAAATGGAATCGGGAGATGATCCGCGTGCTCGAGGACCATCGCTGGAACTGGACGGCCTGGGATTTCCATCCCACCGCAAGGCCTTGCCTGATTTCCGGCTGGAGCTACGCGCCCACGCCCGAGTTCGGCGTCTGGGTGAAGCGTGCGTTGCAGAACAATGCCCTGCCTTAGGCCAGAATCATACAGTCTCAAATGACCGACACCATCCCCTCATCCTTCTGGCGGCGCGACCTCCTGTTTCTGGTGCTGGCGCTGGGCGCATTCTATGGCTTCCGGCTCGGCAGTTATCCGCTGGCAAATCCCGATGAAGGACGGAACGCGGAGATCCCGCGCGAAATGGTGGCGGGCGGCGATTGGGTCACGCCCCGGCTCAACGGCGTGAACTACTTCGAGAAGCCGCCGCTGGTCTACTGGACCGTGGCGGGATGCCTCAAGCTCCTCGGCCCGGGCGAGTGGTCTGTGCGCGCCGCGCCCCTGCTCTTTGCGCTTGGCGGCGTCCTGTTCACCTACGCGGCCACTCGAAGGATCTACGGCCGCTCCGCCGGCCTCGCCGCCGCGCTCGTCCTGGGCACCTCCCTGCTCTATTATGCCCTCGCGCGCTTCCTGATCCTGGACATGGCCGTCTCGGTCCTGATGAGCGCAACCCTCTTCTGTTTCATCCTGGGCGTGCGCGAACCACCGCCCGCGCCCGGCGTCAGCGGGTGGGCGGCGCGTCGGCGCTGGTGGTTCTACGGCCTCTATGCCAGCGCCGCCCTGGCCACGCTGGCCAAAGGCTTGATAGGTTTTCTCGTGACGGGCGCCGTGATGTTCCTTTGGCTGCTCCTCTTCAACCAGTGGAAGCGCCTGCGCCCCTTCTACCTGCCGACCGGCGCCCTCCTGTTCGTCGCCATCGCGGCGCCCTGGCACCTCCTCGTGGCCGCGCACAATCCCACCTGGTTCCACCGTTATGTGGTCTACGAGCACGTGGAGCGCTTCCTGACGCCGGCGGCCGGCCGGGCCGGGCCCTGGTGGTATTTCATCCCGATCGTTTTGCTCGGCCTGTTCCCCTGGAGCGGGTTCCTTTGGGCGGGCGGGCGCAGCGCCCTCCGCGGCGGCTGGAAGGAGCGTAACAAGAACGCTGATACGTGGTTCTTTGTCATCTGGGCGGGTTTCATTTTCCTGTTTTTCTCGCGCTCGCACTCGAAGCTTCCGCCCTACGTCCTGCCGGTGTTTCCCGCCCTGGCCGTGCTGATCGGCCGGTGGCTGGCCTCCAGTCTGCCCGAGGGTTGGCTCCGCCTGCGCGGCGGATTCCGTGTCTTCGGCTTCGCGGCGGGATTGCTCGCCATCGCCCTCTGCGTCGTCGTGCTCCGACCGGCGGTGGTTCACGGCATGACGGTGGACCGGGCGCAGTCCTTGCGGCCGGCCGCCTTCATCCTGGCCGCCGTCCTGTTGCTCGGCGGCATCCTGGCGCCGGTCATCGCGCGGGCCGGCCGCGCGTCCGTGGCACTCGGGATCATGGCCGCGACGATCGTCCTTTTCTGCAGCGTCCTCACGTTCGCCGCGGGGAGAATCCAGCGGCCGGGCACGAAGGACCTCGCGCGCTTCGTGCAGGCTCACGCCGGGCCGTCGGATCGCGTCCTGCATTATCACGAGTTCTTCCACGACTTCCCGTTTTATGCCGGCCGCGTCGTGGATGTCGCAGGTTTCAAAGGCGAACTCGAGCTGGAGGAGGACGCCGCCGCGCGCGCCAGCGGGCGCTTCCTCGACGAGGCTGCCTTTCGCCAGCTCTGGCGGCAGCCCGGGCGCGTCTTTGCCGTCGCGCGCAAGACCGACACCCGGCAGCTCTTCGCCGACCCAACGTTCACTTATCATTTGCTCGCGCAGAGCGAGGATCATTATCTCTTCAGCAACGAGCCCTAACATGACCGCTCCCGCCGCGCCAAAGGATTTCCTGCCGTTCACCCGTCCGACGATCGACGACGAGACCATCGCCGGCGTGGCCGAGGTGCTGCGCTCGGGCTGGATCACCTCAGGACCTCAGGTAAAGGCCTTTGAGGCCCGGCTGTCCGAGTACACCGGCGGCCGCCCGGTGCGCGCCTTCAATTCCGGCACGGCTACTCTGGAGATCGCGCTCCGCATTGCCGGCGTCGGGCCCGGACACGAGGTAATCACCACGCCGCTGACCTGGGTGGCAACGAGCAATGTCGTCCTCGAAGTCGGCGCCCGCCCCGTGTTTGCCGACATTGACCCCGTCACCCGGAACATCGATCTAGACCGCGTCGAGGCGGCGATCACCCCGGCGACGCGCGCGATCATCCCGATCGACCTGTCCGGCCTGCCGGTCGATCGCGACCGCCTTTACGCCCTCGCGAACAAGCAGCAGCTCCGGGTGGTGGAGGACGCGGCGCAATCGTTCGGCAGCACCTGGCGCGGACGGCGGATCGGCGCCGGCGGCGATCTCGTCTCGTTCAGTTTTCACGCCAACAAGAACATCACCACCACGGAGGGCGGCTGCCTCGTGCTGAACGACGAGGGCGAAGCGAAGCTGGCCGAGCAGTATCGCCTGCAGGGCGTGGTGAGGACCGGCTACGACGGCATGGATGTCGAGGTCGTCGGCGGCAAATTCAACCTCACAGACGTCGCTGCCCGAGTCGGTCTGGGGCAGCTTCCGCACCTCGCCGAATTCACTGCGCGGCGCCGCGAGCTGGCGCAGGAATATTTTGCCGCGTTTGCCGCGTCGCCCGCAGCGGCTCTCCGCCTGCAGATGCCGGTCGCCGACTTTGCGCAGAGCAACTGGCACATGTTCCAGGTCGTGCTGCCCGAGGAGCAACTGTCCATCAAGCGGGCTGAGGTCATGTCGCTGATGCATGCCGCCGGCATCGGCACCGGCGTGCATTACCCGGCGATCCACCTGTTCGCGCTCTACCGGCGGCTGGGCTGGAAAGCCGGCGATTTTCCGCACGCCGAATACGCGGGCCGCAACATCCTGACACTCCCGCTATTTCCGGCCATGGCCACTGCGGACGTCACGCGCGTCGTGGACGCCCTCACGACCATCCTTCAGGCGCACCAAAGACGGTGAATGCCGCTCACTCCTCTTGAAGCGCCAAATTTCAAGGCCCAAGTTCCAAGGAAACTCCAATTCATGTCCCGCCACGCGCCCTTTGCCTTTCCTCCTTGGGATTTGGAATTTGGTGCTTGGAACTTTAGCCGTGCAGCCTGCAACCAGGGATGAATAATGTCCGCCCCAACAATGTCTGAGCCCGCTCACGCCGCCTTTCTCTCCATTGTGATTCCGGTCTACAACGAGGAGGCCAACCTGCCGACGCTTTTCCAGCGCCTCTATCCTGTGCTCGATGCGCTGGGCCGGCGCTACGAGATCATCTTCACGAATGACGGCAGCGCCGACCGTTCCTTCGCCCTCCTGCGCGACCAGCACGCCGCGCGGCCCGACGTCACCCGCGTCATCGACTTCAACGCGAATTACGGCCAGCACATGGCCGTGATGGCGGCATTTGAGCGGGTGCGGGGCGAGGTTGTCGTGACCCTGGACGCCGATCTGCAGAATCCGCCGGAGGAGATTCCAAAGCTGTTGGAGAAGATCGACGCCGGTCACGATTACGTCGGCGGCTACCGGCTGAACCGGCAGGACTCGGTGTTTCGCACCTGGGCGTCGAAGTTCATCAATTTCGTGCGCCGCTCGACGACGAACATCGAGATGACCGACCAGGGCTGCATGCTGCGCGCCTATCGCCGGCCCGTGATCGAAGCGATCGTGCGCAGCGGTGCGATCAACACCTTTATCCCTGCGCTGGCGTACAGCTTTTCCAGCCATCCGGCGGAGGTGGGCGTCAAGCACGAGGAGCGGCACGCCGGCGTGTCCAACTACTCGTTCTACCAGCTCGTCCGCCTGAATTTCGACCTCATCACCGGATTCTCCCTCGCACCGCTGCAGATCTTCACGCTTTTCGCCATGACCTGCGCCGCTGGCAGCCTGACCTTGGTCGCGCTGCTGTTCTACAGACGCTTTGTTCTCAACCTCGACCGCGAGACCTTCGGCGTGTTCACGTTGTTCGGCATCCTGTTCTTTCTGCTCAGCGTGGCGATGGTCGGCATCGGAATCATCGGCGAGTACGTCGGCCGCACCTATCAGGTTGTCCGCGCCCGCCAGCGCTATTTCGTCCGGGAGATGCTGGAGACGAAGGAGTAAATCCGCCATGTCCAAGCCCCGAATCTTGTTTTTCGGCTACAGTGAAGTCGGGCACGCTTGCCTGGAGCTCCTGTGCGCCCGCGGCGACAACGTGGTTGCGCTCATCACGCACGAGGACAATCCGCACGAGAAGATCTGGTTTAAAACCCCCGCAATAGTGGCCCGGGCCGCCGGCATCCCGATCCATACTCCGGAGAAGGTCAACACGCCCGATTGGATCGACCGGATCGCAGCGCTGCAGCCCGATCTGATCCTGTCGGTCTACTACCGCAACATGATCAGCCCGAAGATCCTCGCCCTGCCGCGACTCGGCGCGTTCAACCTGCACGGATCTCTTCTCCCAAAATACCGCGGTCGCGCACCGATCAACTGGGCGGTCCTGCACGGCGAGCCGCGCATCGGCATGACGCTCCATCGCATGGTCAAGGCGCCGGACGCCGGTGCTATCGTCGACCAGGAGGGCGTCGACATCAGCCCGCAAGATTCGGCGGAAGTGGCATTCCGCAAAGTGGTGCCGTGCGGGCGCCGCGCGATCGAGCGCCAGATCGACGCGCTTCTTGCCGGCACCGCCAGGGAGACCCCACAAGACGAAGCCCAGGCCACGTGTTTTGGCGGACGCAAGCCCGAGGACGGCCGCATCGATTGGACGCAGTCCAGCCGCCAGATCTTCAATCTCATCCGCGCCGTGACGGATCCCTACCCCGGCGCCTTCGTCGACGCCGATTCCGCCCGTCTCATGGTGTGGTGGGCCGAACCCGAATCGATCGCCACACAAGGCCGCCACGGCCAGCCCGGCAGGATTCTTTGTCTCAACCCGCTGGTCGTCGCCACCGGTGACGGCGCGCTCGAACTCACCCGCGCTGAATGGCGGAACGCCGACGACGCGCCCACCTTGCGCACCGGGATGATGCTGTAACCTGGATGCTTGTTGGAGACACTGCCCTGCGCGTCGTCCTGCTTTACTGCGCAACGCGCGGCATTCCGCGGCGCAGCGCCTTGGCCCCGCGGCTGTCTGGCGGAAGATTGTGCGGCTTGATGGGTGCTTGACAGCCATTCCGGCGACGCAAATCTGTGCACATGCAA
>Ga0182027_10013781_pt1 | contig 11232 bp, 8 predicted proteins | sample 712E1DmetaG_FD_121300 | JGI IMG/M metagenome (GOLD analysis project Ga0182027, IMG submission 121300) | Permafrost microbial communities from Stordalen Mire, Sweden - 712E1D metaG (Illumina Assembly) | ecosystem: Environmental > Terrestrial > Soil > Wetlands > Permafrost | place: Sweden...
AGGGCATTGACCTGAGAAAAGACCCAATGGCAATGCAGCGTCTTAAGGAAGCTGCTGAAAAAGCTAAGATTGAACTATCAAGTGCAACTACGACAGAGATCAATCTGCCTTATATTATGCCGGTTGACGGTATTCCAAAGCACCTTGTTAAAACTCTTACAAGAGCCCAATTCGAAAAAATTTGTGATAAGCTGATACAGTCAGTAATTGAACCATGTAAACTAGCTCTGAAAGATGCAGGTCTACAGGCCTCGGATATAGATGAGGTTTTGCTCGTCGGCGGATCAACTCGTATACCTGTGATTCAGCAAATTGTTGAAAAATTCTTTGGAAGAGTTCCTTCAAAAGGAGTTAACCCTGATGAAGTTGTTGCAGTAGGTGCAGCAATCCAGGGAGGTGTTCTTACCGGTGAAGTTAAAGATGTTCTTCTTCTTGATGTTACACCTTTGTCACTTGGTATTGAAACCATGGGTGGAGTAATGACACGACTCATTGAATCGAACACAACTATTCCGACCAGGAAAACAGAAGTCTTTACGACTGCAGCCGACAACCAGGCTTCAGTTGAAATACATATTCTTCAGGGGGAGAGACCAATGGCCAATGGAAATAAAACAATTGGTCGCTTCCACCTTGACGGTATCCCACCTTCACCAAGAGGAGTACCACAGATTGAGGTTACTTTCGATATTGATGCCAACGGGATACTCCATGTCTCAGCAAAAGACAGAGGTACAGGTAAGGAACAAAGAATAAGAATAGAGGCATCATCAGGGCTTAGTGATGAAGAAATCAGAAAAATGAGGGACGAAGCAAAAGCCAATGAGGAGAGTGACAAAAAGGCGAAGGAGAAGGTCGATAAAATCAATGCTGCCGACAGCATGATCTTTCAGACTGAAAAACAGCTGAAAGAATTTGGCGACAAAGTACCTTCAGATAAACGAGGGGGTATAGAAAAAGCGCTCATGAATCTGAAAGAAGCCCACAAATCCCAGGACGCTGATGCAATTGATAAAGCCCTTGCAGAACTTAATACAGTCTGGCAGGCAGCGTCTGAAGAGATGTATAAGACTTCTCAGAGCAGTGGTCAGGCAACCTCTCAGCCAGAGCCGGAAAGTTCTGAAGAAAGCAATAAAAAATCAGGCAGTGATGAAGTTACCGATGTCGATTTTGAAGAGGTAAAATAATAAAAGGTCAGTTGTATTTTCTGGTAATCCCGCTCAGGCGGGATTTTTTTGTATTTTTATAGCTTATTTTAGTTCATCAAATGGATTTGAAAAATATCTTCACATACTCTCTTCTGTTAATTTGTCTGAATTCATTTTCACAGATAAATGAAGACATTAATAAAACCGATCAGAGCGGAATGAAACAAGGCCGCTGGATAAAGAAATATCCTGACGGGCATATATTATATGAAGGATATTTCAAAGATAATCAGCCTGTTGGTATCTTTAAAAGGTATTATGACAACGATACTATTCATTCTGTTCTTGTCTATACTAACAATGGCAGAGTAGCTGATGCTTCGATATTTCACCCTAATGGTTTCGTAGCATCAAAAGGAAAATTTATCAATCAACTTAAAGAGGGAAAATGGCAATACTTTTCAGCAAGAAATGCCGGGCATCTGGTATGGGAAGAGGAATATAAGGCAAATATCCGTAACGGACCATCATTGAAATACTATCCCGACAGTTCCCTTGCGGAAAAGGTTAACTATATCAATGATTTACGTAATGGTGAATGGTTCCAGTATTTTCCAGATGGAAAAATCTGCCTTAAAGCAAATTATATCAAAGGAAGGCTACAGGGAAGTTTTGAAATATTTTTCGATAATAGCAAACCTGAATATCTAGGTCAATATAAAGATGATACACGAAATGGTTTATGGAAAATCTTCAACATCGACGGAAGCCTGAAATATAATATTGAATATATAGATGGTGTAGCTGCCAACTCTGAAATGTCTAAAAAGGAATCTGATTATCTCGATTCTCTTGAAAAGAACAAAGGGAAAATTGCAGATCCGGGAAAAACCGGAACAATATGGGAATAACTATAAATAGCTTTAGGAAAATCCTTTTAATTATTGTTTTCTCAATAACCTGCTTTTCAACAAATTGCAGACTATATGCCCAGGGAACAACCTACAACTATTTTTACAGGGTCTATTTTAAAGATAAGGGAGATTCTAACCCGAATAATATTTCAGCCGATGCTCTGCTATCACAAAGGGCTATATTCCGCAGACAAAAAGCCGGAATATCCGTCCCGGTTCTAAGCGATCTGCCGGTTTATTCTGATTATCTAAAACAGGTAAGCTTAAAAGGATTTGTTCTGCATTGCACATCAAAATGGATGAATACCGGCTTATTCAAAACTCAGAATCAGGCAGATATAAATCCTCTCCTCAATCTTCCCTTCGTAAAAGATGTAAAGATTGTGAAAAGACCGGTTAACAAAGGTATCCATTCCGATAAGCTTGATTTTTCTATGGAGTCAACAGATCCTAATGCTTACGATCGTCCCCTGACTATGCTGAACGGTCAGTCTCTTCACTATTCAGGTTATGATGGGAGCGGTATCTTAATCGCCATACTTGATGGTGGATTTCTTAATGCTGATCTTATCTCATCACTGGATGAACTCCGAACCAGAAAAGGAATAAAAGGCACCAGGGATTTTGTTTCTTCAGGTGAATATGTCTATAGCTATCATAATCATGGAACAGCCGTTCTCTCTGTTCTGGCAGGAATGATACCAGGGATAATTGAAGGGACTGCTCCCGGTGCAAATTTCTGGCTTATAAGAACTGAAGATGTTTTTTCTGAATTCCCGGTTGAAGAGGACTACTGGGCGGCTGGAGCTGAGTTTGCGGACAGCATTGGTGCCGATATAATATCCTCATCCCTTGGTTATTTTATTTTTGACGATCCTTCCATGAATTATACATTCTCTGACATGAATGGCAATACTACTTTTGTAACCCGGGCCGCTGATTTTGCTGCTTCAAAAGGGATATTGGTGGTGAACAGTGCAGGTAATGAAAGGACAACAGCATGGAAACGTATTATTGCACCATCAGACGGGTACAATGTAGTTGCAGCCGGAGCAGTTGATGGTTCCGATACAGTCGCAACTTTTTCATCTGTAGGACCTTCAGCCGATGGCAGAGTAAAACCCGACAATGCCGCACAAGGTGTCAATGTTACAGTTCAGGTCCAGACAACATCAATAGCTCGGGCAAGCGGAACCTCATTCTCATGTCCAGTTCTGAGCGGTATGTGCGCATGCGTCATGCAGGCAGTTCCAAAAGCAATTAACACTGATATTATCAATGCTCTGCATAAGAATGGGGACAGGTTCAATAAACCTGATTCACTCTATGGTTATGGTATTCCAGATATGGCAGGTGTTATCTCTACTCTCCAGGAACTTTTGGTCGTCAAACCTGAAAACGAAAGTATTGCCGGGCCAAACCCATTTACAGGTGATATTGAAATTACATTTAAAGAAACTCCCGGAACGCTTAAAGTGATGATTTATACCTTGTCTGGTCAGATAGTTGTAAACAAGGCTTATCAGGAGTATATCAGCAGAACTCTTCTTATCACCGATCTTGAGAATAGGCAACAGGGAGTTTACATCATTAAGCTTGTTACCTCAAACGGCACTTATAATCACAAAGTTATAAAGATTAACAATTGATTATGAATGACAAACTGTCATTATTTGAGTTACAAAAAATTATCAGGGATTCTCTGTACCTGTCTTTGCCAGGAATGTACTGGGTTGTGGCAGAAATCTCCGAGATAAAGGAAAACTTTGCCGGACATTGTTTTATCGAACTTGTGGAAAAGCATCCCGATGAAATTAATATCAGGGCAAAGGTAAGAGCTGTAATATGGGCTAAAAGGTACAGTTTCCTGAGACCATTATTTGAAAGTGTGACAGGGGAGTCATTAAAAGAGGGTTTCAAGGTTCTTTTAAAAGTGGCCATAGAATATCATGAAATCTATGGTTTAAGCCTGGTAATAAATGATATAGATCCAGCTTTTACAATCGGTGAGATGGCTGTCAAACGGCAACAGATCGTCAGGAAACTGGAACTTGAGGGAGTATTCTCAATGAATAAAGAACTTGCTTTTCCAATTTTTCCTGCCAGAATAGCGGTTATCTCTTCGAAGAATGCTGCAGGATATACTGATTTTCTTAAACATCTTATCGGGAACAGCTATGGTTTCAGGTTTCATTCTGCACTATTTGAAGCTTCCATGCAGGGCACAGAAACTGAAAAAAGTGTAATTGATGCTCTCGATCTTATTTCGGAACATCTTGACCTATTTGATGCAGTTGTAATAATAAGAGGTGGTGGTTCGCTTACCGACCTAAGCTGGTTTGATAACTACAATATCGCTTACCATATTACTCAGTTTCCTCTTCCTGTCCTAACAGGTATTGGCCATGATAAAGACATTACTGTGACAGATATGGTAGCCTATCAATCGCTTAAAACGCCGACAGCAGTCGCAGATTTTCTCATAAATACTGTCTCTGAGACTGATAACTATATAAATGAAATAACTAATTCGATTATAGAATTATCCCTTTCAATTATTAATGAAAACAAGGAAATACTTGACAAGAGCAGTATGAAATTGATTCCATTGGCTACTCATAAAATTGGTGAAGAAAAGAGGAAACAGTCCTCAAGGATCATAGCTATAATAAGTTCCGCGAGAGAGTTTCTGTTCAAAGAAAGAATTGAACCGGCAAATTTTAAATCTCGTCTCCTTTCTGTCACTAAATCTTTCTCATGGGAGCAGGAAAATAGAATCCTTAAGTATTATTCGGATCTTGAAACAAGGTCAATTGAATATGTGAAACAATCGGCTCTTACAATTGAAACACTTAATAATAACCTGGGAATATTAAATCCTGAAAACGTATTAAAGAGAGGCTATACTATGACTTTGCTGAAAGGTCAGATTATGAAAAGTGCCGGTTTATTAAATGATGGCGATATAATAGATACAAAGTTCAGCGATGGAATTGTGAAAAGCAGTGTCACAAATAAAAAATAATATCTTGTAATATGGCAAAAAAAACATTTTCATTCAATGATGCGGTAAAAGAGATTGAAAAAATCCTTCAAAACATTGAAACAGGTGACCTGGATGTAGACAAATTATCAGAAGAGGTAAAAAAGGCGTCTGAGCTGATAAAACAGTGCCAGAAGAAACTTCATGAAACTGAGGAGGAGATAAACAGCATTTTTAAGGATCTTGTATAAAATAGTAATCAGGACGGGAGTCCTGATTAACTACTTTAACCCTAACCTAAATTCTATGAAACAAACTTCTGAAATTGTTTGTCGTACCTTCAATGATTTAAACGCTTAATGCATATAAATTGTTTTGCTATTCGTCACTTATTTTGAACAGTTCGTCAATTTTCCACCCCGAGGATATCCTTAAAGGCTTTGATAAAAGAATCTTTTGGTAATGCTCCCATGGCCATTTGCGGTTGGCCATCTTTCGGTACAAAAAGCAGGCTTGGGATGCTACGGATTCCAAATACTGACGCCAGTTCTGTCTCCTTTTCTGTATCAATCTTGTAAACGTCCAGTTTCCCTTCATACTCCTTGGCCAACTCTTCAAGTACAGGCGCAACCATTTTGCATGGGCCACACCAATCAGCATAGAAATCAATTATACATGGCTTATTCCCTTCAAACTTCCATACCTTACTGACTTCATAATTGAAAACTTTTGAAAGAAATGTTTCTTTTGTCAAATGCTCAGTCATAATTTTGTTTTTAAATAAAACGCACACATGAAATAATTGTTCAAAAAATACAATTCTAATGCCATTTTCCCATAGGTACCATAATTTACAAAAAATTGAGTATAAATTGTAACTTTGTCATGATTTACTAACTAATTGTCATATCTAAATATGAATATATGTCTATATGACAAAATATTTCAGATCCTTTCAGAGGTTGTAATTTCTGAGAAAACAGATGCCTATGTTATCGGTGGTTATGTCAGGGATTGTCTGTTAAAAAGGGAACACCAGGACAAAGATATTGATATAGTTGTAATTGGAAGCGGAATTGAGCTTGCCAGGAAAGTTGCAAAAAAACTTAGTCCAAAAATAAAGGTAAGTGTCTTCAGGAATTTTGGGACCGCTATGTTCAGATATAATGAATATGAAATTGAATTTGTTGGAGCAAGGAAGGAATCTTACAATAGGAATTCAAGGAAGCCAATAGTTGAGAATGGTACACTGGAAGATGATCAGAAACGAAGAGATTTTACCATAAATACTCTGGCAGTCAGTCTTAACTCTTCAACGGAAGAGAAGTTTCTGGATCCCTTTGATGGTATAAATGACCTTAAGAACAAATTGATCAGAACACCCATGGATCCGGATAAAACTTTTTCTGATGATCCTTTAAGAATGATGCGTGCAATAAGGTTTGCAACACAGCTTAATTTCACAATTGATGAAAGAACATTTAACTCAATAATTATAAATTCAGAACGAATCAGAATCGTATCTACTGAACGAATTGTAACCGAGTTGAATAAAATTATAATGTGCGATCATCCGTCACACGGTTTCATTCTTCTGGAACAATCGGGTCTGCTGGCACAGATATTTCCTGAGCTGAATAATTTGAAAGGGGTTGAAAAGAAGGAAGGGAAGGCGCATAAGGACAATTTTCATCATTCAATAAAGGTTCTAGATAATGTAAGCTTGAATACAGATGATTTGTGGTTACGATGGGCTGCACTTCTTCACGATATAGCAAAGCCTGTTACGAAAAAATATTCGACTGAAAATGGCTGGTCTTTTCATGGACATGAATTCATTGGGGCAAAAATGGTTCCGGATATTTTCAGGAAGCTAAAATTACCGCTCAACGAAAAGATGAAGTACGTTCAGAAGATGGTTGATCTCCATTTAAGGCCAATAGTCCTTTCACAGGAAACAGTGACTGATTCGGCAATCAGGAGGCTTTTGTTTGAAGCCGGAGATGACATTGATGACCTGATGATTTTATGCGAAGCCGATATAACATCCAAGAATAAAGAAAAAAAATCGAAGCACCTTGAGAATTTTGGTCTTGTCAGAAAAAAACTTAAAGAAATAGAAGAGAAAGACACAATAAGAAACTTTCAGCCACCCATAGACGGAGATGAAATAATTTCGACATTCGGGATCAGACCCGGAAGAGAAGTCGGAATTATTAAAAATGCAATAAGAGAAGCTATCCTGGATGGTATTATTCCAAATGAGCATGATGCAGCAAGAGAGCTTATGATTAAATTAGGAATTGAAATGGGATTAAAGCTTGCTGCTAATTAATTCATCTTTTTCTTAGATCCAGTATAACAGGAAGATGATCACTAAATCCTCCCTGATATTTATATCCCCTATATGTTGAGAAAGGAATAAAACCCGGATAGTTTGGATCACGTTTTAATAAAAAATCCGGGTTAAAAACCCTGAATGAACTCATATCAGCATAAAACCCATGTATGCATGTCAGAAGCCATCCTGAAACGATAACCTGGTCAATCATTTCCCATGTGCCCATGTATTTGTATGTTCCGTGCCATTTGTCCAAAGCTGGTTCAGAAAGGTTTACATATTGAAAATCATTATCTGAATTTTCATTATTATTTATTTCGGTAAGGGCTAATATTTCTTTCCCGCTCGTTGAACAGTTAAAATCACCGGCTGCAATTATTTTTGCATATCCATTGACCGATTTCGAAATAGAATCTTCTTTCTCTTTCAACATTCCCGATATTTCTGTTCTTAATGATTCACCAGCTAGAACTCCTCCCCTTCTTGATGGCCAGTGATTCAGAAACAAATGAATCGTATCCTCAGAAATCAGCCATTTTGAATATAGCACACTGCGAGTATGGAATTCAGCATCAGATATTCCACGAGGCTTATAATATCTGTAAGAAAGAAGGGAAACTTTATCTTTCCTATAAATCAAACAGACATCTATTCCTCTTGGATCCTCTGACTCTTCATGAATGATGCCATAATCATATTTTTTTAGATAGGTAGAATATATCAGGTCCTGAAGGACTGATCTTTTCTCAACTTCGCAGAAGCCAATAATCGCAGGAGTTTCCCATTCCCCAGTTGCTGCAATAACTTTATAGATAGCGTTTATCTTATTATTATAGCGTTTATAATTCCATCTCATCACTCCGTGAGGCAGAAACTCATTGTCATCCTTATGTGGATCGTCATATATATCAAAAAAATTCTCCACATTGTAGAAAACAAACCTCAGAGCTGGTCTGGTTTCCATCTGACCGAATCCTTTAAATATTAACAAAACAAACAGTATGAGGGCACCTGAAAATCTTTTCATCGCACATCAAGACATATTTATATACTCTAATTTCAAAGCACTCATTAAAAATACGAAATCCGGATGACAATTTCAGAATGGTTCAGAGAAAAAAAAGGCTGACAACAATAGTCAGCCGATTTTATTCTTGATATTATGATCAATAAGCATTAATCCATTTGTATCTTCTGGCACTTTCACCAAATTTTATTGCCATAGTAAGTTCGTGAGAGCCTAAACTCTGTTTTCTGATAGCTGTCAGAGTCATGTCAAATGCATAGGCAAAGATGAATCTATCATATTTAAGTCCAAACAGAAGTATTATTGCATCACCTGTTCTATATGAAAGACCTGCCCAGTAATCAGATTTATAATAAACACGGGCAGTAAGGTCCATCTGTGCAGATCTGAATACCATATCAGATGATTTAATCAGAGCAGAGGGTTCAAGTTCCCAATCCCTGTTACCAGGAAATTCGATCTTATATCCTCCTGTAAGAAAATAATTTCCAAGTTCAGTGCCTTTATTGTTACCCGTACTTAAAAACAGAAGGGAGCCTCTCGATAAGGAACTCATTGCAAATCCAACATAATATTTGGATGTTGTATAGCTGGCACCAAAGTTGAAATCAGGAATAATAACAACCCTGTCGTAGTTATTTAAAAAATCATCATTTATATCGTGCAAGAGAAGATTTCCATTCAGGTCAACTGCATACTGGTAAACTGTGGCAGCAAGGCCGAGTGAAAGATAGTTAGGCGTTCCGTTGGTTTTTCCTAGTTCCATGTGATAAGCATATGCGGCAAGAATCCCGGTCCGGCTCATAATACCGTTCCTATCATTAAAAACGTAAGCACCCAGACCAACATTTCCTCCTTTTGTCGGATGTATTATCTTTTTGCGTACAGAAGTTGATTTAGAGATATAACTATCCTTAAGTATCCTGGTCTGAAAACTGGCAGCAAAAGTTGCCGGAGCTCCGCTTAGTCCGACCCATTGTTCCCTGGCAGTAATGTTTATTGAAGTATAACCATCACGACCTGCTAAAGAAGGATTAATTAGAAAGCCGTTCATTATATACTGACTATACATTGGCACCTGTTGGGCCAGAGATACCCCGGCTATAAAGACAAGGACAACAGTTAAAGCTATATTTCTCAATGATCTCATATAATCAATCTTCGAAAGTAATTAAAAATTATCTTATTACACTTATAACACCCGATTTCGGTTTCGATCCATCATGAAGATCAAGGATATAATGGTATGAATCGACAGGAACCAGCTTCCCTCGTGATCTTCCATCCCATGGATTTGCCAGAAGATTTTTTGACTGGAAAACAAGTTCGCCCCATCTATTATATACAAGTACCTCAGCATTAGGATACAGGTCAATGTTTTTAATTATCCATGTATCATTCTTGCCATCTCCATTTGGGGTAATTACTTCAGGAACCATTATACAGCTTGATCCATTACTAAAGCTAATTGCTATATTATGTAACGAAGCTGCACAACCGTTTGTATCGCTGACGATCACACTATATATAGTATCAGTTGCTGCACGAGTAAGTGAGTTTAAGAATAAATTATCAGACCAGATAATATGATATGGCTGAATACCTCCTGTAACTATCAGGTTTATAGAACCATCCATATCGCCCGGACATGTTGCATCAGTATGAGTTTCTGAGATGGTCAATTTAACAGGTTCAGTAACCTGAGCTGTGCTATTAATTAAGCATCCATTCGCATCAGTAACTTTAACTGTGTAGGATCCGGCAATCAGGCCACTTAAATCTTCAGTTGTAGCAGAATTGGTCCAAAGGAAAGCATAAGGTACCGTACCTCCGGTTACAGTCAGATTAATAGCACCATTATTACCACCTGAACAGAGTACATTTGTAACTACTGTTGTACCTTTCAATGCTGCTGCAGGTTGTGTTATCGTAACACTAGTAGTGGCAGTGCAAAGGTTTGCATCTTTCACTATAACTGTATAAGTTCCTATTCCGAGGCCTGTTGCCGTTGCTGTCGTCTGGACAGGGGTTGTATTCCAAGAATAAGTATAAGGACCAGTACCACTGGCAGGTATCGCTGTTGCACTACCTGTTGTTCCACCGAAACATTTAACATTTATCTGAGTCGAGGTTATGGTTGGTGGTGTCGGTATTGCATTGATAGTTACTGCTTTTGGTGCCGAAATACAAGTATTATCTGTTGTGTTTCTGACCAGAATAGTATGTGCCCCTGATGCAACTCCTGCAAAAGTCACAGAAGCCTGGTAAGCACCTCCATCAATATTGTACTCCAAGGTTGCACCCAATGGGGCAGTAACAACTATTGTCCCTGTCGCAACTGCGCAAGTAGGTTGTGTTGTAGTGACTGTTGCTGCAGTGGGTGGTACTGGTTGCACATTGATAACTGCATTACCTGACGCGACTGATGTACATGTTGTTATTCCATCGGTCACTGTAAAGGTATAGGTACCTGCTGCCAGTCCATTGAAGTTTCCTGTTGCACCTGTTCCGGTAATTGTTGTCAAGCCTATAGATTCTGTAACTGTCCAGGTTCCTGCTGCCGGTAATCCACTCAAAGCTACACCTCCAGTTGCTACTCCACATGTTGGTTGTGTGATTGCTCCTACTACCGGTGCTGTAGGTGTGGTTGGCTGTGCATTGATAACTACATTTCCGGATGCTACTGAGTTACAAGTTGTTATTCCATCGATGACTGTAAAGGTATAAGTGCCAACAGCTAAGCCACTGAAGGTTCCTGTTGTGCCTGTCCCAGTGATTGTAGTCGATCCGACGGATTCGGTAACTGTCCATGTTCCTGC
>Ga0182027_10013782_pt1 | contig 11231 bp, 6 predicted proteins | sample 712E1DmetaG_FD_121300 | JGI IMG/M metagenome (GOLD analysis project Ga0182027, IMG submission 121300) | Permafrost microbial communities from Stordalen Mire, Sweden - 712E1D metaG (Illumina Assembly) | ecosystem: Environmental > Terrestrial > Soil > Wetlands > Permafrost | place: Sweden...
ACGTCCGCGAGCTTGACCGGCCTGCGTTCGCGGCGGGCGGCGAGCAAAGGCGCAATCGGCGCGCGGAAATGCCACGGATTGATTTCGTCGGACGTAAGCGCGCTGTTCATGGCGGCGCGCAACGCGCGGACGTCGTCGCGTCTGCCGGAACAAATCGGCTTGAGGGCCGCCGCGCTGACGCCGCGTTCCCGCAAGTGACACGCCAGCAGCGCGGTCAGCAAGGTTTTGCCGACGCCGGTGTCGGTGCCGGTGATGAAGAACGTCGTTCGCTTCATTCAATGGCCAGAAGCGGTTCATTGCCGCAACCCTGCAATTGGAGGTAAGGCTGCGTAAACGTGCTGCCAGCGGCATTCACGGGGTTGGTGCTGACCAACACCGGCGGCACGCGATCCATGGTGAAACTGTAATCGTTGATTCAATGGGAAAATTGTCCATCGTTAAACCTAAAATGTCATTTTTCTAGCACCCGTTTACGTAAACGGGTCATAAACGGGCAGACTGATTTCGGGGCAAGCTGGTGTGTGCGCGACGTGCGTGCTGCCTTTCGTTTAGCAGGACGCATGACGCGCACTCACCAGCGCCGGGGGATCTTGAGCATGAAAATACTACAATACTAGTGTTGTGTAACAGTTAACTCTTTGCAGTAAGTGCTTTTGTCGGACTGGCGGTGGCTGCATTTGGACCTCATGCCATTGTAAAGCTGCGACTGTTACAGCACACTCGGAACCGACCCGTTTACCGTTGGTAGATGTCCCGGATATTCCACTCTCAACTTACGCGGCACGCCCGGCAGCCTGCCCAAGTTGGCGGGAGACTGTCAAATGAAATTATTAATTACTGGGACTGACCCCTTTATGACCCCTTTATTCTTTTTTACGGTTATCGCAAGGATAAAAAGCGGTTCAGATCAAAAATCATTGCTTAGATCGAAAGGCCGCAGCGAGAAGCGAAATGGGATGCATTACCTTCACCGAACTCCCCGCTTGCCGTAGTCCAGCTTCTAACTGCGCCGAACAACCAGGATTAGCAGAAGCGACAATGGTCGCACCAGTGTCTTTAATGTGTTGAAGTTTTCGATCCAGCAGTTTTTTGGACGTTTTGGGCTGCGTAATGTTGTAAATGCCAGCACTGCCGCAACACCAGTTGGATTCTGACATCTCAACCAATTTCAGTCCGGCAATCGTACGCAACGTGTCTCGCGGAGGCTTGGTAATTTTTTGACCATGACAGAGATGGCAGGATTCGTGATATGTTATTCGTTCCGGCGAGCATAAACCTGTCGGTCGGCGGATGCCAATTATTGCAAGCCATTCATGAATATCCTTTAATTTCTCTGACCATAAAGCTGCGCGCGCGGAGAAACACGGGTCATTTTGTAATAAATGACCGTAGTTTTTCAAATGAGATCCACACCCGCCAGCATTGCTGATTATAGCATCCAACTTATCGAGCGGGCCGGCTAAAGTTTCCAGCGAGGTGATGTTGCGCCGAGCCATAACGCGCGCCAGCTCGAGTTCTCCATTGTGGGCATGGAGTGAACCGCAGCAAAATTGCAACCTAGGTGTGAATACTTCACAATCATGGGCCAGCAGCACGTCAACAGTGTCTCGGTTGACATGCGAATAGATCAAATCCTGCATACAACCGGTAAGCATGCCAACACGATACAGGCGTTGCGACGGAGCTTCGGTTTTTTTGATGAGTGCGTCTGAAAAATGCCGGCTCACTCTTGGTGTGAATGGCTCAAGATCACGCAGGCTTCTTGGCAGCAGGGCGATTACACCCATTTTGCGCAATAATCGCTCTAAACCGCTGATCTGGTAGAAATATAATAGACGTCCCGTCATGCGTAAAATCAGCGGATGGGTAAAAATAAATTTTACTGTCAGCCAACGAATAAAATTTCGTTTTGGATTTGCCAAAATACCGCTGGATTCGATGTCTGCCCGAGCGAGTTCAAATAATTCGGCGTAATTTACATTAGCTGGGCAAGCGGTGCTGCAAGCCAGACAGCCGAGGCAGAAATACATTTCTTCACCAAATGCCTTTGTGATGTCCATCTCACCATCAGCGATCGCCCGCATAAGTGAAATGCGCCCGCGAGGGCTATTCCGTTCCAACTTGCTGGCGTCATATGTCGGGCAAGTCGGCAAACAAAGTCCACAATGCATACACTGCTGCAATACCGAATAATCAAGACGAGCTAAATTAAGTGATTTTTCAGTCATTGATCGAAAATTTTTCCGGGATTTAGAATCCCAAGTGGATCCAATGTTGTTTTGAGTCTGCGAAGCAAATTTAAGCTTTGATCACCAATCGCATCTGGCAAAAATTTCTTTTTGGCGATTCCTACTCCATGCTCACCCGTGATTGTTCCTCCTAATTTAATGGCGAAGTCAAAAATCTCCTGCATCGCGTCTTCAACCCGCTCCATTTCTGTCGCATTGCGCTCGTCGGTCAGGAAGGTTGGATGCAAATTGCCATCGCCCATGTGGCCGAAGGTGGCGATACGCAACTGGTGGCGGAGGGCGACTTCTTGGATGAACCGTATCATCTTGGCCACTTCGCTGCGCGGCACGGTCGCATCTTCGAGAATGGTCGTGGGCGCCACGCGGGCCAATGCCGAAAACGCGGAGCGTCGAGCGGTCGCCAATTTCGTGGCTTCTTCTGCTGATTTAGCAACCGTTACCGAGTACGCGCCGTGTTGCCGGGCAATCTGCTCCATCAAGTGTGCCTCTTCTTCCACCGCTGCTGGATGTCCGTCGGTTTCTATGAGCAGAACCGCCCCCGCATCCAATGGCAGACCTACATGCGCAAATTCTTCCACACAACGGATGGTGACCTTATCTAAAAATTCCAAGGTGCAAGGTATAATTTTGGCGGCGATAATTGCGGAAACGGTTTCGCCAGCAGCATCCATCTGCGTAAAGGTAGCCAACATGGTTTTTTTAACACGCGGTTTGGGAATCAGTTTGAGGAGCACTTTTGTGATAATTCCCAACGTTCCTTCCGAACCGATGAAAACGTCCTTCATGGAGTAACCTGCCACATCCTTTACGCATTGACTTCCAAGCCAGACGACACTGCCGTCGGCCAACACAACTTCTATCCCCATTACATAATCACGGGTTACTCCATATTTTAATCCCCGCAGTCCGCCGGAGTTTTCAGCGACATTTCCTCCAATCGTGGATATTTTGATTGAGCCGGGGTCTGGTGGATAAAATAATCCAGCCGTCTCCGCAATTTCGGCAATTTTCTGAGTTATGACTCCCGTTTCAACTAGTAACGAGAGGTTTTTTTCATCCAATTTCAATACTTGGTCCATTTTTACCATGCACAGCACAATACAGTCTTTCACAGGCAGGCTGCCTCCGCTCAAACCCGTGCCTGAACCGCGTGTCACTATCGGCACGCGTTGTGTCGTCGCGACCCGTAACACACCAACAATGTCCTCAACGGTTTTAGGAAAGATTACGCACTGCGGTTGCTGACGTAATGCCGCTGTGCCATCGAACGAATACGGGATCAAATCTTCCGGATTCGTCAGCACCCGATCCGTACCGAGCAATGAGATAAGTTCAGTAATCGATGGACTCATGGTATTCCTCTATCGTTGACAATTGATTGCTCACGGTACCATCCAACATGATTGATTTGCCTTTTTTAATTATTAGATCTTTGTTGATGCTACCATACCGCACACGGCAAGGACTTCCGTTCAGTGAATGAATCGCGGCGGAAAGCAACTTTCCATTGGCCCATTGAAGATCCACGGTAAAACCACCGCGTGCCCGCAAACCCTTGACGTTGCCGTTGGGCCATTTTTTAGGTAATGCCGGCAATAAATTGATTTCTTCTTCTTGCGATTGCATCAGCATTTCACAGATGGCTGCAGTGATGCCAAAATTGCCGTCAATCTGCATCGGCGGCAGCAATCCGAATAAATTCATGCAAGTGTTGCGGGTGGAGAATAATTGCTGCAATTGGCCATGAGCAGTTTCCCCGTCTCGCAGTCGCGCATAGAACGCGGTGCGCCAGGCGAACGACCATTCGCGCGTATCGCCGATGTTTCCACGCGCATCAAGAGAAACTCTCGCGGCGGCGGCCAACGCGGGCGTTTTCTCCACGCTGATCTGATGACCAGGATAGAGCGCGAACAGATGCGAGGTGTGGCGATGCTCATCCTTGGGTGTGTCAAGTTCGGGTGAACCCGGGACCGCGTTCGTGCCGGTTTTCTCGGTCATCCATTCAAGCAGTTGTCCCCAGCTACCAATGCCGGGCGTCGCTAGTTTGTCCCGCATGGCCGAGATTTGGTCGCGATAACTTTTATCCACACCAAGTGCATCCGCCGCCTTGACGTAATTATTGAACAAGTCCCAAACGATTTCCTGGCTATAACTCACCCCATCTTCTTTTGGTCCATGTTCCGGTGACCATGTGTGAGGCACAACCAACCTTCCATCGGGAAGAGTTTTCAGATGATCCTCCCAAAATTCACACGTTTCTTTCATCACCGGATAGGCGACATTCTTGAGAAAGTTCTTATCTTCAGTGAATGCATAGTGCTCCCAAAAATGAGAACAATACCACGCATTTGCCGTCTTATCCCATTCCCAACCGAGCCCGCCATTGATATTGTGCGAAACGCGAATTGCCCAACCTCTGCCGGTAAACTGTCCCGAAGAAGTTTTGAATTCTGTAGAACCTGCTGTCACATAACGCCAGGCGGGAATTTGACTCAAGGTCAGATCAAACAATGGCTCATGGCACTCGGACAAATTTGCAGATTCTGCCATCCAGTAGTTCATTTCAATGTTGAGGTCCGTGTGGTAGTCAGCGTCCCAAGGTGGGGTATTACTATCGGCCCAGAGGCCTTGCAGGTTTGCCGGCAAACCACCTGGACGCGAGCAGGAAATCATAAGGTAACGTCCATATTGAAAGAGCAGAGCTTCGAGTTCGGGATCATAGGTCTGCGCCGCCTTGATCTTGCGTTGATCGGTTGGCATGGAATTCAGATCATCGGAAGACGTTCCGAGATTCAATTGCACCCGGTCAAATAAAGCGTGAAAATCCTTTTCATGTGCCGTTTTCAGGGAATTACAGTTTTTTTGCGCCGCGTGCTCTACCAGGTCAGTGACACGAGCGTGAGGATCCTCGCCATAATAATGTTTTTCGTAATCCATTACATAATCCGTGCCGGCTGCGATCAATAGGGTAAGGCTGTTGCAATTGGCGAACTCAAGCGTTGATCCGTTGGTTCGCACCACACCGCCTACATTTAGAACCATCAACTGGGCCTCATACTTCAAGCCGTTTACCAATGTTCCCCTTAACCGAAGCCTGCCGGTAGAAGCGGTTGTGACCGCGTCACGCGAATCCTTCAATTGAATGCTTCCAGTATAACTTCCGGGCTTGTTAGCGGAATAACGAAATGCCAAAACGTGATCGGCATGACTTGCAAAATACTCACGGGTAAATTTAATGCCATTTGCTTCATAGCTAACATGAGCCAGCGCGTCGGCAATATCCAAATCCCGGCGATAATTTGAGAATTTTTCGTGACCGGGCAAATTGACGATCAAACTGCCGAGCATTTGATATGTGCCCATCGTGCCGTAATCGCCCGACGTATTTGCGTCGCCACTCCAAAGACTATCTTCATTCAATACGATATCTTCACGCGCCACTTCTCCCGAAATCAGTCCGCCGATCCGTCCATTGCCAATCGGCAGGGCCTCATCCATAAAGTGTCCCTGCGCCATCGGCTGCTCATACCACAGCACTAAATTGCCGGCAAACGCCTCCATGCTCATCGAAAAAACAGTCAACAGGAGAATAATAGTTTTCTTCATAAAGTTTCATTTTGCCAGAATAAACAGGTGTAACCAGATAATAACTCTCGATAGGAGCATTTGAGAATTTATCAACCGCCGGACTATTATTTCAGTCCGGCGGTTGCGCAAACTACAAGGGCCAAAACCTTTGGAGCGTCTTATGGCGTTTTAAGTAGATAAAACTGTTGCGGGTTGCCGGGGGTGATGGTGTTGGTAACGCTAAATGCACCCGTCCCATCGAAGCTGCCCGTTGACAGTGTCGTCCAACTGGCAAGCGGCGTGGCAATATTGGTCGCCGTCAACACAGTGTAACTGCTCAACGCCGTTCCACCAGTGCCGCTGAAGATCAGGTTCCCGCTCGATACCTTCGTGCTGTCGATATGCGGTTGCGACGATGCCCCAGCCACCACCTTGATGACACCAGTGTTCAACTGCGTCGTGTCCCAGGCCAATCCAGTTCCCGGCGTCGCCGGCGTGATGCTCGCAAACGAACCCGTGTAAGTGGCCGCACTGAACACCTGGAAGCTGTCTCCCACTGCCAGTGATGAGCCGCTGATGTTCACTAGATTCAGCGTGCCTCCGTAAGTGATGCTCGCAGCCGCCTGAACCATGTCGTTCGTTCCTGAACCATTCAACTTGATCACCGTCGTGCCATTCAGTGTGACGCTGCTGCTCGCCGCAACTGTGCCAACAGGATTGGCATAAGTCTGGGGGCCTTCAATGGTCACAACAGTGTTGGTGCCCGCTGGAGAAATAATGGCTCCAGAGGAAACTACCAAACTGCCATTGACGCCGCCGATGCCAGCCAGCGTCTGACCACTAGCCAGTGTCAAAGTCTGGTCACTGCGTCCCATCGCATCCAGATGTGTTGTAGTTGGATTATTGCCGCCGAAGAAAATCAGCGAGCTATGCGAGATGGAACCATCGCCGGTCAAAGCTATCTGCGGGCCGTCAATAATGGTCGGGCCGGTATAAGTATTGACTGCAGACAAGACCATCGCACTATTCCAGAAGTGCAAGTAAAGACCGCCCGAACCACTGATTACATTCGTATAAACCATATTGTGGTCGCCAATTATGATACGAACGATGCCATTCAAGACCACGGCGCTGTCAATAGTGATGTCGCCCGCATCACCCCAGCTTGACCAATCCATCGGGCCGTCAAGCGTAATAGTACTGCCACTATAAACAGAACCGGCAGACCAGAGCCGCGCAATGCTGTTGGAAAGCATATGGATGCTTCCGTTAAACCCGCCCGTGCCGTTCCACCATGCAAACGTCGTGTTGGTGCCTGCAGTAAAAACCGTATTGGGATTTTGGCACGCCGTGGTCAAGTACTTCATACCAAGAGTTCCGTTGGTTAAGCTAATTCCCACCACGTCTGCGCCGATGGTAATAGGGCCGACCCATTCATTATAGCCGTTGACGTTTCCCCAGTCCAAGGTCAATACATGGGGACCACTGATGGAGCCGCCATTCAACCCAAAACCGCTGGTTCCGCCAATACAGCCAATCTTCGCATCACCAGTAAGGACGATATTGAAGATGAAGCTGACGCCATACAAGCTGTTAAACAGTGCGCCCTGGCCATTAAGCCCAGTGCCAGACACATAGATGTATTGATTGGGATTGCTGTAATTGCCCCCGCTCAAATCCACCATGGCATTGTTGGTGATCGTGATGGAAGGAACGGATTGAAATGAGTAACCTTGGGCAAGGATTACGCCGCCTTGTACATCAACCGGCCCGGAAAACTGACCAGCAGTGCCAAGCGTCAATGTGCTGGTGCCCTTTTTGATCAATTTAACCGGACCACTGACCGTGTTATTGCCCGGGGAATAGGGGCTAAAGGTGAAATTATTAACGCTGGAATCGACCGTCATCGTGCTTGGCGTAACCAGACCGCTGAATGTGATGCTGGTCGGTACGCCCGGCGTGTCGTCAAACAGGACAGCATCCCCGGTATTAAACACAGTTGTCGCACTGGTTGACAGATTCAACCAGCTGGCCGTAACACCTGTATCCCATGTAGCCCCGCCGACACCCGTCCATTCCAGATTTTCAGGCGTATTTACTGTAAGAACCGCCACCGCACTGTTGGTTGTGCCATTTACATTACCCACCACCACGCTGTAGTTGACGGCATCACTGGGAGCCAGATTCGTAAGCACCAAAGTCGAATTCGTTTGGCCTGACATTGGATTGGCTCCTTTAAACCACTGGTTTGTCATTGCAAAACCACTGACCGCGACAACAGTGAACGTCACTGTGCCGCCCACATAACTTACTTGTGACTGCGGTTGAGTTGCAATTATAGGTTTAGCGGCTGAGGCCGGCAAGTTTACCTCGCCTTCGGTATAGTGGTTCAAGACTTGGTCCGGTGTCAGCGCATGATTATAAAGTGCCACTTGGCTCAGGTTGCCGTTTAGAATGTTTAAGTTATTGGCAAGCGTTCCGTCACCGATCGCCCATGGGGCGGTTATATTCAACGCACCCACTGTATCGGCTCCCTGCGCTACAAGCTGCGCATTGACATACGTATTCCAATTAGTTCCATCGTAAGTCGTAACTACATAAGCCCAGTTTGTTGTTACAGTCCCGCCATATGCCCCTTTTATTGATGTTGTTCCAGTATATGTGCCTCCCTGATATTGATTTGACCTGAGCCACAGATATACTTCAGCATTGTCGTTCGCCGGATCAGATCCCTTGGCGATAATGGTCCCGAATGTTTGGCTGGGGTTATTAGCTTGAACCCATCCTTCCATTGTGATGGTGCCACCGAAGTTGAGCATAGACGCATTGGGAACTCCGCTCAAATCTGCATAAGTATACAATCCGTTCAAGCTCACACCATTGGTAATATAGGCGGTGGGTCCGGAGACATTATTGAATCCCGGAGAAATATTGACGTATGCGGCATTGTTGCCATTACCGGACAAATCAGTGGCGATTCCGTTCGTCGCGTTTGCATCATACAAACTAAGCGGCCAGTAGCCGATCGGATTATCACCAAGAATGGTGCTTTGATAACCAGCATGCCCAGAAGCTGCTGTTAGCATCAGCGCCATGGCAACGGCCAGCCTGCCGCAAGTGCGGTGGATGATATTTTGTGTTTTCATTTTGTGTTTTTATTTTGTGTTTTAGGGTGCTGTATTTTGGGAGAAACTGACTAAGGATTTTGTTTGGAAACATATCCATCGCATACATAAACCACGTCTCGCGGGCACGTGGTAATGTTAACGAGGGTTTTAGCTTGTTGCCATTTTTGCGGGTACATCCACAACGCGTAACTTACGGTTGCCGAATCCAACCATTTATGGTTCTCAGCATGGCCATCCGCCCAGCTGAAAGTGCTTGTTCCACCATGCCACGCAGCTGGCCCGTCTTCAAAACTAGAACCTGTCCAGCTTGGCGGGTTTTGGGCATTGATTACCCATCCACCTACACTCTCGCCTCGTGGATCATTTTCCTCAACCCATAAATAACGCTCGCTCGGATGTAAGATTTCTGACTGCTTGGTGATTTTCAAGCTGGCACCCCAATCATCACCATTCATCCCCCCCGCTCCAGAATAACTGCTATAGGCAAAAGCCCCAGGCACCACCGTCGCAGAGCCAGGATAAGGGCTATTGACCCGAAGATCAGCGGGACAATGTATTGCATTTACATTGGGAGCATATTGATAAAGCCCACCCTCTTTAAAACATTCCTGCAACAAAAGCGTTGGTATGATTGTGTCCGTAGAAGGAGTTCCTGGAGGAATGGGTGGAAATTTATTCGGCGATGCAAGGCGCCAAGGTAAACCGCCCGTGGTAACCGATGGATCAAAACCGACCATTTGACCCTGATTATCATCGCAATACATTACCCACGCCAGGGCAAGCTGCTTTTGATTGCTCAAACATGTCGCTCCCATTGCCTTCTGTTTGGCTTTGGCTAAAGCTGGTAGTAGCATCGCTGCCAATATTGCAATAATTGCAATGACAACCAGCAATTCAATTAATGTGAAGCCCTTGCATTTTAGAGAGGTTTTGGTTGCCATTTTGGAATGTTTGTCTCCAATGACAAGGCTCAATGCGCAACCTGTTAATTGACAAAAAGACGTCCCCACATCGCTTGGGATAACTTTGCGTTTCATTCTGTTTTCGGTGATTGTTTTTAGAATCTAGCAGAGCGTTCAGTTTACGTCTTTCAAATTTGGTCAGGCGTCCAATATTGCACAAATTTGTTTCGACAATTGAGATTAAAACAGGTAAATTTGAAGTGTATATTTTCCAATATCCAATCGCTATGGTAAATTAGAATGCTCAATGAAAGCCGCCAGATATGGAGCAAAAACCGATTTATAAATCGCGCAACGCGCGCTATGAAATTGACACCTGCGATCCCCAAAATCGGGCTATTGAATCAGGCAAGGTCCGTTGGCATGGACTGACAAAAGGACATTATCCAGGCACGTTGATGCCAAAAAATGTTCTGCCCGGCTTGAGCGCCATCGGCTTTTGGGATACCGATGGCGCACCCGATTGGGGTGAAGAACCTCATCGAAATGAAGGAATTGAAATCATTTTCCTTGAAACCGGCACCATGGTTTTTACAGCGGATGGAACGCAATATAATCTTCGAGCGGGACAATTCACCATAACCCGGCCCTGGCAGCTTCATAAGCTCGGTGCACCCAATATCGGTCCCGGAATTTTGTACTGGTTAATTCTTGACGTCGGTGTGCGTCGGTCGCACCAAAAATGGCACTGGCCAAATTGGATAATGTTGACCAAAGAAGATTTGGCCGACTTCACTCAAAAATTACGCCATAATGAAAATCCCGTCTGGAACGCGACGCCGGCTATTGTCGAATCTTTTCGCAAAATTGGCCGAGCAGTTGATTCCTGGAGTCAACCGCGCGTGGTTTCCCACTTGGTTACACATCTAAACGGGCTTTTTTTGAATATTTTCGATGCATTATCAACTCAACAAATGGAAGAAACCCCTGATTTGACGTCACCACGCCGCACAATCGAATCATTCTTGAATGAATTGAAGAACAATCCTGCTGTCAGCAGCGAGCAATGGAGCAAGTCAACCATGGCCGAACATTGTGGCCTTGGCACCACAACATTTTCAAAATATTGTCGCGAATTGGTAAATATAGGGGCAATGGAATACCTGAATCGTTGTCGCTTGGATTCTGCCGCTAGAACACTAAAACAAAAGGCCGGTAAATCTATCACTGAAATTGCATTCATGTGCGGTTTCAATACCAGTCAATATTTCGCCACCTGTTTCCGCAAACGTTTTGGTTGTACGCCAAATGATTACCGCCAGCGAAATATAGCACATGCCAAATAGCGAATTCAGGACGGTGCTAACTTAAGTTGTTTTCCATCA
>Ga0182027_10013784_pt1 | contig 11231 bp, 3 predicted proteins | sample 712E1DmetaG_FD_121300 | JGI IMG/M metagenome (GOLD analysis project Ga0182027, IMG submission 121300) | Permafrost microbial communities from Stordalen Mire, Sweden - 712E1D metaG (Illumina Assembly) | ecosystem: Environmental > Terrestrial > Soil > Wetlands > Permafrost | place: Sweden...
GGAACAAAAATTCTATAAAGAAAAAGGTTTTGAAAACGAGCCGGTAAGATGTCCTGATTGCAGAGCTTTAAAAAAGCAAAGAATGAATGGGGACAGACCACAAAGGCAAATGTTTGAAATAACCTGCGCAGAGTGTGGAAAAACGGATACAGTTCCGTTTAAACCAAAAGGCGATAGGCCAGTTCTTTGCAGAGATTGTTTCAGAAAACAAAGACCAGCGTAATTAGTATCTAGTATTAAGTAGTAAGTATTTAGTATTGATCAAATACGATTTTTTTGATGTCCTCTTGAATTTATTTCCAATAAGCCAGAAGAGATGTGATTTTTGTGGGAAAGAGATGATTTTTCAGGGCAACCACACATTGTTCAAACCACTCAATCTTGAACTTCGTGTTGAGGTCGCTCGTGAAAACTCTGTAAGCTTCCTGTGTCTTTGTGTTGTGTTTATGGTGTTGGGGTAGCACTGGGAAGAGGATTTCCTCCCTCGGTTGTTGGCTTAGGGGTAGGCGTTGCGGTTGGTGTTAGATTTGCCTGCGGTGCAGGAATTTTAACCGGCGGATTCTGTGGTGGTAAAACTGGCGTTTGTGGAGTATTTAGTGTCGACTGTGTGTTAGTCGTGGTTTGAGCCTGCGTTGCTTGTTGATTAATTTGTGTCTGTAGAGCTTGAATTTCACCGTTGATTTTACTTAAATTCGTCGGATCATTGGCAACCAACGATCTTACGGTCTGAAATTGTACCAAAGCGCCTCTTAAGTCTCCTTTTTGCATCAAAGTATGACCGAGGTTATAGTAAGCGTTAGGAAAATCGGATTTCAACGTCACTGCCTGTTGGAATTGTTGTTGAGCATTGTCCCATTGTCCCAACTGATAATAAATTCCGCCAAGGGTGATATAATTTTGCGGATTGACCGGATCCAGTTGGATCGCTTGTTGCTCGGCCAGTATCGCAAAAGAATCCGCATTCTGTCCGAAACCGATCAGGCTTCGATAAATAGTAGCTAAATTCTGCCAATCAAGGCTGTTTTGCGGCGAAAGGGTGGTGGCTTGTCTAGCGGCATTGATTGACTGTTGAACCAAGGTATAGACTGTTTGCTGGGTTTGCGCACTGGCGCTTGCTCCCTGCGGGACGGAAGCTGCCAGGGAGTTTGCCAAACTAAGATTGGTTTGCGAAAAAACCCGGTAGTAAGCGTCGACATATTTACCGGTAAAGCTGGAAAGAGCGTTACTTTGATAGGTATAAGTCAGCTGTCCGTTGTTTTGAGAGGCGGCGACGACTGATTTCTCAAAGGTGATGTTGACTGCCAGGTAATCGTAAGAAAGATAGCCCAAGCCTAATACCAAAACTAAAATTATGCCGAAAATCGAGTAAGCCAGAATTTTGCCGTATCCCTTTTCTCTTTCGCTTTCGGGCGAAAAAGCAAGGAAACCCTTTTTAAGAGCCACCAATTCAAGTTCAAGGTCGACGTATTTTTGATTATCGGTTAATCCTCTCAAAGTGGCATAAATTGCAATCAAAAAGAAAATTGCGGTTAAGGTGTAAAAAGATAAAGGCAAAATAAAGGCGGTCGCTAAGGCAATAATCAAAGGCACAAAAAGCGGTTTTTCTTTAACCACTTTGTAGCAAAGGAACAAAAAGCTGAAAAAGCCCAATATTCCGGTTGTTGCCAGCAGTTCAAGCACAAAAGTGGAAGAACGCAGAAAGGAGATACTCCAAAGCGTAGGGCTGGCGTTAAAAGTTGCCTGCTTGAATTTTGTAAAGGCCAGTAAGTATTCACCAAAACCGTTTCCAAAGAGAAGCCCTTGGATAATTCTTCCGCTGTCTTGCGAAATAGCGGCAAAAGCTGTTTGAAAACCTGTTTCAATCGGTAAGAGAGTAAGATTACCCGGTAGTTTTACTAAATTATAGATTGATACAGCAAGTCCGACTAAAATAACGAATGATACACTAGTAAAGCCAACCAGTTTGGCCGAATCCAGTTTTTTCTCTTCGACTGTTTCTGTTTGTTTTTTCCTAAAAATAAATGGCGAGAGGAAATAAAGCCCGACCGGCAAAACAAATAACAGATAAAGCGTCTGGTCAAGAATGGCCCCGGCAGGCGTAAAGGTAACAGTTTTGGTAAAATCAAAGGGGAAAATATAAACTTTAAAGAAAGTAAAGAGTGTTATCAAAGAAAGAAGCGTTGCTCCGGCCAGTAAGCTTGCGATCAAAGCCAAAACAGACTTTTCATTTTTTACGTTGTAAACAATTCCGAAGTAAGAAATTCCGGCAAAAATTACCGGTAAAACATTGGAAAAAGAATCGGGTTTGGCTACGGAAAAAATGGTTGACAAGAGAAGAGCAAATAAGAATAAGATGATTGGCAGGTCAAAGGGAGTTTTTCTAATTCTGACTTTTTCCAGGAGTAAGGTTTTAACTCCAAATAAAAGCATGATAACAAGTGTCGCGAAAACTATTAACGCTTGCTTTGGCAGATTAAAAAAGTCGGTGGTTAAATTGGTGAAAAAGATTGGGAAAAGAATGAATAGCAAACAAAAAACCGCTACCGAAGCCTTTTCGAGATAGTTAATAATTTCTATTTTTTGTTCGTCGTTTGGCATGTGTTATAAATTTAGCAATTCACTAATATAATGTCAAGGAGTAAAGCTAGATAAGCTTTACTCAGCTTCTAGGGACTAGTTCTTTCATTTTTGACGTCATAAAATTCAATATCAGTTTACAATAGTCCATTTAAACGGAATCGGCGCGACGCTGGGATTTTGCAAACCGGCCGTAAATAACGCCTAACTTTGTTTATTTTTTGGGGAGATATTTTGGAAGATGTAAAACCTGATTATTCGTGTTGCCCTGTTTTATTTAACGGATATCTCGAGAGACTGGGAACAAGAGGGGCATTTTTTACATATCTCAATTCCGCTTAGTTAAATTGAGATATAACTTTATACTATATTATTACGGTTGGCAATTTTGATGCGTTGTTAAATTTAGCATATTGTATTTAGCATATTGTATCTAGTATTATCTTTTAGTAAGCTTCTCATCATGCTCATGTTTAAAAAATATCTTAAACCAAAATTATTTCTTTTCTTCTTGCTAATTATTCTTCCTGTTGCTGTTTATTGGATTACAAAACCTCCGTCAATTCTTTGGGTTGATTCCGGAACCATGATTGCGGCTTCTTACAGCCTGGGCATTCCAAATCCGCCGGGATTCCCTTTCTATATGATGGCTTCTCACATATTTGCGATTTTTCCTATTTTTAACGCTTTAACAAGACTTGAACTTTTTACAATAGTTTTTTCGCTTTTTGCTTTGTATCTTGTCTATCGGATTATTCTTTTGATTATCGAATCTGATTTTTTCTTTAATAAACAGTCAAAATCAAACGAAAATCTTAATATTATTTTTTTGCCCAAAAAAAACCTAAAATACTATGCCGCATTTTTCGGAAGCATTTCCCTTGCTTTTTCCTATCAATATTGGTCGCAGTCGCAAAACACCGAAGCTTTTATCCTTACCGATTTTTTCTTGTGTCTTTTTCTTTACGTTTTAATCTTAGTCCAGTCTAAGAAAAATTCATTTATCTCTCGAAACCAGGCAACCGGAGGCACTACTTTCCCAAAATACCTTTTTAAGAGTTTGCTGCTTTTGGCTTTTCTTTATGGTTTGGCTTCGGGTACAAATCCGACAATCGCTGTCCTTGTTCCCGGGGTTTTATTTGTAATGTATCTTAACAGGAGGCTTATAAATCTTAAACAGCTCCTTGTCTTGGGAGTAGTTACTTTTGTAACAATCGTAGCAGTTTACAGTTATTTGCCTATACGGGCAACGTCTTGGCCTTTTGTAAACTGGGGGAATCCTCAGACGCTGATCCTTTTCATAGACCAGTTGAGAGGTCAGGGGCTCAATATTTATGAACCCCAATCGGGTTCTATCAACGGATTTACCGGTTCTCCCGTTATTTTTCTGCAGTCGGTTTCCCATTTTTTCTACCTTTTAATCTTGCAGTTTACGCCTTTTCTTTTACCATTCCTCATCTCCGGTTTCTACTTTACTTATAAAAAGAACCGCTATTTATTCTGGTTTTTAATGTCGGTTCCCATAATAGATGTTTTTTATGCGGGGCTTTACTATTCGGGAAACCAGGAATCCTGGTTTATCCTAAGCTGGATAATAGGGGCAATTTTCTTGGGTTTGGGATTTTATTATGCTATCTTAAGGTTTTCTTCTATAAAGTCAAATTACAGGAATGCTTTGTTTCTAGTATGTTTTCTTCCGCTGATAGTTTGGTTTATTCCGCTTAACAGAAGCCAGCAGTATTACGCTTATGATTATGCAAGAAATTTATACTCGACACTAGGTAAAAATGCAATTCTTATAGAGACAGGTGATTTTACAAATTCATTGGGATATTACCTACGCGAAGCTGATAAATACCGTTCCGACGTTACTCCGGTTACGGCGAACACGTTTTATGTAAACAGGTGGTACAGGGATGATCTAAGGCATGCTGCTCCAAATATTGTTGTTTCTCCAAACCTTGAAAATATTATTCAGTATAAATCTTTTGACGAGTATAACAGGGCAATGAATGAATTTATAGCAGACAACATAGATAAACACCCGATCTATGTGACGCATTTAACTCTAAGGGCATCTGCTTTGGCTGCAACTTCGGGCGGACAGCTTGTTTTGGACAGCCAGTTTAAATTTATCCCGCACGGGTTATCTCTTCAGGTTGTTCCTAAAAATGCAGATGTGGCGCCCGACTTAAAAGCTTTTGATTTTAAATACAAAAGCTCTAACCCTTTGCAGACGCCATTTTATCTTGAGCGAAATTATAATACCAGTTTCCTAAACCTTAAAAACGATTATGCATATTCATGGGAAGCTTTAGGAGATTGGTATTTTAATCTAGGGAAATATGACCTGGCATTCTCTTATTACCAAAAGGCAAATCAATGGTCGCCTAACAATTCCGAAATCCTTTCCAGATACGGACAATATTATGGAGTTAATAAGCAGCTGGACGTAGCCAGACAATATTTTGAAAATGCTTTAAATATTTCTCCGGACAGTTTTTCGACTCGTTTTAATTTGGCCATAACACTCTCCAACATGGGGGAAAATAATCTGGCTTTAGCCCAATATAAGATTATCGAACAGGACAGTCCCGATCCTTCTTTGGCACAGGATGCAAAGAGTCAAATAGCAGCGCTTAATAATCCTTCGTTTGGACAAGGTAGTCAGGTTGCTTCGGGTACTCCCAGCGCAAAGGTTATCGGAGGAAATACTTTTACGGATAAAGAGCAGAATTTTTCTTTTGAGTATCCGAAAGGTTGGATTGTTAGTAAAAACAGTCAGGGGTTGGTTGATGCGGTAAACGGTAAGATTGGTTTGGCAGCTCTTAATTTGATATTTTATGGTAAAGAAATAACAACGCCCGAAAAGATAGACGTCTTTGTTAAAAACGGGCCGTTAAAACAACCGGGAGAGCTTTTGGATGTTCAAAACATCAGCGTTGTCGGATTTAAAGCATTTATCGAGGTTTGGGGACAAAGCGGGGAGTCAAGTCAGGTTGTTGTTGTTACAAATGATAAATGGGCATGGCAGGTTGCTGTTTCGCCGGGCAATTCAACCGATATGGAAGAACTCTACAGCATTCTTAATACCTTTAAAGCTTTGCAATAGGATTTTGAGGGATTATTTTTTGTCGCTTTTTTAATTTAGCATAAACTACTAAATAAGCTCCGGGAATAAATATAAGAAAAATTAATACAAAGATGCTTATTAAAGACAAGTAGTTGGAGAATGTTATCAGGGGCGTATTTGTATACTGCGCCGTTATTGTGCTAATTCCAGCAGGTACGTTAAGGAAAACGAAACCGTAAATGTTCGCAGTATTAGGAATTAGCGGAAGGTTGTTTGAGCTGAATTTCCACCCCGGAAAATAATGAATAAATAGCTCAATTTGCAAGGGTGAAGTAGAGCTTACCGAGAACTCTTTGTCCGTAAACGTCGATTTAATTACAGAAACGGTTGCGTTGGGATTGGAGGTTGATATTTCCCCTTTTGGTATGGTGCCCGTTTGGGGTAAAACGGCCATTGTTTTTGGAAAGTAGCCCGATATGGCAGATGCGTCCTGATTCTCCTGATAAAAGTTTTTTGAGTCCTGTCCAAAGTAATTATTAGGAAGATAAGCTGCCGGTTGTAGGTAAGAATAAGTCAAAAGAGGAGCGGCTATTATTAACGCCGTAAACAAAATCATTTTATAAGTTTCTTTTTTAACATACATAAACAGTATTCCCGATAAAATACTGACGGAAAATATTACAACCGATAAAAACCTCCACGGAAATTGAATGAACGCTATATAGGGAAGACCTTCCCAAAAAGGTTGGGAATAGGAGAGAGTCATGTACATCCCCAAAAAAGCCATAGAGAGCCAAAAAATTACCCGTTTGTTTACCGGATGGCTGCTCTTTTTGTAAAAATAGAAACCTAAAATTCCTATAGCGGTTAGAATTACCAGCCAATTGACGATTCCGACTTGAAATGACAGTTGGTCCGAGCACCCCTGTACGGAATCACCGTATCCCCAGTTAGACCAAAAAAGCTGTGTTAGGCAAGTAAAATGGTTGTGGAAATCAAGATACCCCGATTCTAAAGAGGATGCCTGAGTTAACCCTTGCTGGAAAAGAGCGGGAATAGCAAAAAATGAAGCCAGGCCCCCGGCTAATAAGAAACTGCCTGAAGTATAAAGGATTTTTTTTACAATTTGTTTTAAATCGGGAGTTTCAATGTCTAATTTCCCGAGAATTAAAAATAAGAAATAGAAGAATAAAGGTATACCAAGTATTAAAAGAGTAGGTGGGTGGGAGACAAAAGTTACGGCCGTAAACAAGGCCAGAAAACCTATGTAAATTCTTTTTTCTGTTACGAATAGTCTTTCCAAGGCCCAAAACATCCCCGGGGCAAAAGAGAGGGCAATAACTTCCGGGTATGCGGCTCTTACAAAAACATCCAGAATGTGGTATGGGGCAAAAACATAAATACATGCAGCCGCAAGGCCGGCTAGGGTGTTTTTTGTAATATTTCTGACAAAAAGAAAAATCATAAGACCCGAAAAAAGCCAGGAGAAAATAACCGTTGTGTATAAAGAATTCAGGATATTCAAGCCTAAAAGATGAGGTATCTGTCCGAGATAGTAAAGAAGAGGTTGGTAGTAACTAAACAGCGGTTGGCTCTGTCCCGGAATAATCCATTCCATCCATCTGACGGGAAATTGTCCCTGTGAGAAAGCGTCAGTAAAAATTCTTAAATATGCAAGATGTGTTCCGGCATCATGTCCTCCTAAGGCCTGGTTTTTTAAGAATGGCGGGAAAATAATTAGGTATATTAGAAGAGAAAGCAGGATAAGAATATTGCGCCAAAGTCTTAAGTCAAAATCATCGTGATTTTGGGGTTTTTGGACTTGATTTTGTGAAGAAAAAGAATAGTTTTTTTGTTTGTGTTTATGTTTTTTGGACATGATAGAAAGTATAGCATAAAATTTCGATTTCCAGTTTTTACCGGCCGAGTTTTAAGTAAGCTATGCTTAAAAAGCATAATGTCAAGAATAAAAACTATATCGGTTTAATTTCTAATTTTTAATCAATTTCAAATGCCAAAAATTTAAAAATTAATCAATTTTGATTTCATTAATAATTATAAATTTAAAATTAAAAATTTAACATCAGTTTACAATAATCCAGTTAAACGGAATTGGCGCGACACTCGGATTTTGCAAGCCAACCGTAAATGATTGACCGGGAGCTTGCCTTAACAGATACAATACTTGATTATTCGTGTTCGATGTCGGGGTAATATAAATTAAGCTTTTGCCGGTAACAGACGGATTATCAATCGTAACTTGGGTATTATACGGAGTAATACTGGCTGTGCCGGCGGAGCCGGTAGCAACAATTTCGGTCGGTGAAATGGCAAAGGCCGGTTGGATTAAGCTCAAATTCAATTTAGCAATGGTGGCAGCTCCCGATGCGACTAAGTCTCCAAGCGAATTAACACTCAAAACTGACGAATTGCTGGCATTATTAACATTAAGATTTGAATTACCGGTGTCTAAGCTAAGATCATTACCCGGTAATGGGCTGATAATATTAGTTGCTAGGGTTCCGTTAACCGTTACGTTTTTGGCAAAGTCAGCATTTCCGCCGATCTTTAAGTTGCCATTGGTATCGATGTAAACTAATCCGCCCATGATTGACAGTCCGCCTTGTCTTAACGGCTGTAGGTTTAAATCAGCCCCCAAAACATTAACAGAGTCATTGGCCAGTATTAGGTTTCCGTCAATTGAAAGCTGCCCGACTATCGATGTGTCGGAAAGACTGGTCGGGCCAAAAACCATCAAGCCCTGGCTAAAACTGGCTGTGGCAACAGCTAGATTGTCAACATAAGTTAGTTGTCCTGAATAAGAACTGATATCAATGTAGCCTCCTGCTGTCTGTTGTCCAATAGTTTCAGATGAAGTTCCAATACTTGTTGTTCCGGGAATTAAACCAAAGTTCGAATTAGCTGACTGCGTACTATTATATATATTAGTAACGTTTGTCACATAAGTGGCTGAAGAAGTTGCGCCGACAATCTCGTCCGCAATTACTTTTCCAACATGCAAAGTTCCGCTAATGGTTGCGTCATTATAAACATTTAATTCAGAACTTTGAACTCCTCTTGCGGCAAGCGTGCCGGAAAAGGTGGCATTGCCTTGGTTATCAATCACCGCCACTGCCGAAGAAGATGCAGTCTGTCCGTTTCTAATTGTTAATTGTGAATTCCCTAAATCTAAAGCGATATTTGAGCTATTATCAACCGGAGAGATAAAATTGGTGTGCAGGGTATCAATCGATGCTAAAGGCGAAATTATATTGTCGGATGTTAACTGTTGGATATTGGCCATGCCTACTTGCAGGTTACCGATTACCGCGCCTGCCAAAACTTCCGCTCTGTTTACAATATTTCCCGTGCTGTCGGTAACTATCGCTGCGGAATTGGTTGCAACATTGATGACAAAGTCTTTCATGTTTTCAACAGCTGTTAATATCGGCGGGGTAGGGTCGTAGTAGCCAACGTTTATAGATACCAGAATTGTTCCTTGGCATGAAGTTACAGCCGGATTTACCAGCCCGAAAGAGGCCGAACCGGACGCTAGGTTTTGATTGGCAGATGCCGGACATTGGAACGGTTCAAGCGCCGTTCCTATAATTTGTCCGGGTTTTGTCGCTTTCATCCCGACTCCGGGAGTATTCGACGAGGTTAGCGGATCCCCGATGTTTATGGGCCCGTTTTCCGCGGAAACGTTTACAGGGACGCGTCCTTTAAGCGCAACTGGACGCTGATTTGGGTTTTGCGATAAGCTGTCGTTGGAACCTAAGATGATACCGGGATCCGTAGAAATTACCCCGAAGAGATGTTGGTCGTAAGGCCCGGCGCTTTTTGTAAGCATAGCGCTGTCGGAAGAAGTTAAAGAAACGATATCTCCAGGTCCGATAGCCGGGTCGGAAACCGGATAATTTTCCGCAACGTCGGCGGATGTGGTATTTACTGCTCCGATAAATAAAGTTCCATAGGCTAGGCTAATTTGCGCCTTATACACCGTGGCTTGAGCGCTGCCGCCGCTGTATCCCCCCAGGACATAGACATAGGTGACCCCGTTGACAGTGGCGGTAACAGTGGTGTGGAAGTTCATCGCCTGCGGTAGCTGTGCCTGGGAGGCGGTGGAGAAAGTGCCGACATTGCCGCTTCCATCAATCTGTGCCCTATACACCGTGGATTGATTGACGCCGCTGTTGTTGGCCCCCCCCAGGACATAGACATAGGTGATCCCGCTGACAGTGGTGGTAACGTTGGTCTGTTGGTCAAGTAGCTGCGGTAGCTGTGCCTGGGAGGCGGTGGAAAAAGTGCCGATGATATTGCCGCTTCCATCAATCTGTGCCCTATACACCGTGGATTGACGGGTGCCGCCGCTGTTCTCTCCCCCTAGGACATAGATGTAGGTGGCCCCTCCGACAATGGCGGTAAGGCTGTTAGGGGTGTAAAGCGCCTGCGGTAGCTGTGCCTGGGAGGCGGTGGAAAAAGTGCCGACATTGCCGCTTCCATCAATCTGTGCCCTATACACCGTGGATTGAACGACGCCGCCGCTGTTTCCTGCCAGGACATAGATATAGCTGGTGCCCCCGACAGTGGCGGTAACAGTGGTGTGGGCGAAAAGCACCTGCGGCAGCTGCCCCTGTCCGGTGGTGGAGAAAGTGCCGACATTGCCGCTTCCATTAATCTGCGCCCTATACACCGTGGATTTAGCGCTGCCGCCGTTAGTTCCCCCCAGGACATAAATATAGCTGGTGCCTCCGACAGTAGCGGTAACAGTGGTGTGCATCTCAAGTAGCTGCGGCAGCTGCCCTTGGGAGGTGGTGGAGAAAGTGCCGATGACATTGCCGCTTCCATCAATCTGCGCCCTATACACCGTGGATTGATCGCCGCCGGTGTTGGTTCCCCCCAGGACATAGACATAGCTGGTGCCCCCGACCGTAGCGGTAACAGTAGTGTGCTTGTTAAGCAGCTGCGGCAACTGTGCCTGGGAGGTGGTGGAGAAAGTGCCGACATTGCTGGCATTGCCGGTTCCTATTGTTTCGAGTCTTCCCTCAGTTTGACCGCTTGAGTTATTGAAATAAATGCTTCCATTTCCTCCGTTTCCTGCAGTTGCGCCCGACGCTTGTAAAGTAAGGTTGGAACCGGGATTTGCTCCATAATAGCCCAGTGCCAAAACATTGCCCGTGTTGGTAATAGTTAGGGCGGAATTTACGGAGTTTGGACTCAATGTTGCCTTATACACCGTGGATTGAACGACGCCGCCGCTGTTGTATCCCCCCAGGACATAAATATAGCTGGTGCCCCCGACAGTGGCAGTGACGCTGGTGTGGTCTGTCATCGCCTGCGACAACTGTCCCTGGGAGGTAGTAGAAAAAGCGCCGACATTACCGCTTCCGTCAATCTGCGCCTTATACACCGTGGATTGATAGCCACTACTGTCGTTATATCCTCCAAGCACATACATGTATGTAATTCCTCCTATATTTACCGTATTTGAAGCAAGTTCGGAGAGCCCCTGCGGCAACTGTCCCTGAGAAGTGGTTGAGAAGGTTCCGATATTTCCCGATGAGGATATTGTGGCTTTGTA
>Ga0182027_10013785_pt1 | contig 11230 bp, 9 predicted proteins | sample 712E1DmetaG_FD_121300 | JGI IMG/M metagenome (GOLD analysis project Ga0182027, IMG submission 121300) | Permafrost microbial communities from Stordalen Mire, Sweden - 712E1D metaG (Illumina Assembly) | ecosystem: Environmental > Terrestrial > Soil > Wetlands > Permafrost | place: Sweden...
GGTTGAAGCAGAAGAATTAATCGTAAAAGCAACGGATATAAGAGAACTAGTGGGGTTACAGCTACTGGGTTGAAAAACAGTGTTAACCGAGTATGACGGTTGAACGCACTCAATATAGGTGCCATACTCTAGATAATCATGAATTGCTTGGGGCAAATCTTGCTGACCGGCAGCAGTGTTAGCCAATAAAACAGGGTCGGAATCTAATATCCCTTCAGCTGGTATTGAAGTGTTCGGCTCATCCTGATCACCGACTATGCTATATATATTAATCTGGGAAGAGGTTGGAGAGCCAATCCCAAAGTCCATAACTTTTCCCAGAAAAATGCAACCTATAGTAGAAGAGGGAGAAGATAACGGCCCGTTTGACCCTTGAGACGAATAACCTGAAGTAATTGTCGTAAATGTCGGCGGCGCACTAGTATTACCGCTACATGAAAAGTCATACTTATATTGAGTAGAACCGGTTGGATTATAGCCGTTCCCAGCATCATTAATTATTGATTGGACCTGCGTTTGGAATTGGTTAGCCGCCACAGCAAACTCTGTTCTGCTTTGTTTGCCGCTAAAAAGCGCTGCCGCACTGGCTAAGATCAATCCAGAGACCGCCAGAACGATCATCACTTCAATAATCGTAAAACCACGTTCAGCTCCTAGGTGAGGGCTGGTTTTCATATCTTAAAGTATAGCATAAGCACGATGTTAAGAAACTGCTTAAGAAATATGGTTTTTCAAATAATTTACAATGGTTTGACCAAATAATTCACACACAATTGCACCTAAGATTAAGAAAGGTCCAAACGGGATTTGACTCTTCCGGTTAACTTTTTTAGACGTTAATAGTATTGTCGATACTATTGACCCGCTTGTTGAAGCGACAAACAGTAGTAACAAGCTTGTAAGCGGGCTATATGAAAGCAGCCCCAAACATACACCAAGCTTAACGTCACCGCCTCCAATCCATCGTCCTTTAGAGATTTGGAATATGCCATAGAATAGACCGGCAATTATCAATACGCCCCATACGGGGTTTAATAAGGAGCTGAAACCGGTTTTAAAGACTAATACATCTACTAGTGCCTTAACTATTGATACTCCTATTAAAATATAGACTACAGAGTTGGGTAATATATGCCAACGAAGATCATAGACTGTTAAAGCGACAAACCCAATAATCAAGATTAGCCAGATTATGAAATCAAAAAGTCCGACACCGTGTAGAGTCTCGGGCCACCATAGATATGAAAATATAAATAACGCTGCCGTAGAAGCTTCAATTAATGGATACTGCCAGCTTATGGCTTCGCGACAATAGCGGCACCTCCCCTTTAGCATAACCCAACTTAAAATTGGGATAAGATCAAATGGCACCAATATATGGCGGCAGTTTGGGCAGATAGATCTCCCTTTAAAAATCGACAGGTCCGGCTGTTTTAAGCGCCAAACAAGTGCGGCCACAAAACTGCCAAGACATAACCCAAAAAAAATTAGAATTATGATTATCATATATCTCTCATGCGACCTACATATAACCAGCCTCGTCAATGAGGCTGGTTATCGAAGCATGTCCAAACTTAACTTTTTAGTCTAAGCAGACGACAGAAGTACCAGAACCCTCAGGAGCATACCAGAGCGTAAAGGCTCCTGTGGTCGCACTCGGAGCGCCGTTGCCATTACATGAAGTATCTGGTGCATAATATACCTGCGCCGTGGTTGCGGTTGGTATGGCCGGATTAGCGTCAGTAGCAGAAAGCTTTATATTGGCCACAGTGGTAGAATAGGTGTAAAAGCCCATGTTTGCAGTCTCGGTGTTTGTGCCAGGAGAACATCCAGTATTAGGAATAGAACCAGCGACAGGAGCAACACAACTAACTGTTACGAGTTTAGGAGTGGCTGCGAGACCTATGACTATGTCATTAGGTACGTTCCCATTATTATCAGAGATATAATTTGAAACGGCCGTCACTATTGCCGATACATCAGTTCGGCGCTGAGTATTCCGAGCTGATTTCTGCAATGCTGGGACCGCCAAGAACACGATTACCAATATCAATGCTGCGATAGCTAGAACTATTAGAACTTCAATTATAGTAAAGCCATCTTTATTTTTCTTAATGCTTTTTAGCATTACAAATGCCCCCTTTGCGTTGTTTTTTAATGCTTATGCCTAAATGATAGTGAAATCTAATCTAAAAGACAACTGTTTATCCACAGCCTTAGAACTGTATATTGCCCGATCCGGCCAATCCATAGATCGGCAATAATACCGCAGCCACAATAATTAACGCCATTACACCTAGGACTATCATCATTACCGGTTCAATAATAGTTGAAATATTTTTAACAGCATCGTCAACTTCTCTTTCATAATAATCGGCTACTTTTGCTAGCATTTGCTCCATTGAGCCAGATTGTTCGCCAATCCTTAACATATTCGGCACAAGCTCTAAAAAGCTTGGCTCACCTTGCAGCGCGTCGCTCAATGCCTTGCCGCCTTTTACCTTTTCGATAGCCCTTTTTATGGCATCCTCTACGACTACATTGTTAACTGCCTGAGCGGTAACTTCGAGAACGCGAATTATTGGGACGCCGCTACCTACAAGAGTTGAAGCCGTTCGGGCAAATCTAGCCATATACATCTTTTCGAACAGACTGTTTACGGGCCACGCGTGTAACTTTAAATTATCGAAAAATCTTTTTCCGGTAGGTGTTCTACCCCAGCGCGAACTTACAATAACTAGGATTACGATAATAAGTAAGAATAACCACCAATATTTAATTACCAAATGCGAGGCATCTAGTAAAAGCTTTGTTTCAATTGGGAGTGTCGCTCCGGGAAAAGTCGTATAAAGAATTTGAACTTGGGGCAATACTTTTATAAGCATAAAAGCAACAACAGCCAGCATGACACAAAGAACTATGACTGGATATATCATAGCCCCTCTTACCTTACCCATAACATCAGCATCTTTTTCTTGTTGAACGGCTAGTCGTTCTAACGTCGTATCCAGAGTACCAGAGGTTTCGCCAGCCTGGATTAATGCAATGTAGACTTGGTTAAAGACTTTTGGATATTTTGACATCGCTACCGATAGAGCCGAGCCAGCTTCGACGTTAGCTACAATCTCATTAATAATTACTTTAAAGTGTTTGCTCGTAGTCTGTTCTCCGACACTCCTTAAAGCCTGGATTATTGGTAAGCCAGCATTAATTAACGTGGAAAGTTGCCTCGAGAAAAGTACTTTATCCTTAACATTAATTCGTTGGAGTTTACCGTTTAAATCAAAGATGTTTTTTGACCCTGTATATATATCAAGCGGTACGAGTCCTTCCTTACGTAAAGATTTGGCGGCGGCTAGTTCATTTTCGGCCTGAATTGTCGCTTTTACCTTTTCCCCGCTAGATGGATTTCTGGCTATGTAATGATACGTCAACATTAGGTTATTCCCTCATATACCGATCAAGTTCTTCTAGGTCAACGGCATAATCTTTGGCGTCATCATATGTAATCGTGCCGTTTTTAATAAGTGCCACTAGTGTTTTATCCATAGATTGCATGCCATACTCAGAACCTGTTTGTATTACTGCTTCAAGCTGGTGGCTTTTACCTTCACGAATGATATTACGGACAGCAGGAGTACTAATTAATATTTCGGTGGCGGCAATACGACCTCCACCAATTGCCGGGATTAATCTTTGCGAACAAATAGCCATCAGGATATTACCTAACTGAGCTCTAATTTGAGCTTGTTGGTGTGGCGGGAAAACATCTATCATTCTGTCTATACTTTGGGCGGCAGAATTTGTGTGCAGAGTGGCCAAAACTAAGTGTCCGGTCTCTGCAATCGTGATTGCCGAAGCAATAGTTTCGAGATCTCTCATTTCCCCGATCAAGACAACATCTGGATCTTCACGCAACGCTGATCTCAAAGCGGCCGAAAATGAATAGGTATCATAGTGCACTTCTCTTTGAACGACGATCGATTTTTTTGATTTATGTGTATATTCAATCGGGTCTTCAATCGTAATAATATGTTTACCCTGCTCAAGATTAATTTTGTGAACCATGGCCGCTAAGGTTGTAGACTTGCCTGAGCCAGTCGGGCCAGTTATCAGAACCAGCCCCCTCGGGTAAGCGGTAAACTTATTTATCACAGGGGGTAGTCCAAGTTGTTCAATTGATAATATTTCGTTCGGAATTAAACGAAGAGCGGCGGCAAGATTACCTCTTTCATGAAATGCATTAACTCGAAAACGGCCTAGATTGCCAAAAGCAAAGCTAAAATCAAACTCTTTGTCTTTGAGGAGTATTTGTTTTTGATCTGCGTCTAATATTGAAAAGATTAAACTCTCTAAGACTTCTTCGGTTAATAAGTCAGCGCCGTTTACTGCTATGAGCTTTCCGTCAACTCTTAGCATGGGCGGTAAGCCAACCTGCAAATGCAAATCTGATGCTTTCTTGCGAATAACTTCTTCAAGTAAAATTTCTATTTTTGGCTGCCCCAGCATTTTAATACCCCCACCACCTACTCATTATCGGCCGCCGCTACTCTGTTAGCTTCGCTTAAAGTAGTAACGCCAACTAAAGCTTTGAGATACCCATCTTCGCGCATAGTAACCATTCCTTGTTGTACAGCAACTTTTTGTATTTCACTGCTTGTCGCACGCTTCAGTATAAGCTGTTGAATCTCATCGGTAACATTAAATACCTCATAGAGTCCAAGTCGGCCCTTATAGCCGTCTGGGGTATCCATACTGTCAATACCCTTAGTTAAAGTATAAGCGTTTTTGCCTCTTAGAGGCAAATTTTCAAAACCTAAATCTTCATCTATCTTTTTTTGCTCGGCACTTGTTGCGGGTAATAAACGCCCGACTGTTTCGTTGATTGACTCTGTCTCTGCCGGGTCGGATTCATATGTTGTCTTTTTGTCAGAGATTCTCCTCACTAAACGCTGACCAATAACCGTCCTAACGGTAGATGCAATTAAAAACGGCTCTACTTCCATGTCCAATAAACGGGGCAAGATACCGGCAGCGGAATTCGTGTGGAGAGTGCTAAAAACTAGGTGACCAGTCAGTGCAGCTTGGACGGCCAGTTCGGCAGTTTCTTTGTCCCGAATTTCACCTACCATTACAACGTCCGGGTCTTGACGCAAGATAGAACGCAGACCTGTCGTAAATGTCAGGCCAACCTCAGGATTGACTTGAATTTGATTAATGCCCTCCATCTTATACTCGACGGGGTCTTCCAGAGTAACAATATTGATGGCGTCATTCTTAACTTCCTGAAGCAAGGCATAAAGTGAAGTTGATTTCCCGGACCCAGTTGGCCCACTGGTTAAGATCATGCCACTGCTTTGTTTTAGGCCGGTACGGATTGTTCTGAGAGCTCGTCCTTCATAGCCCATGGCTTCAAGTTTTAAACTTGTTCCTGTCTTGTCCAGCAAACGAATAACGATTTGCTCGCCCCAAACAATTGGTGAAATGGATATGCGTAAGTCAATCTCTCGTTTTTCGGCAATTAATGTAAATTGGCCATCTTGAGGGATACGATGTTCGTCAATCTTTAAATTAGACAGTATCTTTATCCTGGAGACTAGCGCCGGCTCGATGCTTTTAGGAAGTTCCATTAATTCCCGGAGTACTCCGTCAACCCGAACTCGAATTCTCAAAGTATTTTGTCGCGGTTCTATGTGGACATCACTGGCTCGGCTTTTGGCGGCATATTCGAGAATTGTTGACAGCGCTTTGCTAATTGGAGAATCATTAACCACACTGCCAATACTTTTCCCTTTGGCATCAACAGTGTCGGCACTATTAAGTTCATTAATTTTGACATTATCCTGTTGATTGTTATTATCTGCGGCAGCTTCTTTTATCGAACCCTCTAAATCCTGTCCAAGATTAACTTGGTATTGTTTTAAAATCTGCCTTATGCCCTCTTCGCTGGCAGCATAAACTTTAAGCGGCCGGCCGATTTTGTTAGACAAGAAATCTACTGCTTGAACATTGCCTGCATCAAGCATTGCTACTACCAGACGATGCTGCATCTCGCCCAGCGGAACAGCCATAAAGTGCTCTGCTACATCCTTTGGAAGAAGTTTTAATATTGATGGTTCGATTCTTGATTCGCTTAAATTAACATAAGGAATATTATTAGATTTAGCTATTAATTTTGTAAGTTCTTCGCTGCTAAGGTGACCCTCGCTAACCAATAAACTAAAGAAGGGCACGTGTTCTTGTTTAGCTTTATCCTTCAGATCGGCCAGCTGTTGTTGGTTCATAAGTTTATTACGAACTATGCTGTCCTCGACTTGTTGTTGAGTAGTCGCAGAGAGTACGCTCATACAAAACTCATAACTTACTGGTTAGTAGAGCTATTAAATGGTGCTGCGTTAGAGTTGTTACCAATTTGGATTAGTTGGGTCGGGTCAATGGCTGACGAATTAAAGTAAGTCGAGCTGGGTGTATTAAACCGACTGCTTATTTCCGGTATAACCTGAACCTGCTGTTGGCGGTTAGAAGGAGTTGAAATAACTTTACTCGAAATTACAAAAGATAAAATGCAGCTGGCCATTACTATACCTATTATTATGGCGATGTCTTGCTGTTTCATCTGACGACCTCACTCCCGATTGTAAAAGTTTTTGCAGGCTGATAAAAAGTATAGGCGGTAATGTCTGCGGTTAGATTGCTTTCACTGCCACCTAAAGATACCGACTGGATTACAATTGGCCTTATTGAAAGCTGGAGAGTTGAGATAAGCTGTTGGATGTATCCATAGGTCCCGCTGGCTGAAATTGCAAACGGCATTTGGACCGGTAGAGGCTGAATTGAGGTGCTGTTATTTTGCTGAGAAAGCTCTTCATCGGAGCCAGCAAGTCCCGTTAAAGCATAACCCTGATTTGACAGGAGATGGTCTAGGCTAGTGATAAGACCGGGAAAGTCGTATTGGCTAGGGAGCGCATCAAGGATAATTTTTGCATTGTTGCCGTTATTTTGGCCGCTGCCAGTAACAGGACTACTCAAAATATTAATTGGGGTATTGACAAATTTTTTATAAGAAGTGATCAGCTGATTAGAGCTGGTGATATCTGATTTCAACTGATTGACCGCAGCTTGCTTGGCGGTTATGACTCTACTTTGATAACTAAATTGACTGAGCAACACCTTGGACGATATTAGACTAAAGACAACTAAAAACGAAGCTACGCCAATAGTAATAAGCATAACGGTGTAGGCTTTATCGATTTTGGTTTGTTTTACTGAAGTGTGTGGTTTATCTGCCATAATATTTCCTACTGACTTTTATTAGAACCGGCTGTCCCAGAGCTGGGAGCTTGTTTAAATAAGGCTGTCGGTTGGTCAGTTTCAGATCGGGTACTGATAATATCTGGCACTTTAACGGTCACATTTTCATTGGCGTTAAAAATAGTTGGGGAAAAATTCGTTGAAATCACATAGGAGTCTTCGGTATTTTGGCCGGTGTTGCCGATGCCAAAACTCGTTAACACCACATTGCTGAAGGCGGGGCTGGTTTGAGTAGAGCTGCCCAGGGTATAAGTTGTAAACTTTAGCGTGTCAACAAATTGGTCAACTGTTGCCAAACTATCAGCTTGACCCGTGAGACTAATCGAATCTGCTGAAAAACTTAAACTAAGCTGGCTAATAGTGGCCGTATTAGGTGTTAATTGGGTAAGATAAGTAAACAAACGCTGCGTAGCGGGTTTTTGGCTTTCAAGGCGCGGAAGAGAGTTTAGTTGGTTTTGAATCGTCAAAATTTTATTCAGATCCGGCGCTTGGTTTATCTGCGCTGTGTATTTTGTAATATCACTGTTAAGGTCTCGAATACTTTTCTTTTGAACGCCATAGACAAAGAAAACAGCTATCAACAAGATGAATACTGCAGCCGCAGCAGCAATTGTAGAAATTGACGTTACGATCCGCTTAGCTTTTCTGGTCTTAATAAACTCAAGTTTGACATCCGGTAAAAGATTAAACTGGATCATTCTGTTCTCTCCGCTAACCCAGCAGCGACACTGAATTGATTGGATATAGCCGTAAGTTCGTTTTGGCGCTCAGCCGGGAATGACACATTGCGCCATGCATTGCCAATCTCAACGTTTAGGCTGAAAAGGTTGGCGATATGAATTGGAAATTCAGGTAATGACGAAGCACCGCCGGTGACGATTATGCGGTCAATCTTGGAGTCAGTATAACGGGCTTGGAAAAATTTAATCGATTTATCAATTTCATTGGTTAATATTTCTATGGTTCCAATTATGGCCTGATAAACCTGGCCTTCTAACTTTTCCTTATTCAAGCCGAACTTGAAAACGAACTCGGCAGCCTGTTTATCGTCAACGTTCAAATTTTGGGCGGCGGCTTTAACAATTGTTTCTGTGCCCGTCGGAATCGCCCTTGTTAAGCGCGGGGCTCCATTCATAATTATGACTAAATCCGTGCTCTTGCTGGATATGTCCAAGACCATTTGCGGATAAGTACTGTCAGGGGCGATTAGGGCTCTGGCAAGCGCTAGGTTGTCCGGCTCAAATGCAATAACATTTAGGCCGACCGACTCAAGCATATCGAGCCTCTGCTCTACAAAACTATTCGTCACGCTGGACAATAATATTTCGATCTTTGTGGGGTCTTTCGGCGATTCACCAATAAACGCCCAGTCAATTTTTGATTCATCAACCGCGGTCGGGATTAAAGAATCAGCTTGATAGCGAATTGCTTTATCAAGTTCATTCTTCTGGAGGTGCTCAATGTCTACTACCGTAGTAAAAACTTTTTGTGATGGCAGGCCGACAGCTACATTTTTCGTGTTCATGCCGGACTGCGTAATTAATTCTCTGACTTTTAGGGCCAATCTTCCCTGATCAGTACCTGCATCGCTTACCACCAGTTTATTATCTATCGGAACGTAGGCATATTTAACTAGTGCTCGAGTTGGTCCGGTGCCGTGTAGTTGAACAAGCCGTAGGGCAGTAGTGCCTATGTCAAGCCCGAAAAAATCAGATACCCCACTCAGTAAACTCATAGTTGTCTCGATTATATCATAAGCATTATAGTGAAAGATAACTTAAAAAAATCATAAAACCGGGGGTAAATTAAGAATTTCAGTAAACGGGGCCGGGTTGGGGGCGATCGGGTTCCCTAACCAAATTGACGGGTTGTAGTTAAAGGTTTCAGCCGGCTGTCCATTACCCGCTGTGCCGGCATTTCTTTCCAGCTTTACGCCATAAGCTGTAAATGTCCCATTAACAGTTAAGGCTGTATCACATTGATCAGGCGTCGCTTCACTGCCGATCGCAGAAGTGTCGCAGTCATCAATTATGCCGGTATTGCTTGCGCCTGTCGGTTCGGCAACATAGATACCATCCAATTGAGTAATTTGGTAATTGATATATATATTGCCCTTAACAATCAACTGAAAACTCGGCACCAAACTTATCGATGACCAAGGGCTACCTGCATACGCTATGCCTGGCAACCCATTTGTCGGACTATCGATATATACATTACCGTTCACAAACACTTTAACTGTAGTGCCGGCTGGGATTTGTTCGTCCGGTGTAATGATTAACGTACCTCCAATAGGCACAAAATTATAGCTAGTTACAGTACCCGAATTGATCAGATTACTCAGGTTAATCGTCTGATCGGTTTGTGCAGCTGAAGAGGGTTTAAATTTATCATAATAATCTTCAATTGGCGGTACAGTGCCAAAGTTACCGCCATAACAGTAAGATTCGTAGTCTGCGCAGGTTGTATCCTGGGAGAAGGACAACCCGGTGGGCTGTTGCGCCAGATTACCGGCAGAACTGGCAAAACCATTGATGTCACCCAATGCATAAACCGCAAACTGGCTGCCGGCACCACCATAGTTTGGGGCGCCGTTGTTCCAGCTGAATATACCGGCTGTCGAAATTGGCGCTAATGCTCCGGTGATCATGTCAAAACTACTTCCGGCAGAGGCGTCTCCTCCTATTACCGAAACAAATGGCTGGTCATAAATCTGAACAGTGGCCGGGGTACAGCTGTCAGAACCAGTTGTTGTGTAAGTATTAGTTAGAACAGTAGTAGTAACTACGGTGGTGGTCGTAACTACGGTGGTGGTCGTAGTCGTTACAATGGTTGTAGTAATAGCCAGTGGTGTGATGGCGACAGTCTTTTTGGTGACAACTTTTACGGTGGTGGCAACTTTTTTCGTGGTAGCAACGGTCGTTGTGGTGGTTTGAGTAACTAAGGTTGATGTTGTCGGTGTAGTTATAGTTGTCGGTGAGGCAGGACCGGCGACAGTGGAGGAGGTGGTACTAGTACTCGATGTAGTCGTGGTAGTGGGCCCAGTGGTGGTGGTTGTGGTGGTAGTTGAGGTGTGCCCGGTATGGGCAATTATCGTAGATGAAGTCGTGGTGGTCGAAGTAGTCGGCCCAGTTTGTGCGGAAGTCGGTCCGGAAGTTACAACGCCCGGCGTACCAGGAACTACGATGGTCGAAGTGTAATTAAATGCCCCGCTGAAGGTATCCTCCCCCGCGATGCTGGCTGTCACCGGCCAACTATAGGATCCAGGAGCAGACATTCCAGCTGCTGTATTTATTAATCCTTCGGTGTCGGCGACAGAAAGCGTCCCATTCGCTGGACCGCCACTTCCAACCGCCGTTACAACACCCGTAACAGTAAACGGAGTATCTAGACCCGCTAAACCTGGTGCAGTTATTGAACAAGAGAACACTGGTATGTTTGGCGGCGTAGGCTGAGGGGCGGATGAAGTAATGTTGGTTACTGCATGACAGCTGGCGACTGGTGCCGATACCCCCGAGGCATAAAAGTCCGCACCGATGGTATCCTGTCCCAAGGATTTAATAAGTACCGTCCAAGAATGAGTTCCTGGAGCGGGGTCCAAATTAAATGTCCTGTCAACGATGTATCCAGCAGAATCATTAACTTCAATCATCCCGTTGCCGCTGCCGGAGACGGCAACTGAAATACTGAAGCTGGTATTTATTGGCTCTGATGGCGGCGCAGTTACTGAGCAGCTATACCCCCCTGCAGTAATATTTATATTCGCTTCGCAGTAAGCAACCTGTGCCGAGGTATCCGTTGGGGTAAATTGTCCGGTAATGGTTTCGGTCCCTGTAGACGAAACAGACATATCTCCGGAGCCAGAGTACGGAGAAGTGATACTCTTGCTATAGAAATTGGTGTCGGGGCCATACATTGA
>Ga0182027_10013788_pt1 | contig 11229 bp, 7 predicted proteins | sample 712E1DmetaG_FD_121300 | JGI IMG/M metagenome (GOLD analysis project Ga0182027, IMG submission 121300) | Permafrost microbial communities from Stordalen Mire, Sweden - 712E1D metaG (Illumina Assembly) | ecosystem: Environmental > Terrestrial > Soil > Wetlands > Permafrost | place: Sweden...
AGCTGATCAGCTGGAAGACGAGCTGCTGGTCCGACGGAGCAATCTCGAGATTGGCGAAGATCCGCTCCTTCAGCTGGCGCAGCGACAGCTCGGAGGTGTCCACGACGATGTCGGCATCGGCTCGAACCGGCTCGAGAATGCGCCGCTCCTCGGCGATGGAATCCGCGATTCCCCGCGTGCCGGCAAGCGGGTGGCGGTGGCGCGTCTCCGAGAACCGCCGAATCAGGATGTCGTCGCGGGCTTCGAGGAAGATGACCCGGGGTTGAATGCCGCGGCCCTCGAGTGCGCCACGCATCGCCGCGAGCGCAAGAGGCGCGTTGCCGGCGCGGACGTCGAGAACGACGGCCACTTTCTCGAAACGATGGCGGTCGATCGACACCAGCTCGGCCAGATCGGGCAGCAACTCGCCGGGCAGGTTATCCATGCAGGTGTAGCCGAGGTCCTCGAATGCCTTCGCGGCCGCGGTCTTGCCGGCGCCTGAAAGCCCGCTCAGGATCACGACGCGCTGATCTGTGTCTCGCCGAGGGGCGGCCCGGCGGGCGGCGGCAGACCGGCCAACGGTTGCCCCGGTCGCCGCGATGCCGGTGTCGGCCCCTTCGGCCTTCGCTCTGCTGGTCATGGCGTCAGTGTATCGCGCCCGATCGGAGCCACTCCACGCCAACGGCATCGCACCGCGAATGATTTCCGGAGTCGGGCCGCAACCGGTGACGCCTCAGCAGCCCAGGGCGGCAAGAGCGATTGACAGCGCCTCCCTGTCATCGTCGATCAATCCGACCAGCGCCTCATCGAAGGTGATCCAGACCCCGGGCCGGCTGAAGAGCAACCCCATTCGGAGTCGCGCCGACCAGAGCGCATCCTTTGTGCGCCACGGACCCGCGAGTTCGCGGGCGTTGGCGCCGTTGGCCACGGCCCATTCGAAGAGGCAGCGCGAGTCGCCGGCATCCAGCTTGGCCGAATACGGATCACTGGCCCGGCCGGCCATCTCCCCGGGCAAGCGGACCGGAGCCGCGGACGCGGCCATCGCCCAGGCCGCCCGGACCTCGGCGACGTCGTGGAGTCGGTGCTCGGCAAGCCGCGACCCGAACAGTCCGGGCCCGTTGCCGGTGGCCCCCTCGCGCTCGACGACGTCGACCCAGACCCGGCCACCCGGACCGTAGGCCGCAGTCAGCCGGTCGCCAGGCTTGGCATCGTCCGGCAGAACTATTCGGCCGTCGACCGCGGCGTCGTTGGCGTCTACGTGGTCGATCGGCAGACCCCAGGCCTTGTTGGCGCCATCGTCGGAGATCCATTCACCGAGCAAAGCCAGGCACGACCCGCCTTCTTCTTTCTCCGGATCGTCGTGACCGGCGGCCAGCAGCTTGTTGGGCGCCCCACGCTCAGCCCACTCCCGCTCGAAGGTAAGTTCCCGGTGCGACGCCGACCACCACTCAGGACCAAGCTCGGTGGTCCCGGCCAGCAGCGACGCGATCGCCGAAGTGGGTATGTGGCGGCGCGTAAGCGGCGCCAGCTTCGCCAGCTCCAGGCACTGGTTGGCCCGGTCCTGCCCCAGAACCGTCCGACCCCTGGCGAAGAGCCGGTCCGCGGTCGGCTCGGTCAGGCCGAGGATCCGCTTGACCTCCGCCACGGAGAACCTGCGCGTTCGTTCGAGATCGGGATCGCCCGCCATCGAGTCCTCTTAGGCAGCCTCTGGGCGGCAACGCGCCCACACACATCCTGGACCGAGTCCAGATCGAATGAGGCATCGGCCGCCTGGGGCGCCGGCAGGAGGATGTCGGTCGATCATACGGCCAGACGTGTAGCCCATTCCTTCGCCGCCGCCGCGAGCAGGTCCGCGACATCCACGCCCGGTCCAAGACTGCCCCGGCCGGCCGCGGCCGATATCCCGCGTGAAACGTTGACCAGCAGACCACCGCCGGCACGGGCCGCGGCCGGAGCGGCGGTCGCGGGGCCGAACCGCATCACCGGCTCCACTTCCCCACCCTGGGCACCCACTCCGGGCACGAGCAGGGCCAGTCCGGGCGCAATGCCTCGGATCCGCTCCAGCTCCACCGGCGCCGTGGCGCCGACCACCAGCCCAACGGTTCCGCCCGGTCCCCAAGCGACGGCCCGCCGTGCGACCCTCGCGTACAGCGGCTCGGCCGGAGCGCCCGTCGCGGGGTCGGCTGCCACTTCGAGACCCTGCAGCTCGCCCGCGCCGGGGTTTGAGGTGCGGCACAGCAAGTACGCGAACCGTTCCGGGCGGGCCAGCAACGGCTCTATCGCCTCTGACCCGAGGTAGGGGTTGGCCGTTATCGCGTCGGCGCCCAGGATGTCGTACAGCGCGACGGCCTGGCGGGCGGCGGTGCTACCGATGTCGCCTCGCTTGACGTCGGCGACGAAAGGCAGGTCCGCCGGCACGCGCCCGCGTAGGCGCTCGAGAGCCGCGATCCCCGCCGAACCGAAAGCCTCGAAGAACGCCACATTGGGCTTGACGGCCGCGGCATATGGAGCCGCTGCATCGATGAGGACTTCACAGAAGCGCTCCAGACCCGCCAGCGTCGGCTGAAAGCCGTCGGGCAATGTTTCCGGCTGCGGATCGACGCCCAGGCACAGGACGGACCCGACCTTCCGGGTCCGATCGGACAAACGCTCGAGGTATGTGTTCATGAGTCCCAAGGTTATCCGACCGGCGGCCGAGCTTCGCGGCCCAGCTGCTCGCCCTCGGCTGAGACGTCGAGCACTTCGAGCTGAATCGACTCGAAGCCGCCGAATTTGCGGCTCCCGACACGCGCCACCAGATCGATCCGATCGCCCTCGTGGAGCATCGCCGCAAGATCGGCCCGTCGGAACGCCACACCGTCGACGACATCGCGGCTGCGACGCAGCACGAGTTGAGTGTGGCCCCCATTCGCGGATCGAACGCGCACGACGGTAAGGCCTGTGACACCCACGTTCGGGGCCGGATTGCCAGGGCCGGTGGGCGCGAGCAGCCCGATCTCGCGGACAAGGTCGTAGTCGGCAGCGTCCGCGGGTACAACCAGGTCGACCGCCAGTTCCGGCAATGCCGGTATCTGCGCGCTGGCGGCCGCGAGGACAAGGAAACGCACGCAGAATTCGGGCCACCGCTCCGCGTCGATGTCGAAACCGGCCGCGGCCTGATGGCCGCCGTGGCGTATCAGGAGATCGGCGCAGGCCAGCAATGCCTCAGCGAGGTTGACCCCGGCGCCACTCCGGCAAGAGGCTCGCAACGTGCCGACTTCGCCATCCAGCGTGGTCGCAACCACCGCCGGTCGCCCGAAGTCCTCGGCCAGGCGGCCGGCGATCAAGCCGATTATCCCGACCGGCCACTCCCCACGGACGAGGAGCGCGGCGGGAAGCTCTGATTGCACGGTGGCCGTGGCGACCGTAGCCGGGCCAACCCCGGTCGCCACGTCCACCGCGGCGTGGGCTGGGGCCGGCGCGTCGGGCTCCGGCCCAAGGCCGAGCTCGTGCCGTGCCTCGAGCAGGGACCGCCGGGTGATCTCCCGGCGATCGAGATTCGCCTTCTCGACCTCTTCCGCCAGCTTCGCGGCCTCGTCCGGGTCGGTCGACAACAGAAGCCGTGCCGCTCGAGAGGCGTCTCCCATCCTGCCCGCAGCGTTGAGTCGTGGCGCGATTGCGAAGCCGATGTCGTCCAGGTTCAGACGATCGAGGGCCACTCCCGACCGGGCGATCAACGCCGCCAGCCCAGGTCGAGGCCCGACCCGCAGTTGCTCGAGACCGAGGCGGGCAATCGCGCGGTTCTCGCCGATGATCGGGGCCACGTCGGCAACGCTGCCGATCAGGGCCAGGTCGGCCAGCTCCCGAACGGCCCGGGGCAGAGGCCTGCGACCACCCGTCGTCTGGGCGGCGCTCGAGCCGGCCCCACTCACCGCACCGCCACTCACCGCACCGCCACTCTCGCCGGCGCCCAGCTCATCGATCAACAGGTGCGCGAACTTCCAGGCCACGCCCGCGCCCGTCAGCCCGCGCTCCGGATAGACCGAGTCATCGCGCATGGGATTGACCACAGCCACGGCGCCGGCGGGCCATGTGGCTGCGTGGTGGTGGTCCGTGACGAGGACGTCGATGCCCCGCCCCACCGCGAGGTCTATCTCCGGGGAGCTGCTCGTTCCGCAGTCGGCGGTAACGATCAGAGTGCGCCCCTCGGTCGCGGCGCGATCGATGGCTCGCAACGACAGCCCGTGCCCGTCGATCAGCCTCTCCGGTACGTACGGCGCAACATCGAGACCCAACGATCGCAGCGCCAGGACCAGGATCGACAGGCCCGTGAGCCCATCGGCGTCGAAGTCGCCGTAGACCATGACGCGCTCGCCGTTGGCACGGGCTGCTACCACCCGCCGGAGCGCCGCCTGCGCATCAGGCAACAGCCGCGGATCGTGCAGGCCGTCCTCGGCCGGAGCCAGAAACCGAGCCAGGTCGCCGGCCGTGATGACGCCGCGGGCTGCCAGGACAGCCAGGAGACGCGACGAGATCCCGCGCTCGGCCGCCAGAGCCAGACATTCCGAATCGACAGCCTGAGACGGCGCCACGCGCCATCGGAACGCCGAGGTGATCATGCCGCCCAGGATGACAGCACGGACTCAACCGTGACGTATCTGCGGCTCAACAACCTGTCAGAACGATTGCGACGGGCACCCAAGGCGCCGCCGCCGAACCCGGTCAGGTGCGCCTGACGCCCCGCATGGATGCCATCCGCTCCGCGCGGTGGCGATCCTCCCAGAGCTGCCAGACCACGAGCAGCGGGCTCGCATTGAAGATCGACGAGTATGTGCCCGAGATGATGCCGATCAGCAGTGCCAGCACGAAGTAGTGGATCGAGGCACCCGCGAAGAGGAGCAGCGCCGTCAGCGTGATCACAACGGTCATGCTGGTGTTGATCGACCGGCCGAAGGTCTGCAGGATCGAGTGGTTGACGATCTGATCGAAGGGTTCGCCGGCGTGGCGGGTCTTGTTCTCGCGGATCCGGTCGTACACAACGATCGTATCGTGCACGCTGAAGCCGATGACGGTCAGCATCGCCGTCACGAATAAGGCGTCGATCTGCACCCCGAACAGCGTGCCCATGATCGCGAACAGGCCGACGACGACGATCACGTCATGAAGCAGGGCGACCAAAGCCGTGGCGCCGAACTTGACGCTGCCGAACCGGAAGCCGACCCAGATCAGAATGCCGAGCGAACCCAGAAGGATCAGCTCGATCGTCTGGGTGATCAGCTGGGCACTGATGATCGGGCCCACCGTCGTGGTTTCGCGGGTGCAGAGCACGGGGCCGATGTTGGGATTGGCCTGCATGATCGCCACGATGCTCGCCATCTTGCCGCTGGTCGGCAGGACGCGCTGGCAAACGGTCTTGCCGTCTTGCTCCACACCGGCGATGGCGATCGTCGGCGACGGGCTTGGCGATGCCGTGGCGGAGGCGCTCGCAGACGGCGCCGCGCTGCCGCTCGAACTCGGCGACGGGGTGGGGCTCGGAGTCGGAGTTGCGCTCGGCGCCGCAGAGGCACTCGCCAGGGCAGAAGCCAACGCCGAGGCGTTTGGCGTCGGCGTTGCTGGCACCGGCGTGGGCTGCGGGAAGAGGCCTACCTGTTTGGTCCGGATGGTGAAGTAGTGTGCGGAGTCCTCGGTTACGTCGGCGTCGCCGATCCCGTTGGCGACGAAGACCGCTCTGACCTGATCCGTGGTCACGGACGTGTTCTTGAATTGCGCTTCCCAGACGGTCCCGCCCGTGTAGTCAACCGAGAACTGCAGCCCCTGCTTGCCGCCCGTGATTGGCGTCAGAGCGATGAAGATCAGCCCCGGGACGAGGATCAGCCCCGAGAAAAGGAAGAACCAGTTGCGCTTGCCGATGACATCAAACACGACCGCGGGCCTCCCGGCGACCCATGCGGACCGCTCGCGCCTTGAACTCCTCATCAGTGACGCCGTACAGCCACGCGCGTTGCGCAAACTCCTGATGAACCACCATCCGGAGCATTCGCCGCGAGACCGTGACTGCAGTGAACATCGACGTCGCCACGCCGATGATCAGCACCAACGCAAATCCCTTGACTGCCGGCGAGCCGCCGAAGTAAAGGATCGTGGCGGTGATGAGCGTGGATACGTTGGAGTCGATAATCGAGTTGAGCGCCCGGTTGAAGCCGGCTTCCATCGCCGAGACGAGCGTCTTGCCGCTACGGAGTTCCTCTTTGGTGCGCTCGAAGATAAGTATGTTGGCGTCTACCGCCATGCCTATCGATAACACGAAGCCCGCGATACCGGCCAGGCTCAGCGTCACCGGCACGACCCTGAACAACGCCAGAACGGCGATGCCGTAGTAGCTCAGGGCCAGCGTGGCGACCAGCCCGGGCAGCCGGTAGTAGACCAGCATGAAGATCATGACCAGGACGATGCCGATGGCGCCGCCGAAGAGCGTCTGATCCATGAAGCTCTTGCCCAGCGTGGCCGGAATGTTCGAGCTCGTCAGCTGAGTCAGTGGGAAGGGCAGGGAGCCGTACTGGAGAACTGCGGCCAGCTGCTTGGCGCTATCAGCCGTGAAGTTGCCACTGATCTCGGCCGTACCGTCGGTAATCGCCTCGGCGACGTACGGCACCTCTTTGATCACGCCGTCGAGCACGATCATGAAGTAGCTGCCTGTGTTGTTGGTACTCCAGGTGCCAAACGTTGTCTTGGCGTCGCTCTTGAGCACGAGGTCGACGGCCCACTGGCTTGGAGTCTTGGTTGTGTCCAGCTTCGCGGCAACCTGGGAACCGTCGACCTGCTGGCCATCGAATAGAGGAATACCATACTGGTCGGTTGTCGTCAGCGTGGTCCCGGCGACCGGAATGGTGGCCGTTCCGGCGACTGGGGTCGGGTTCGCCGGGTCAGTCACGTTCATGTAGCCGTACATGGTGCGGTCCAGGGGAATGAACGTCAGCTGGCCGGTCTGGCCGACGAGCTTATCGATCTGCTCAGGATTGGCGGCACCCGGGACCTGGACCACGACTCTGTCGGTACCCTGGGTCTCAACCGTGATCTCGCCGGTGCCGGTCGAGTTCACGCGGTTCTCGACGATGGTCTGGATTTCGGCCATGTCGGACGTGCTCGGGCAAGCGGTCGCGCCGTTGCGCACGACGCACTGAGCCTGATAGGTCGAGGAGTAGCCACCCTTCAAGTCGAGGCCCAGCTTCGTGTCCAGCTTGCTCGTGAAGCCGGCGTTGGGGTCGCTGAGGACCACGAACTGGGCGCCAGGCCAGAAGTCGACATACATAGCCGTGCCGAACACGACCAGGATCAGGATTGGTATGAGTCTTCGCACGAGGCGGGATGATACCAGGGTTCAGCCTACCGGCGTTTGCCGGACGCACCCACTCCTTGCGGGCAGTTTCGGATGGCGAGCCCTAACCCTCCAAACCGGCCTTGATCTTCGCCGCGAGGGTCGTCCCGATGCCCGGCACCGCGGCGACCTGCTCGACCGGGGCTTCGCGAACGCGCTTCGCCGAACCGAAGACCCGAAGCAATGCCGCTCGCCTCTTTGGACCCACGCCCGGCAGATCGTCGAAGGCCGAATGCGTCGCCGCTTTCGCGCGCAACGCCCGGTGGTAGGTGATGGCGAAGCGGTGAGCTTCGTCGCGCAGCCGCTGCATCATGTAGAGCGCAGGTGAGGTTGTCGGAAGCAGGACCGGCTCTTCGCGGTTGGGCAGGAATATCTCCTCGCGCTCCTTGGCCAGCCCAACGACCGCCAGGTCGTGGTAGCCCAGTTCGTCCAGGGCTTCTTTCGCGGCGGACAGCTGGCCTTTGCCGCCGTCGATGACGACCAGATCGGGCAGTTGCCAGCGAAGCTCTTCCTCGGTCCCTTCCTCGCCAGCCCTGGCACGACGGAACCGGCGCCGCAGCACTTCCGCGTGGCTGGCGAAGTCGTTGGCACCCTGCACTTCCTTGATGCGGAAGCGCCGATACTCCCCCGTCCGCGGCCGGCCCTCCTCGAAGACGACCATGCTGCCGACCGACTGCGCACCCTGCAAGTTGCTGATGTCGTAGCACTCCATCCGCACCGGAGTCGAGGGCAGGTCGAGCGCGACGGCCAGTTCTTCGAGCGCAGCCAGCGTCTTGCCGTGATCGGCCAGCCAGCGGGCATGTTCGCGGGCGAGCGTCTCGGTTGCGTTGCGGACCGCCAGCTCGAGCAACTCGCGCTTCTCGCCGCGCTGCGGAACGTGGAAATGCACTCCGGATCCGCGGCGGCCAGCCAGGAATCCCTCGAGGTCCGCGGCGTCCTCGGGTTGCGTAGGCACGAGAACCTCCGGCGGGACGCTCGTGGCGCGTTCGTAGTACTGCTGCACGAAACCCGCCAGCACGGCGGCGTCGTCGGTCTGGCGCGGCGCGTCGAGCAGGTACACGTCCCGCCCGATCATCTTTCCGCCGCGAACCGCGAAAAGCTGGACCGCGGCCTGGTTGTCCTCGCGCGCCAGCCCCAGCACGTCTTCCTCGGTGGTGCGGTGGGCGGCCATCTTCTGGCTCTCCATCGTCCGCTCGATCGACTTGACCTTGTCGCGCAGCGCGGCGGCGCGCTCGTATTCGGTCGCCTCCGATGCCGCCTGCATCTGGTGTGTGAGCTCGCGAACGACATCTTCCTGGCGGCCCTCGAGGAAGCGTTCGATCTGCTGGATCTGGGCGCCGTATTCGGCCTTGCCGATGTAGCCGACGCACGGAGCCTGGCAGCGTTTGATGTGGTACAGCAGGCACGGCCGCTCGATAGCCTTGCGGCCCTCGTGGATGTCGAGCGTGCACGTCCGAAACGGGAAGAGCCGCCGGATCAGGTTCATCGCCTCATCGACGCTGCTCGCCGACGCGTACGGCCCGAAGTAGCGGCTGCCGTCGGCCGGCAAGCGGCGCGTCCGTTCGACCCGCGGGAATTCCTCGCCCGTGATCTTGATGAACGGGTAGCTCTTGTCGTCCTTGAGCCGGACGTTGTAGCGCGGCCGGTAGCGCTTGACGAGGTTGATCTCGAGCAGCAGCGCCTCGCTGACCGAGTCGGTCATCGTGTATTCGAGGTCAGCGATCTTGTCGATGACGGTCCGGATGAGGTGTATCTCGCCGCCGACCGCCTGCTTCTGCCAGTAGCTTCGGACGCGGTTGCGCAGGCTCTGGGCCTTGCCGACGTACAGCACCGTGCCGCGCGCATCCTTCATCAGGTACACGCCGGGCCGGTCGGGTAGTCGCTTGAGGGTCGCTTCGAGTTCTGGCGTCACCGGGGAATTGTACGGACAGACCGCTCCGGGCCCCACGCTCCGAAACCGTGCCCGAGCCGAGATCCGCTCGTCAGCCGCCTGACGGCGGGCAGTGTCCGGCTGCGTTGCAGGCGTTGAGGTAGCCCTGGAACTTGGTCGCCCATTTTGTGAAGAAGGGGTCCCCCGTGATCTTGGTCAGGTACATGAGCTGCCCGATCACGAGTTTGTGATAGAGCACCGTCTGGAGCCTCCCGCGCTGAAGTGTGCCGGGCGTCGTGATGTAGTAGTGAGTCCAGGTACCGGCGTCGTAGTACGGCAGCAGCACTTTCAGCGCGGCGAAGCCACGATCCGGGGCCGTGAGATCTGCCATGGCCACGTCGTCGTGGAGGTAGGTCGCCGCTTCGTAGAGCCCCACCATCGAGAATATCCAACCGTTGAGCACGTTCGGCGCGCCGTAGCTACCAAGATATTCCTCATAGACGATGTAGGTCTTGGAGCCAACCGGGACCGGCGTTGCGACGCCGTGGTCGTGATCTCGATCCCGCTCGAAGGTGGTTCTGGCCTTGGTAATCGCGCTTAGACAGTAGGGGTCGCCCGTGATCGAGTAGGCCCTCAGAAGAGCGCTCATGGCCACGCCCTCGGTCATCGCCGACCACCACGGCGGCTTCATATGTCCCCACTTGAAGTTGAATAACCATCGTCCGTCGCGGAGTTGATTCTTCAGTAGCCAGTCGATCTGGATCAGGAATGCAGCCTTGTCCGACGCGGCGAGCTTCGGATCCTTGTCGATCAACCAGCGGTCGTAATACTCGAGAGCGGCCTGGGCAATCTGCGTCGGCGTGTACTGTTTTCCCAACGGAGCGGCGTACCTCTTGAGCACGACGCCGTTTGCGTCCTTGAATGCCGAATCGTCCGGCATCCAGTTGCGGAAATATGCCGGCATCGGCTGGGTGATAGCCCAAGGCGTGGGGGTCGGCCGGAGCGTCGGGAGAGGCGACGGGGTGGCGCTCGGGGACGGCGTCGCCGCGCTGGAGATCAGGCCTGAGACGTACGTCGTCGCGACGCCGTGCGCGGCCGACGCGCAACCTGCCGCAATGACGACCGCAAGAGACCCGGCAACCAGGCGCTGCAAGACCCGCCGGGCAATCGCCGCGGACCGATCGCTCGACCGCGTCTGGCGCGAATGTGGATTCAAATGCCCACCCTCTGATTGCCGGCCATCCGGCTGCGAGAATGACGTTGGGACCGCTCGGTTCTTGTTCCTCGGAAGATCTATCGGTAGTTGGGCGCCGAACGCGCAAGTTCGATGTCGTGCGGGTGGCTCTCGATCTGGCCGGACTGGGTCAGCTGGACGAAGCGCGCTTTGACGCGCAGGTCGGCAATCGACTCGGCGCCGCAGTAGGTCATGCCAGCCCGAACGCCGCCGATCAGCTGGTACAGGATCTCCCCCAGCGGTCCCTCGACCGACAGGCGCGCCTCGACGCCTTCGGGCACGAGCTTGTGGCGGTCGACCTGCGGGTAACGGTCGCTGCCGGCCGACATGGCGCCCAACGATCCCATGCCGCGGTATTCCTTCATGACGCGTCCCCCGACGCGCTCCGACTCGCCCGGGCTCTCCTCGGCGACCGCCAGGAGACGGCCGAGCATAACCGAGTCCGCACCGGCGGCCAGCGCCTTGACGATGTCGCCCGAATATCGGATGCCGCCGTCGCCGACGATCGGCACGTCGCGCTCGTGTGCGACCGCGGCGCACATCATTATCGCGGTGAGTTGCGGCACGCCGACGCCGGCGACGATCCGCGTCGTGCAGATGGACCCCGGCCCGATGCCCACCTTGACGCCGTCCGCTCCCGCCTCGATCAGCGCGGCCGTTCCCTCGGGAGTGGCGACGTTCCCTGCCAGGATGTCGATCGAATCGCCGTACGAGGCGCGGTATCGGCGGAGCGCCTCGATGACGTTGCGCGTGTGTCCGTGCGCCGTGTCGACGACCAGCGCATCCACGCCG
>Ga0182027_10013789_pt1 | contig 11229 bp, 10 predicted proteins | sample 712E1DmetaG_FD_121300 | JGI IMG/M metagenome (GOLD analysis project Ga0182027, IMG submission 121300) | Permafrost microbial communities from Stordalen Mire, Sweden - 712E1D metaG (Illumina Assembly) | ecosystem: Environmental > Terrestrial > Soil > Wetlands > Permafrost | place: Sweden...
CCTCAACCTGCTCAAACAGGAACAATCGTTAAAACGCGGAATCAAGGGAAAACGACTCAAAGCCGCATGGGACCACCCCTATCTGCTCAAATTACTGGGAATTTGATATGCGTCGCCCCTGGTCCCCCCACCCAGCAGCCCATGAGCTAGAAGCTAAGAAGCTGTCCTTTGAGTCTTTGCATACAATTACCCCCAACCGGCGCACAATGAGGATAGGCAATCCTTCAGCCGTTTCACGTTTTCCTCACGAAGCCGGAGAGACCCCCTCCCCCCTATATCCCGTGAAACTGTGACATCCCAGCCAACAAACAGAAAATAAACCATTTACGCGCATAAGGCCCATGACCATCTAGTCAATAGTCACCGCCGGGGTTAAAGACATAACCAACACAAAAAAAAGACTTGTAGCGAATCAAGCCCGCGCAGTCAATCACAGATTTTCGAGAATTTATACCAAAAATGTGAGCCTCGAAGGGGGTAAACGCCTCGAAACCCCCAACTCCGTTCTCGCCCTTTCCTCCCCATCGCCAGCCCAACTTCAACCTTGCGCGCGAGCGCAGCGGCAATGTTCACCTGCGCATCCAGCTCGAACCACGCAGAACGGCCGCGCATCGGAGATCTGATGCGCGGCCGTTCTCTGGGGAAATTCGCCTGGCGAGGTATGCGACCCTAAAGGCCGCGCCGCCCCGACAACAGGTTGATAACAAGAACAACCAAGGCAACCACGAGCAGGATATGAATCAATCCGCCCGCAATGTGAAAGCTGAAGCCAAGAAGCCACAGCACAAGAATGACTACAAAAAGTGTCCAAAGCATGGTTTCCTCCTCGGTATTACGGCTTCTGGGTTCAGCGCCGTTAGGTTAGCGGCCTGCTTCTGCCTTGGCCCCGCGTACCGAGGCAAGGAATGAATTGGCCGCGGCTGGTACTGCTTCATGACCTTCCAATACGGAGCGTGTGCTGTGTTCTCCGTAGAAGGCCCTCATCGAGTCGTCGTCCCTGCGAACAGAGGCGCCAGTCAGTGTGAGGCCCGCAAAGGCGCCACGCGCGCGCGAGTAAGTCAATATCTCTGTATCCAGCTTCCAGTTGGTATCCGCCGAGGCATGACGCCCAACCGGACCGGCTGCCGCGGAGGCATCGCCGCCAATCTGAAATCCGCTTCCAATCAGCCGCTGCATCCCGCGCTCGTTCTGGATGATCATGACCAGGTCGACGCCTTCAACGCCAATCTGCAATCCCCAGCTTCCGCCCGTGATCGCAAAGAACGCAGGCGCGCTCCAGCCGTTCGCTGTCCGGCATGTCGCCACGCCCCGGCCGTTTTCCGCGCCGATGATGAAGCCGCCCTTCAACAGGTGGGGAACCACAGCAACGCACCGTGCATGCTCCAGAACTTCCTGGGGAATGCCTCTGTCCGGAGCAGCCATGATCTCGTTCATGACCCTGGCCGCATGATCCAGCCGGTCATTCGATGCTTCACGATCCGAGCTCGCCCAAGCTGGGCAAGTCAGGCCCACTAACGCAACGCACATGATAAGTTTCTTCACGAAGTACACCTTTTTTCTGTCTCTGAAGTGCGCCGCTTCTCTTGCGCATGACTTCAATGCATGAGACAAGTCCAACCTTATCCGCACCTGGCCTGCCCGTCTGAGCAATCAAGCTCATTCTGTCGCAGACCACAATCCCCATTTCAAGGTCCTTGCAGAGAATTACAAGCCGCCAGTGCAGAATGAATGTATGAGCGCCTTGTCGCTGCCTTCTGCTTCGCGCCACCCACCCCTCGGTTCCCCATACGCCGTGAAACTGTGGACGCCGGGCAGTTGGAACATGGAGCAAAGTCAGGGTGGATCTATCTCACAGGCTGTTGCGAATCGGAAACCAGCCCGCTCTCACCGTATTTACCGCCAAAAACTAACTTCGCAACTGACTCAAAAGTGAACTTCCCGCACCATCTGCATCGAAATTGGTGCAACTTATCTAACCCTTTCTCATTTATGCACCAATCCTGGTGAAATCCACAGATTATTCGTTTTTTTGCACTTGCTTCCACAGATCGAACAGGCCTAAGCTCCCTTTCAGTTGATGACCTGGCAGGGAATTGGAAACGCAGTTCCGGTCTGACAGCACGATGCAGGAAGCGGTTTTACTGGGCAATTCATGGTCGGCTTGTCCGGCGGTGGAAAGCCCGATTGAGATTGAAAGAATGCATCCAGAGTCAGACGGGAATGTGCAAAGCCCGATTGGAAACGAAGATTCATCCGCAGCCTCGCTGAGGATGCAAAGTTCGAGGAGAACCGGGAGTCATCATCGATCCAGGCCGTAGATGCAGGATTCGGGGAAACCCGAAGACGCAGGGACGGCCAAGCCGGAAGGTGCGGGAACCGAGGCAACTCGGGGAACCATCAGCCGGCGCCAAGGGAGCGGGAATTCGGGGCAACCCGGAAACTCAAACCCAAGGCAAAGCCGGAAGGTGCAGAGTGCGGGGCAACCCGACACCACACCGGGAGGCGCAGCCGGAAAGCGAAGCCGAGGGGCAACCCGAAGCTCCAGCGCCGGAAGCACCGAAGGACGCGAGATTCGGGGCGACTCGAAGATCCGTCGCCGGCAAAGCCGGAAGATGCAGTCGCTGGGGAAACCCAGAGGACACATCCGCAGGCGCAACTGGAACAGCGAAGACGCGGGGCAACCCGGGGATTTAATGCCAGTAGCGCTGAAGGATGCGAGATTCGAGGCGACTCGAAGATCCATCGCCGGCAAGGCCGGAAGATGCGGAAGCCGGGGCAACCCGGGGGACGTATCGAGAGGCGCGACGGGTGGACCGAAGCCGAGGGGAAACCTGGAGCTTCACCGCTGGGAGCGCCAAAGGATGCGAAATTCGAGGCAACTCGAAGATCCATCGCCGGCAGAGCCTGAAGATGCAGGGTGCGGGGCAACTCGCAGCCACATCGGGAGGCGCGACCGGGAGAGCGGGGCTGAGGGGCAACCCAAGGTTCCAGAGCCGGACGAGCTGAAGGATGCGAGAATCGGGGCAACTCGAAACTCCATCGCGGGCACGGCCTTTGAGATGCAGGATTCGGGGAAACCCGGAACCTGAGCGCAAGGCTAAACGGATTGATGCGTGGTCCGAGTAACCTGTGAGTTCACCCTATTGAGGCGCCAGAGACTTCGGTCTCTGGCGTCTTCGTTTGTGCGCTGCTTTTCTCCGCCTCTCATGCTCCGCAACGTAAAATAGTCGGGGAGCTACCCGATGAGATTTCCTTTTTTGAGAGCGGGGACAATGGCTGTTCTCGCTGCATTTTTTGGCGTGTTCGCGCAAGCGCAATTCGGCGCGCCGGCTGAAAACAGCGCGTTTTCCATTGCGCAGGCGCAGTTGATCCAGCCGCAGGAACTGAATCGCCTCTTGCACGCCGGCGGCGCGGACAAGCCGCTCGTATTGCAGGTTGGCTCGCGTGTGCTGTTTGCCCAGGCACACATCGCCGGGTCGGAATACGTTGGGCCAGGATCGCAACCAGAAGGCCTTCAGCAGCTCAAGACCAGAGTCTCTATGCTCCCCCGCAAAACCTTCATCGTGCTCTATTGCGGTTGCTGCCCGTGGAATCGCTGCCCCAACATCGCGCCTGCCATCAGGCTTCTCCACGACCTTGGGTTCACCCGGGTAAAGGCTCTTTACCTGGCCGACAACCTCGGAACGGACTGGGTTGAAAAGGGGTTTCCGGTTGAGCGCAGCCGCTAGCAGGAGTACGCAAGACCCAAGGCCGCGGCCAGGTCCATCCCGCTTCCTTCTCGCCAGTCTCCTCGCAGGAGTGTGCCTTACTGTCTTTGCCGCGCCTTCCGCCTTCGCGGCCAAGTCCCTGGTCGGCAAGAAAGCGCCCGCGTTCGCGCGCACCGACCTCAACGGAGCTAGGCTCGATCTCAAGAGCTATCGCGGAAAGTTGATACTGCTTAACTTCTGGGCCACCTGGTGCGCTCCCTGCCAAATCGAGATGCCGGTCTTCGCCGCATGGCAGCGGCAATACGGCCCCCAGGGCCTGCAGGTCATTGGAATCTCAATGGACGACAGCCCCGCGCCGGTACGCCGCCTGGTCCAGAAACTGCAACTGAACTACCCCATTGCCATGGGAGACGCACCCCTTGGAGAAAGATATGGCGGCGTCCTCGGGCTGCCACTTACCTACCTCATCGACAGCAACGGCGTAGTGCGCGCGCAGTTTCAGGGCGAAACCGATCCGAAGACCATTGAGAAGCAGTTAAAGCTGTTGATGCCTCATCGCTGATCAACAAGCGCGCCGTGCAAAAATTCACCGCACCGATAAAAAACTATAGTCCTCATCGGCAGCCCCACTCGCGCACACTTGTGCCGGCTGCCGATCGGTTGCGTGCAATGGTCAAATCTACTGGGCTGGCGGTGCCGGCTGCGACTTTGCCATCAAGCGAATGTAGTGGATCAGGTTCCATACCATCGTGTCGTTTGCGCGCCCCGAAGCTTCCGGAGGCATCTTGTTGTCTTTGCTGCCATTCCGGATGATGTCGAACAGTTGCCCATCCGTCTTGCTGGCCATTGCCTTCGCATCCGTAAAGTCCGTGATCGTCAGGCCCATGCTCTTGGCCAGGTCAGTCTTGCCATTCCCGTTGTCGCCATGGCACATCGCGCAGTCGATCTGGTAGAGCGTCTTCGCCTTCGCCTGCGACTCAGCGGTCACCTTCATTGGGGTTGCTGGGGTCGCGGTCGGTGCGGGTGCGGCTTCGGGTGCGGGAGTGGCTTCTTGCGGCCTGCCTCCCAGCGTCGGCGTCGGAGTAAACGCGATGAGAACCACTGCGGAAAAGAGCAGAAACGACTTCAACATAACAGCCTCCTCAAAACAGGTGCCCCAAATGAGCACCTCTTCGAGTTGATTGATTTCTGGCACGAATTATAGGCTCAATTGGCGGCAAGGGCCAACGGAATGGCGAGAGTACGCGAACCTGCGATGCAGTTTTCCCATCGCAGAACACTCCGCACCCTTGAGTTTTCGAATTGGAAATCGAGGCTCTGTGCGCCGGCCTCAGTGCATCGCCGACGATCCCGGCCCCGCGCCAGGCCTGTTCTTGCTCAGCAGGAAAGCCAGCACCACCAGCCCCATCGACATCCACGACAGCTCCATGTAGACGTCCTGGTAGCCCTGCATCTGCGCTTGGCGGTTCAGCTGCGAGTACATGTTGGCCAGAGCCATGCTCATGCCGTTCACCCCGCCAAAATGCCCGCCGAAGAACCCGGCCAGTGCCTGCGATTGCTGCTGGAACGCAATCGAGCCCGATTGCATGGCGTTCTGCAAATGTTGCTGGTGCCACTCCGACCGACTCGTCACCTGCGCGCTGGTGATGGCGATCAGGATACTGCCGCCGATATTGCGCGCGAAGTTGATGAGGCCCGAAACCTGGTTGCTCTCTTCCCTGGGCATGCCCACATACGCAGCCGTGGTGATGGAGATAAAGCAAAACGGCAGCGGAAGCATCTGTACAACGCGCAGCCACGACGCCTGGGCAAAGGTCATGTCAAGCGTGGTCACCATCGCCGCGTAGTGGAACGTGACCACAAACATGCTGAAGCCGATCACCGTGAGTGTGCGCGCCGATACTTTGCCGGTCGCGAAGCCGGCCATTGGCATTACAAACAGCAGCGCGAATCCTCCTGCGGTCAGCGCCATGCCGGCGTTGGTCGCGGTCCAGCCCAGCAGTTGCTGCATGAACTGCGGCCGCAGCACCGTATTCGCATTGAGCACGCCGCCCACCAGCATCATCAGGAAGCAGCAGATCGCGAAATTTTTATAGCGGAATAGCTTCAGATTCATTAGTGGATTCTTATGCCGCCACTCCCACACCACCAGGCCAACCATGCCTGCCACAAACAGAAATCCGAAGAACTGAATGAACCCAGACGCGAACCAGTCGTTCTCCTCACCCTTGTCCAGCATGATCTGTAGCCCGCCCATGGCGACCGTCAAAAGGCCTAGACCAACGTAATCCATGTGCCGCAGCCGCGAGCGGTCGGGCTTGATCCACGGCGGATCGTCCACAAGCCGAGTCACCAGAACGAACGCCAGAATGCCCACCGGTATGTTGATAAAGAAGATCCAGCGCCAGGAAAAGTTGTCCGTGATCCAGCCGCCCAGCGTGGGGCCGATGGAAGGCGCCAGAACCGTGACCAGCCCGTAGATTGAAAACGCCTGGCCGCGTTTGTGGGGCTCAAAGGAGTCGGCCATGATCGCTTGCGCCATCGGCTGCATTCCGCCGCCGCCCGCTCCCTGGATGATCCTGAAAACCAGCAGCATGGGCAGCGTTGGGGCCGCCCCGCACAAGAAACTCGCGACCGTGAAGATCACAATGCAAAGAACAAAAAAGTTGCGCCGCCCCATCAGGCTTGAAGCCCATCCGCCCAGCGGCAGCACAATGGCATTCGCCACCAGGTAACTGGTCAGCACCCAGGTTCCCTCGTCCGTGCTGGCGCCCAGCGTGCCGGCAATGTGCGGCAGAGCCACGTTGGCAATCGAGGTATCCAGTACCTCCATGAACGCCGCCAGGGCCACCGTCATGGCGATCAACCACGGATTGACCCGCGGCTTCCAGGGCGTGGGCGCAATCGGGCTGGGATTCTCCATATGCCTGGCCGGGGCCGGCGCTGTGGGTTGCAACTCGGGCAACAGTTTCTCCTCAGTGTCTCTTTTTCTCTACTTTGGGCAAGCCGGGGAAGTACGGCGCCTTGGGGATCTTTATGGGTCTGAGGACGCTTGGCTCAGGTCCACCTTGTGCAGTATCACCTAACTAATAGATTCGTTTCCCCACCCTCAGGGTTCATGGATTCATCATGGAGCGTGTCACGCAGCCCTGGGTGTCCGCCAGCCGATCAGAGCGATCGTCAGCGCTATGGCCTGCATGGCCACAATAAAGCCAACGCACGCAGGCCACCCGCCCAGCGCCCAAAAAGCTCCCGGAACCACCCCGGCCGCCGCGCCGCCCAGGTAGTAGCAAGTGACGTAAATCCCCGCAGCCGTAACCCGTGTCCCCGCCGGAGCTGCAACGCGCAGATGTGTGCTCGATGCAGTCTGCGCAATAAACACCCCTGAAGACAGCAGCGCCAGTCCCGCAATCACCACCGGCAGCGAGGGCTCCAGCGTCAGAAGAACGCCGCAGATTGAGCACAGGATGGCTCCTCCGATTCCCGCCCGCAGCCCCACGCGCGTAATTAGATAACCAGCCGCCGGCGTAACCGCAAGTCCGATCAGATAAACGAAGAACAGCGAACTCAGTGCGGTGGTTGAGAGAAAAAATGGCGCAGCGCTCAAGTGGAAGGTAATCCACGTAAACACACCAACCAGCGAAAACAGCACGTTGAACCCCACGGCAAACGTAGCCACTAGCCGCCGGTTCCTGAGCATCCCTTGCACCTGGTAGACAAAGCCTATCTCCGCGTCTGGCACCGCCTGCCTAACGCGACTGCGCCCGTGCGGAAGCCATGCCGCCACCGCCGCCGCTCCAGCCAGTGAAGCCGCGCCCAATGCCAGAAAGCTCACCCGCCAATTGAACTGGTCGGCCAAAATGCCGCTCGAAACCCTGCCAAGAAAGCCGCCCAGCGCCGTGCCGCTGACATAAAAGCTCATGATCAACGGAACGCGATCCGGTGGCCACTCCTCGCCGATGTAGGTAATGACTACGGCAATAATGCCCGGCACCGTCACGCCCTGAAGAAACCGCCAGAAGATGAGTTGCGCCAGCGAAGTCGAGGTAGCGGCCAGCAGCGTCGGTACGCTCACGCCCAGCAGCGAAATCACGATCACGCGCTTGCGCGCCATCCGCTCCGCAAGCGTGCCAAACACCGGCGCCGCCAGTGCCACTCCCAGCGTAGCCGCCGACACCGTCATGCCCACGCCCGTCTTCGACGCATGAAACAGCCGCGCCAGCAGCGGCAACAGCGGCTGCGTGCAATAAAGCTCCAGAAAGGCGCACACACCACACAAAGCCACCGCGGCTGCTGCCAATGCGCCTGGTGCCTGGTGATCCGGTTGTGAAACGGCTTCCAATCTTCCAGGATAACGGGTTTCGGCCCCGCGGCTCTCAGCAAGCCTTCTTGTCTCACCACGCAGAAGGAACTATCATTGCGTTGATTCAGGAGGCTCGTTCGTGTTCGTCTCCAAGTTCGCCTTGATCCTCGTGCCGGTTTCCGCACTCATTCTGACGATTCCGAAGCCACTACCCGCGCAAACGGCACAAGCCCCCTTAACCGCCATTGCCCCCGAAGAAGATGAAGCCAGTCTCCACGGCCACGCCTGGACACGCCTGATCGAAGCCGATCTCGTAGCTGAGAAATTCGACGATCTCGATCGCATGGCCGCCCAGTTTCGCAGCGAAAAGACCCGCTTTCCCGGCGGAGAATGGAAACTCAGGTATTTTTACGGCGCGCTCGACAAGCCGGAACTCACCGATAAGGACACACTCGACCATCTTGCGCATCTGAGACACTGGATCGCTCAGCGTCCGGAGTCCATCACCGCGCGAGTTGCCCTTGCCACCAGCCTGCATCGCTGGGCCTGGGTCGCGCGCGGCAACGGTGAAGTGAACACCGTAACCCCGGAGGGTTGGCGCCAGTTTAACCAGCGCATTCAGGAATCCCTCTCAGTTCTGAAAGCCGCAGCCAACCTGCATGAGAGGTGTCCGCAATGGTACTCGGAGATGATGATTGTGGGCCTGGCTCAAAGTTGGGACGTCGCCCAAATGAGGGAGGTCTTCGAGCAGGGCATCCAGTTCGAGCCAGACTATTTTGTTCTCTACAAGCAATTTGCAAATTACCTTCTTCCCAAATGGGACGGAAAGCCCGGTGACGCTGCAGCCTTTGCAAAAGAGTCCGCAGACAACCTCGGTGGCGAAGCGGGCGACCAGATCTATTTCCATATAGCAACCGCGATCATCGGCAAAAACGGCCAGCGATTTGGAGTTCATGAGATGGACTGGCCGCGGATTCAGAGGGGATACCAGTCCCTCACTGCCCAATACAAAGCCACGGGGTGGCTGAAGAATGAGATTGCCTTTATGGCATGGAAGTTTCACGACTCAGCTTTTGCCCGTCAGCAGTTCGAACTGATCGGCAATCATTGGTCCAGCAACGTTTGGCACGACCGCGAGCGCTTCGACAAGGCCAGGGACTGGGCGCAGTCGCATAGTTCATAGCAGGTCCAGCAATCGTCCTAGGTTTCCGCATCCACCCCTGCGCGATATACCCTTACTGCAGGACATGCAATCCCTTCCCCCAAAACAGCCTCGGCGCGGCATGGAAGCCTTTGCCTCCCGTGACTTCAGGCGGTTCCAGTTGGCGCGTGTTGTGGCCGTCCTCGGCTATGCGGCCCAATCGGTGGCCGTGGCCTGGCAGGTCTATTCCATCACCCATCGCGCCATCGACCTTGGCTACACAGGCCTGGTGCAGTTTATTCCGGGGCTGCTGTTCCTGTTGCCTGCCGGACACGCCGCCGACCGTTTCGACCGCCGCCAGATCATCCTTATCTGCTACGGCCTCCAGGTCCTCTGCACCACGGCATTGCTCGTGCTTGCCTGCGCAGGCCAGCACAGCGTCTACCCCATCTATCTCGTGCTCTTCTTCATCGGCACGGCCCGCACCTTCGCCGGCCCGGCCAATGCCGCGCTCATTCCTCACCTCGTTCCTCAGGAGCACTTTGTTAACGCCGTCACCTGGGGCGCCACCATCTTCCAGTTCGCTACTATCCTCGGTCCGGCGCTGGGAGGCGTACTGTTTACGCTACCCCTCATCAATCTCCTGCCCGGCACTCTGCTCCAGGGCGCGGGTATTGTCTACATCTTCACCCTCGGCACTCTCGCATGGGCTCTGGTGCTGATCGCCAGCATGCACGCGCGTGTCGGCCGCATGGAGCACCGCGCCCTTTCGCTCAAAGTTGTCCTCGCCGGCTTCCAATACATGGGCCACTCGCCTCTGCTGCTCGGCGCGGCCTCTCTCGATCTCTTCGCCGTTCTGCTGGGCGGAGCCGTAGCGCTCACCCCCATCTTCGCCAACGACATCCTCCGCACCGGCCCTCGCGGACTGGGCATGTTGCGTTCCGCGCCCGCCGCCGGCGCTGTCGCCATGTCGCTGTTGATGGCCCGCTTTCCCTTCCGCCGTCACGCCGGAGTGCGTCTCTTCGTCTGCGTAGCCATTTTTGGCGTGGCCACCATCGTCTTCGGCAATAGCCGCATTCTGGGTCTCTCGCTGGCCGCGTTGTTTGTGGCTGGCGCGGCAGACTCTATCAGCGTCGTCATCCGCGGCTCGCTGCTGCAACTCGCCACCCCGCCCGAAATGCGCGGTCGCGTCAGCGCTGTCAATTCGCTGTTCATCGGCGCATCGAACGAACTCGGCGAATTTGAGAGCGGCCTCACCGCGCAGTGGTGGGGCGCCGTGCGCGCAACAGTCTACGGCGGCCTCGGAGCTATCGCCGTTGCCGGAATGTGGTCCGTCCTTTTCCCCAGTCTGCGTCGCGCTGACGAACTCACCGCCGAAACCCTGCGTCCGCCACAGTAGACCGTACGAGCCCTCTGAATTGCGTCTCAGCGCACATCTGCAACGTCTCCGCAACCATGCGCATATCATGAATTTCTAAAGGAGAGAATCCTTGAAGGTCTGGAAGATTGTTGTCATTCCCACCCTGGTCACTCTCACCATCGGCTCCATCTACCTGTTCTTCGTGTGGAAGCAGCGTCAAAACCCCGGCGTCATCGCCCAGCCCGATGCAGGCCAGATGCTCAGCAACGACGACCTGGCCGTGGTGCGCGTTTTTTCGCCACAGCACTTTGAAGACACCTTGCGTCTCGAGGGCTCAACGGTGTGGATGAAGAACGGCTACACCATCGCGTACTTCCCGTACGAAAACAGCCATGTGCAGTTCGCCAAACGAGTTGGTGTCATCCCCTCCGCGCAACGGCTCGACATCAAGAAAATCATCAAGGCCGCCGCACCGGCCAGCGTGGACGACGGCATGTCCCATGGCAGCCGTCAGGCCTTCGCAGTCTTCGCCCTGCCCGGTAGCGCAAACCTCTACGTCATGGCCATCGGCGTCATGGACGGTAGTGAAGAAGCCTACTTCTGCGACCTGCTCTTCTTCTACGACGATCCGCACACCGTCTATGACCACTGGCCCAAAGATGTGTGGGCCGCCATCGACGCGCGCCAGGTGAAGCCCGGTATGAGCGAGCTGCAAACC
>Ga0182027_10013790_pt1 | contig 11229 bp, 8 predicted proteins | sample 712E1DmetaG_FD_121300 | JGI IMG/M metagenome (GOLD analysis project Ga0182027, IMG submission 121300) | Permafrost microbial communities from Stordalen Mire, Sweden - 712E1D metaG (Illumina Assembly) | ecosystem: Environmental > Terrestrial > Soil > Wetlands > Permafrost | place: Sweden...
ATCCTCTTCGAAGTGCCGGCACATGCGCTCGGTGAATAGTTTCTCCCAGCCATAGCCGTCCTCCGGCAGAGCCGGATAGGCGTCTTCTTCCTTGAGGGCTACTACATCCGGATTGGTCTGCTTATCGCCGTTATACACACAAGCGGATGAGGAGTAGAAAAGCCGCTCCACGCCCCGGTCACGGGCGGCCATGAGCATGTGAGTGCTGATTAGGACGCTGAGCATGCACATGGCCTTATTGTTTTCAATAAAGCCCATGCCGCCCATATCGGCGGCTAACTGAAAGACCACTTGCATGCTATCTGCCGCGCGATAGCAGGCATCCTTATCGCGCAGGTCCAGAACAAGATTTTCGACCCCTGGAGACGTCTGATGCCACTCTTCAATCGGCTTTATATCGACCGCGCGCACCGCGCCGACGCCTTGATCCACCAGGCGCTTGACCAAGTGCCCTCCGATAAAGCCTCCGGCTCCGCAAACAACCACGCATTGATTCGTTAGTTTCATTGTGAAATCTCCTTGCATCTGCGGCGCCTGTACGATCAATCACTCTTTGAAAACACCTCAAGAAACCTATCTGCAATGCTCTCTATGTTAAACGATCGCTCGGCGTAGGCGCGCGCGTTCGCGGCATACCGAGCGTGCAGCTCTCTGTTCTCCATCAGGCTTCTTGCGGCATTGACGAAATCGCTTGCGCTATCCGGTGAGATGACGACACCGGCATCCGCCTGCTCGACAACCACCGCCGCGTGGTTCACTTGCGGAGCGGCCAGTAATAGAGTGCGGCCGGCACATAGGTAGGAGAGAATCTTTGAGGGCACGGCAAAACCGCCGGCATCTGTATCGAGCAACGCTATGAGCACATCGGACACCCCCAATACCTCGGAGAGCTTTTCATAGGGTTGGAAAGGCAAGAGTGTCAGCACATCCTTCCGGACCGCCTGCGCGTTTTCGCGCAGCCAGTCTGCGCCGGCGCCGCTGGCAATAACCACCAGCTGCGCGTCTTCTACGGTTTCGAGAGAACGGGCAAGCGCCAGCAGCAACTCCGGACGATGCTTCATACCCAATGTGCCGCTGTACATAAAGCAGAATTTCCCGGCCACACCGTGTTTGCGCGACCATGCGTTGTCCTTGTCCGTTGGCAGAACCTCGTGGAGCGGCGCCCAGTTCTCGATAACGAAGATGCGCGACGGATCGACGCCCCACTCGGCCGCCAGCTTTGCAAATCCGGGAGCGATACAAACTACTGCGTCTGAATTCCTGAGCAGTCTTTTCTCCAAGCGCTCGTAATAGGTGCCGGCTATGCCTGCAAGCAGTCCTGACTTTTTCTTCAGTACAAATCGGACCGCAAAGCTGTAGACATCCTGTAACCAGAAGACAAACTTTGCGTTCTGCTGTCTGGCCGCCTCTTGCAGAATATTCTGGGCGTCCAGCGGCATGTTCGCTGATAGGACTACATCCGGTTGGAATTCGATAACCTTTGCCGCCACGGCCTTTCCATAAGCGAAATCGACTTTTCTTCTGGTCCGAATAGAGTGCTTAAAAAACTTCATTGGAACATGCAAGCCTTCGACTGCGAAGTTCGGAGACTCCGCTTTCCCGGCTTCGATATCCCCCTTTGGCGTGGACAGGTTGTCTGCAAAATACAAATGCAGAACCTGATGGCCACGGCGCGCCAATTCGCGGCTCAGCTCAACCTGGAACGCATGACCGCAGAATTCGTTTACAAGAATGCGCATGTAATAAATTTACCCCGCAATTGGAACCATGAAAGTCTGCTCTCTGCTCACTATGCGTCAGTCTATAGGCTCGGGACGGGGCCGCAATACCTTCAATGGATTCCCTGCGCAGATCATCCCAGCCGGTACATTCTTGAGCGCCACGCTACGTACTCCCACAATCGCTCCACGTCCTACCGTCACTCCAGGACCCACGAAAACTCCGCTCGCCAGCCATGTCTCCGGCTCAATGTGAATCGGCAAAGCGTAAAGGTCAAATGTCCGGCGAGTATAGTCGTGCGAACCGGTGCAGAGGTAGCATTGCTGTGAAATCACGGCGTTCTCCCCAATTGTGATTTCCCCAAGCGTGTAGAGGTTAACATCGTCGCCGATCCAACTCCAGTCGCCGATGCTGAGCTTCCATGGATAGGTCACACTGACCGATGGCCTGATCAGTACGCCTTTCCCGATCTTAGCCCCAAATAAACGCAGTAATAAACGCCTCCAGCCATACAGCATCTGTGGCGAGGGATGAAGTAGCAACGACTGCACGATCCACCAGAATTGAACAAACCAGGCCGGGCGCCCGCGAAATCCCGGTGGCACCTTCGGTTTTGAAAGATCTTGGATGTGTCTCTTCACAAGGTTGTCCTCACTCATAATGCCCGAACTTTAAGCAGTGGCGTTCATGCTACCTTCCCCTCTGATCTCTGCAGGTTTCCGAGCCCATTCGCAGCAAAGACATTGGCCACAAGGATGATGATAAAAGGATCGATTACAATCTTATAGCGCGGAAGAGCAAACACAACTATGCTGACAGTAATGGACAATAAAATCGAAACGATTAGAAATATATCTTCACGAATTAACTTCCTTCCTCGCAGAACAGCCCCCCAAATAGCAAGGACAGTGAGCAAAACCGACGGTAACCAATAAGCGAGATTGCGGCCTTTCTCGTGACTCGGATCATAAACAAAGAAGATGAACAGTTTTTTCAATACTAATACTGCATCCTGCCGAGGATGCGTGCGAATAAAGCTGACTGCAAGCTGCCTGAGGGCATTATCTTTTGCAATCGGTTCATTCTTGTCGAGCGGAATCTGATCAAATGCTTTCTTTACATCGGGCGGAATCGGGTCAAAAAAGCTATAGTGTTGACTTCCCGTGGCCCGCGGATTATTCCCAATCCAGAGATTCACTCCACCAGACGCACATACCGGAATAAACTTGTTAAACTCTCGATAATTGCGGACTGTCCACGGCGCAAGGCACACAGTCGCGACGAGCACAAATACTATGGCCGGACCTATAGCCTTTCTCCCCCCGCGCAACGCCAGGATTATCGCATACAACAGTAGCAGGGCAGGAGCTTCTGCCCGGAAAAGCATCAGCAATCCCATGCACAGCCCGGCTGCAATCAAGTCTTTCCACGATTGCGTTTCCTCGAGGTAGCGAACGAGGAAGAGGACAACTCCAATTCCAAGCACAATATAAATGTTGATACCATGAAACTCATTGCACATATATATCTGCGCTGGGTATATCGCAGTTATACAGGCCGCTGCAATTGCACCCCTTTCCCCTATCAACACCAGGGCAACACGATATACAACATAAACCAGCAAGACGCCGAAGCCTGCCTGAATAATCTCAATCAGGAGATAAGTGGCCGGTCTGTCTCCGCCCAACCGAAGAACCCACGCCAACAAATATGGATATGCCGGAGGCATATAGGCTGATGGCACGCGCATACCATTCCGCAACACAATTGTGTAGCCAAGGCCGGCGTTGATGGATGCAACAAGCGGCCCAAACTCCCATGTTTCCGGATGAAGATAACTACGAATCAGCGCGATGACGCCAAGACGCAGCATGGCTGCCACAATAAGCACTGGGCCTATGCCGGGCCAGTGCCCATAAGCCGAGGTTATCTTGCACCATATGCTGCCTGTCCGGATACTTTCCGCCATTTCGTCGATTCCTCCTCAAAGTATAAGCCACATACTTATCAGCACGTATTACCCACGGCGTAAACGGAACGGAATAAATGCTCCTGCCTCTGTATAAGGCAGATTATCGCACTCCTTGGTGAAACGAACAATCCTTCAAGTGTGTAAATGAAACGTTGCATACCGGGATTCATCCTGAAAGGTTCCCATATTTTATAGTAAATGCACAAGTGTATGCCTCCGATGTCACTGGTCTTCATAGAGCCGATGAACCGCTGGCGCTTGTGCCGGCCGGTGCCCGTGACTCATCCTGTTTCTTTAAACACGTGCGAGAGTTGCGTGTCGTTGTCGCAGCCTGATCGCTTCGCCCGCTCGCATCCTAATCCGGATACCCCCGGAATTCTAGGGGGTACCTTCGGCCTCGAAGTATGATGATCATCGGATATAGAGGAACCATTGGGCCGCAGTTCAGCTTCACTGTATTTCGGGGGCTTGCTGTAGAACAACGCAATGACCCTCTTTGAATCGAATCCAGACCGACCCATCCCGTTGAATAAGATTGTTCACGGCGCCTTGATCCATTGGGACTTCCCAATTGAAAGCCAGCCGGTCATTCCATGAGGCTGAAACATCTTCCGGCCTCAGTCCACCTAAGTCATTCGAGTAAAAACTATTACTCTTGCTCTCATAGGAAAGTATCCTGCTTAAGTGGGGGCTGGCCAACCAAGCCATGGCCGCGTAGTCGCCCGAATCGATCTGCGGCAAGTCAACAAAAACGAGGGTAGCAACCTGCGAACCGGCGAGGGCTTCACTCAGCTGTCTGTAGAAGCTGCTTTGAGAGTCGCTGGTATAGGTGCCCCATAAAGCCATCGATCCTGAGGGAATCAGCGCAGTCTGTTCTACGCGGACCCCGAGAAACCCAAATACAACAAGTAGACAAAGGAGCAGGGAACAAAAACGCGCGGCAGCCTTCTCTTTGCAAGATGACGCAGGGATGGACTGAAAACGAGTCAAAGCAATAGCGAGCGCCATGCTGAACCACAATGCGGCCATGGCGCCATAGTATCCATTTGTCCGATTGGGCAGTACGATGAAAAGTGAGACAGATGCGATCGCCACGACGACAAAAAACGCAATGTCTCGAGGCCTGTCACCGAGCAATCGCGGTATGCGCCAAATAGCAGCCGCCAATGCAGCGGCGATGCCGAAGCCAAGCAGCCGCATAAGCGCGCCTCCCCATTGCTGGACGACAGGAGAACTCGATGAAGTTAACTCGAGAGGCACGAAGTATAGAAACGCATGGACAAAAGGATAAGTTATACCATTTAACGTCAAAACAATCGGATATGGCGTGCGATTGGAAAAGAGAGTCTTGGCGTGAAAATAAACAATCGACGCGGGGATGCCATAAGCCATCAGTGCTATAGCAGCACTTGTCCATCTACGGTAAGCGGCGTCGAGAATCGACTCGCCGGGACGAATAATCAGCAATGCCGCAACAACCAAAGGGATGGCAAACGCGCTTTGTTTGGCGAGCAGCGCGATGCAATACGACAGCCATGCCAACCCGTGAAAGGCGAGACTGACGGAGCCTTTGCTTTTAAGAGCTCGCAAGGAAAGTAACACGGTGACAGCCGCCGATAAAATTACAATCCCGTCTCCGACTCCTGCTGGCATAGCAATATTCGCGTATATGAGGCCACGCGAAAGATATAAGATTGAAGCGACAGCAGCGGTTGCTCGCGAATACCCCAACTCGCGCATGATAGCAAATCCGATCAATACACCGAGAAGATTTACCAGGAAATCTCCGAAAAGAAAAGGAAACGGATGCGGCCCGAATAGTTTCATAAGGTATCCGAAATACAGGATCGTTCCCAGGGGCCTGAAATTTCCGTCGACCGTATCAAGTGCATACCAACTATTTACAGGATGCAGGATCAGGCTCTTTCTGATTTCCGCGGCCTCCAACAATCTCCAATCATCGCTGTTAAAGCCACCGGCAAATACAACCGGCAGCCAATACACAGCGAAAGCACATGCTATAACGCATAAGATAGCGAGGTTAGACTGGCATACAGCGTGGATGAGTTTGGGAAAGAACGCGCACAGTACCGCAATGAACAAAGCAAAGACCGCGGACCACAGGAGCGCAAACGGCAGATGTGAAATACCGTATTGCACGCGTTCGTTATGAAAGTGGAGTGAGGCGCGAAGGAAAGCTGTAACAGCTGTACACAAGAGGAGAATGAACGCTATAGAAAAAAGTACTGGAGCTTCAAGGTCGCAGGCGCCGTTCCTCCAGAAAGAAAAAGGCAAGCGCGAAGGCTGCAGAGTTTGCGATCTCATTGAAGCTCACCTCAATTTATCGGGAATCCCCATTTCGGGGGTCCAATCGCCGCCAGTATACATCCGGCCGCCTCCCGACGGAGCAATGCGCTTCCGAAGGAAGCCAGAAACCGGCCTAGCGTTCCTTCATCGAGCCAACCGGACAATAAGGTGCGATTTTCAAGCGTTTTCGTTGACACCTCCCCGTGCCTCATTACTATTCCCTTGATTTCCTTTGCCGCATCGTCAGATTACGTGCCGGTAGCCTTGCCTCTTGTTGTCCGAAATTCTTCCAATCTATCCAGTACACGCTGCAACTGCGTGTCATTGTCGTAGCCCGAGCTTATCGCCCGCTCATACCCCCTCCCGGCAATCTTTTCTCGCTCCACCGGATGGTCTAGATAATAACGAATCTTTGCCGCGCACTCCTCTAAAGATGAAAAATACTCTGCCTCCTTGCCCTCTTGAAAACATGCCTCATGGCCGGGACTGCGCAACGCTAGCAGAAAACCACCGCAGGCGGCAATCTCAAACGCCTTATGCGCAACGTCCTCCTCGTTCTCTCGAGTAATAAATGAGAGATTGATCTTGGACTTCCAAATATTCTCTCTGTACTCCGCATCCTTAAGCATCCCGCCAAGCGTATAGCGCCTTCGCAGATCTTTGTTTAACACCTTCTCCCAACCGGGACCGGATATAGTTATAGGAAGATTGTATTTCTTCGCAAGATCCAGAAGAAATTGGGGCCTATCCTCATATGGACTTCCTATGTACGACACCTCTCGAGTCCTGGCTGCGTCGGACCAGCCTGCTGGGGGCGGGAAATGTTCGCGCGGATCGTAACTCAACTGAATCTTGATGTAATTGAGGCCCCACCCTTCATAGCGTGGAATATCTGCGTTACGGAAAAGACAGTGCAGATCCAGCATGCAATACATCCTGTAAAACTGGTGCCAGCATCCATCCTTGCGAGGACCAAATGGATTGTCCTGGTTGTAGCAGAATGTCTGTGCACCTGACTCCTTTACGCGACGTATCGTATCCGGTGTAAACTGAGTCGGTTTGTCGAACCAGACCACGTCTGGTTTGTTATTCTGAACGGAGGTCACCAGGTCCGTATTGATTCTGACTACTATCGGTCCCATGGGAAAACGCGCCGCCAACCAATTTAGCTTCCCCCACTTGAATCCGTACTTGGTATTGTCAAACGGAATAACATCCTGCTGTAGTCGCTGAAGAGCACGATAACGGTATAGGCTTGTCTGGCCGCTGACCAGCGGACCTACGTAGAGGATCCTTCGCTTCATGGCTTACTGCTTTCCTCTTGTGAATAGTATTGAAGGTGCGATTGCTTGAGCATTATTTATTTGTCCCCCCTGCTGGGTATCATCCTGACAATCCCGCCAAGCAAATATGAAAGCAATATAATTTCGATCGGCGTGCGAATCGCCATCCCTGATAGCCCTCCTATACTCATACCCCAACCCCTTGAACAGAGTACTCCTAATGCGACTGTTCCCCATGGTCTACTCATGTCGAAGATGCTCTCATATATAATAAACAAGAGTGGAAAGCCGACCATCGCTGCCAGAGCCACGCCCCACCACCCATATGCTCCGTAGCTATCGCTGATCGCTGAATAAGACGGGTATAGGTTTTGCTCGTCCGAGCCTATTCCCGCCACTCGTCCAAGGAATGCAGCCGAGCTAGCTTCCGGTTTACTATTATATATAAAATGGGGAATCTGCATAAGTAGGTCAATTTTGAGCGCCTCAAACCCATAGTGATAGCCACTTGAACAAGCGCTGATTAAATTGCTATCTGTGCGGATCATGGATACTCGGCCAAGATCAAACGTTCCTGTGTGGTTATAATATTGCCCTCTCCCTTCGTCCATCACATTCGCCTCTTCACTTGCCGATGTTACAACCTTCCAATCGGGGATCGTAAGTAATCCATGAATGATTGCATAATTCCTTTCGGAAAAGCTCGGTGCATCCCTAAACTGACGGAGGTACATCTCAACCGGGGAAATCACTGTGATCATAACGACAATTCCAAGCACGGCGGCGAGATAATGCTTCCGTTTGAATTGATGTCCTTTAACGTAGCAAGTCATGACATATACTATGCTTGGAATGATAACCGGAGACCGCGATGTATCCAGAAAGCCAAATACCATTGACACAGCCATCGGGATGAATACTTTGATTCCATAACTGTGCAGGCCGCCTGTGTCCCTGAGGCGTAACTCCACCGCAAGCACGATAGCAAATAAGAGCATGTTTTGAAAGGCAATTCCAAAACTCCTCGACGCTGTTTGTCCTCCCCCTGATTGGCTATTGACAGTAAATGCAAAGATCGCAAAAGTGCCTAAGCTAAGCGCGATGGCGTAGGTCATGTTTAAATGTGATTGTGTTTCGGGCTCCAACGGCTTCGGAAATTTTATCCGAATCCACCCAAACAAGAAGCATCCTATCATCACGCACAGATAGAACACCATGTATACCGTTATCGTAAGTTGAGGTGCATCTAGATTTTTGTCTGCGGCCTCAATAAATATAACTTTAGAATATTGCGAAATAACCAAAGTTCCAAGAGCATATGCGCTGAAGAAGAGCCCTCCGATTGCACTAGCCCCGCCCAGAATGTTGTACGTCGTACCGATACAAATCATCGCTGTAGCCATCATTGTCACATAGTAAAGGCTCGTCCCAGCGATGAGTTCGCCGATCACCAGAATACCTATTGCAATACAAATAATTAAAGGCGATATCCTATGTTGATTCAGCATGTCGTTTCCTGTTACAAGGATAATTCTTTGCGTACCTAAACTCCTATGATCGCATCAGAGCTGGTTGCCTTCCCCAGTCGAATTAGGCCTCTCTCGGACCAGCGGCGCCCATTACCGCAACTAAAAGGCGTTCATAACTCTCTGATTCTGCATGTGCAGTCTGCACACGGCAATTATTCCGCGGATTAGACCCCGTCAAGCCGCTGCATCGCCATTTGGACAGTAAGCGGAACCAGCACTATCGCAAACGGAAGGAAAATGCGCACTTCATCGATCTTTCCAATAACTACCCACACTCCTGCAAACAGCAGTCCCCCTACCGTAAAGGCTAGGTTAGCAGCGTTCCCCGTAAACCTGTGGCGCGCAATCTGAACTAGCAACCACACAAATGGGAGAATGAATAGAACGAATGGTGGCCATCGATGGGGTGTGAAAATGTTCAGTTTCAGCGCAAATGGAGAGGTACCGCCATAGGTTGTGAGCGGATATGCCACTTTCATCATATAGAGTTGGACAGACCCTGCCAGCACAACACCCATAAGGCTGGAAAGGGTCGCAGCGGATCTAGGCAGAGCGAGGCCTTTTCCAAAACGAGTAAGACAGACAATGAACACGCCCGCATTTAGCATGAAAGCTACATCTGCGCGCACCAGGGCCTGGGCTAGCGTAATAAGAATTATCAGGCATCCAGTGATTAGACGTCCAAGCACACTCTCGTCCAACCAGATTTTCTTGCGCGTCCACAACCACAACAACAATGCCACCAGCATCGTCATCGGCAGTGTCTCCGGACGCTGATACCATAATAGCCATGCCATATAGAATTGCACCAACAAAACAAATGCCGCCGATCCAAACCACTTCACAGCTAAGGTTGCATTGCGGTAAATCGCACTCCGTTCCAGCAGACCGTATAGTAGAAATGCCGCGACCAGCACACTGATCGCATCTAACAGGCCTAATGCATGCCGTATACCCATGTGAAGATGCTGTGACAACCAATACGCTGTCTGCACCACGCCCACCCGGTATTGCTCCGGTGCATAGGCTGTCCCCTTGATAACAGCCATCCAGCCGGCCGGATATGTTGCAAACCCGGGCATGTAGAAATCTTTGCTGTATTGCCAATAGTTAAGAAAAGAAGCCGCACAAAGTGTCGCAGCTAAAACCACAAGCGTCATCCGTCTCGGATTACTTGCCATGATATCTACTCCTGCAGTACAACTGAATGCATAATAGAACCACCTAGAAACTTGTCGAAAAACTCCGCCGAGTCCCGGAACATGGGATAAACAGGGGTTCACAAACCCTTGCCAACTCTCCGCAGATCGCTCCTGGGGCATCCTGGCGATATCTGTTCTTCACAATTTCCGGCACTGCAGCAATTTTCAACATGTTCCTAGACTTAACGCTGTTTGCTGATTTTTATTATTCATTCCTCCGAATCCTCATGAGAAACCGGTTTCATCCAATATTCTCAAACCATCATATGGTGCAAGAGTGGAGAACGTGCAATCATTGTAGAGATCACCAGTATTGCCTTAGCCGGTGTAGCTGCTACCATATAGAAACTTGCATTTGCCTAAATCATATTGAATATCCCATATAGCATGACCATTTGCAAAATGCACTTTCGGTCTGCCTGTCGATGGCTCACATCCGACGCGTCCAATCAGACAAGTTCGGGGCTCCCAACCGGTATAGTCCAGCTTGTCGTCATTTGAGAATAGTGGCCGTATAGGTCCCCTGAGCGAGCAGAGCGACAGCTACGGAAGCGCCTCCAGCTGCTACCGTGGCCTTGAAGGTATTGGATGGTATGAAGAGAATGTCGTCCGAGGCCAGGACAACGTCTTGCTGCTTGCCGTTCATCAATTTCTTCAGATCCAGCATAATCTCAACGTGTTGATTGTCAGCGGTCGTCCGGATAATCCTGGCCTTTGAGAGCGCCGCCCCGTAAAGCACTCCACCTGCCATCGAAATGGCGCGCATCACTGTGACCGGCGTGTTGCTGGAAAGCGGAATAGTTCCCTGCGTCTTGACCTGACCCACCACAAAAACGTTCCCCACCTTTGGTACGATAACCGTATCGCCAGCCATGAGCGGGATGTTGCTCTCATTCGTCGCTCTCGGGTCCGTGCCCAATTGCACAATGATTGGATCGGGGACGCTGGGGCGGCGAACCGTGATCGTGTGGCTGGCCAATGTAGTGAAACCGCCACAGGCAGAAATCACGTCCAGCAGCCGCAACTGTTCAAATGCCGGGACCGCCGCGGGTCTTTGTACTTCGCCTATCACGGTGATTATGCGGGTCGGGGATTCCACTAACTGAACGCTGACCTGAGGATCGACCAGGAACCCACCTTCTCTAAGGGCCTTGTTTAGGTAAATGGAAGCCTCAGAGAGCGTCAGGCCGGCAAGTTTAACCGCGCCCAAATACGGC
>Ga0182027_10013792_pt1 | contig 11228 bp, 7 predicted proteins | sample 712E1DmetaG_FD_121300 | JGI IMG/M metagenome (GOLD analysis project Ga0182027, IMG submission 121300) | Permafrost microbial communities from Stordalen Mire, Sweden - 712E1D metaG (Illumina Assembly) | ecosystem: Environmental > Terrestrial > Soil > Wetlands > Permafrost | place: Sweden...
GCGTGCATTGCTTGTGTCCGGATCTGGATCTCGAGCGGCTGGCCGTCCAGGGCGATGACGGCGGTGTGCAGGCTCTGATACAGGTTCGGCTTTGGGACGGCGATGTAGTCGTCGAACTGGTTCGGGATCGGCCGCCACATCGAGTGGACCACGCCCAGCGCCGCGTAGCAGTCCTTGACCTCGTCCACCAGGACCCGGATCGCGTAGACGTCGTAGATCTCGCCGATCTCGGCGCCCTTGCGCTGCATCTTCTTCCAGATGCTGTACAGGTGTTTCGGCCGGCCGGACAACTCGGCCTGAATGCCCGCTTCGCGCAAAACCGGCCGCAGGGCGTCGATGGCTCGGTGGATGAAAACCTCGCGGCCCTTGCGTCGGGTGTCGAGCATGCGCGCCAGTTCGCGGTATGCCTCCGGCTCGAGCGTCTTGAAAGCCAGGTCCTCCAGCTCCCACTTGACGCTCCAGATGCCCAGGCGCTCGGCCAGCGGGGCATAGATCTCGAGCGTCTGGTGGGCGATGCGGGCCTGCTTGTCAGACGGCAGCGCATAGAGGGTGCGCATGTTGTGGAGCCGGTCGCCGAGTTTGATCAGGACGACGCGAATGTCGTCGGCCATGGCCAGAAACATCTTGCGGATGTTCTCGGCCTGCTGTTCCTCGTGGCTGTGCGTACTGAATTTCGAGAGTTTCGTGACGCCGTCGACGAGCTGCGCCACTTCGGCGCCGAACTTGTCCTCGATCTCGGCCAGGGTGACGTCCGAGTCCTCGGGGACGTCGTGGAGGATGGCGGCCGTGACCGCGACCGGGTCGATGCCGATATCCGCCACGATTTGCGCCGCGGCCAGCGGATGGGTGATGTACGGCTCGCCGCTGAATCGTGTCTGCCCGCGGTGGGCGACCTCGGCCATCTCGAACGCTTGCCGCAGCGGGGCCAGGTCGGCCTGCGGGTAATGCCGCGCTACGGAGTCACGGACGTGCCGAAACCGCGTCTCGGGCGAGGGCAGCACCTGCAGCCCGAGACGGAGCCGTTCCGCCAGCGGCAGACGCGCGGAGCGAGGCTTGGTTTCCGGCTCCCCGACTTCAGCGGAGGGTGCCGTGGGCTCTATGGACATCGGATTCAGTCTACCAGCCGGTCCACTTGCGACCGCCCGCAGCGACCCGAGCTACAGGCCCAGCAGCGACTGCAGGTCGATCGTCCCGACCAGCGTGACGGAAGCCGCGTTCACTGCCACCGACGTGAAGGTGAAGGGGTTACCGTTGCCGGATTCGACAAGGGTCATCGTCGAGGGCGTCATGCCGGCCACGACCACCTGCAAGGCGCCATTCTTGGTCACCAGGTGCCCCGTCTTCGTCTGGCCCGCGACTGTGAGCGTCAGCTTGTCGGGCGCGGCCAGCTTGACGTTCGTCGCATTGATGCCGAGCAACTTGAGCTGGGTCTTGGCCAGGGTCGCGACTTCGCTGTTGGACAGAGTTAGGGTCGCGGTTGCGGCGGTACCCTTGCCGGTGAGCACGACCGATTCGGCCGTGACCACGCCGCCGTTCGCCGCCGGCACTCGCACTCCGGTCAACGAGCCGCTGACGCTGCCGATGGTGCGGTCGATCAACTCGACATTCGCCAGGGTCACGTCGATCGAGGAGGCGTGCAGGTCGCCGACGCTGACCTGAGTTGAAGTCAGTCGGACGGTATCGGCGTGGCCGAGCAGTATCCGCGGCGGCAGGTTGGCCGCTACTTCCACCTTGGTGTCCGTGCCGGTGAAGCCCGCGCTATTCAGGGCGTTGGTCGCGATCCAGCTGGCCCCGAACGGCAGCCCAAACCAGAGCAGCAGAAAGACGATAACCACCGGCGCCAGCAGCTGGAACAGGCAAGATCGCATCTGTGGTCGCCTTCTTCAGTCGCCTACAAACCCGAGGCGGGCCAGGGCGCGGATCGCTTCCGATCGCTCATCCCACGGCACGGGCCCCTCCGCCATGATTATCGTCTGTTCGTGGCCTTTGCCCGCGAGCAGCACAACGTCGCCCGGTCGAGCGGCGGCGAAGGCCGTGTCGATCGCTGCGCGCCGATCGGCGATCGTCAGGAGATCGCGGCCTCGCTTCCGGCCTGCGGCCTCGGCCCCGGCGGCAATCTGGTCGAGGATCGCGCCACTGTCCTCGCCGCGGGGGTCCTCGTCGGTGACCACGACCAGCCGGCAGCGCTCCCCGGCCACCCGGCCCATCATCGGCCGCTTCTGGACGTCGCGTTCGCCGGCCGAACCGAAGACGGCGATCAGCCCACCGCCACCCGCCGAAGCCAGCGGCGCCAGAATGTCCAGGACCTTCTCCAGAGACGCCGGCGAGTGGGCGTAGTCGACGATCACACCGAACGGCTGGCCGCTATCCACTCGATCCATCCGCCCCGGCACGCCCTGGACGGCGGCGAGGCCTGCCCGAATCTGCTCCTGCTCCAGGCCGAGCGCCTCGCCGAACGCAATCGCGGCCAGAGCGTTATGGACGTTGAACCGGCCCGCCAGGCGCAGTTCCATCGCCCCAGTCCATCGGGGAGTGGCTACGTTGAGGAGCATCAGCCGCGGGCCCTCATCAACTGCCGTGGCCCTTACGTCCGCAGCGGCCGACTCACCGTAGGTGATCACCCGGGCACCGGCGACCAGCGCCGCTTCCGCGAATAGATGCCCGGCCGGGTCGTCGGCGTTGACGATCGCCGCCCGCGGCCATGCTCGTGCGAGCTTCTTGGGCCGATCGTCGCCGCCGAGCCCGCGAAAGAGGCTCAGCTTGGCGTCCCGGTATGCCTCGAACGTGCCGTGGAGTTCGAGATGCTCGTGGGTCAAGTTCGTGAATATGGCCACGTCGTATGCGATCTCCGCGACACGCGACAACGCCAGCCCATGCGACGTGGTCTCGACGACGGCCGCGGAATTCCCGGCGGCGGCCATGGCGCGAAGGATCCGTTGCAGCTGAGGTGATTCGGGAGTAGTGACGTGCTCGCGGTTGGCGCTGCGCACCGAACCGATCTGCGCGGCCGCGGTCGTGATCAGCCCGGTCGAGATGCCGGCCGCCTCCAGGACTGCCGTGACCAGAAACGCGGTCGTCGTCTTGCCGTCCGTGCCGGTAACGCCGACGACGCCCAGCTCGCGGCTGGGGTCGCCGTACCACCACGCGGCAGTGGCAGCCAGGGCGCGGCGAGCGTCGTCGACGACGATCTGCGGCACCGGCACGCCGGGCAGCGGCCTCTCCACGATCGCGGCCACAGCCCCGAACGCGGCCGCGGCGGCGACGAAATCGTGGCCGTCGGAGCGGCCGCCGGGCACAGCCACGAATACGGATGCGGCTCGTACGTGGCGCGAATCGAACGTCACTCCGCGGATTGCCAGCGCCCCGATCGCTGCCTCACGCTGCCGCCCGGCGGACTCGGCGGACTCGGCCGGACGAACCGTGCGCAACCGGCCAGTCGCCTCGAGCCGCTCGATCAGCTCCCCGAGCCGTCGCGGAGCGGTGGGCTCGGCCGCCGCCATCAGCCGGTCCAGAGATTCGGCCGTGGCCCTATCCGCGGCGTCGTTCACTCGGCCTTCTCCTCGGTCTTCTCCTCGGCCTTCTCCTCGGCCTTCTCCTCGGCGGGCGAGTGCGGGCGGCCCCGGACCTTGCGGATGCCGTGGCGCCAGGCTCCGATTCGATCCTGGGCGACCTGCGCGCTGTCGAAAGCCAGCCGGCCGGCCGGGTCGAGCACGAGGTCCCAGGCGCCGACGTACTTGATCTCGCGCCCGCCGAAGCCAGTCTTGAACTGCTCGATGCCTTCATGCGAGATGCCCCACATGTCGTAGCTGACGGCGCCCTGCTCCTTCGAAGTGCGCATCGCCTCCCACTTCAGCAGGTAGTTGGCCCGGCTCTCGGCACCGGCCTCGGTCATACCGCCGTACGGCTCCACAACCCGGTTGCCGACGCGCAGCAGGAAGAGCGTCGCCATCCCTACGCCGTCCGATCCCTCGGCAATCAGCAAGCGCGCCATCCCGAGCCGGGCGAACGCCTGCCACACGCCCAGATACGACTCGTACGTCCGGATCACGAAACCGGCGCGCCGGGCGGTCTCTCGATAGATCGAATAGAACTCCGGCAGCCGCTCGACGCCGGCATCGACGACCCGAACCTCGCCCTTGCGGGCCTTGTTCACGTACTGGCGCCACTTCTTGCGGAGCTCGCCCCACAGCACTGTTTCGTCCGGGGTTAGGTCCACCTGACGGGTACGGGGCGGCTGGATCGGCGTGCCGGTCCGCCAGCCGGAGTGGCGAAGGGCGTGGCGGAACTCGCCGTCCGTATCTACGGGTCCGTTCAGCTCGATCTCGGGCTCGATGCGAACGTGCGAGACGCGAGTACCACTGCCACGGACGGCCTCGCGAAGACCGGCCGTGAAACCCTCGAGCGTGGCCGCGTCCCAGCGCTCCAGGACTGGGCCGCGCGGCGCATACGCGAAGGCCCACGGAAACATGCGGGGCCTGCGGATGAGCAGCTGCACGCCGAAGGCGCTCTCGCCGCCGACGTTCGCGCCACCGACGTTCGCGCCGGCCGCAGCGCCCGCCCCGCCGCCCGTGCCGGACGCCTCAGCGGCGGCAGACCCAGGGGCCGCGATCGTGGACCCCATGAATCGCAGCGGCGTCCAGCCGTTCGGTGCCTTGACTTCCGCCCAGGCGCTGGTCTGCAGGTAGGAGCCCGGGTTCGAACGGGAAACGAAGGCGTCCCAGGCGGACAGCTCGGGAACCAGATCCACGACGGAGGCGCTGCTGGGAGGGGTGGCCGGCCCGGCTGATGCTTCCTTCGTGAACCGCTCTGACATCAACTGGCCTCCTACCCGGGGCGAACCGCTCGAACCTGAGCCGCTCCGATTGTAGGCGGCCGGGCGGACGGGGTCGCAATGCGGCCGGACGTGCCTCAGACAAGTCCGTCGGCGGTAGCCGAATCCTAGCCGTCGGGACCCGCCCCCGGGCCGCTGCCCTTGGGCCCGCGCCGATCCTCGGGCGTGACGGTGGCGCGCGGGTGAGATGCCGTGTACGCGGCCCGCAGTCTGGCGGGAGAGACGTGGGTGTAGATCTGCGTCGTGGCCAGACTCTCGTGCCCGAGCAACTCCTGTACGACCCGCAGGTCCGCTCCCCCGTCGAGCATGTGAGTGGCGAAGCTGTGGCGCAGAGTGTGTGGCGAGACGCCTTCAGGCAGACCGACCGCAACCCGCAGCCTCTCGAGCCGATACCGCAGGCCCCGAACTCCTAGCGGGTCGCCGAGGTGGTTCAGGAAGAGCGCGTCGGTTACGGGGCCGTCCTGGGCCACGGCGTCCGTGCCGGCGCCGCCCTCTGCGGTAACGGCCTGGGCCGTCAGTACCGGCCGGCCGGCCTCGAGGTACCGCGCCAGGGCCGCTCGCGCCGGTCCTCCCAGCAGCGAGCCCCGCTGCTTGCGGCCCTTGCCGGTGACCCGCACCTCGCCCCGCTTCAGGTCGACTGACCCGACCGTCAGCGATGCAAGCTCGCTGATCCGCAATCCGGCGGCGTACGCGGTCTCGATGATCGCCACGTCCCGCAGCGCCAGTGCCTCCGCAACCGCCGAGTGAACCCCCGTTCCCGCGTCAGGAGACAAGACGCCCCCGCCGCCGTGGCCCTGCTCCGCCGCGGCTTCGATGAGCCGTTCCGTCTCCGCCACAGTCAGCACTTCGGGCAGTCGCCGCGATTGCCGCGGCGTGCTCAACGCCGCCAGCGGATTACCGGCGGTGAGGCCCTGACGAGTGGTGAATCTGTAGAACGAGCGGAGCGCGGCCAGCCGCTGAGCCACCGTCCGGCGGCCGTGGCCCTCGCCCAGGACCGCCATGTAGGCACGCAACGACGCCCGGGACGGCGCCCGCCAGTCAAGGCCGTTGGCCGAAACCCAATCGAGGTAGCCCTCCAACCCCGTCCTGTAGGACCGGAGCGTGTTGGGCGACGAGCCGCGAGCCTCGAGTGCCTGGAAGAACCGTCCAGCCGCGGCAAGCGCCGCCGCCGCACCCGCCGGATCGGCCGCCGGCCCGGCGTTCATTCCGCTCGGCGGGCCCCGGCGGAGCGGGCCGTCGCGGCCTTACGGGTGGCAGTGGATCGTGACCCGCCGGCTGGGGCGCGAGTCGTGCGGCGCGGTCGGCTCGAGGCAGGCCGGGCCAGTGCCGCCGGGTTGGCCTCGCCGCCCGCCAGTGACCTACCGATCGGGTGGTCGATGCCGGTCAGGTCAATCGCGGCCCCGCAGACGAGGCAGAGCCCCGCTTCACCGTTGCGGCCTACCGGGCCGCTGTCGACGTCGTGCCGAGCCCCGATCGGCTCGTGCGAAGTCGTGAAGCGGCAGGTCGGGTAGCGTGAACAGCCCCAGAACAGCGAGCCCGTCCGGCGCGCCCGGCGAGTGACCAGATGGCCCGTGTTGCAGGTCGGGCAGATTGCCTCGAATGGCAGCGGCGGCGGAGGCGGTGGGCCGTCCTTCTTGATGTAGTCGCACTCGGGATATCGCGAGCAGCCCATGAACGGCCCGAATCGGCCGCGCCGGGCGACGAGAACGCCGCCCTCGGTCCCGCCGCACTTCGGGCACGTCTCAGGCGCCGCCGGCTCGCCGGTGCCGTCCTCGGCGCCTTCGCCGGCCGGCTTGGAGCCGCCGGCCCCGGCCCCGGCCCCGGGCAACTCGCGCGTTTCCTTGTGCTCCGGATACATCGAGCAAGCCAGGAACTCGCCATAGCGGCCGAGGCGGATCATCATCGGATGGCCGAGTGAACACAGCTCGTCGGACGGGCGCGTGGTGAAGTCCGAGCGCTTGAGCTCCTTGGTCTTCTCATCGACCCGAGCCCGGAACGGCGTGTAGAACTCACGGACCAGCGGCACCCACGCTCGCTTGCCGTCCGCCACGTCATCCAGATCGTCTTCCATGCGGGCAGTGAAGTCGAGGTCGACGAACTCGCCGAAGTGGCCGACGAGAAGGTCCGTCACGACCTCGCCCACCGGCTCCGGATAGAGGCGGCGTTCCTGGACCTTGACGTAGCCCCTGTCCGTGATCGTCGAGATCGTCGCGGCGTACGTGGACGGACGGCCGATGCCGTGCTCTTCCAGCGCCTTGATCAGGCTCGCCTCGGTGTACCGGGGCGGCGGCTCGGTGAAGTGTTGGAGCGGATCCACCGACTCGACGCCCACGGCATCGCCCTTCGCCAGGGCCGGCAGGCGGCACTCGGCCTCCTCTTCCTGATCGTCGTGGCCCTCGGTGTAGACCCGCGAGAAGCCGTCGAACGTGGTCCGAGTGGCGTTGGCGCGCAGCTCGTAAACGACCCCCGGTCGCTCGCCGTCGGCGGCCAGGTCGACGCTGGTTGTCTCCATCTCCTTGGTGGCCATCTGGCTGGCCAGGGCTCGCTGCCAGATCAGGCGGTAGAGGCGCGCCTCGTCGCTGCCGAGGCGTTTGGACAGCGCGTCGGGGTCGCGGTGGAAGGATGTCGGTCGGATCGCCTCGTGCGCCTCTTGAGCGTTGCGTGTCTTGGTCTTGAAGGCCCGGCCCTTGGGAGTGGTGTACTCGGGCCCGAAGCGCTCTTCGATGACGCGCGCCGCCTCGGCCATGGCCTGGCTCGACAGCGCCACCGAGTCGGTACGCATGTAGGTGATCAGGCCGACCGGGCCTTCGTCCATCTCGACGCCTTCGTAGAGCCGCTGGGCGGCGCTCATCGTCCGCTTGGGCGAGAAGCCGAGCTTGCGGCTCGCTTCCTGCTGCAGGCTCGACGTCGTGAACGGCGGCGCAGGGCTGCGGTTCGACTTCTTGATGGTGACGTCGGTGACGACCGGGCGGCTGGCCCGGATGGCCGCGGCGTGCCTCTCGGCGGTCTCGCCGTCACCGATTTCCGGCTTCTTGCCTTCAATTCGGACCAGGTCCGCCTCGAACGTCTCTCCGTTCGGCGCGATCAGGACGGCCTTGAGGGTCCAGTACTCTCGGGCGGTGAAGGCCCGGATCTCCCGCTCGCGGTCGACGACGATGCGAACGGCAACCGACTGGACACGTCCGGCCGAAAGCCCGGCCCGAACCTTGCGCCAGAGTAGCGGGCTGAGGGTGTAGCCCACCAGCCGATCGACGACACGGCGGGCCTGCTGGGCATCGACCAGGTTCTGATCGATCGTCCGAGGCTCTGCGAACGCCTTCTTGATTGCCGACTCAGTAATTTCGGAGAAGGTCACCCGCCGGGTTCGCTCCGGCAGCAGGTTCGCGGCCTCCGCCACATGCCAGGCGATCGCCTCGCCTTCGCGGTCAAGGTCTGTGGCCAGGTACACGAGATCCGCTTTGGCAGCGGCCTTCTGGATCGCCGCAAGCTGCTTCTTGCGGTCCGCGACCACCTCGTACACGGGCGTGAAATCATGGTCGACGTCGACGCCGAGCTGGTTCTTGCCGGGGTTCTCCGGGAGGTCCCGGACGTGGCCGTATGACGCGAGCACGGTGTAGCCCGGGCCCAGATATCGCTCGATCGTCTTCGCCTTTGCGGGCGACTCGACTATCACAAGGTTGCCGCTCATTCGCGGGAGTCTAGCATCAGACCCTCACCTGGCCGTATGCACGGCCGGCCGGCTCTACCGCGGGACGCGTTTCGGGCCCGGGAGCGACCCTCAAACCTCGTGGATTCGGCGCAGCAGCTCCGGGTCGATCTCGTCCGGATTGACGGGCACGGCCGCCTCCTCTTCGTCGACCGCATCCGGAGTGGCCGCCGGCGGCTCGTCTCCGCCGCTCGTGAGCCAGGCAAGCCGGGCGAGCGGCCCCGCTTCGTACCCCGCTTCCGCAGCCGACCGATCGTGCTCGGCCAGCGTTGCCCTCAACGCGTCGGCCTCGGCCATCGAGGCTTGAGGGATCTCGACGAACCGGACGTGGGCCAGCGGCAGCATGAACGTCGACTCGGTCTTGTCGATGAAGACGGGCTTCTTTCCGCCCATAGTCCTCAGGTTGCTGCAGATCAGCACTGTATCCGACGGCTTGGGCTCCATCAGAAGGTCGGCCAGAATCGGCTGCTCGTTCGCGATGTGAACGACGACGTTACGAATCATGGACTCGCCTGTTGGCCGCTCGGGGGCTGGGTCTGATGGACGTATCGGCGCTATGAACGTCAGGAGTAGAAGTCGATTGCGACCCGAACGCTGTTGGAGACCCAGACTCCCACGCCGGCCACGCCGAAGTGGCCGTTCATGATGTTCGCGTAGTGCTCGCACCGGCACCAGTACTCGTTCTGGTAGAAGATCTCGATGGAAATCATCCCGCCCGTCTTCGACGAACTGGGCGAGGCGATGTTCTCGCCCCAACTGCCGCCGCAGTAGCCCGCCTTGCACATCCGTGAGTGCGGGTTTGTGCCCCGCAGGTAATGGCTCAGCAGGCGGTTGTCGGCCATGTACTTCGCGTACGGGCGAGACACGTTGTTCGAGATGCCGGCACTCAACCCAAGTTTTCCCTGCGCGGGAAGCGTGTGGTGGGTAACGCTGCTACAGGTTCCGCTCGACGTAACCCAGCCGCCGGTCCGGGTGCAGTTCATAAGCGCCATGTAATAGACCTCGGACGCGTGCCAGGGCGATGACTTCGTGGCCGAGCCGCCGCCGCTGATCTTGGACGCCGGCCGCGTCTTTACCGTAAACGTGGCCGAGGCCGTTCCGCCGAGGTGAAGTCCACCCGCGGCCCGCGCCGAGTCCTTGACCGTGGCCACGATCGTTGCGCCGACCTTGAACGAAGTCCTTGGACTGAGGGTCAGGACGGTATTGCCCTCGCTCCAGTTCTTGCCGCCCGACACGGGAACGCCGTTGGCCGTGACTGTGAACGCCGCGGCCGTGGACTTGGTATCCATGGCGGTCGTGAACCGGACCGAAATCGGCGAGTTCGTGTCATAGGTCACCGACCCGTCCTGCGGCCGGAACCGCAGTACCTCGGGGGCGGACATAGTGGTGATCTGGAGAGGCGCAATCGGCAGCAGAGTCGCCCCCGCCGCGTCCGTTGCGGCCGTACTCCCGGTGCCCGAAGCGAAGGAAACCAGGAAGGTGGACTTCGACGCCAGCTGAGACTGGGGCGTCGCGGTGAACACCTGCGAGGCATAGTCCGTCGGGTCGTCGCCGACGACGTCGAGCGGAATCTGGCTGGGGCAGAACCCGGTGAGCGGCGGAATGGAGACGCCGTTCGTCGTCGGGCAAACGGGCGTCGGCGAGAGGCCGTTGACGGGCGGGCATGTTCCGTTGAGCGGCGGAGTGGTGGATCCGTCGGCCGCGGTGCACACAGCCATGAGTGTGATTGAGAGGTGGGACTGGACGGTGATGGCCTTGACCGGCCGGCTGAACGTGAGCTGGAACGCGGTTCCGGGAGACACGAGACCGTCGAGGACGTCCGTGGCGACCAGCACTCCGGAGGTAAGCGAACCCGACTTGAAGGAGTCACTCAGCGGGGTTGAGATGCCCAATCCTTGCTGGTCAGTGGCCGTGGTCCCTACGACCACTACGTATGTGGTGAACGGCTGCCAATGCGTATCCGGCGCCAGGGCCAGATTCTCGCCCAAGGCATCCCACTGGAACTTGAGACCCACCTGGGGGGAGATCGAGACCGCGCTCTCGACCGATGCCTCGTTCATCGGCTTGGTGAACTTCAGCCCGAAGGCGACGTCGAGAGGCAGATCCCCATTCGACCTGCCCGAGCTGGCCTGCGGAGGGATCGGCGCAAACGACGCCGGCGTGCCACCTGCAACCTGCTTTGCGGGCAGGCCAAGCAGCAGCGCCGACACCAGAAAGGCTACGGCGACGCCGACGGCCATCACCTGCAGCGCTCCGGCGCCGAGCGGCGGACGCCTCGGGGGACCCTGGATGCGCCGATCGACGTCCGCGATCCGAGCCTGACTCTTGCTCTGCACCAGATCCTTTTCGGCGTATGCCTGGGTCTGGCGGACCGGGACGGCCATCGGGGGCGCAGTTGAGTCGCCGTAGATGCGCCTGGGATCGGTCACCGAACGTCGGACGGGCCCGGCGCCGGTCCGGATCGACGGGCCGCCCTCGACCCGTTTCGAACTCGTGAGAGATACCTGGCTGTCCCTGGCATCCACCTCAGAGCCCGGCAGGAGCCGCCGTATGGCAGCCTGAAGGAAAACGTAGGCGATGTAGGGGATGGCCGCCGCGGCGGCTGCGATCTTCCGCACTCGGTTGTTCTCCTGTGGCGGCGGGACCACAGTCCCGGGCGAACTCCTGTCGGCAGGGTAACACCGCCTCGAA
>Ga0182027_10013793_pt1 | contig 11228 bp, 8 predicted proteins | sample 712E1DmetaG_FD_121300 | JGI IMG/M metagenome (GOLD analysis project Ga0182027, IMG submission 121300) | Permafrost microbial communities from Stordalen Mire, Sweden - 712E1D metaG (Illumina Assembly) | ecosystem: Environmental > Terrestrial > Soil > Wetlands > Permafrost | place: Sweden...
AGTGGAAGCCGGCCTCCTCCCAGGCTCGCCACCACGCGCAGGTCACCAAAAGCATCATCGGCCAACGCGTAAGGGTTGTCGTCGCCTAGCGTCACGGCATAACGCAGCGCGAGCGGACCCTGCAGCTGTGGACCTTCGAGCTGGTCGACCGGGCCAGCCGGAAGCGGACGGTTGAGCATCGTGAGGCGAGAGAGCATGCCTGTCGCTCGCAGCAGGGTCAGAGCCAGACCGTTTGCCGCCGTAGCACTGCCTGACCCCAGTGCTGCCAAGTCGACCAGTTCGTACTCGCAGAGCCCTTCGTGGCACACGGTCAGACCGCCGGCCTTGACGAAGCGCCGGGAGGGATAGGTCGCAAGGGCCTTCTCACTGGGACCACCTTCTGCTGTGAGGCCACGCTTTGCCAACGCGAACGCGCACTCGGCGCTCGATTGGTCAGAGGGCTCGGGCAACGGGAACCATGCTCTGAGCCGGTGGTCGCGGCAGACATTGTCGAAGCTCGTTGTAATCCGGACCATCGCCTCGCCGGCACGGACATCGATGCGGGAACTGACGACAACTTCTCGTTCTCCGCTTCGGGCCCTCCGGCTCTCGTCGATCCTCTCTGGCCAGCAGTACACACGCTCGACGAGGGCAACGGCGCGGACCGGCCCGCGTTCGACGAGCGAAAGAGCGGTTCGCAGGGGCGCATCGACCACGAGGTCGTGCTCGGGAGGCGAGTAATTGTAGGTGTCGCCGAAGTCCCCGGAATCGATGAGCCGATTGAAGCCGGGAACCCCGTTGACCGAGAAGGTGCCGTCTTCGGGCGAGAGCGCAACGGTCACGAGCGAGTTGGCGAGAACAAGGCAACCGTTGGCTTGCTCGCTAGCAACAACAGGGTCAAGGAGCGGAGCTGGTTGCCAGGCCTTCCAGCCGAAACACGGGATGTCTTCTACTCGGGCCAGCACGCGCCGAGAGGATGCCTGGTCGAGCTTTACCCTGACGTTTGCGTCAGGCCGGAGCGCGAATCTGGCGAGCAGGTCGTTCTTAATCTGCTCGACCTGCAAACCGTTCGTGCGCTCCGGGCGAAGACGCACGGCAACAGAAATGCCGGATTCGTCCTCTTCGATGTCGACGCCAGCGAGGTAGGCGCCTTCGCCCAGTTGATCCTGTCCACCTAACTGCGACAGGACGCCGCGCACCTCGGTCGTGGTCAGCACGAGGTCGGCCGCGATCCCTACCCGCTCGTCGAGGATCTGGGCACCCTCGACAGGACCCTCTCCGCCGATGATCAGCTCGACGATTCCCGAGCGGGGTCGCGACGAAGCGTTCACGGCGACGTGGCACGGACCGGACAACGACGCTGAGAGCACGGCGAGCGCACGATCGGTGACGCCCTCGGCGATCCGCGTCGCTTCGGCGTAGCGGTGCAGCACCGCGGCGGCGACCTCGTCGTGGGAGCAGGCACAGATCGAGTCGTGCGCCGAGTTCCTCACGAGCTCCCGCCACGCAATTCGCAATATCGCGTCGGGGTATCGGTCCGGTGCCACTAGTAGAGCCGCCAGTGGCTCGGCGACAGATTCCAAGGCGCGTTCGGCCCGTGCGCCTGCTTGCTTGATATCCACGCGGTTCGACGCGACTCCCATCAGCACGTTCGCCCGGGCACCCGAGCGGAGCTCGCCCTGCCAAGTTGGCAGTCCGGACTGACGAGACCCGGCTAAGGCCTGCGGCAACGACGTGATCACGATCTCGAAGTGGTCCTGAATCGCGTTGGCTTCGGCTACGACACGACCGAGCCAGGGCTGGGGCTCTTGATGATCTGTCCCGTTGGGGAACAAGATCGCCGCATCCGGACCAGGCAGGAACTCACGGTTCTGCGATTCGTAGGCCTCGAGACGCCGGACGAGGGCCTTGGCATCATCGCCCACCGAGGCTCCCGTCGAGTAGCCACCGAGAAGGTACTCGGCCCGTACGGCCGATCCGTCGGGAGAAGCCCACCAAAAGGCGGTCTTGTCGACAGCCGACGGCACTCCACGCCATACCACGGCGTCGACGAACCCAGCCGAGCTGAGGAGCTGGGGCATCTGGCCGACGTGGCCGAACATGTCAGGAAGGTATCCAACCTCCATCGCGCCACCGAACGCGGCGGCTCGCTCGAGCCCGAGCTGAAGGTTGCGCACGATCGTCTCGCCCGAGACAAGAAACTCGTCCATGAGCACGTACCAGGGCCCAAAGGTGATTCTGCCTGAAGACCCGAGAAGGCGCAGGCGGTCCTCGTTCTCTGGGCGAACCTCGAGGTAGTCGTCGACAGCCGCCATCTGGCCGTCGAAGAGAAAACAGGCATACGAGGGGTCGGACTCCATGAGGTCGAGCAGTTTGTCCACGAGGTCGACCAGACGGAGTTGGAAGGTTCGGTATGGCGAATACCACTCGCGATCCCAGTGTGTGTGGGGGACGACGTTGACCCTGCGGCGGACCACCGCGGAGCGGTGGGCCTCGGGCGAGTCCCCACCATCTTCGTTGCTCGCAGCCATGTTGAGCAGGCTACGCCTCGGAAACCTTGCCGCAGGGGGCGGTGTCGTAGCCGGCGATTGCTGCCAGCTGGGCCGGAAGCTCGCTACCGGCGAGCACGTCGAGCAGGGCGCGGATCTCCTGAGTGCCGAGCAACGAGCGCGGGATATGAAGCTCGCAGATCTCCTCCTGCCACGGCACGAAGCCGAGCCCGTAGGCCAATGCGGCCGGTTCAGAAGCGACCCCGATATCGGCCAAGCCCGCCGCGATCGAGGATGCCACGAGCAGATGGGCGCTGCAGGCGGTGTCATAGCCGGGCGTTGACTTCGGATCCGCGCCCAGTTCGTGCATTGCCTTGTCGAGCAGTCGTCGTGCCTCAGAGCCGGGCTCGCGGTTGACGAGTCGCAGGCCCCGTTCGAGCGCGTCCGCGAGTCCGTGCACAGAATGGGCGTACTTGGAGGACACGACCAGGCCCTCTCGCCAGGCAGCAAAGCCTATGACCTCGTGTCTGGGCGGGCGCTTTTGTGGCTGGTCCGCGCGCCGGTGCGACGCGGCTGCGTGCACCGTACCGGCTTCGAGCAACACGCCCCCCTCCTTGTTGTTGCACGCCCACCACACGAGGCTGTGAGGCGGGCGGTGCCGTTCCAGCGGGCCCGCCAGGAGGGCTAAGGCGGGGTCGCAGCCTGCAATCGCCACGGTCGGAGCCAAGGCGGCCATGGGCTGAGTGGAGACGACAGAACCAGCGCGATCAGCGCTCGTGCTGGTCAGGTGAGCAAGGGCCGGACGAAACCCGGGGACGAGCCCGTAGTCGCCGACGAGAGGAAACGCGACCGGATCACCGTCAATCTCCGACAGAAGCAGGCGTGCCGAAGCGACTGCGGGGGCAGCCAGGCGCGCGTTGAGGGGCGGGAGCTGAGGTGAGGCTCCGAACAGGTCCTCGACACTCGTGCCGAGCGCCGAGGCAAGAGCCAGAGCGACCTCGAGCGAGGGTGACCATCGGCCGGACTCGATTCCGGAGATCGACTGGCGGGTCACGCCAGCCATCTCAGCGAGCACTCCTTGCGACAGGCCCCGGGCGAGGCGCGCGAGACGGAAGCGATCGTCGACTCTCGATTCGGAAGTCGTCATTAGGCCATATTGGTATCAGTCCGCCACGACGGGTGGGTCAAGGGCTGTGACTGTGCATTCGAAACCGCTGCCAGGTGCCTCGTCGAGATGAACCGAGAATTGCTCACCTGAAGCTGCGCGCACGGAGCATTCGTAGCGCGGCCCGAACGGGCGCGTCGACAAGACGGTCCCCGTGAGCACGACGCCGCGTTCAGGTGCGGCGCCGAGCACGATCCGGTCGGGATGGACGGCGAACCACGCACTCGTCCTGTCGGGCACGGCGACGAAGCCCCCGTAGCCGACCAGCTCTGCTACGCGGCGGCTGGCAGGCGACAGCACCACCTCGTGTGCACCGCCGAGTTGTAGCAGCCGACCAGCGTCGATGATCCCGAGCTGGTCGCCGAAGGCTTGCGCCTCGGTGAGGTCGTGGGTCACCAGGATGCCGACGGCATTGCGGTCGGCCGCAGTTTCGACAGCGAGAGCGCGGAGGGGCTCGCGCGCCGCAACGTCGACGGCCGAGAGCGGTTCGTCGAGCAGCAGCACCCGGAAGGGGCTCGCGAGGGCCCGTCCGAGCGCCACGCGCTGTCGTTGCCCGCCGGAGAGCGCTGCGCCCCGCGCCCTGGCTAGGGAGGTGAGCCCGAGCCGATCGAGCAGCTCGGCTACGCGGGTTGTGTGAGGCGAGCGGCGGACCCCGTATCCCACGTTCTGCTCGACGGTGAGGTGCGGGAAAAGCGTCGTGGGTTGACGCACCAGGGCGACATGACGGCTGCGGGGCGGTAGGGGCGACTCGTGCTGAGCGGCGCCGGCCACGAGCTGGCCGTCTATGCGCACGGTGCCACGACCGAGCCGAACAAGGCCCGCGATCGACTCGAGGATCGTCGTCTTGCCTGCACCTGAGGTCCCGAAGATCGCCAGGCGCTCGCCGGCGTCCAGTTCAAAGCCGGCCCGTACTGTCACCTGCCTTCTTTGCACCTCCAGGTCGACAGCAAGAAGCGTCGCGGACGTAGCGATCACGGTGCCTCCGCCCCGGCCACACGCGCCCGGTTACGCGCGCTCCACAGGTAAGCGAGGATCGGGAGCGGGAGCGCGGCGACCACGAGCAGCAGAGCGAAGGGAAGCGAACCGGAAAGGCCGAACTCCTGGAACCCGACGAAGATCTGGTTTGGAAGGCCCCGGGGGTAATAGGCGACGATGATGACAGCGCCGAACGCGCCGATGGCGCGTGCCCACGCGGTTGCGAGACCGGTCGCCAACCCGGGAGCCGAGAGCGGGAGCGTGATGCGTCGGAACGCCTGCAACGGGCGGTCACCGAGCAAGGTCGCGTCCTGTTCGATCCGCGGGTCAACCGACGCGAACGCAGCGTGAGCACCCAGCACGTAGAACGGAGCCGCCTCGTAGAACTCGGCGACGACGAGCGCGAAGAACGTGTTGGTCCCCGTCAGGTGGATGTCGGCCAGCAGACTGCCCAAGGTCCCCTGAGGCCCGATGAGGAAGATGAGCAGCAATCCGATCACCAGTGGCGGCAACATGAGCGGCAGGATGATGCCGAGCTCGACAATCCGCGCCAGTGGCAGCCGGCCACGTGCCAGCAGGTAGGCGAGGGGCGTGCCCAGAAGGACCATCGCGCCGAGGGCAATCGCGCTTGCCCCGAGGGACACCCAGAGCGGGTCGAGAGCTCCGGGCGGCCCCAGTGCCGCCCGGATTGAGTGAAACGAGAGGTGTTGGATGAGCACGGCGAACGGTCCCAGGAGCGCCAGCCACATGGCCAGGGCTCCTAGGAGCGCGAGCACCGTGGACCCACGGGCGACTACGCGTGTCGCGGTCGGGAACCCCGGCACGACCCCCGTTGTGGCGAGGTTGCCTGCCGGGGCGTTGGTCGTCATCCCGCCGAAGTTGTACCACCTGCGCTCGTGAACGCGCGCAGCACATTGTTCGGCAACGTCTTGGCTGCAGTGTCCGCGCTGGTTGCGCCCGTGTAGAGGGGAGGAGTCAGCAGGTAGCCGCCGTTTTTGAGATCGGTGCGACCATTGGCGGAAAGCACCCACGCGACAAAGGCGTTGTCAGAGGCTTGGTTGGCCGGCGAAGGAGCAGTCGCAGCGCTTGCGGGTTGTACGAGCGTGATGTTCAAGGTGATCAGGTCGCCCTGGTCGACGGTGCCGCCGGTGAGGGTAATGCTGACCGTCCCGTAATGGGAGCTCTCCGAGGGCACCGAGAAGCTCAAGGTCTTCGGCAGCGCGATGTAGTGCAAGTGGTACTGCACCGCCTGAGTGAGATAGGCGCTGGAGGCGTCGAACTCGCCGGCCTGGAGGTCGGTTATGAGCGAGTCCTCGTCGACCATCTGTGAGGTCTTCCCGAAGGGGCTGGACTTCGTGACGCCGAGCGCCGTGGTGGCGGGGTCATAAGACAGGTGCAGGGTGGACTTGGCCAGCTCCATCATCAAGATGAAGTAGACGCCTTGAGGATCCGCGTTCGGGTCGGTTCGTCCGATCCTGATGCCCGAGGTGCTGAGAAGCTTGAACAGCGACGAGAGAGGCGCTTTGTGATCCGCGATGGCGGCGAACCGGGAGGCGTACTTGCTCCTCGGGTTGTAGGCGACCACGAGCGGGTCGGTTGCAAGCTGGATGACGAATTTCGCTCTCTTGGCTGGCCAGAGCTTTTTGATGTTCTTCTTTCCGACCGACATGAATACGCCTGGTGATATCTCCTTCGCGAGGATCTCCGCGGCGAGCGTCGAAGAACCTGCTCCGCGACCCTGGAAGCTGTCGCCGGTCGCGGCCTTGAACTTCGGGCCGAGAACGGTGGCGGCGAAGAGCTGCAGGGAGCCGGCGTAAGCGACGCTGGCGGTTCCGTGCACGGCCGTATGGGAGGTAGTGGTCGTCGCCGAGGCGCTCGAAGAGCTGTGGACCGAGACGGCGAGCGCCATGACGGCTATCAAGGCGACAGCTGCGAAGCGGTAACGGGTTGAGGTGTTCATGAGGCAAGTATAACTGCCGTTTGACAAGTCACACTGCCCAGAGCTCACAAGGCTGCACCGGCGGCGCATCGGGAGCTACGGTCGGTTGCGTGCGCGGCGCGACCGAGTCGGACAAAGACATCCAGTGACCCCGGGTCGGGCGCCCAATCTGAAGATCGAGCGAGATTTCCTCGCTGACGGCCACCTTGCCGTGGCGGGGTGCGACGAGGTCGGTCGAGGATCGCTCGGGGGACCCGTCTCGGTCGGCATGGTCGTCGTCGATTCGACGACGAGACGTCCTCCGCCCGGCCTACGAGACAGCAAACTCCTGCCGCCGAGCGCGCGCGAGTCTCTTGTACCAAGGATCGAGTCCTGGTCGTGCTGTTGGGCGATCGGACATGCGAGCGCGGCAGAGATCGACGAGGTCGGCATCCTGCGGGCGCTTCGCCTCGCCGGCGAGCGCGCGCTCGCCCGTCTCCGGTGTCGTCCCGACGTAGTCCTTCTCGACGGCAACTACGACTGGTTCACGCGTCCGGAGCGCTCAGGGTCGTCCCCGACCGCGATCGAGCCCGAACGCGTCACTCTCAAAGTGAAGGCCGATCTGAGCTGCGCGTCGGTGGCAGCTGCGAGCGTGATCGCGAAGGTGGCCCGAGATCGACACATGGTCGAGCTCGCTCGTCTCTATCCCTGGTACGGCTGGCAGGCGAACAAGGGTTACTCGGCCCCCGAGCATCGCGCAGCATTGCTCGAGGTCGGGCCGTGTGAGGAACATCGCAGGTCGTGGCACCTCATGGTGGCTCAGGAGCCGACGACCCTCGATGAAGCCGAGTCCGACTCCGATGCCGCCGATATGGGTGTGCTCGAGGACAACGAGCCGAGTCACCGTCTTCTGTGGCAGGGTGGTTCCCGTCAGTAGCTTGAAGTTGAAGCATCAGGCTTGGAGGCCGCGCGATGTCTGGATCCGACCCGTGGGAGGCAATCCTCGAGCGCATCGAGGATGGGGCAGCGCTGATCGGGCTCGACCCCGACGCGCTGCGGATTCTCTCTCAGCCCGAGCGGGTCCTGGAAGTTGCAGTCCCGATACGCCGGGACGATGGGCGAATCGAGGTATTCCGAGGATGGCGGGTGCACCACGACACCGCGAGGGGTCCGGGTAAAGGTGGCATCCGTTTTCACCAGTCGGTGACCGCGCACGAGATCATGGCGCTGGCCGCGGACATGACGCTCAAGTGTGCGGTGGTCGAAGTGCCCTTCGGTGGAGCCAAAGGTGGTGTCCAGGTCGACCCGACAACGCTCTCGGTGGGCGAGCTCGAGCGTCTGACACGACGCTACGCGATGGGCATCGCCTCGATGATCGGACCAGATCGCGACATTCCGGCACCCGACGTGAACACGGACGCAAATGTGATGGCGTGGCTCATGGACACGATCTCGATGGTCAGCGGGGAGGCCATGACCGGTGTGGTGACCGGCAAGCCGCTAGCGATCGGTGGCAGCCGCGGGCACATGGGAGCCACGTCTCAAGGAGTGCTTATCTGCTCGAGGGCCGCCTTTCACGAGCTAGGCCTCCCGCTGACCGGCGCGCGCGTCGTGATCCAGGGTCACGGGAAGGTCGGCGGCCCGCTCGTGTACATGCTGTCCTCGCTCGGTATGCGCGTGATAGCGGTGACCGATGCCGGAGGAGGCGTCTACAACCAGGCCGGTTTGGACGCCGCGTTGCTGGCTCGCCACGTCAATCTGACGGGCAGCGTCGCCGGGTTCGAGCTCGCCGACCCGCTCGAACCAGAGCGAATTTGGGAGCTCGAGTGCGAGCTCGCGATCCCGGCCGCGCTCGCAGGAGTGATCACCGCGGAGGTGGCCGAGAAGATGGGGGCCAAGCTCATCGTGGAGGCGGCCAACGGTCCCACTCTGCCCGAGGCTGATTCGATCCTCGAACGGCGCAACATAATTGTCATTCCTGACATCCTTGCCAACGCGGGCGGGGTAACGGCCTCCTACTTCGAATGGGCTCAGAGTCGTCAGGGCTTCGCATGGGAAGGCGACCTCGTAGCAGAACGGCTGCGACGGGTAATGTCAACGGCCTTTGACGCTGTTTGGCGCAGGTCGAACGAGCTGGGGGTGACGCCGCGGCGGGGTGCTGTCGCCGTTGCGCTCGAGAGAGTCGGAGAGGCCATCGAGTTGCGGGGGCTGTTTCCCTGAGACCTGCTGGGCAGAGTTGTGCCCGGGCGCTTTGGGTGCCTCCAACTAGCGGGTAAAACTCCCGGCGATTGGCCACTCGGGCGCCAGCGACCGCCGCGCTCGGGCGTCGTCGGGGAGAGTGATCTGCAGCAGACTGGACGACATGGACCATTCCCATCCGGCGCCGGAGGGCTCGCGCGCCGGACCGTTGCCAGAGCCGCCGGAGTCAGTCGCGGTTCCTGTGCCAGTAGACGAGAGACCAGCGGCAACGAGCCACAGTCGTGGCTTGTCCACAATGCTCCGTATCGACATCGCACCGCTGCGCCACTCGCGCGAGTTCCGACTGCTGTTCATCGGCCAAGGGGTGTCCTTCTTCGGAAGCATGGTGACCTACGTCGCCCTGCCTTTCCAGGCGTACCGCATCAGTCACTCGTCTTTGATCGTGGGATTGCTCAGTCTGGCCGAACTGGTCCCACTGCTCATCACCGCCTTCGTCGGCGGAGCACTCGCTGACGCCGTCGACCGGCGACGGATGGTCCGTCTGACGGAGAGTGCGATGTGTCTGGTGACAGGCGCGCTGGTAGTCGATTCAATTTCGGCACATCCACAACTCTGGGTTCTCTTTGCCGTGGCCGGCACCGCGGCCGGAATTGACGGCTTGCAGCGACCCTCCCTGGACGCAATGGTGCCGAGGCTTGTGTCGACCCAGGAGCTTCCTGCAGCCGCAGCTCTTTCATCGCTCAAAGGGACTCTCGGAATGGTCGCCGGTCCGCCCGTGGCCGGAGTTCTCATCGTCGCCGTCGGCTTGCCGATCACCTACGGTGTTGATGTCGCGACGTTCTTCGTGTCGCTGATAGCTCTTGCCCTGATGCGGGCCGTGCCTCCGCCGCCTGAGTCCGAAGGGCTTTCGCTTCGGGTCATCGCTGAAGGGCTGCGCTACGCAAGGAGTCGCCAGGACCTGATTGGTTCTTACCTTGTAGACATGAACGCGATGTTCTTCGGGATTCCGACTGCACTGTTCCCTCAGGTGGCAAGCCACCTCGGAGGAGCAGCCGTGCTCGGCGCCCTGTACGCGGCGCCATCCGCTGGTTCTCTCCTGGTGACATTGACGAGCGGGTGGGCCGGCCGGGTGCAACGTCACGGCCGTCTTGTCGCGCTGTCGGCCGGCATTTGGGGATTTGGAATCATTGGCTTTGGTTTTGCACGATCGCTCCCCTTGGCGATTACTGGGCTCGTGGTGGCCGGCGGAGCCGACATGGTCAGTGGGCTGTGCCGGACGACCATGTGGAACCAGTCGATCCCGGACTCGCTTCGCGGTCGCCTGGCGGGCGTCGAGATGCTCAGCTACTCGTCCGGTCCGACCCTTGGCAATGTGGAGGCCGGTCTTGTCGAGACATTCGCCGGTCTGCGCGCCTCCATCGTTTCGGGCGGTGTGCTGTGCGTGGTCGGGACGATCGCACTCGCAGCGGCACTGCCCAGGTTCTGGAACTACGACGCCGCCGAAGGTAAGCGCCTTAGAGGCGCGCAGGACAATTGACACTGGTCGCGTCAAGCTTGAGGTCATACTTGGATGTCGGTTCTGACGGGCCTTCGCGAGTTCGAGCCCCGTCCGGCCGGTTTCAATAGCCAGGAGGCTCATGCGCCGTTCGAGATCCGCAATTGTCAGTCGAATCGTGATGATCCTCGGCCTCGTCGTATTCGCCGCAGGTTGCTCTCGCAATACCACTACGACCACCACGACCACGATCACTACCCCGACGTCGACCTCGACGACGCTCGCGCCTACTACGTCGACAACTAGCACGTCCTCCACGACAACGACGTCAACCCAGCCGGGACCAGCACCTCCTTGCACTGCGAGCCAACTGACGGTCGTCCCACTAAAGGGCAGCGGAGCGGCAGGTACGATCTACAACCCCGTCAACGTGCTGAACACGTCGACCTCGGCCTGTTCCCTGGATGGCCGGCCTGGAATCACGCTTATCGGCGGTTTGCAGGGAGCTCGACCCGCGAAGCTACCGACAACGATTCTTACGACAGGAGATTCCCCTGCGTTTGCCATCGCTCCATCGAGGCTGACGCTTCCCCCCGACAGCGTTGCCGCGGTCGGCTTCATAGTGCAGTCGAGCGATGTTCCATCCGATGGAGAGCAGACGTGCCCGGTCGTCAGCTCCATTGGCATCGCACTTCCGGGAATTGCGTCGAGCTTCAGGGCTGAAGAGACTTTCACTGCATGTGGAGGTCCCACGATCTGGGTGTCGGCGATAGTGCAGGAGAGCGCGCTCAACTCGATCTGACGCCTCATTGGTCGAATCGCCGTCGCTGCAAAGCGTGGGAGGATGGAGTTGACGAACCCACTCACCGTTGCCCTAGCGCGGTCGGATCGTTCCTTTGAATAAAGGGCGCTTAGCTCAGGTGGTTAGAGCAGCTCGCTTACAACGAGCAGGTCGGCGGTTCAAGTCCGTCAGCGCCCACAAAGTGCCATCTACCTGGATGTATAGCG
>Ga0182027_10013794_pt1 | contig 11228 bp, 5 predicted proteins | sample 712E1DmetaG_FD_121300 | JGI IMG/M metagenome (GOLD analysis project Ga0182027, IMG submission 121300) | Permafrost microbial communities from Stordalen Mire, Sweden - 712E1D metaG (Illumina Assembly) | ecosystem: Environmental > Terrestrial > Soil > Wetlands > Permafrost | place: Sweden...
AATATTCAATCGACCGCTGGCTGGAGATCGCCACGGCGCGCCTCTGCGGCGAGGCCGCCGGGCGCGTCCGCCGCGAGATCATGGAGCATTACCAGGCCGCCTTTGACGAGGAGCGCGCCGCCGGCAAATCCGTCCGCCGCTCGGCCCAAGCCGCCATCGCCAAGCTGGGCGATCCTTTTCGCGCCTCCCGCGCCTACCGCCGAGTCTATTTGACCGAACGGGAGATTCATTTCCTTAAGAACGAGAATCGGCCGGTCCACCGCAAAATGATCGTTTATGCCGCCATTATTGTTGTCGTCTGGCTCCATCTGCCCTGGCTTTCCGCCATTGCGATCCCGGCGGCGGCGATCCGGGGGGCAGAGTATTCCTTGTGGTCCGCCGCGGGCCTCCTGCTGGCGGAGGCCGCCCTCACTTTGATCTACAAGCTGCTGCACCAGCGCATCTTATGGCGCGCCGATCCCGTGGATGCGGCGCCGGGCCTGATCGGCTGGGGCTGGACCGCCACGCTCCTCGGCCTGGTTGTCCTGGCCTTGATGCTTAGGGAATTCATCGCGCATCCGCACGCGGCCGTGACCCTTTTGGCCGCAAGCGCGTCGATTCTGTTTGCAGACGCGATGTGGACCGCCGTGCGCATCCGCGGCAAGATTCACAAATATGAATATCCAAAAAGCTTGTGACGGCAGATCGCTCTGGACCCGACAGGGCGAGGATTGCGGGCGGCGCGCCAGGGCACGCCAAACCAAAGCGGCGGTAAGCCGCCGCACTCCAAAGTCGCTGCCGCGCCCGGCGGCGCGACGGTGACTGATCGCCGCCGGATCCATCTGACTTCTTAATTTCAGTGCCCGGCGCCCGCCGCCAGCGGTTTCGCCGGCGCGGCCTCGCCCAGGGCCAGCGGCCGCACCAGGACTTCCATCCCGTGCAGCGCGTCGGCGGCGGTGGCCGGGCTGTCGCCCAGAAGCGAGCGGCCGGCGCTGGTCACGTTGGTCACCCGCTCGTGGGTGGCCGGGTCGACCTGCTCGAACCAGAACGCCGCGCGCCCGGCCTGGCTTTTCATCTTGTAGACGATCCGCGCCAGCGTGCCGCTCGGGAAAGCCCGCGCCTGCTCACTCGTCGCGACGTGGTAATCGATGACCCCGTGCTGCGAATCGACGTTATTGGCCAGGTGGACGTCAAACGGGTATTGATCGTGGAACCCTCCGTCGTAGATGTTCACCCCGCTCGAGATGTAATTGTCTTCGTCCGAATCGAGGATTTTGACCGCGTGGGGGTCGAAGCGGATCCGGAAGCGCAGGTCGTCGAACACCAGGGCCGAGGGGTTGAGCAGCACGACGTCGGCGGTGGCCTCTTCACCCGTGCCGACGATCCGATTGGAGGTGACAAGGGCCAGGCGCAGGCGTTCCTTGAGCGAGGTCGGGGGCGGGGAGAGCGCCTGGCTGACCGCGTTGGCCAGCACCAGTCCCGGCGCGGCGTTACCCGGCGGGTTGATGGTCAAGCGCGCGCTGACCCGGGCGGTGTTGCCGAGGCCCGTGGTCGCGACCAGGTTCTTGCTTCCCTCCAGGACGGCCACCTCTTCACCCGGCGGTGGGCTCAGTTCGATCAGGGTCGGCGCGATCGCGGCCGTGGTGGCCTGCCAATGCACTTTGAGCAGGTCCGTGGTGATCCCATGGATGGGATGCTTGAGCTTGGCCTGAATCTGGATATAACCGCGCTCGCGCCAGGCCTTGACTTGGGGCGCCTCACCGCTCAGCTTTTCCAGTGCGCCCGCGTTGATCCAGCCCGGCTCGATCCTCGCCGGATCGTAATGGATCCACAGGTTCACTTCGTCGATTTTGTGCTTGGCGCTGTTGAAAAAACAGAGGGTCGTGGTGAAGCGGTCGCCCTGACGCATTTCACGGAACGCGGGGGCCAGGTAGAGCGCGTCATTGATTTGCAGCGGGTCAAGCTTGATTTCGGCCAGGGGGGGACCCGCTTTTCCCCCGCCTTTGGCTTTGCCTTTGGCCTCGCCCTTGCGCTTGACGACGGTTGATTTCTTCTTGGCCGACCCGATTTTCTTGCCTCTGGAGTTGCGCCCCCGGCGGTTGTTCGACTCGCGGTTGAGCTCGCTGTTCCGGCCCGAACTGGAACCGAACGAGCTGTTCGAGGAGCCGAAGGAACTGTTCGAGGAGCCGAACGAGCTGTTCGACGAGCCGAAAGAACTGTTCGAATTGCTGTAGGAGCTCCCCATCGAGCTGCTATTCTGATTGTACATGCTCGAATAGTTATTGTTGCTCTGGCCGAAGCTGCTGTTGTAGTTGCCCGAATTGTATTGGGCCGGGACGGCGGCGGCCGCCAGCAGCAGCGCCGTCATGCCGAGGCCGCGCAGGCCCGGCCGTAGGAACGCGATGAAGCAGTTGTGAATTCTCATGGTCATGCTCTTTTCCGGCAAACCGGTCAAATCGGCGCATCCTGGGGCGCCAGTTGGCTGCCGGCCGCCTCGTCCTCCGAGCGGTCCAGGTAATGGCTGCCACGGCTGGTGCGGTCTTGCAGGGCCGCGTAAAGGACGGCCAGGGCCGCCTGCACGCCGTTTCTAAGCCCTATTAGAGCATCATCGAGCCGGCTGCGCGCATAAAAATCTTCCACCTCGGTCTGTAATTCGCGCAGGATCTTTTGCGCCCGTTTCATTCGCCGTGTGGTGCGGGCCAAGCCCACGTAGTTCCACATCGTGTACTTGATCGTCAGCCAGTCCTGCAAGATCAGTGCCGGATCGCTCGGCTCTTTTTGCGAAACCCACGGGTCGATGGGCGGGAAGACGGCATCCTCGTTCTTCTGGAGGGCCGCGCCGATTTCGCGCGCCGCCCGGACGCCGAAGACCAGCCCCTCCAAGAGCGAGGTCGAGGCTAGGCGGTTGGCCCCGTGCAGCCCCGTGCAGGCGACCTCGCCGACCGCCCACAGCCGGCGGATCGTCGTGCGCCCGTCCAGGTCGGTCGCGACGCCGCCGCAACTATAGTGCGCGGCGGGGACCACCGGGATCGGCTGGCGCGTGATGTCCAGGCCCAGCTTCAGGCACTCGGCGTAAATCGAGGGGAAGCGGCGGCGGATCCAGTCGGCGTTCTTGTGGGTCAGGTCGAGGTAGACGCATGGGTCGCCGCTGGCCAGCAGCTCGTCGTGAATGGCGCGGGCGACCACGTCGCGCGGCGCCAGCGAGCCCAGCGGGTGATGGCGCGCCATGAATTCCTTGCCGTTGCGCAGCACCAGGCGCGCCCCTTCGCCGCGCATGCTTTCGGAAATCAGAAACCGCGGCCCCGGCGGGTAGTAGAGCGCCGTGGGGTGGAACTGCACGAATTCGAGGTTGAGCAGGCGCGCGCCGGCCCGGTAGGCCATGGCGATCCCGTCGCCGCGCGCCCCGTCCGGGTTGGTCGTGTGCAGGTAGAGCTCGCCCAGCCCGCCGGTGGCCAGCACCGTCTCGCGGGCCAGGATCGTCTCGACCCGCCCCGTGGCGCGGTCGAGCACGTACGCCCCCACGCAGGTGTTGGGTTCGTACATATCGAGCGGATTGCGCGAGTGGTGCGAAAGGGTCAGCAGGTCGATGGCCACCGCCGGCTGGCGCAGCGTGATGCGCGGCTCGGCCAGGATCGCCGCCATCAGCGACTCGTTGATCCGCATCCCGGTGCGGTCCTCGCAGTGCAGGATGCGCGGCAGCGAATGCGCGCCTTCTTCGGTGATGTCGAACTCGCCGTCGGGCCGGCGGTTGAAGGGGACCCCCAGCTTGTCGATCAGGATTTCCTGGACCAGGCGCGGTCCCTGCTCGGCCAGCGCGCGCGCCGCCGCGGGCAGGGTCACCCCGGCCCCGGCGCTGACGATATCCTGGGTCAGCAGGTCGGGGCTGTCGCCGGGGCCGGTGAAGATGATGCCCCCCTGCGCCCAGCGTGTGTTTTTCTTTTCCGGATCAAAACTGCGATGCAGCAGCGTCACCCGCGCGCCGGCCTGGGCCGCTTCGAGCGCCGTGATCCCCCCGGCAATGCCCGAGCCGATCACGAGTACGTCGGTTTCCATGATTCGCCAGCCTTTTCCGCCAAACCTCGGCCGTCCTTGCGCAAGTTTCGGCCTTTGGGCCATAATATAATCCCGACTCAGGCGGATGTATAGCTTACTGTGGCGTTATCCTTTGACAGCCCTCCGGAAATGGGGCAATTTAACGGGGGCTTGGTCAATCGAGCCGTTGCCAAGAGGTGACACGGCGTGATTGCAGTCCCAGAGGGACGACTCGCCTTCAGCCCAGGACTTTAGTCCTGGGAAATCAGCGGTTTGGATGCCGAGTCCCGTAGGGACGGCAGAAATCAAACCCGGAAAACTTTTGTCAATCGCTCTAGCGTCGAACCACACAAGCAAAGCGCGCGGTCCCATCGCTCGCGCGCCAGTCCCAGAACCTTGGAAGAGGCCCGGCAAACCGGTAGGATTGATTGGCTTATGGCCCGTGCATTCTCCAGCCTGATGCGCGCGATCTTGTTTCACCTGCTTCACCCGGCGGCCGCGGCCGGCTTTCCCGATAGCTCGGCCCCGGAGATCCCTGGGCAAATCCAGGGGGAGCTGGGTCCGCGGCTGAAACTCTATGCGCTCGATGCCGAGGCGTTCTGGCGGTTTCGGGAGTCGTGCGGATACGCCGAACCGTACACGCAGTACATGGGCCCGCGGCTGCTCAACGAAAAGCTGCTCGAACATTATGTTTCGCTCGACCTGCTCCGCCCCCGCAGCGGCGAAGTCCTGATCGACGTGGCCAGCGCGGTCTCCCCTTTCGCCGAATACACCGCCCGCCGCCTGGGCTGCCGCGCCTACTCGCTGGACCTGCTGTATCCGGCCGGGGTTCACGGCAACCGGATCGGCTGCGGCGTCGACCGCATCCCGTTGCCCGACGCGACGGTCGATCTGCTGACGCTGCACTGCTCGATCGATCATTTTGAAGCCGGCCGCGACACGCTTTTCCTGCGCGAAGCCGCGCGCCTGCTGCGTCCCGGCGGGCGCCTGTGCGTGCTGCCCGTATACTTTGCCCTCGAGCCGACCAATATCTGCGATCCCCGCTGCTTCTCGCCGGCCGTTGCTTTTGACCGCGAGGCCCGCCTGCGCAAGGTCCCCGGCCAGCGCAACCGTTTTGGCCGGTATTACTCGCCGGCCTCGTTTCGGCGGCGCATCCTCGAAGCCTCGCCGGCCCTGGAGGCGACGCTCTACCAGATCGCCGGCGACCAGCCCAAAATCCCCGACAATTACCTCCAGTACGCCCTGGTGATGGTCAAGCGCTAAGGAGGCTTCCCCTCCCGGCGAGGGGCGCCCGTTGGGGGGCATCGAGATTCTAGAATTCCAACGGCCGCATTCCGGCTGACGGCGCTCTCCGGGCCGCGATCAGCGCATGTTCTTGCGCGTGATCACGTCGGCGATATCCACTTTGCCATCGCCGTTGACGTCGGCGCCGGCCGGCGGGCTGGGGAGCTCCCCGAGCAGCCAGGCAACCAGTTCGTCGACCGTGGCGACGGGCGCCACGCCGGGGTTTTCCACAAGCTGCGCGTCGAGGTAGACGTCATCAGGCGACCACTGACCGTCCACAACCCGTTTGAGTTCGATGGCCAGGGAGTTCCAGCCGCCAGGCTGAACGGTCGACATGGCGTGCCCCAAATCCAGCGTGGTTGTCGTCCAGCAGTTTTCCAAGGCGGTGGTGCCCGCGAGGTTGTCCCACGTCGCCGTCTGGGCGAAAGGCATTTGGCCTTCGGGCGCGCAGCCCGTGCCCGTGCCGACGTAGGGCAGGTTGGGACTGCGGCCGACCTCGATCCCGTTCAAGTAGGCCACGAAGGCGTCGTTATAGCGCAGATTGAGGAACAGGTTATTGGGCATGTTCGCCTCGGTTTGGAAAGAACGGCGGAAGTAAAAGGTTTTGGTCTTGTTCGTGCCGTTCTGATTGCCGCCCTGATGGAGGACCTTCTGAATGCCCCAGGCGAGCGGATTGGTTACCGCTTGATTGCTTTGGCCGCTGCTCGTCAGGGTCTGCATACGGTAGCCGAACATCCCGGCTCCCGCGGGCCAGGATGTGGACTGGGGTTCAAAAGCGACTTGACGCCATGCTCCGTCGTCGCGGGCCGTATTGCTGTCGTCGTAGCGCCAATACGAACCAAAGTCGATGACGGTTTGCGCGCCCCCAAGGTCGGCGAGGGAAGCGTCAAACAAGGCGGGGTACGAAATCCCATTGATGTTTTGCGTGTGCAATTCAATGGCCAGCACATTCTTGCCCGCCCGCAGCAGACCCCGATAGGGCGTCAGGTCCTTGGTCTCGTAATTGAAATTATCATCGCGCCAAGCGGCCGGGGTGCTGTATGAGATCGAGCTATAGCTCTTAAGCGTGTCGCTGATGGCCACTTGCTGGCCGTTGAGGTAGGCCACATAGCCATCGCGCGCCAGCACGGACAGCAAGGGCTTGCCCGAGGCCGTGAGCCGATTCGCATCGGCCTGACTGAGATTGAAGGCGCCACGGAAATAATAGGTCACGTAACGATTGGTCGTATTGGGCCCGTAGCTCAGCTCGCTTTTGCGCCGGCTGCGGTAGATATCGGTGAGCCGGCCGTTCACGTTCGCGACGACGACGGTGCTGAAGGGGGCAACCGCCCGCTTCCAAGCGCTATCGTCATAACTGGTGCTCATCCAGCTCGCATCGGGCAGATACCCCAGATCGCTGTAAGCCCAGCCGCGCGGGTCGCCGGCCCTGATCAGGCTGGAGGGCGCGGGGTTCGCGTCCCCGTTCGAATAGGTGGTCACGGCATAATCGGGCGAGCAATTGATCACCCCGTCGTGGCCTATCGCACGCAGGCGGAAATGATAGGTCGTGCCCGGTTTGAGGCCGCCGATTTTAATCTGGGGCGACTGGCCCCAACTCGTCCAGTCAGTGGTCTGGTCGTAGCGGCTGGAGGACCACGTCTGGTTCTGCACAAGGCCGCTGCTGATCGTGTCTTCTTGGCCATAATAAACCATCACTTGGCATGGCGTGTCGTAGCTGGCCGTAATGGTCATGGTGTTGGCGGTATGGGTCGTGGTCGGAGGTTTGATCGGCCCGGGCGAAGTGGCAAATTGCTGATAGAGGTCTTCGTTGCCCTTTTTCAGCACGGCCAGCGACGGCCGGTAACTGCCGTCGGAATTGGTCAGGGCATAGTCGTAAGCGGCCCCATTAGCGCCATAAGTCATGCCAATCCAACTCAAAAAGCGAGCCTGGAGCCAGGCGTCCAGATACTTGGTTCCGGGAGGATAATAAAGCTGAACCGTATTGAAGGATTGATTGATGAAGGGCAGAGGGACGAAAAATCCCGAGACCGCGCCCGCCTGGCCCGTCATCGACAACTCCGGCATGGAGGCGGAGGGATCGTAAAGCATTGTCGCGCTGATGATCGTCGGCTTGAGGAACTTGCGGAAAATCCCTTCGGCGGTCATCGTTATGCGTTCACGGGCATGATCGAGCCCCAGGATCGTGCCGCCGACCGCATTGGAATCCGTATCACACAGGCCGATGAAATCCATGCGATAGGCGGCGCGCGGGATGGCGATCAGGTATTGGCCAACTCCGCCCGAATCGGGAAAGATGCCGATTTTAGCCTGGGGCGCCGCCGTCACATGCGTGCCGTTGGGCATCACCCCATCCTTGATGATGGCGATGGCGTTGACCATGAGATCGTCCCAGGCCGGGTTCTCCGCCACTTGATAATTACAATTGTATTCCGGCTCCAGGCCGATGATGACCCGCTCGGGATTGGGCAGGGAGGCGACAAACTGGGCCAGTTGCGCGCAGGCCGCGTAATACTGCTGTTGCACCGCCGGATCCGAGGGATCATGGACCCAGTAAGGAAAATAATCGAGCTGGACGAAGCCGAACCATGAATACATAATCACGGGGGTCAGACCCAGGCGTTGCGCTTCCTCGATTTTCATTCGCGCGAAAAGGGTGTTGTTCGTGTCAGGTAGGGTCGTGTCGAAGATCCAGGTGTAACCAAACTGCAGCGAGGCGCCTAGGCCCTCCCGACGCAATTCATCCTCGATCAGCGAGCCATCGGAAAGGGTGATGCCGGCAGTGGGATGACGATAAGGCATGCTCAGCAGGCCATAATTATGGAGCAGGTCGTCGGGAACGTACTGGCAGGAATTGCCGGCGGGGTCGATCATCCGCAGAATGACGTAACCGGTGTTGTAATCGCTGCCCAGCGCCACGGATTGCCAATAACCCCAACTGTTGGGTCCCCGGACGGTTTTGAGCCCATAGAGCGGGCGGTTGCTGGCGTCGGTGCCGGTCTGACCGTAATAGGTGAGGGCCGCCACCATGGGCTCGTTGGCCAGCCAACTGAAGCTGCGCGTGGTCGGATCGTACGCCACATTGCGCACCTGGAGCGTCGAGGGTGGGCCGGGGGTCGGCGAACCCCAGATTTCGATTTTATTCAAAGTGGTGTTGCTCAAGCCCAGGGTCTTGAAGGGCAGACCGCCGCCATCCTGAAAAACGTCCAGGATCTCCATCTCCAACTGATCGGTCGGAGACTGGAAATTGAACCAGAATTGAAAGGTGTTGGTGGGAACGGCCCAGTTATCGAAGGTCCAGGTGTCGGGAACGGTAAAGATCTGCTCCTCACCCAGCGCATTGCGCATCCGGATCCTTTTGGGGGGTGAGGGCTGTTGATTCCAGAAGGCGGCTAGATTGCTGAAGGTCAGGACCAGGTGGTCCAGGTAGGCCGGTTTGGCGAACTTGAAAATCAGGGTGGCGCGCGCCCCGCCGTTGATCGTGACGAACTGGGCATTGAGATCGGGATTGATCAGGTTGGAGAGATCGCCCGTCTGGCTGCCCACGACGGGCACCCAGACTTCATCGATCGTCCGTACCTGACCGCCGTTGCTGGTGGAGGACAGATTGATGATTTGGGGGAAGGCCGTGGAATAGGCGCAAAGGCCAACCAGCACAACCGCCAGGCACCGCAGGGGTAGCGACCCGCTGGTCCGCAAGCCAAGGCCGCCGAAGGCGATTCGCATCTCAATTATCTCCTGATCTGTATGTTAACACAATAATGCCGACGCAACAAAACTGGCAATAAGCGCCAATCATAAGAATGCCGGGCCATGATTCTCAAGACAAATCGAATGCCAAGGCAGGGTTAATGGGCATTACGGGCCTTCTCTTTTTGATAGAACGCCGCCAGATCGGCGCCCGCCGTTCCGGACGACCATACTTTTTTCCAGCCCGATTGCGGACCCTCCAGCCGCGCACGCTGAGCGCCGCACCCATCGGAGTACTTGGTATCCCAAAACAGCAGGGTTCCCGGAGCCACGGCGTCGAGATAGATCTTCGCGTACCAAAGCAACGTAAGATCGTTTATCGGTATGCGGCGCCCGGTTAAATAGAAAAATCGCACATGGCTGGCCACCACTGGCGCGTCGCGATAGTCACTGCCCTTCAGATACTCCACCGCTTTGTTGATGGCGGCGTCTTCTGGATAGAGCGGATAGGGGGCGTATTTCAGAAATACGCTCGCGCCCAGGGCGAGCACGACACAGGTTCCCAGCGCGAGGGCGAACGACTCTCGCGGCAAGGCGATGCGCAGCACAATGCGCAGGTTGCGCGTCATCCGGACGCAGACCGCCTCCAACCCTTGCGCGGCCACGATCGCCAGGCCGGGCGCCGTGGGGGTCAGATAAATCCAGTATCCCGGGGAATTGAAGAGGCCCAGGCGCGAGATCAGGAGGTGCGTCAGAAAATAGAGCCCGGTGAAGGAGAAAAACAGGAGCAGGCGCGGCTTGGCCAGCGCCTCGATCAAACCCAGCAGAACCAGCGCGAGAATCGGCGCCCCGGCGATATTCTTCAAATAGCGAAACAAAATCATGGTGTCGGGATTGAGCAACGCCTTGTCGGGTCTGGGTTTGAAGAAGATGGCCAGCGGGAGATCGCCGCAAAAAAGGAACGCCAGCAGATGATTGAGCAGCAGGGGCACGGTCAGCAGGGCGCAGCCCCACCATTGCCTCTTGTACAGGCAAAGCAAGCCAAAAAGCGCGACCAGGGGGAGCGTCTCGTAACGGACCAGCGGCAGCGCGCCGACCAGCAGCGCCCCCCAGCGCCAGTGACCGCTTAACGTCAGCCCGGCGGCCAGCAGCCCCAGCAGGATCAGGGGTTGTTGCGTCAAGGCCATCCAGGCGGTGTTATGGAATTGCGGCTGGACGAGCAGCAGCAGGGGCACGAGACAGGCAAAGCGGACGCCCAGCAACCGGGCCACGCGCCAGGCCAGCCCGGCGCAAACCACGCTCATGGCGACGACCAGCAGCCGGGTCTGGAGCAGTGAGAGAGGGGCGGCCGGCATATAAATCAGCGTATTGAGCGTCCGGCCCCACTCATTGAAAATCAGGTGCGGAACGACCCAGGCATCGCGCGCGATCAGCAGATGGGCGAATTCGTCGTCCATCAAGGTCGCGGTGCCGTGGATCACCGCAAGAATCACCAGGGTGACGGCGACCACGCCCAAGCCCAGCCCGCCCAGAAGCCGAGTGATTTGTGCTTGACCGCCTTGGGCGGCGGGAGGGGCGCGGAGATCAGGGAATGACGGACGATGCTCGATCAAGCTCTGTTTAGCGTGTTCAGGCATGACGTTGATTTCTTTGGTGGCTCACGATCCCGCGAGCTTTCTAAAAAACGGTGGTTTTTTCGCCGTTTTTTATGCCTGCGCGCATGAAAACCACTGTTTCAACCGCTTAAAATAACAGGCGATGAACCCTATTATGTAGCAAGGACAGGACCCCGATGCAATGAGAGATTGACAGGGCTGCGCCTCGACGAGAAAATACCGGCGAATAACGGTCAGGATGGGTAACGGGATCGTCTCGTGACGCCAAGGGCACTCTGCAAGGACAATGAAAAGATGAATCTGTTGCCGATGCTCGCCGGTTATGTCGTGCTGCTGGCGCTGGCGCAGGTGGGCGTCATTGGTTTGGGTCTGGCCAGGATCCCGTTGACGATGTTTGCCGCCTGGACGGTTCTGCTTGGCGCGGGTGGGGGGGGGCTGGCCGCGGGCCGCAAATTGGCGCAAGGCCAGTCGGCCGTGGCGGCCCGCGAAGACGGCTCCGGCGCCGGCCCGGTCCGTCTTTGGGCGTGGAGTCCGCTTGGGTTGGGCGTGGCACTCGTGGGGCTGATCTTATGGCTGGCCTGCCATGTGCCCGATCTGAGCTTTGACGGCATCATGTATCATACTCCCCCG
>Ga0182027_10013795_pt1 | contig 11227 bp, 10 predicted proteins | sample 712E1DmetaG_FD_121300 | JGI IMG/M metagenome (GOLD analysis project Ga0182027, IMG submission 121300) | Permafrost microbial communities from Stordalen Mire, Sweden - 712E1D metaG (Illumina Assembly) | ecosystem: Environmental > Terrestrial > Soil > Wetlands > Permafrost | place: Sweden...
CGGCCAAAGGATAAAGCTCACCCAGGTGAATCTGCCGGTAAAGCCCTCTTTAGGCCGTGCTTCCTGCTCAGTCAAAGATTCCGGAAAAAAATCTCCGGCAGTTAGGCATGACAAGTCCGATAACAAATCATCGAAACATCATGAAGCAAAAACCACTGGGAAACCGGTCGCCAAGTCCGGCGCCTCAAAAAACTCAGCGGTGAAAAAAGGGCACGCAAAAGAGGCGTCCGCCAAATCGGCGTCAAAGAAACCGGCTGTAAAGAAGACGGGCAAATCCGCCAAACCTGCGCCGGCGACAGCTCAGAAGAAAACACCGGATTCCAGGGCCAAGGTTAAAACAGCGGCTAAGTCGGGGAAAAATTCGGTGTTTGCAAAAAGGTAGATTCGTTCGGGGCCGGCAGGGAATGTGACCGAAAACTTCCATGGACCGGCCCTTTTCTTTTTTTGTAATATGAGATACAAGGAAATGCTTGAACGGGCGCTATTCCGCGCCCGTTCTTTTTTGCGCCGAACTTATTGCGAACCATGGATAAAGAGCAAACCCTGATGGAAGAACGTGGTGAGGTGGATTAGACAAACGGATACGTCGATGGTTTGTCCTCGCATGATTATCCGTGTGCATCTAGGTCCATCCGTGGTTCAAATGTCCGTGCCTGGTTCATTTGGTGCCTGGAGTTCAAATGCCTGACAACACAGCAGAAAAGATCGCTATGCTAAGAAACATCGGCATCAGCGCGCACATAGATTCCGGGAAAACGACTCTCACGGAGCGAATCCTGTTCTACGCCCGGCGCATTCACGCCATTCACGATGTGAAGGGAAAAGATGGAGTGGGCGCCACAATGGATTTCATGGAACTCGAAAAGGAGCGCGGAATCACCATCCAATCCGCCGCGACTCATTGCTCGTGGGGCGATCACCCGATCAATATTATCGATACGCCGGGCCACGTCGATTTCACCATCGAAGTGGAACGCGCCCTCCGGGTTCTCGACGGGGCCATTTTGGTGCTGTGCGCCGTCGGCGGGGTCCAGTCTCAATCCGTTACCGTTGACAGGCAGATGGTGCGATACCGGGTTCCCAGGATCGCTTTCGTAAACAAATGCGACAGAACGGGCGCCGACCCCTTCCGGGTGGCTCGGCAGCTCCAGGATAAACTGAACCAAAATCCAGTGCTGCTTCAGGTGCCGATGGGCCTGGAGAGAGACCATCGGGGAGTGATCGATCTTGTTTCCATGAAGGCGCTCACTTTCGAGGGAGAGCACGGCGAAGAGTTGATTGAGTCGGAAATTCCGGCGGAATTCATTGATCTCGCGCGGACAAAAAGGGAAGAAATGCTCGATGCGGTCTCCCTATTTTCCAATGAATTGACAGAGGCGATTCTGGCGGAGGAGCCAATATCCGAAAATATGGTGCACGAGGCAATCCGCAAGGGCGTCCTTGCCCTCGGGCTCACTCCCGTCCTCATGGGTTCGGCCTACAAGAACAAAGGGGTCCAGCCGCTTTTAGACGCGGTCGTCAAGTACCTTCCGAGCCCGCTCGATGTCGACAACGATGCCCACGACCTGGACCGGGAGGAAGAGCGAGTGCTTCTCGAAAGCGCGTCCGATCGGCCCCTGGTGATGCTTGCGTTCAAACTCGAAGTGAGCCGCTACGGTCAACTCACATACGTTCGAATCTACCAGGGAAGCCTGAACAAGGGCGACGCCATCGTTAACACCAGAACGGGCAAACAGGTGAAGGCAGGACGCCTGGTCCGGATGCACGCCGATGAGATGGAGGAAATCGACTTTGCGACAGCGGGCGACATTGTGGCTCTTTTCGGGATCGATTGCGCCTCCGGGGATACTTTCACAGACGGGCGGGTACGCTATGCGATGACCTCGATGCACGTCCCGGCGCCTGTAATTTCGCTTGCCGTAAAGCCCAAGGATAAAAAGGCCGAGATGAACCTGGGCAAGGCGCTCGCCCGCTTCACCAAAGAGGACCCAACATTCAAGGTTTACCTCGACGGAGAAACCTCCGAGACCATTATCTGCGGGATGGGAGAGCTTCACCTGGACGTCTATGTAGAGCGGATGCGCCGCGAATACAATGCCGAAATCGAAACGGGCATGCCGAAGGTCGCCTATCGTGAATCGCCCACCCGCAGGGTGGAATTCAACTACACCCATAAGAAGCAGACGGGTGGCGCAGGCCAGTTCGGCCGGGTTGCCGGGATACTGGAGCCGCTCTCTGAAGGGGACTTTGAGTTCGTCAACAAGGTTACCGGCGGAGCGATTCCCACTGAATTCATACCGTCATGCGAGAAGGGATTCAGGGCGTGTCTCGCCAGGGGAGGATTCGCTGGATTTCCGGTCGTAGGAGTACGAATCACCATAGATGACGGCGCGGCCCACTCGGTCGACTCATCCGACATGGCTTTCCAACATGCCGCAATCGGGGCCTTCCGCGAAGCCTACCGAAGGGCGGGCCCTGTGCTCCTCGAGCCTATCATGCGCGTGGTCGTCGAAACCCCTTCCGAGTTCCAGGGCACAGTGCTGGGGAGCCTGAACCAGAGGCGCGGAATAATTATGTCTACGTCTGAAGACGGCGTCTTCTCTGCCGTAGAGGCCGAAGCGCCGCTCTCGGAAATGTTTGGCTACTCCACTGTGCTTCGCTCTTCAACCCAGGGCAAGGCCGAATTCACCATGGAATTCTCGCGCTATAGTCTGGTCCCCAAAAGTCTGGCCGAGGAAATCATAAAAAAAGAGAACGCAAACCGAAAGTAGCGCATCAACAGGGGATCGCCTCTTGAGATCGGTTATTTTTGCTCTTTGAAACTTTCCCGGAAGACCTTTTCGTCAACATTGCCCGAATCGGGACCACCGCAATCCGGGATATAACAGCTTACGTTTATGAACTCGCATTTCGCCTTGCAGGACGGGCATGTTTCCGGCGGCGCATCGACGCTGATCGTATTGCCGCATTTATTGCATTTCCAGGCTTCCATGGCTTTCTCCCTCTCGCAACGGTTATGCAATGAAGCTTACAAAGAATCTCGATCGCTTGCAAATATTTCAGTATAGGGGAAAATTAATTTAGGACCGCGTTTGATGAATGCAAGCAACTCAACTGCGATCTCATTCTGTTGGAGAACGTTTATTCTCGCTAAAAGTCGTTCATCGGCTCGATAACGCCGGGATGCGAGGCTGGGGATGGTCGAACTAAACTGGCTTCTGTTCTGCTTTCTTCTTCTATATGTGGGACAGAGCGCGTTCAATATCTGGGTTGAGCGCGTCAACCTGATTCATTCACAGCTACGGGCGGACAAGGTGCCGGCCGGGTTCGAAGGATTCATCGACGAGTCAAAGCTCGCGAGCGCCAGGCAGTACGTGCGGGCAAAAACTCGAGTCGGAATTATCGAGCAAATCGTCTCGGATGTGACGCTCCTTGTGATCCTGCTCTCAGGATTTCTGCCTCTTCTGGTCCTTTGGTCCGATAAACTCGGCCTTTCGCTGATTGCAGCGGGCATCCTCTTCTTTTTTGTCCCCGGACTCATTCACTTCCTGCTCGAGCTTCCTTTCAGCTACTATAATACCTTCGTCGTGGAGCAGGAATTCGGCTTTAACAAATCCACCCTGAAGCTTTGGACAATCGACCATATAAAGGAGGCATTGCTCACGGCCATCCTTTTTGCGCCCATTTTTTCCATCCTTCTACTCATCATTGCATGGTCGCCCCGCTTCTGGTGGTTTTGGGGTTTTCTGCTTCTCTCATCCGTGCAGTTGGTTATGGCGATCCTTTATCCGGTGGTCCTGGCGCCGCTCTTTAACAGGTTCGAACCGGTCCGGGATGAGCAACTTTCCGCAAAGATCGGTGCGCAGATGGAAAAAAGCGGTATCCGAGTGAAAAAAATCCTGCAGATGAACGCTGGGATCAGAAGCCGCCACACAAATGCTTATTTCACCGGAATTGGAAAGACCAAACAGATCGTGCTCTTCGATACGCTGATCGAATCGCACACCCACGAAGAGATCCTTGCGGTGCTCGCGCACGAGGCAGGCCACTTCAGGAAAAAACACGTCCTGAAGCGGCTTCTCATCTTTGCCTCTCTTGCACTGGCGGCATTTTACGCCACCTGGCTCCTCATCCAATGGCCGGTTGTTTTCTCCACCTTCGGATTCAGCGCGCCGCTGCCATACGTTGGGCTTTTCCTGGCCGGGGTCTTTTGGGACAGGGCCGGATTCTTCCTCCATCCGTTCTATATGATGATATCGAGGCGTTTTGAAAGAGAAGCTGACATTTTCGCCGCAGAGATGCTTGGAGGCCCCTGCGCCATGGCCGGCGCGTTGAAAAGACTTGCCGCAGATAACCTTTCAAACCTCAACCCGCATCCGCTTTATGTCTGGTTCCACTATTCCCATCCACCCATTGTGGAAAGAGTCGCGCTGCTGGAGGGGACCGAAGGCAATCCTGACAGCCGGGCGGCAATTTTCAAAGGCGCGGACCTCTAGACTATGACAGGAACTCTCATCAATATGGGCGCGATCGTCGCCGGGACTGCGATCGGCTCTGTAGCCGGATCGAGGCTTCCTTCGAGGATGCGCCGGATCGTGCTTTATGGAATCGGCCTGGTGGTGCTTCTGATCGGCTTCCAGATGGCCGTTCGCACGCAGAATGTCCTTGCCGTGCTCGGGGCGATACTGATTGGCGGCATAATCGGCGAGTTACTGCGAATAGAGGACAGGCTCGAGCAACTGGGGCAGTTCTTTCAGAAAAAGTTTTCGAATGGCTCCGAACAATCGATCTCCGAGGGATTTGTAACGGCGAGCCTGGTATTCTGCGTGGGTCCGATGGCGGTTCTCGGTTCTATTTCGGACGGTCTGAGCGGCGACTATAGTTTGCTCTCCATAAAGGCCGTTATGGACGGATTCGCTTCCGTCGCCTTCGGGGCCAGCCTGGGATGGGGGGTTGGACTTTCTGAGATTTCCATTCTGGTCTACCAGGGGGCGATAACCCTTCTTGCAGGCTTTCTTCCCAGCGCGCTAAACGAAGCCATGGTCACCGAGATGACTGCAACGGGAGGTTTGATAATAATCGGGATCGGGCTTAAACTGCTCGATATCAAAGACCTGCCCCTGGCCAATTTAGTCCCTGCGATCGTGGTTGCGCCAACGATCCTGGCGCTTATCCCCCTATTCAGAGGCCTGTTTTAAACATCTTCCGCCGAAGTCGCGGGAATGACCCCTGGGGTGTAACAAGGAATACACACCTCTGACACACTCTCGCCAAATTCTTTCTGTAAGCTGGGAATACGTTTGAAAGCAAAAGGACATGGCGTTGATAAATTTCAGGCTAAACGGCGCCCTGTTGAAGCACATTCTCCACCATGCGAAGCCCATGGGCCATAACGAGGTCTGGAGGCACACAAAACAACAGTGAGTCTGCTCTGCGTGCTGCTGCTCGCTTTTTTGACACTTTGCGGCATCGCCTGTCTCTCCTGGCGACATGTCTGGTCTTTTCCAAATTCCACCCGAAAAATCTCCTCTGAAGGCGCCCGAATTCTCAGTCCGGCGGACGGTTCGATCGTCAGCGTGAAAGAAACAGCTCCGGGCGAAGAGGTCCTCACGATCGGGCAGGGAGTCAAGGGGACCATTCACGGCATTTGCAGGGAAGCGGCAATCACGAAACAGATCCATGGTCGGCGGAAGCACTCTGAGACCGGGCTTTTCATGCCCGGGAGTTTTCAGCCTTGAGTGATTGAGCGTATGCAGGAAATAATCGTACGGACATGGAACGAGCTTCAACACGAACTCTACAAAGACTCGTGGAACGGAGAACTTGGCCGCTTTCGGTCCCGATGCGCCTTCCGGGGACTATCCGATGCGGGCTACCGGCTGGAAACGACCCTCATACGCCTGAGGGGCAGCTTTATGGAACTTGAAAACCACCTCCTGCGCAATTTCAAGAAATACGCCCATAGAAACGTCGTGAGCGGAAATTCGATCTGGCATTGGCTGGCCGTGGCGCAACATTCCGGCCTTCCCACAAGGCTTCTGGACTGGACCTATTCACCTTTTTGCGCCATGCACTTCGCCACCTCGGACCTGGATAAGTTCGACACCGACGGCGCAGTCTGGGCGGTCAACTACGTACGCACACACAGACTTTTGCCCGAAAGTCTCAAGCTCCCGCTTGAACAGGAGGGAGCTAATGTTTTCACCGTGGAGATGCTGTCCGAGTCCGTGAAGACCCTGGACGAATTGGCGGGCCTTTGCGAGGCGCCTTTCGCCCTCTTCTTTGAACCCCCCTCGATGGATGATCGGATTGTAAACCAATTTGCGTTCTTTTCGGTGATGTCCGATCCGAAAGCGGTCCTGGACGACTGGCTCGTTCAGCACCCTCAGATCGCCCGCAGAATCATCATCCCGGCGAAACTCAAATGGGAGGTCCGCGACAAGCTCGATCAGGCCAATATCACCGAAAGGGTGCTCTTTCCCGGTCTCGACGGCCTTAGCAGATGGCTCAGGAGGCATTACAGTCCCAGACAGGACGGCATGACCGAAAATCAGATTCCGGCAGATCTCCGGTTCTTTGGTTTCCCTCAGAAGGCGTCAAATGAATAATCAGAGTTGGGACACTTCTAAACCTGACAACCTTGCTCCGTATGCGGGAGGATTTTATGCACAAGACCTATGTTCTGGATACCAATGTATTGCTGCATAATCCAGAAGCGTTGTTTGCATTCGAAGACAATCATGTGGTCGTTCCCCTCACGGTAATCGAAGAAATTGACAGCCAAAAGAAAAGGCAGGACGAAATAGGTAGAAATGCGCGGGTCGTTTCAAGCCAACTCGATGCCCTTCGCTCATTAGGGCGTCTTTCCGAGGGGGTGCCGATGCCTTCGGGAGGAAAGCTCACCATAGAACTCAATCACTCCAGCATAATAGATTGCCCGAAGGGATTGGACCCCGAGAAACATGACAATCGAATTCTCGCTGTGGCGTTCAACCTGAGCCATGCGGGGCAGGGATTGGTGACCCTCGTAACCAAGGACCTCAACCTGCGCATAAAAGCCGACGTTGTTGGCGTGCGGACCGAGGATTTCTATAACGATAAGGTGGACTACGATCACCTCTACCCCGGCGTTGTCGATAAATATCTATCTGCCCGGGAACTCGACAGGTTTTACCAGGAGGGGAAACTGAAGTTATCGGGCTGTCAACCGCTCCCGAATCAATTCTTTCTGCTGAAGAGCCACGAGAATTCGTCACAATCGGCCCTCGCACGTTACAGCCATGGTATGCTCTCGCCTCTGTGCCATGCGGATTCGGTAAGCTGGGGGATCAAGGCCCTGAACAAGGAGCAGAAATTCGCCATCGAGCTGCTCAGAGACGACCACATAAGAGTCGTCACCCTGGTCGGCCGGGCCGGAACAGGGAAAACCCTGTTGGCCCTTGCCGTCGGATTGGAAAAAGTCCTGGAGGAAAATGCCTACTCGAGGCTCCTGGTCACCCGGCCCGTCATCCCGATGGGCGAGGACCTGGGCTATCTGCCAGGGACGAAGGAAGAGAAACTGAGGCCCTGGATGCAGCCTATATATGACAACCTCGAGTTCTTGATGCGAAATTGTCCCGAGCCCTGCGAAGTGCTCGATGATTTGATGAGAAAAGGCGCACTGGAACTGGAAGCGCTCACCTACATACGGGGACGCAGCATCCCCAAACAGCTCATACTTTGCGACGAAGCCCAGAACCTCTCGCCCCACATGATAAAGACACTTATCACCCGCGTAGGTGAAGACACCAAGATCGTCTTCACAGGAGACCCCGAGCAGATCGATCACCCCTATCTGGATGCGAGCAGCAACGGCCTGACCTATCTCGTAGAGCGTCTGAAAGGGGAGGAAATCGCCGGGCATGTAACGCTGGTGAAGGGGGAGCGATCCAAGGTGGCCGAGTTGTGCGGAAGACTGCTTTAGTATCCGCCGCCTCGGTCATCATTACTGCGAATTCCGAATTGAGAAAAAATGACCGTTCGATCGCTCAATTCCGGGCAATTTGTTTGGGAAATTGCGTCACTTTTTTGCATGGTGTTGAGATTTCTCATAAAAGATACCAGTTTGAAACACAATTGTAACATAAGTCCATTACACTTATCGTCAGCTCGGTTGATGTCCGCCGCAAAGGCCATAGGCTGGGGCGGTGGAGTTGGAGCGAATATCCTTTGAGGCACAGGGGCTTTATGGCTGGCCCGGAAACTCCGCTGTTCACGCCCAAATGCCCCCGATGCGGTTCGGAAGCTTCCTACAGATATGGCAGGACAAGACAGGGGCGGCAGCGTTTCTGGTGCCTCATTTGCAAACGGCAATTCACCGACTTCAAACCGAGGCCGGAGATTGCGGAACGTCCGGTCTGTAAGATATGCGGGCGGAAGATGCATGTCTACGGCGGAAACCCGGAGGTCGTAAGGTTCAGGTGTTCGGGATATCCGCAGTGCAGAAATTACCTGAAAATCACAAAGGAGCATAAATGAGCTACTATCTGCACCATGTGCCGGGGAGGATCAGAATTAAGATCCCAGGCATAAAGGGAAAAACCTTCTATGCGCAGGAACTCGAAAAAAGGCTCAAATTCATCTCGGGAGTCTACCTCGTAAGTGTCAGCTCCCTCACGGGCAGCGTCCTGGCATATTATGACGAGCACTCTACAGATGCCCGCGCAATAACGGATGTGGTGAGCAGGGAAACCGGGGTCGACCTCTCCAGGGCTTCTGCTCCGGATAAAGACGAAACATTCTCAAAAACCAGTCAAATGGTCGGAGAGAAGATCGGGAAGGCTGCCTTGGGGATAGCGATCGGGCAGATATTCGAGGGCTCCGCCCTGGCGCTGCTTGCAGCCGTCATTTAGGCAAAAGGACGGACCAGAGCCGGGTTTTTGAAATATTCCTCTATTGTCTCCGTCGCCGCCAGCATAAAAGCGGCTGTAGCCATGTTTTTCTCATTCCTCAGCAAAACCACCCAAGAGCACAACATTAGCCCTTCCAAATCATAACAAGCCTGCCTTTAATTTCTGAGGCCGACTCCGGATCGCCATTTGATCTTACCAATGATTCCCATAAATCGGGCGACAGGCGATCGGGGTCATATTCTATCACAATGGAACCAACCAGGGCGTTTACACGTATCCCGAGGACCCCTGGGATGCAGTCAATAAGCTGATTCAAGTTGACGCCACATGCGAGTGCGACGCCGGAGGGCGTCACCCTCAGCCTGATCCTGCCCGGGATGTGGTGAACGATATTGACATGTCGGGCCAAAAGCAAAAGATCGGAAATGTTGGTCGGCATTGGACCCCTACGAACATGCCCGGGCCGGGGGCATTGGTTTGAAGTCAGACTGTTGACTGCGTCCATGGCTGACACGATTGAGAAAGAGGAGATTACTTGGATCGCTTCGCAGGGCCGGCAAACACTTGCCGTCCCGATATGGTGAACCAAAAGGCGCGGAGGATGGGGAGCGGTCTCTATCCCCCTGCCTGTCACAGCTCCTGGAGATGAACCTTCATGGCGACAAAATGCAGGTGGTGCGATCCGGGACGTTCGTGTTCGCGCTCATTTACGCGCAGCACTTCCATGGGCTCGAACAGGGCGGCCAGTTCCGTCTGATTGCAGTAGAAATGGGGGTGGGACTTATCGAGTTCTCCTTCGAAAACAAAGGTGTCGGCCGCTATCTCCCGTCCATGGCCATATAGGTGGTCGTTTTTCGAAAGCATCGTTCCCTGGAAGATGCCTCCGGGGCGCAGCACGCGATGGATTTCGGACAGTGACTTTCGGACTACGTTCCGGTCGCCGTGGTAGATCACGTTCCAGGCAAGCAGGTAATCGAAGCTCTCGTCGGCGCAGGGCAGGTCAGTCATCAATCCGGTCACGAAATGAATCGGCCGCATTTGCTCCTGGGAAAGCGAGCGGGCGAAATCGATGCCGGAGTTGCTGCCGTCAAGCGCAAAAACACTGTATCCCAGGGAAGCCAAAAAGAGCGAATGCCTGCCGACGCCGCACCCGAGGTCCATGGCTGCCGAGGCGCCGATATTCCCCAGAAGTTCCGCTATTTCCTTCACTTCGGATTCAGGCTTTAGCCAGTCGCGCCGCCCTGTCTCGGTCTTCCACCGCTCATCCCATTCCCTGTAGGCGGTCGCCGTCGCTTCCGATCTCAACATCAACTCCTTTTGGACCTGAACTGAGTGTCGCCTCATACTCAATGGAACTTTTTACATACTCCATGTTACGGTTTCATTGCAAGCCGGCGAAGATTCGTCGCCGATAAAATTTATTACTGCCTCTCTGCGCAAAAAGCTCTAATCTTATGAGCCTCTTGCAAAAGTACTTCAACGTCATTCCGGCGAAGGCCGGAATCCAGGTTTTTCAAGGTCTTTTGAACCTCGGATGTCACCGTGGTGACGGTTTTGTTGAGTTTTGCAAGAGGCTCTTATGAGTCCGGTTTCTAGCCGCAAGATCGGTTTCTACGGGCAGCAGGGGAGGGGGTTCCCCCCTGTTCCCCAAATGCGCCTCAAAAGCGTTTATGCCGTGCCTGCAATGTGCACCAGTAGAGGTTCATAAAGTTCCCGGTCGCCGATGTGGTCGTGGAAGAGCCGAGGTTTGCAAGCAGGTGTTGAACCCGGCAGAACAACTCATACCAGGTTGCGCTCAAGTTGAAGCAACCGAAAAGAGCGGGGAAGTGACTTCCCCGCACCCCGCAAGATTTGGCCGCGCGCGTCTGCGCGCGACCAAGCGATCGGCGCTGGCAGCCTTAGCAGTGGCGCTCATTTACTAAAAATTGCATCTATTGTTTAGATGGGGGTTGGTGGGGGTGGGCGCATGCGCGTGTCCCCCGTATACCGGGATGCATGGGGGTATGGGACCGAAGCAGATTTAATATGGGGAAATTAGTCAAATTTTTTGCGAGGGGTGGGGAGGTGTCTGCATTTTGGAGAGGCGTTCCGGAAAGGGCGGGGTGGGCTCGGAAAAGGGGGACCCATTACCGAGATCGGATGGCAAGGAGTTTCATCGGTTGCCAAGGATTGGGAACGGGGCAAGGAGCGTGCGAGAGATGACCGAATCCAGGCATATCTGTCAGCTTTTGCCAAGTTGGCGGCTCAGTACATTATAGGGTGAACAGCTTCGGACAAACGGCATTACTGATGCCTCTTACGGGTGTCAGCTTGAATCAGGCTTTTCGTCACGAACG
>Ga0182027_10013797_pt1 | contig 11226 bp, 9 predicted proteins | sample 712E1DmetaG_FD_121300 | JGI IMG/M metagenome (GOLD analysis project Ga0182027, IMG submission 121300) | Permafrost microbial communities from Stordalen Mire, Sweden - 712E1D metaG (Illumina Assembly) | ecosystem: Environmental > Terrestrial > Soil > Wetlands > Permafrost | place: Sweden...
ACATGCAATTACGGTGTGGAAAATTATATGTTGCGGGTCGCTATTTTAAAATGATATAATAGTTGCACCCGTAGAGGGGTGTGCCTGCCTCACGGCATGTGCGATTTAGGCGGTTTGTTCTTCAAATCACTATCGAGCCCTCCAAACAACAGTAAGTCACGAGCTGATTCTGCTTTATATGCATGGTTCTGATGTTAATAGATGTGGAGCATTCTCTTACGTAACACAGAAGACTTTTGTGATGGCGCTTGCAGACCTTGACCGGTATCAACATAATAAGGAAAACACATAATAAGGAAAATACTTGACAGCCAAAAAATGTTAGTGTAGTATAAAAATTTAGGAGAATTAACAAATTATACTGTAAAATCAATAGGTAAGCACATTTTTTACCCCGTGATTAATTCCGTTCTCGATACTTTTCAGTGCGGATGAAAGAGTTAATTTTTTACTACTATAGGCTTAAATCATGAAGATTGCATTGATTGTTGGTGGCAGTCGCGGTATAGGACGAGCCATAGCGTTAAAGCTGGCAAAGTCAGGATTTGCTGTCTGGTTGACGTATAAAGGCAACCACGAAGCTGCGCGTGCCACAAAAAATGATATAGAAGCGGCAGGAAGCACCTGCGAACTTTTTTCCTTTGATGTTTCCAGCTTCGACGAGACCGAAGCCGCGTTAGGCGCCAGACTGGAGTCGGTATCACCCGACGTTCTTGTATACAACGCAGGGATATCTCGGGACAACCTTTTGATGTGGATGACGAGAGATGAATGGAACTCAGTGATTGCTACGAACCTTAACGGTTTCTTCAACGTCACCCGCGCAGTGATTTTTGCCATGTTAAAGGCGAAGCGGGGACGCGTTGTCATCGTGTCTTCTGTATCGGGTCAGATCGGTCATGCAGGGCAGGTTAATTATTCTGCTTCCAAGGCTGGATTGATCGGTGCGGCAAAGGCCTTGTCACGAGAAGTTGGGAAAAAGAATATTTTCGTAAATGTTGTCGCACCCGGTTTCATTGAAACGGAAATGACCAAAGAAATTCCGATGGAGCGAGTTCTCCCCCTGATTCCGCTTAACCGTATCGGGAAGCCGGAAGATGTTGCTTCGGTCGTGCATTTTCTTTGTACGGAAGAGAATATGTATATCCATGGTCAGGTGATCGGTATCAACGGCGGGCTTGCAATGTAGCTCTTTCTGATTTTATGCTGGCTATCAGACGGTGCTGTTTCGAACGCACTACGCGGTGATGATGAAAAAATATGATGATATTGTCGTGGGAAGCGGCGTCAGTGGACTTACCATGTCTCTGCTGCTTGCGATGAACGGACACAAGGTGATGCTGATTGAGAAGGGCCAGCATGTTGGAGGTTCGCTGTCTCGATTTACCAGAAAAGGCGTTACATTCGATACCGGATTTCATTTCACCGGAGGTCTGCATGACGGGGGGATCCTTGCCGATATTTTGACGTTTCTCGGCATTCGCGATTTCATTGAGCCGGTCTTTCTTGGAGATTCTTTCAAGAACAGGTTCATATTCGAAACAGCAAACCGGCAGTTCGAACACCCAAGCGGCATCGAGAATGTCAAGAAACAGTTTAAAGCGTACTTTCCGAGCGACGTAAGCGCTATCGATCGGTATTTTGAAAAGATACAGTCCGTTTGTCAACGGACGCCGGCGCTCAATATTCAGAACAATACGATTACGCCGCCGAACCTGGATGAGGATTACATTTCGCTTGACGCTGTATTAAAGGGGCTGACCCCCAATGTGCTTCTCCGGGGTTTGCTGTCTGGCTATGTCATGTGCTACGGGGTCAGGCCGGACGAGATTTCTTTTGCGAATCACAGCAGGATGGTTCTCAGTTTCTATGAGTCCCTCGCGTGCGTAAAAAACGGTGGGGATGCCTTTATCAGCGCATTCATGGAAAGGTTCAAGGAATTTGACGTGGAGGTCCGTTGCGGGACGACCATCCATGAGATGGCGGATATCAATGACAACAAAGTTGGCCGTTTCATCTTGAACAGTGGTGAGGAGGTAGTGGCCGATTCTTGCGTGTTGACGATCCATCCCAAAGAGATATTGCAGAGCTTACCCGCGAAGCATTACAGCCGTGCTTTCGCAAATCGTATTGAATCGTTTGAGGCGTCTATAGGCATTTTTACGGCGTTTGCAGTACTTATGGCGGGAGTCACAGATCCTTATCCTGAAGCCGGGATCACCTCCATATTCCCGAACGACGACATTAATCTCCTCCTTGATCCCTCATTCAAAGGGGATCCGGCCATGGTCATTATCAAGATGCCTGAGCAGAATGATGGCCGAAAGGGCATCTGTATCCTTGAACCGTCGTTTCCCGAGGAGGTCACGAGGTGGAAAGAGACTCAAAGAGGAGCAAGGCCCAAGGAATACCTTGAATATAAACGCCAGCGGACTGATGCGATTAGCAGTCATCTGTTGAGAGCCTTTCCGGCATATCGGGAGCGTCTCGAGGTTGTGGACTCTGCAACCATGCTGACATTTAAAGAATACCTGAATAACGCTGACGGAAGCGCGTACGGAGTCAAGCAGAAGATGGGACAATATAATCTTATAGGAAAGCTTCCTCTTCATAACCTGTTTGCGGCGGGGCAGAGCGCGCTCCTGCCGGGTATTATTGGTGCTATGATGTCATCTCTTATTGTCGGTCGTGCTGTCGTGGGAAAGGGACAGTTCGGAAAACTGTTGAATCAGGCATTATGTCATTAAAGCGTGTTGTTATCACCGGGATGGGAGTGGTCTCTCCCTTTGGCAACGGCGTGTCTGAGCTGATGAGGGGGATTGAAGACGGGCGGAGTGCCGTAAAGCGAATGGACGGGTGGGAACAGTATATCGGCCTGCAGAGTCTTGTTGGTGCCCCAGCGGAGATCAAAGACGAAAAGCGCATTCCGCGTCAGAAACGCCGTTCCATGGGTCGCATGAGTATTTTTGCCGCTCAGGCAGCTGACGAGGCGCTTGCCGATGCCGGCATTATCCTTTCACAAGAGGACCCGTGGCGTGTAGGTTGCGTGATAGGGTCGACAATGGGCAGCGCAAAGAGCATCAACGATGCGTTTGAGATCATCATTCCCAATAAAGACCTCGGTCAGTTAAACTCAACCATGTTTTTCCAGTGCATGTCGCATACTGCGGCAGCAAACGTGGCCCAGTATCTGGGTCTGAACGGGGCGGTTATCGCCCCCGCAGCCGCCTGCGCGTCAGCACTCCATGCTATGGGTACCGGCTACGACCTTATCCGGCTCGGTAGGCAAGACGTGCTTCTCTGTGGTGGAGCGGAAGAGCTGCATCCTACGGTAACAGGATCATTTGATGTCCTTTTTGCCACATCCACAAAATACAACGATATGCCGGAGAAAACACCGCGGCCTTTTGATAAGGACCGTGATGGCTTAGTTTGCGGTGAAGGGTGTGGTATCATGGTATTGGAAGATTATGAGCATGCTGTCAGGAGGCATGCAAAGATCTATGCCGAGATTGTGGGGTACAGTACGACGGCAAGCGGGCTTCACGTAAGCCAGTCAAACAAGGCCTCCATGGTTACCTGCATGCTGCATGCAATAGGAGACGCCGGTCTGACAGCCGGCGACATTGAATATATAAACGCTCACGCTACTGCGACGATCCAAGGAGACCAGGAAGAAGCTGAAGCGATTCGTGATATTTTTGGCGCTTCCGTACCGGTGAGCGGCCTGAAGGGCTATATTGGGCATACGCTCGGTGCATCGGGAGCCATTGAACTGGCTGCGGCGCTCAAGATGATGGAGCAGAGCGTGATTTACCCGACGTTGAATCTAGAGTCAGTAAGCGCTGATTGTGAAGGGATTCAGCACGTGAAGCAGCCGCTCAAAAAGCAGATAACAACCGTGCTAAAGAACGGCTTTGCATTTGGCGGCATCAATGCGGCGCTGGTCTGCAAGAAACTATAAGAGACGCACGGTACCGACGGTGGAGGCATGCATGACAGAGCAAGAGATTATTGATAAGACGAACAAGGTGTTTGAGGAGTCCTTTGAAATTGAAAAGGAGCGGCTGGTTCCGCAGGCTCATATCTTTACCGACCTGGGACTCGACAGCCTCGATATCGTTGACTTGGTTGTCGCGCTCCAGAACAGTTTCGGCGTCAAGATCAGGAATGAGGAAGGGGTGAGAGATATCCGCACGCTCCAGGATATCTATAAGTTTATATCTGCTATCAAGAACGAGGAAATCAAGAAGAGCACATAATAATGCTGGATCGCTTGAAATTATATCTTTTTAACCTCTATTTTTATGTGCTTTTTGTACTGGTTTCAGTCAGTGTGATTTCAGTGCTGACAGCCACTGTTACGTTTTTGGGGGTTTTTTTCTTTCCGCCGCGCAAGACGTACAAGTGGTTTCGCCGCGCCATCAGCTGGTACGGCAAGACTGTTATGGCCATACCGTTTCCCTTTATCAGAATACGGTATGAACGCATTGAAAAGAAAGGAACGAGAGGGCCGTATATTTTTGTGTGTAATCATCGGTCCGCCGTTGACCCATTTCTCATCGGCGTGTTACCGAATGAGATTGTCCAGATCGTGAATGTATGGCCTTTTCGCTTGCCTGTTCTGGGCATGTATGCGAAGTTTTCAGGCTATCTCAATATTAGAATGATGCCCCGGGAAGAATTTATGCTAAGAGCTTCGCAGTTATTGAGTGACGGTGTGTCGATCGTCTTCTTTCCCGAAGGAACACGATCGACACATAAGAAAATGGGAACCTTCCATGGCGCTGCGTTCAGACTAGCACTGGCATCAAAGGTATCCATGGTTCCGCTCTGCATAGCAGGCGCCGAGAAAATTTTCCCGAAGGGGTCGACACTGCTGCGGCCAGGGACGATCAGGATGCGCCAACTGCGTGCGATTCCGTGGGACGAGTATAAACAACTGACTGCATTTGCTTTCAAGAATAGAGTGTGGAAAATTCTTGACGAGGAGCTGTCAAAGATGGAGAATATGGCATGACGGCATTTGAGCACAACAGGAATCTTGAATTCTCTAAACCTGAAGAAATACGGAGAGTGCAGGAAGATTTGCTCAGGAGTCACCTCCAGTACCTGGCATCATCCTCCCCGCATTATCGCATGCTGTTCCGAGAGCAGGGAATCGATGTCACCAGGAAGAAGCTGGACTCTCTCCGTGAACTTCCCTTGACCGATAAGGCAAGCTTCGGCAAACTTAACAACGATTTTCTAGCAGTGCCTCTGTCAGAAATTGTGGATATTGTTCTCTCGTCGGGAACCACGGGCAAGCCAACTCCGATTATGTACACGGAAAACGATTTGCGACGGCTGGCATATAATGAGATAATTTCGTACTCAAGCTGCGGGATGACGAGGGATGACGTCGTGCTTCTCACCTGTACCCTGGACCGCTGTTTTATAGCGGGGCTGGCGTACTATGCGGGTGCCCGGAGCTTGGGTGCCGCAGCCATCAGGAACGGCCTGAGCAGTGTTGAGAGCCATCTTGAGATCATTCAGCGGTTGAAACCAACTGTTATCGTGGGCGTGCCGACATTCATGCTGAAGCTGGGATGTTTTCTGCAATCGCAGGATGTCGATCCTTCATTGACAGGCGTGAAAAAGCTGATTTGCATAGGCGAACCGATTCGGGATCAGCAGCTTTCATTCCTGAGGGTAGGAAAAAACCTGGAAAAAACCTGGGGTGCCAAGATCTACTCGACCTACGCATCATCGGAATGTATAACGTCTTTTTGCGAATGCACCAGTCAGACGGGAGGGCACCTGCACCCTGATCTGGCAGTCGTGGAAATCGTGAATGACAGGGGAGAGGTTCTCCCAGCCGGAGAAGTGGGCGAGGTGGTCATAACACCACTGGCCATCGAGGGTATGCCACTACTGCGCTTCAGGACGGGCGATATCAGTTTTCTTATCGACGAACCGTGCGCATGCGGGAGGAATTCTCCTCGTCTTGGCCCCATCCTCGGGCGGAACAAGCAGATGATCAAGTTCCGCGGGACCACGCTCTACCCGAACTCGTTCTATGCTGTTCTTGACTCGCTGCCGGAAATCAGCGACTACTATATAACCGCATTGAGCGATTACGATCTCTCCGATGTAGTAAAGGTGTATGTCTCAGTGAGAAACACTTCGTGCTCGGCAGAGATGATTATGGATAAGCTCCAGAGCCACTTGCGAGTGCGCCCAGAAGTGATTATCGCCACCGAGGAGAACATCAGAAATCAGGTGTATGCGGGAAATTCACGAAAATTAATCCGTTTCGTCGATAAGAGAAAGAGCGTATGAATACTTGTCAAAATCGTATCTATGGAGCAGAGTTCTCTCAACAGGAGATCACGGATGCTGTCCGTGAAGGCCGGCTATTGTCGATAGAGATCGAATTCAACCAGAGCTGCAACTTTCGCTGCATCTACTGCTATGCCTCTGACAATGCCCACCGGCACAATGAATTGACAAAAGAGGAAAGCATCGATGTTATCAGTCAGGCAAAGGATTTGGGGGCGCGCAAGATAATCATCCTTGGCGGAGAGCCCATGCTCTACCCGCATATTATGGAAATGATAAGATTTATCCGGAAGCTTGACATGGATATTGAGCTGTTCACGAACGGAGCGAACGTTACGCTCGCTACGGCGCAGTCCTTGTATGACAGTCATGTCAGGGTCATCCTTAAGATGAATACCTTCGATGAGAGCCTCCAGGACACTTTGTCCGGCCGAAAAGGAGCGTATACGCAGATCCAGGAGGCTTTAAAAAACCTGAAAAGAGTAGGCTACCCCGATCCAGACCATCCGATGGGGGTAAGCACGATCATCTGCCAGCAGAATATCGATGAATTACCCCGGATGTGGGAGTGGCTCCGAGATCAGAAAATCATGCCCTATTTTGAGATGATGACACCCCAAGGCAGGGCCCGGGAGCATAATATGCTCGAAATTGATTCACGAGCGCTTCGAGATTTCTTCCATCGGATAGCCGATATCGACAGAACCAAATACGGTTATCACTGGGACCCGAAGCCGCCGTTAGTAGGCGGCGAGTGCCTGCGCCACCAGTTCTCCTGCGCGGTGAATTCTGAAGGGTATGTGCAACCCTGCGTTGGTATTACAATTCCGATCGGCAATGTGCGAAAGCAGCGCCTGAAGGATATTCTGCATGACAGCGAGGTCGTGCAAGATCTCAAGCGATATAAAGAGCTGATGAAAGGCCCGTGCGGTGAATGCAGTAAGATCGATGAATGTTACGGATGCCGAGGCGCAGCATATCAGCTAACCGGAGATTACCTCGCGTCAGACCCGTTATGCTGGCATAATCTGGATCGGCGGGATGATATTATGTTTTTGCCTGTGGATGCTGCGCGAGTTGTACCGCATAAGCCCCCTATGCTGCTCGTTGACCGCCTGCTTGAGCTGAAAGAGCGGGAGTCGATATCCGAGATGACGGTGCGGGAAGACATGGTATTCGTGGGAGAGAATGGAAAACTTGATGATGCGTCCTACCCCGAAATTATTTCCCAAGCGCTCGCCGCCATGGAAGGATTCCGAGAGATCGGCAGCCGCAATCCGCACCAGGAAGGGTTTCTGCTTGGCATCAAGAACTTCGAAGTCCTCGGCAGTGCCCGTGTCGGCGACATCCTCCGGATAGCAATTTACAAAGTCGCGAAATTGGGTGATTTTGGCATAATCCGGGGTGAGGTCATGAAAGGCAGCACGATTATCGCACGGGGTGAGGTTAAGGTATGGCGGGATGGCAAGGCAGCGGCATGATGATGAATTCGAACGTTTACGGGTGTGTTATCTTTACGCTGGTGCTCTGTTTTTCCCCCCCGGCCTACCCTGCGCTCTCGGGAGAGACGCCGCCAGCAGGGCGAGCACCGGAAACAACCGACCTCACAGCCTTTCTGAATGCCCTGGGGAAAAAAGTATCGAATTTTAAGACACTCAGTACAGACTTCACTCAGGAAAAAGAAATGGCCATGTTCAAGGAGAAACTTACCTTGAAGGGCCGCATCTATCTCCAGAAACCGAATAAGATCGCCTGGCATGTTGATTCTCCTCTCCGTTACTCTGTTTTGATAACCGACAAATTGATCCGTCAGTGGGACGAGGACACGAATCAGGTCCAGGAAATCTCCCTGACAAAAAATCCCATTTTTCAGAATGTGCTTAACCAGCTGACCGTCTGGTTTTCAGGAGAATATGGTTCGCTTCTTGAAGTCAATGACGTACGCCTGGTGAAGCGTGAACCCCTGACGATTGATTTCACACCACGAGAAACAAATATTGCTAGAAAATTTATCAAGAAGATTACGATCACTTTCCGCGAAGACCAAACATACCTCCAACAAATACGGATTCAGGAGATGAGCGGAGATGTTACAACCATCAAATTCATGAATACCCTCTTGAATGCCCCGCTGGACAACAGCAGCTTTGAGGTAAAAGGGCATGTTTGACAAGTATTTTCTCCCCTTCTACCAGTTTATCCACCAGAAAAAAAAATGGGTTCTCAGCCTTGTCCTTGTGATCACGGCAGCTGCAGGAGCAGGACTTTTTATTACCCGCTATGAAGGTAATATCGACTTGATGTTGCCGCCGGACAAAGACATCATGCGGAGCATGGATTTCCTGAGAGATTCAAGCCTTTCTGACAAAATGATCGTATCCCTGGCAATAACGGACCCTGTCAAAACCAAGAAAGACCTCTTCCGTGCTACAGACCAGCTTGCCGCTTCGCTCACGCCGCCGCTCTTTACAAAGGTCATGTCCGGATTTTCCGTTGCCGATGCCATGGAAGAGTTCTCTGTCCTCCAGTATGCACCACAGGTTCTTGGGGTGCGCGATCTGGAGACTATCGACAGCCAGCTTAATAAGGAGACAGTGGCCCAGAAAATGCGGGGGATCTACCGGCAATCGCTTCGGCCGGAGAGCATCTTCATGTCATCCTTAGCCCGTACGGATCCCATTGGGATCAAGCTCCTCCTGCTGGATAAACTGCGGGCACTTCCAGCGTCCATGGGATACGATGTTGCCATCGAGGACGGGCACTTCATTAGTCGCGATGGACGCCATACCATGCTGATCATCCAGACTCCGGTTCCGATGATGGACAGCCAGCGCAGCAATGAACTCATTGCGGTTCTGCAGGATCGGATCAAAGAACTGCCGCCGTTCGTTACAGCCGACATTATCAGCGGCCATCTCCATACGGTGAGCAATGAACGGGTGATCAAACGTGACATCAAGGTTGCCTCTATTATCGCGTCAGTCGCTTTCCTGATGCTCTTTCTTCTCGTTTTCCGTGATTTGCGAGCGCTTTTCGTCTTTGTCATTCCCTTGATTGCCGTTGTATGGTCTATCATCATCGCAACGTTTTTTGAAGACAGGCTTTCCTATTTGGTCATTGGCTTTGGCACAGCAATAGCGGGCATTTCGATAGACTACGGTCTGCTTGTATATATTGCGATGAAGCGGGGTGCCGACGCGATGCAGACCGTGAAGCTAGCCAAACTTGTCACTATCGACGCTGTCACCACCATGTTCAGCTTCTTTGTTCTGTATTTTTCCCTTATACGAGGGTATCATCAACTTGCCCTTTTTTCGATGCTCTGCGTGTTCATATGTCTGATTTTATCCCTCTTTGTCCTGCCGTTGACTCTCTCGTGGAAGCATTACTCGCTGGTATCAGATCCGACCATAGGAGACCGGCTGAAAAGAACCAACTGGCCAACAACAATGACGGTTGGTGTCTGGTCACTAGCAACCATCGTTTTCCTGATACTTTCTTTTTCGGTCAAATTTGATAGCGATGTAAAAAAACTGGATGGTAGCGGACCCAGCGTATTGCAGGCGGAACAGACATTCCACGATGTATGGGGTGGAAAGACAAATCAGGCGATCTTCGTGGTAACCGGAACCAGCCTTGAGCACGCGATGGAAGTGAACGACAGCATATATCGAGAAGCTAGCTATGTTGTAGGACGCGGAGATTTTACAAGCATTGCCTTGTTCTGGCCCTCAGATAAGCTTCGGAAAGAGAACCGGGATCGGTGGGACCGTTTCTGGAAGCAGCGACGCGAGACCAAGCTCCGCGCTCTCATCCGAGAGACATCGGCAGCATATGGTTTCTCGGACGGCGCCTTTGCGCCCTTTTTTGACGGGCTTTATTCTCACCAGAAGGAACGCGTGAATCCGGGCGGATTTATTGCGCAGCTCGAGGAACGGTTCGTAGTCAGCAAGAATGGTGAATATCGAATCATGTCCTTTTTTCCGGATGAACAGAGATATATTGACTCTCTGACAGAAATCTCAAAAAAGTATCCCGGCACCTTCATCGTCTCGGGAAGGACACTGTCCGCGTCAATTTCGGCGTTCACGGCAAGAGAAGTAAAAATTCTCGCTCCGCTCGCTGTGTTGTTTAATGTGGTCCTGACGTGGCTCTTTTTTAGAAACTGGAAAGAGACGCTCATCGCGCTTGTACCGCTTGTCACCGGTGTCGTGTGGCTGCTCGGTATCATGTCGCTGTTTAATATGCCTTTAAACGTCGTCAACATCGTAGCTGGAATAGTTACGACCGGCGTTATTGTGGACTACGGCCTCGGGATTACCTACGAGTACCGTTACAACCTGCGTATCGGCACAGTCATTGCCGTGACGTTATCTGCAGTTGCCAACGTCATTGGGGCGGGGGCGTTGCTCTTCGCCCAGCATCCAGCACTCTACTCCACCGGCGTGGCCATGGTCATCTGTATGGTGACAGGATATCTTTCTTCTGTAATCGTGATCCCATCTCTTTGCAGTATTCTGAGGTCGCCAAGCCAGGAAGTGCTTTAGAAATGAAACGATGTATAGCGTTGTCCATTCTTGTGATTCTTACTGCCGGATGCGCGCGGGTGCCGTTTTCAGAAACCGCATCCACCCCCATGGTGTCCCGAGACCCGGTCGCCGTCGTGGAACGCTTTCGTTCTTCTGCGCCGAAAAATTTTCAATTGCTCAATAGTGTTGTTTTTGAGTATAATGGCCGCAAGTTTCTCGGCATCGGCAATCTAGATATCAACACGGAAAGCCGAACGTTCCATGTCGCATGTTTGAACCCTATGGGTGTAAAGCTGTTCGAACTGTCAGGAGATGACCGTGGAGTATCAACGCCGTATATGCTCGAAGCGCTTGCCCAATATGGTGATATTGGCGC
>Ga0182027_10013799_pt1 | contig 11224 bp, 9 predicted proteins | sample 712E1DmetaG_FD_121300 | JGI IMG/M metagenome (GOLD analysis project Ga0182027, IMG submission 121300) | Permafrost microbial communities from Stordalen Mire, Sweden - 712E1D metaG (Illumina Assembly) | ecosystem: Environmental > Terrestrial > Soil > Wetlands > Permafrost | place: Sweden...
CCAGAATGTTGCCTCTCCATTTTTCGGAATGATTAGCATCCCGTCCTGAATAGTGCCAGTAAAGTAATAAATATTGATTTTGCTGAAGATGAAGGCCCTTTCCCATTCAGGATTTGATAGATTCATTCGTTTTTGGAAGTATCTCATGCGTTTTTTCAGCTCAGTTAAAGGTACTTTTTTAATCATATTAATCTTTTTACTAAGTTTATCTGTCATTAATTATAGAAGTTTAACCCATTACTATCGTTTTTCACTATAGTCTTGTACAGGGATAAAAATAACTTCACTTTGCTCATTACTATACTTTCTTTTCTACTGGCTAAAATAATCACATGATCAATGTTATTGAGCTTTCTTTTTAAAGCTCTTTTAACGGCATATACCAGAGCTTAGGCTAATATAATTTAATGATGTAAAAAATGAAAAGAAGTAAAAATAAATGAAGTTTAAAAAGACAATGACTATTTTGTTAATAGCCCTCTTTGTAGCTTCATTTGCGCCTACAGCAGTAAGCACAAGCCACATAGATGGTAGAAGTAGCGACAATGACAGTAGCCGAGGTGTTAGAGCCAATCCTGGCGCCAGCTTCTACATTTCACTCTATTATTTAATATCCGTTTTTCAATTTCGTGTACATCAATCATTTATTATTCGGTTAGTTATTTATTTATATTTAATTGGCATCAAAATATACTTAATATATTTCTGTACCTTAAGAAATATACATCTGAAGCAATAGGCATCTTGTATTATTCTGTGAAAATGAGACATTAGTTAGTCTCAAGCGTGTAAATATAAAAGTAAACTGGAATGAGAATTAACTTATTTTTTAAATAATAAACTGGGCTTTCTTTGTCCTATCCTGTTGAGTTTGTTAGTGTAAGAATATTAGTGGACAAAATGTATTGGAGAGTTTACGTTGAGAATATACATATTTTTTATAGCAAAAAACTATACATCGAAAAGAGTCCAGAAAAAGTTATTATGTCTTTTGATTAGGGCTTGATATTAAGTAAGATAGAGCCTGTCCTAAAGATAATGTATTTTATGATTCTTGACTCCGATTTTTAGATCTCATTTTCCGTGTTAGCAATATATCATTTTTTGTACAAAAATATACTTAAAGAACGGATACGATTTTTTAAAATATTCTTTGAAAAAACATCAACATTGATAGGCAAGACCCAAAACCAAGACTTGAAAGCTAGAGTATCTAATCCGGATTTTTTTTAAATTATAATAGGAATTGGGAAGTAAAAATAGTTCTTTCGTGACTCTAGACAATGAAATTAACAAACTAATGAAACTAATTTAGAAAAAAGTCAAGATTCAGTCAAAAGAAAATAATTGAAACACATAGGTAAAATCAACAAATTACTTAATATCTATTTTATTATGATTATAATGTAGGGTATACATCATTTCTAAACATATGACGAAATTTAGGCTTTTATCAAAATTTCCTATAATTAGAAAAGGATTTAAATAAAAATAACCAAAATACGAGATTGAAAGAAAATGAAAACAAATAACCAAAAAGCAATAGTCTCACTCATTGTAGTTATTCTAATAGCATTTATACCCCTAGGAGCAGCAGCTCCTGCAGAGATATCAGAATCTACGGTAGTAGAAAGTCGCAAGAAATTGGATTGGAGTTGAGTCTATCTACGGAGGCAATGATAGATCAGGCATTGATTGTTCTCACTAGTCTATCAAATATACAAACAACTCGGAGCCAAAAGTATAGTCTTACAAACTGTGCCTAATATGAAAAATAATCCATATTATGTTAACATAAGCTCTCCCACTCCTGGAGACGTAATTTTTTGGGAAAAGGATGTCACTAAGAACGACAAAAAATATTGGCTTTCCGTTCATGTAGGAATATACATCGGAAATGGGCAATTTGTACCCACGTCTTTTGACACAAAAAAAGTTGCCATTGATAATATCAGTGGTACGTATCAAGATGGAATGCCGTACTTTGCAAGATGGTCACATACTTAAGAAGATTCCTATTTACGTCTTATTTTTTTCTTAGCAGGAATCTCATCCAAGTCTTTCCCGCGAATTTGTGTATTTGACCTTATTTATTCTCTTATCTTCGAAATTCTTTGATTTCAAAGATGCTTACACTATCTTATCTGAAATGTAGTATATGAAAGTTTTCAGTGTCATAAATTAATAAGTATAAATAGATTATTATATTAAAACATTATATTTCAATTGGGAATAACCTTTTTATGAATTCGAATCAGATAGTAATTGAGAAAAGTATCAGATTTAATCTTAAAAACTTCTACATCAGTAAAACTATAAATTCTATTTTTCTGGTGATAGGAAAAGGACATAGAGCTATCAGATTTTATAGAACTTTCAGTACACTGCTGAGAAGATAACTTTCTAACGTGCTAATTTCATTCCAATTCACATTTGATATAGACAATATTTTTGTGATAAAGGACAGAGATTATGGATTTAAAAGAAGAACTGACACAACTTCACAAGAATGCAAAGCAGGATGCAAAAGAACTTGATGAGAAAGTAAAACAGCATCTATTAATTGTATATTTTTCATAATTGTAATATGGTTATTAATAGTACTTCCCTAATAACAAGTGCCACCAGATAGAATAACTAACGCTACACAACGAGCCACGCTTGAAAATCAGTATCAAGTTACATTCGCTAAATATTTGGTGGCGTTGCTATTGGGATTGAACTTTACTACACATGGCAGCGAATTTCTATTTCTCAAGAAGGCCAGTTTACCTCACTTGGTAATATCTTAATACTTTCATTTCGCATTTACAATAAATAGTTATTTATTTAATTCTTATTTTATTTCGACTTTCATAGCCTGTAAATATCGGATCTACCCCACAATAGATCAAGCAAAATTAATTCAAGATCATTTTGGTGCATGTAGGTTTGTTTATAATTGGGCTTTGGAACAAAAGATAAATACATATCAACAAATTGGAGAATCAATATCTCAATTTGATCTTTGTAAAAAGCTAACAACTCTTAAACAGGAATATCCCTGGTTAAAAGAAGTAAATGTTCAATCTCTCCAAGAAATGCCTCGAAATTTAGAAACTGCATTTACAAAGTTTTTCAGAGAAAAAACCAGATTCCCAAAATTTAAATCAAAGAAAAATCCACTTCAGTCATTCCCCATTCCCAAAAATTATAAGGTTGATTTTGAGAAAGGAATTATCAAACTTCGCAAGATTGGTGAAGTTAAAGCTATTATTCATAGACGTTTTGAAGGCATTCCAAAAACTGCAACATTATCATTGTCACCTACAGGGAAATACTATATTAGTATACTTATAGATAAATTAGTATACTTATAGATAAAGAAAAAGAATTTCCAGTTAGACAAAAGTTTTCTAAATTAACTACAATAGGAATTGATATAGGGCTCACAGACTTTACAGTTATTTCTACTGGAGAAAAAGTAAAAATCCAAGTATCTCCAAAACGCTCTTCAACGATTGAAATGTTTACAGAAGAGAATGTCAAAAAAAGTTAAAGGTTCTAATAATCGCAATAAATAAACTTGTTAGCGAGAATCAAGCTGTATCATTGGAAACTCTGATTATTAAAGAAATGCAGCGAAATCATTGTCTTGCTCAATCAATTTCCGATCCAGCATGGAGTAGTTTTTTTACAAAATTAACATATAAAGCTGAATGGCTAGGAAAAACGATTCTTAAAATCGGGCAGTTTGAGCCATCATCTAAAATTTGTAATGTTTGCGGATATCACAATTCTAATCTAGCGTTAAAGGATAGGGAATAGATCTGTCCTAATTGTATTACAAAACATTATAGAGATATCAATGCTGCACTTAATATTAAAAAATTCTCACTTCAAGATCAAAATCTAATTGGAGTATGACACCTACGGAATGTGGGGATGAGCTTGGGAACTTGTGCTCGATAGAGAAAGGAATGAACCAAGAAACTCCTTATTTGCAATATGTTATGAATAATATATATATTATTTATTAAAATTAACTGTTTATTGAAATCCTCATCGATCTACACTTTTAGAGCAGTATTTTTAAAATAACATAACTTATGCACCTTTTTTGGTTTAAAATCTGAAATTTCCTAGTTCCATACGAAGTAAGAAAAAGTTACTGGTCTACGACTCGTGGAGCTTTTGGGACTTATAGAGCTCATAGAAAACTTGGAATTAATTAACCTACTTGTTTTCTGTTATCCAGCCTTCATTTATATCAATAAGTATTGAGACTGTTAATCTCAATACTGGTTTCTAGATAGGGGATACCACAACCACTTTGCTTCTTAAATACAATTTTTCATTTTTATGTTGTACAATATATATAACACTCAATAAATAAAACTACAAGTGGCACTTTCAACATATAAATATAAATTAATATGCGCTAATTAATATATTCTACTGATTGTTAATAATAATTCTGAACTTATGTAGTTAAACTGAAAATCACATATAAATGTCTTAATGTCGATAAATGATTAAAAGATAAACAAACTTCGAAAGGAAAATTGCAATTTTGTCAATAGTATGTTTTTCGATTTAACTGCGTAAGTCCTAACAGTATTAAAATTGTATATAACTTAATAAAAAAGGAGTGAAATAAATGTTAAAACAATCATCCAGTAGAATGAAAATAACACTGGCTAGTTTGCTAGTAGTTTTTTTTGTAGTAGCAATGACAGCTCCGGCAATAAGCGCGGTTGAAACCAATCACAGCAAAAGCAGCATAGGCAACAAAGGACTTCAATCATTCAGCACAGAGCAATTAGCCAAACAGCATTGTCCATCCGAGACTGTTGTTTGGCTTAATCTTAACACAGGCGTTTATCATTTCAAAGGTGACCATTGGTACGGGAACACCAAGAATGGCGCATATTTTTGTCAGAAAAAAGCAGATAAGGCAGGAAACCGAGCAACACGGGAACAGAGTACTATAAACAAAACTAAAGTATAGAGAATTTAAAAAATTTCAATTTTTGGCTAGGGGTTTATAAGATAGATATACAATTTGTTAAATCAGATGCCTATCGAAATTATTCATCTTTTAATATGTTACTAATTTGAACAATATAAGGAGCGAAGTAAATGTTGAAACAATCATCTAGTAAATGAAAAAGGTACTGGCAATTTTGTTAATAGTCCTTTTCGTAGTATCTTTGACAGCAGTGACAGCTAGTGCTGCACGCCGTGATGGTGGCGGTGGACATCACGGCTACATGGTGCAGGCTATTTTACAACAGGCCAACTGCCCAACTACTACCATGGCCAGTACTACCTAGCTGTGACTGGGTAATGGAGCCCTCACCAGCAACAATGGATATGGGGCTGTTAATCGTAATAGTGACAAAAATTGCAAAAATTAAAAAATGTAGATGTACCGAAAGTTCTGTAAAAGTGTGGTTGATTTTGTATCTTTTTATTCCCAATAAAAAACAGGAATTGCTCAATCTGTTGGCAGAACGAGTTAAACTGTTAGGGAAAAATAAGCCTTAAAGTATCGGCTTTATTATCTCACTAACTAAACAAACAATATTTTATTGTTGTTAACTTCAAGTTGATAGATGTTATCTCCACGGATAATTTAAAAGGGTTAGTCACCTAATTTTCAGGGAAATAATGACATTCCTTAAGGTTATCTGTATCGCCCTATTTCATTTTGAGTCTCCTGCAGTGCTCATTATTTTGTCCGGCATTACAATCAATGGAAAGCTAATAGTTTTACTTACAAATGTTTTGTTTCTCTTTTTCCCATTGATGTAGAAGTTTTAATGTAAAATATGGGTATATTCCAAACGTTAACCTTCCATCAACGTTTTTTGTATTAGTTTATTAACTCACAAGCTTAGGAGTATAGAGAAACTATACCAATTTAATGTTAAACAATCTTTATTTAAGTCTAATTTGACTTTTTTTATAGGTCTGGCACTAAATTGAACTAAATATTTATATTTTTTTCTTCAGAAGCGCTGATGAACTTTAGAAGAAATTAAATAGATCTTTCCCAACAATAAGTGAGTATGTCCATGTTATCAATTATCGATTCATCTATCCTCACTAGTTAGCAGGTTCATCCCCTGGTTCGTATAATGTTTCCATATCTAGTCACAGTTTTGGTAGTAATAGCCACGGTAGTAGTGGTGAATCCTTGCATCTATTGATTAATAAATTCGGAGAAATCTATTTTCAAACCCGAAGACACTTTCATTATCCAAGCTATTTGCTGTAACTTTGCCGCGTTTGCTTCACCAATCTATGATCATATATTTATCAGTTTTTAGTTATTCATTTCCAAGAAACTTCATGACCATCTTTATATCAGCCTGATCAGAACCAGTTTCTCTTTTAATGGCCATTCCTTTTGCAGCTTTTATCGTTCCATTTGCATTACCTATGTCCACTCCTTTCTGCACTTACTATTGCAGCAGTCACGGACATTAAAAAACAAATTAATAGCAAAATACTAAGTGTCTTTTTAATTAGCAACCGTAACCAGATAGTAACCAGTTCCATCCGGTCAAATGAAAATTAATAACCAGGATAGATATTTTTGACAATAATACTCAATGATATTATATATTTACCCCTACTCATATTCTTCTCTACAGAATATTCAAAGAAGTGCCCCCCTTTTAAAGTATGATTTTCTTCTTTATTACAAAACTTTTCTTTGTATTAATTAGATTCATGAAATCCAGATAATTTTCTATGACAATCCTTTCCATATTGTCTGTAAAGTGGTTACGTTTAGTTACGTTCCATATACCAGTCTAATCACTCGTCGTCCATATTTCTTTTTATCCAACAAAATGTTGTCGGGCAATATTTTTTTCAATGTTCTCAGTACGTCCTTCTTAACTTTTCTGGAATTACTAACATCCCCTACTCTATATTCTGGTTGGATATGATTTGTTAGAAAATCTTTAATTTCCCGATATCCATCAAAATTAATTCTCAAATAAATACCAATTTTCGATATAAATTGACCAATAAATCCAAAAATTAATTCGATTTAATCAGTAAAAATGCCAAAAAATACCGAATTAAATAGATTAATTAGCATAAAAATGTTATGTTAGCGAGAAATAACCAAATGAATCACTACGGCCTATAAATCCAGGAAACCACTTTAGCGACTATGCGATCGATTTTTTGGTGTATAGCATAATGACATGCTATCGAATGAGAACCTTACCTGAACCTGTTATGGGCCCATTTTTTACGATATAAGATCAAATTTTGTTCAGAATAATAGAGGAGTAAGAAGCTAACAAATTTTGTTATTATAAGTCCATAACTGTATCAATTAATATGAAGAGTTAAATATGTCACAGCGCGTAGAACCGTGCAGATGAATATTCCATATCTGCGCAATAATCTTCGAATTTTACTAACTAACGATATAGGAAAGGAATTGAAATACGTGATTAATAAACACAAATTGTATTCGATAGCCTTAATTTCAATAGCTATAGCTTTAATGCTGGTAAGTATTGTAGGTGCGGCGCCATTTGCATATATTTCAACCGGCAGCACTGTCTCTGTAATTGACACAGCAACAAATAAGGTTATAGCCAATGTGCTTGTAGGGGAGTCTCCTTATGGATTTGCAGTCACACCAGATGGAGCGAAGGTATGTGTAAGTGAGCAGTGGCAGTTACAATGCTAAAAGCAATGTTTCTGTGATTAACACGACCACAAACAAGGTTAAAACTAATGTAACTATAGGATCATATCCCGGTGCCTTCGGGCAGTTTACAGGTGGTAATATTCAAAAGGATAAATTGAATGGGGCCAAAGCTATAGCTTCTTTGAGCAAACATAAACAAAAAAACCACTCCAAACATCATAAAGCAGAAAAAAATCACCAACTGTAAAGTAGATCAAAATAGTTGGAGTTCGATTTCCATTAAATGAAAACACTGACTGCAACTACAGACTTAGATTCTTGCTTTCGATGAGATGTAAATTTTGAAACCGAATATAATCAAATATATCTAATGTAGGGTATCTATATTTGAAGCAGTGGGTATCCTGCATTATAATAATGAAATATAGAATCAATTAGAATTTACCGACCAGATCTCTAGGGATGTAGGCATTAGACAGCTAACTCAAAAAAATATTTTAATTTTTAGATAATTACCGATGGTAAACCAATGTGTCACTAACTTGCGCAATAAATATTTACCTTTACTTACTACAATCCTACTATAATTCTTGCTATTAAGTTGATTTTGCTCTTAAAGCTCCAATTTTTGGAAATTGAAATAAACAAACATCTCAAATTTACCTAAGTTCAATCTTAAAACCTTATAGTAGAATACAAGATACTCAAGTAAAAAAATTACTTCTTTCAATAATATCAAGTTACAGAGCTATTATGTGATTTTTATTAAAAATATACACTATCTTAAACATTGTTTTAAATACTAAGTATTTAGAAAGTAGTATCGATACAGAAGTTGCTGTTTTTGGCATTAATATAGAAAAAGAGGTCAACAACTTATCAAAACATTAAATGGTAAAAGAATTTATTGCTAGATTCTATAATTAGTCCAACCCGTATTCTAAATATGATTGTATTATGAAAAATTTGTAGAATTGGATGAGGCTTGAATAAATATCTGGCGGAACAAATTGACGAGTTAGAATAAGGGAAACGATGATAAAAAAAAGGAATAAAAGCAATTTGGTGAATGCTATAATAAAACTTATAGTTCCATGCAAAAATGGAGGGAACTGTATCAAAAATCCTAAAAATAGAGGAGATATAATTTGCAAAGGATGTGAAAGAGAAATAATAAGGTAAAACATTGCTACCATGGTGTGAGCTTCTTAGACTTATTTTAAATTCAATGCGAGGACATTTCTTCAAAAATTATTTCGTCCTCATAGTATACACTTAGTAACACAGAAACATGATTGACGAATATCAAAAGATACTAAAATTGAGTTTCAATATAATATTTCAACTACCTAAAGTTTCACTGTAAAAACCATCATTTAATATTTTTCTAGATGTGCCTGCAAACTTAAGTATTAGATACCTTATATGAAGAGATTTGTTGGCTTCTGCTAATGGGCTAGTAAATGAAAAAAATATTAAAAAACGCACCAAAATTCAATTAATTTGTTGCTATTGATTTTTAATTTGAATTTATTTGAGAAAAGAAGATACACTGTTTTAAAAAATAATTAATATTAAGGAAATTCACTTAGAAATCAATTTTTAATAGTTCATTTAAAATAATTTAAAAAAAATAATATTTACAATTTGAACTAGATAGATCAAAAAAGTGATGAATAAATCACTTTAGCTTTTCCAGAATTAATAATCAGGCAATAAATTCCTTTCCAAAAGTATAGATTAACGATAGGAGGAGTAATTATATGTCATTGGAAGAGTACAAATATGGAACCACTTTTCCAGGTGTTATCGAACGTATAGTGGACAAGTCCGAACCAGCCTGGCTGGAACCACTGCATGCGAAAGAGAATGCACCTAATATACTGTCCATTGTGCTGGACGACACCGGATTTGTATAGCTTAGGTGCTATGGCAGCCTTATTAAAACACTCCATCTAGATAGCTTCTAATGGTCTTGCTTACAGCAATATGCATTCTACTGCTCTGTGCTCTCCTAGTCGCTCGTGCATAATTACTGGTCGAAATCACCATTCGAACAATATGGCTGCAAGCTTCACTCTGGCGAACACTGCAGGCAACCTATTTCTGGCAATGGTTGTAGATAGAGTTATTCAGAGTTTACAGAACTTTCAATACGCTGCCTAAAAATCACCCTTTTTCCCTATTTCATCTTGATCATCTTGTTTAGGTCAGTTATCATATTTTTCTAAATAGAATCATTGAAGATTCAGTTTTAATCTTTAGGACTAAGCAGTTGAATATAAAAAACAACAACAATCACTTAATTGTCTAAAGCTCGATATTCCTGATGAATCTATTTGTAATTAATTTATCCCACAACCACGTTACTTCTAATTATACGTCTTATTATTCAGCAACTGCACATGCCAAGTGTACTTACTCTTGCACTTGATATCCATTCGTCCTTGCAAGTAACGTCTTTAGATGTCTGGTAAGCTCGAATTCGCATTGAACTGGAATCCTAAATTTGTGAGATATCCGGCCAAAATTGACTGATTAAGCTTGTTATTATTGGTTCGTCAATCTTTCGCAAAAGCTCAAGCTTCTGTTGCATTTGTGATCACATATTTCGGGGATAAATATATCGGTTATCGAAAACAATCGTGCTGCTCAGGAGTAACATTCACGATGTAACGGAGTATTGCGAATACTTCATCTCGAGGCAAATACATGGTGATGCCAAGCCAGCTAAAGAAGCCTTTGACATTTGGGTTATAAGATCATGAACAAGTGAGCGCTTTTACTAGTCTTTCATCTTGAAATCTGTAGGAATGCAGTGCAATTTTGCTGGATGGTCACACCAAATTCAGCAAGTCGATTAAGCTTAAATTCTTATGTGATAGGATGATTAACTTCAAATACTTCTAATTGTTTCATCATTTCCGATCGCTGAAATGCAAAAGTATCCATTCCTGCTCCGAGAATACATACTGCTTTGCTTATTTCTTGACAACTCTCTCCAAAATTTCTTCCGCATACTGTTCACGGCTAGCGAGATTAATAATTCCTTGCATTAAGGATTCTGAGATAATTATCTGGCTGTAGCGGGATTCAGTACATCAGAATCATTTAACTGTTTATCCAAATCAAATATTGATTAACCAAATATTGTTTAACTAGTGCTCTTTTCTTCAGGTATCAAATGATAAGCCAGAAAGAAGCGTGATTAAAACGCTGGCTTGCATAGAGAATTTCGATAAACTTCTTCTTTTCACGAGCCATTTATACACTATTTATAAGTACACGATTAAATATAGGAGTTATCGAAAATTATTCATTCATACGAATTGCTTCGTATTAAGAGAGAACAGCAGATCTACTGGTGTCTAGCAGGATTGAATGCTTCATACGGACTTTCTCTCCCAAAAGTTAATTCGGTTATCAAAAACCCAGCAGTGGACTAATTTTTCTTAAACTTAGAATTCTTCAAAAGTTTAGCTGCTTTTTTAATATGTTCATTGTAGAACTTAACACATTCAATAGCTTGTTTCACGTCAGAGTTTACAGCTCCAAAATTTC
>Ga0182027_10013800_pt1 | contig 11224 bp, 9 predicted proteins | sample 712E1DmetaG_FD_121300 | JGI IMG/M metagenome (GOLD analysis project Ga0182027, IMG submission 121300) | Permafrost microbial communities from Stordalen Mire, Sweden - 712E1D metaG (Illumina Assembly) | ecosystem: Environmental > Terrestrial > Soil > Wetlands > Permafrost | place: Sweden...
ATTATGATTCCCCGGTACTGCCTTCACAAAACGCCATTCTTTCAGATATTAGCCGGTTCAGGGAGGAGATCGCCCCCTGCCGGACCTTCGTATTCCTTCATGAGCTTGAATTCCTTCTCAAAAACAACCTGATCAGGGGAGGCGACCTGAAAAATGCAATCGTGTTTGTAAACCGTGTTGTTTCTCGGAAAGAGCTTGACCATCTTGCCCAACTTCTCAACAAGCCCCGCGTCGAAGTGCTAACAGCAGGCATCCTGAACAACGTAGAACTGAATTTCCCGAACGAACCTGCCCGGCATAAACTGCTCGACGTGATCGGCGACCTTGCCCTTATAGGGATGCCAATTAATGCACATATTATCGCCACACGCCCCGGCCATTCATCCAATGTTGAATTTGCCAGACTGCTCAAGAAACAGCTGTTGATCCAGCAGCGTACAGATTGCCTTCCCCACTTTGACATGAACCAGAAACCGGTTTACGACATCATCCAGATCCAGAAGGTACTCCCGCACCGTCCGCCCTTCCTTCTCATCGACCGTATCCTCGAGATCAGCGACCACGATGTATACGGGATGAAGAACGTGACGATGAACGAACCATTTTTCGTTGGCCATTTCCCGGTGGAACCGGTCATGCCGGGTGTCCTTCTGATAGAGGCCATGGCACAGACCGGCGGCATCTTTGTTCTGAGCTTTGTACCGGATCCGGAAAATTATATCACCTATTTCCTCAAGATCGATAAGGTGAAGTTCCGGCAGAAGGTTGTTCCGGGAGATACAGTGATCTTCCACAATACGCTGATCGAACCCGTCAGGCACGGGATCTGCCACATGCAGGGAGAGGCCTATGTAGGAAACAAAATAGTGATGGAAGCCGAAATGACGGCACAAATTCAAAAAAAATAAGAACCCTATGAATCAACCTCTGGCATATGTAAACCCCCAGGCTAAAGTAGCTAACAATGTAGTTATTGAACCTTTCGTCAGCATCGATAAGAATGTGATCATTGAAGAAGGTACATGGATCGGATCCAACGTGACCATCATGGAAGGTGCACGCATCGGTAAGAACTGTAAGATATTCCCGGGTGCAGTCATCTCGGCCATCCCCCAGGATCTCAAGTTTGCCGGCGAAGATTCAATCGTGAAGATCGGCAACAATGTCACCATCCGTGAATTTGCCACGATCAACCGGGGTACCAAGGCCAGTTATGAAACCGTGATCGGCGACAACACCTTGTTGATGGCCTATGTTCATGTGGCCCATGATTGCGTAGTGGGCAGTAATGTGATCATGGCCAATGCCGCTATGCTTTCCGGGCATGTTATAGTGGATGACTGGGCCATCATCGGGGGAATGGTGCCTGTCCACCAGTTCTGTCATATCGGAACACACTCGTTCATTGCAGGCAGGACAGGAGTAGGCAAAGATGTCCCTCCCTATACAAAAGCGGCAAGAGAACCTCTCTCGTATGTCGGGGTCAATTCAATAGGACTTCGCAGAAGAGGCTTCTCTCCTGAAACCATCAATAAGATCCAGGAAATCTACAGGATCATCTTCCTGAAAAACTATAATGTCACACAAGCCGTTGAGATCATCGAAGCCAAGGTGGAAGCAACCCCCGAACGCGATGAGATACTATCTTTCATCTCCAATTCCAGCCGCGGGATCATGAAGGGTTATTCAAAGATTCGTGAAAAATAAACTTTACCGGCAGGTTTCTCATGCCGAACTCATCAATTCCCTGTGAAAATTATTCTTTCCGGTACCGGCAAAAAGTATAATACCGAATGGATCTTCCGGGAACTTAGCTTTTCCTTTGAGAAAGATCATGCCTATGCGATCCTGGGAAGAAATGGATCCGGAAAATCAACCTTGTTGCAGATCATCGCCGGAAACATTCATCCCACCTCAGGGAAAGTATGTTATATCAAAGATGGGCAGGAAATCCCTATGGAAAAGATCTATCAGCACCTTACCATCGTAGCGCCATACCAGGAACTGATCGAGGAGTTTACTTTAAAAGAAATGCTGGATTTCCATTTCCGTTTTAAATCTCTGGTCCCGGGATATACCATTCCGTCTATCATTGAAAGAATCGGGTTTAAGGATCCCGGCAGGAAAACGATCCGGTTCTTTTCTTCCGGGATGAAACAACGGGTTAAGCTGGTTCTTGCCTTTTTCAGTGAGATTCCGGTTGTATTGCTGGATGAACCAGCGATGAACCTCGACGAGACCGGCATGAACTGGTATCTCCAGCTGGTAAATGAAATGGCAAAAAACAGGATCCTCCTTGTCTGTTCCAATCTTCAGCACAAGGAAACTGCATTTTGTACGGAAAACTTATTTATTGAGGACTATAAACCGCGAAAGGCATTCTGAAAACAAAGAATGATCCCTGAAGGGTGATTTTCCGTTTCTTTTCCTGAACAAATTCAAAAATAATTCCTACTTTTGCACCCCAATTATTTCATTATCAATAAAAGATTTATGGCAACAACCGCTGATATCAGAAATGGTTTAGTAATTGAATACAATGATGATCTTTTTTCAATTGTGGAATTTCAGCATGTTAAACCAGGTAAAGGGCCGGCATTCATCCGTACAAAACTCAAGAACCTCAAGACCGGCAGGGTCATCCCAAACACCTTTGATTCCGGCGTCAGGATCAATGTTGCAAGAGTTGAAAGAAGAAAATATCAATACCTTTTCAAGGACGATTCCGGTTATCATTTTATGAATACCGAATCCTTTGAACAGACGTTTATCCCCTCAGGGATGATCAATGCTCCTGCTTTCCTCAAGGAAGGTCAGGAAGTCGAGATCCTTTTCCATGCCGAGACAGAAACACCGCTCACCTGCGAACTCCCTACTTATGTGGTCCTGAAAGTGACCTATACTGAACCAGGTATGAAAGGCAACACTGCCACGAATTCGATGAAGAACGGGACCCTTGAGACCGGGGCAACCATAAGAATCCCTCTCTTCATTGAAACAGGGGAACTGATCAGGGTGGATACTCGCACAGGCGATTATTCCGAAAGGGTGAAGGCATAATGCACCAAGGCTGAATAAAAAAAAGGAATGTCCGGATTAATTAAAATGTAAATTACTGACGATGAAATTTAATACCCCTCAATCCCTTAAAAAAATTGCCGGACTGATCCATGCACGGTTTGTCGGTGACCCGGATTTCCTGATTACCGGGATCAATGAAATCCACATGGTCGAATCCGGTGATCTTACTTTTGTTGACCACCCCAAATACTACAACAAGGCTTTAGAGTCGAAAGCTTCCACGATCCTGATCAACAAGGAGGTGGATCCGCCTTCTGGCAAAACGCTGATTATCTCCGATCATCCTTTTGATGATTATGTTTTCCTGGTAACAACGTTCTGTCCTTTTGAAAAGGCCGTATCTGCCATTAGTCCTTCTGCCGAGATCGGCGAAGGTACTGTTATCCAACCCGGTGCTTTTGTGGGGAATCATGTGAAGATCGGAAAGAATTGCATCATTCATGCCAATGCCAGCATTTATGACCGTTGTGTCATCGGTAACAATGTCATCATTCATTCTGGTGCAGTGATCGGCGCGGATGCCTATTATTTCCAACGCCGGCCCGAAGGTTATAAAAAACTGGAATCCTGTGGCCGTGCCGTACTGGAAGACAATGTAGAGGTTGGGGCAATGACCACCATCGACAAAGGTGTTTCCGGAGATACCATTGTTTCATCCGGAACGAAGTTCGATAACCATGTCCAGGTTGGTCATGACTCCTACATCGGCAGAAATTGTCTGATCGGCGCATTTTGCGCCATTGCAGGAGTAACAAGGATCGAGGATGATGTTATTCTTTGGGCCAGCGTGCTTATCAATAAGGACCTTGTAATCGGGAAAGGCGCTATTGTTCTTGCAGGTTCCGGAACCGAAAATTCTCTTGAAGGAGGAAAAACCTATTGGGGTATACCCGCAATTGAAGCAAGGAAAAAATGGCGCGAAGTTGCAGCTTTGAAAATGCTGCTGGATATCCTGCAGAAACTGAAATAATCAGTCAATAGGCATCAGACACCAGGTATTGAGAGCAACCTCTATCCTCTATTTTCTTTCCTCTATCTTCCGCCCTCTGTCCTCCGACTTCTGACCTCCGACCTCCGTCTTTGGCAGATAATACAGGTCGAGCGCTACAAGGATGGCAATGAATCCCCAGAAAGGCACAGAAGCCTTATCCGTGTCGAGGAAATCATTCATGGTCCCATGAAAGAAATACGTGATCAAACCCAGCAAAACTGACAGGCTCAGCATCTTGATCTCTTTCGAATCGGTCTTTTTATATACCCTTAACCCGGTTAGGACAACTAAGACAAGGATACATACCACCCAGAGCATTCCCAGCACTCCTGATTCTGCCAGCGGGCCAATGTATTCACTGTGAGCATTTCCTTTATCCCCGGCATTGGTACTGATCCGGGTTTTCTCACTGTATCGCTGGAAAGGAGCATATTCAAACTGGTAGGTTCCCGGCCCGAAACCGAACACCGGCCGTTCCCGGAACATACGAAGTGCAGATGCCCAGCGGTTCAGACGCTCAAGGTTTGAATCATCGGTGGTAACATTGGAGATGGATTGTACATGTTCAATGAAATTTGCAGAAGTTCCTTGCTTGTTTTTTTCGAGTTTCTCCCAGATGTCGTTTTGAAAAAGAAAGAAAAAGCTCAGCAGGATACCGAAAGTCAGCAGGATCCACTTCAGCTTTATCTTCAGGGCAATGACAAGGTAAACAAGGATTGCGAATGCAAGGCTTACCCAGGCTGCACGGCTGAAGGAAAGAACCAGGGCCATGATGAGGAATGCAAGTACGAGAAATGAAAAAAACCGTAATGTCTTTGAATAGGTTCTTGTAAATGAGAAACCCACAAATACGGGGATGAAAAATGCCAGGATGGCTCCATAAGCAGTATGATCATTATAGAATGGCTCCATTACCCAGTGTCCCGATTGTTCGGAGAATCCCCATAAAAAATGGTTATATGTCGTATAGATGATCACACCGACCAGGGGGATGGCATAGAGCCAGATAAATGAACGGATATTCTTTATCTTCCTGAACAGCAGGATCCCAAGGAAATAAAAAGGAACGACGAACCATAACCTCGCCGTCAACGCTTTCAGGGAAACCAAAGGAATCTGGCTCGTAAGGCTGGTAATAAACATCCAGGCCAGGCTGAGTATAATAACAATGGTCAGCGGATGCCTGAGGACCTTCCGGTCGTAGTCGTTTGAATAAAAAAGTTTGATGATGAACAATGCAAGTACCCCTCCCATCAATGGCTCAGTAGGGAGTGAGAGCCCCAGCCCGAATTCGGCATCCGTAATATTGATGGCAACCGGAGTAAAAAAAACAATCAAAAGGAGTATCCAGTCCATGGAATAAAAATACAGGTACAGGATCACGGCCAGAACCGGAATCAGCAGTGTCCAGTAAATATCCCGAAGCATAAAGTAAACATTGAGTGCGATAAAAATCACACTAATGACGTAAACCCATCTTATTTTCGTTCTTTCCAGCAATTCTGTAAATCTATAAAGATGATTTTGGCTATACGGTTGCTTGTGTTTCCGGCCGTTTTCTGCGGCTTTCAATGATCCCGATTACAATGACAGCAATGAATAAGGAAGCCAGGGCAGAAACCACCACGATGACCCACCTTACAGGATATCCCTTTTTATCTGCCACGAAAGGCTTGTTCAGTACATTAACATAGGTATAGTTCCGGTTCATGTCGAGGACAGCTCGGTCGTAATCCAGTTTGAATGCACTGTAATCTTTCGTTATGGCAATCATTAAGTTCGATAACATCTCCCGCTCTCCCCCTTTTTCCTCAAGGTTCTTTTTCAGGCGGTTCACCTCACCCCCCCTGCTGCCGGAACCTCCTCCTGAAAGGTAAGCCCGCATAACCTCCCGGGTCTGGCTGGGATAATCCAGCAAACCATACTTCATCCCGAGTTCCTGAGAACGCAGCTGTAGGGAATCCAGTTCCTGTCTCTTATAATTGGTAACGGTCCGGTAGTTATTTACAACCTCCCTGAATTTTTCCTTATGAAGTCCCCGGAGTTTAAAGTTGTATTGGTTCATGATTTCATTCACCATATCACAGGCAATCTTAGGATCTTTGTCCCAAACCTCAATGATAACCGCATCATAGGGTGTCTTCGAGATCTTCACATTCTTGCTGTATTCCCACAACAAGGTACTCGTATAATATTCATAATTCGGGTCTATACCGTAATGCCGTGAGAGATCAAACTTTGCAACAACACTGTCACGGATCTCTTTTGATTGCAGTACCTGTATCATTTGTTCGCTGAGGCTTTCATCTGCGTATGCAGATATATTGGAAGGATATAAAACTGCATAGGATTTAAACAGCGGTGTAATGAATATCGAACTGGAGAAAAATGCAGCGAGTATCGCCGCTGCCACTATAATCACCGCAAGATGAAGCTTCCAGCGAATAATAATGTTGATCAGACTTTTACTTTTAAAATAATCTTCCATGACTGTAATATTTAGGAATTTGATTGTTTCTGTGGGCTTCAGGATAGATGGAATTTCTTGTGGGATTCATAACCACTGATCTTCTCAATCATGATGATGACGATGATGGTGAAAAAGAAGGCAGAAAAAGTGGTCACCAGTACGATCAGCCATTGTACCGGGTAAGTTTTCCGTTCGGCTTTATAGGCATTGTTCACGATGAACTTCTGGGGCAGATCTTCTTCCGCATCCACCTTGGCTTCCTTGAACTTAGCCTGCAGAAGTGTCAACTGATGGGTTTTAAATTCGAGGGCATTCTTCAATGACATATAGATGCCTCCATATTTTCCCAGGACATCAAGTCTTTTTTGCAAAGCAGCCATAGCCGGCCTGTTGTTGTTACTGGTCGCAATGGCCATTTGAGTATTCAGCGCCTGCGACTGGTACTCAACATCATTCACGCCAAGTTTTCCGATAGCTACAAGCGAATCTGCAACCTTGTCCACTTCCTCTTTCAATGAATTGTATTCTGCTTCTACAATCCTGTAACCGCTAAATGCCCTTTGCCGCTGCATCTGGTTTTTCGTGGAGTCGAGAAGGTCGGCAATCTTGTTGGCTATATCGGCCGCCATCTGCGGATCTTTATCCAAAACAGAGATCTGTACAGCCATAAATTCGGTTCGGCGGAATGAGATGTTCCGGTCATATTCTTTATAAAGGGATTCATTTTTATATCGGGAGGCAGAATCGATCCCGTAATGCTGAACAAGATTGAACTTCTGTATGATCCGGTCGCGGATTTTATTGGAACTCAGGATCTGCAGTAATTGTTCAGCCTGCTCATCTTCTCCGAATGCCATAAGGTCCTGACCTTTTGCCGATTGGTCGCTAAGTAAGGCTTTTGAAACCGAACTTGTACTGGCAGGATACAGAATAACGGTAGACTGGAATTTCGGTGTTATGAACCATGGGCAGGAAAAGAACCATGAACCGAGAGCGGCAATGATGATGACAATCAGAAGCGGCTTTCTCCATTTGTATAAAAAGATCACCAGGCTGCTGGAATCAAAATCCTCATTCCTTTTCATTTCATTTGTCATAGGATCAAAGATCAAATATTGTCCAAAATTATTGTTTTTTCGTGAAACCGCAAAAAGTGAAGAAAATGAAAGAAAGGAAAGGAGTTACCGGTCTTCACGCAGGATCTGGAGCATCGATTTCACGTTCAGCAGTTTTAACCCTGCAGCAAACCCTACGGAAAGGATGATCATCAGGAAAAAGTTAAGCAGCCAGGAATTTCCTGAAGGACCTATTCCCAGCTGGCGGAGATCCACTGCTTTTGAAATGAAATTCAGAAGGATCACCCCAACGACGAAGAAAAGAAGGGTAAGAAGATAACGATAGTTGATTTTGAATTTAAAGATCTTTTGTACGATGATCACTTCCACGATGGCAATGAAAAACTGGGTGACCAGGCTGGCATAAGCCGAACCAACAGCCAGCAGATGCGGGATCAGGAAGAGGTTCATGCTGAAATTGATCAGTAGTCCGATAAGGGAGATGATGTTCAGTTGTTTCAGATTTCCGTTTGCCGTCAGCAAAGTTCCGAAGATGTAAGTGGTGGAAACCGCAACGAATCCTCCCATCAGCAGTTTAAAGACCTCCGCAGATTTGTCGAAGTGCTCCTTGTAAAGGAGTTTCATGAGTTCATCGCTGTAAAAGATGCAACCGAATGCCACGATGACCGCGATCGTGATCAGCAGGGTGAAAGAAAGTTTTACCATCTTTTCTACCGATTCTTTGCGTTTGATCATCCGGGAGAATACAGGGATCAGCAGCACGGAAAAGAGGTAAGCGATCATGTTTGCAGCATCCAGCAAACGGAATCCGTTGGCATAGATCCCAACTTGAACATGGGCAGTGTTAATGTCGCTGTGAGATCCGATTGGCTTATCCGGAAGAAGCTTTCCAAGCATTACCGGATCAAGACGGTTGTACAAGGTCATCAGCAATACCAGGGATGCAAAGGGAAGGCTGCGTTTGATGATCATGAGGAAAAACGGCCAGTTGACATTGAGTTTACGGAAGCTGGCTTTTTTAATTACGATGAAGGAAGCCACCAGGGCGGTAATTCCATATGCCGCTGTCTGAGAGTATACGAACCATTCGATCCTGAATCGAGAAGCAGTAAGATGGCCCCATAACAATACACTGCAGAAAAGGATCATGAGCATACGGTCAAGGACTGAAAGGACGCTGTCGGTTTTAAACATCAGCAAACCTGAAACATTCGACCTGAGGTAAAGGATGAAGGAGGTAAGGATCTGGTTAAATGCAAGCCAGGCAAGCAGTCTCATCTGGTCGGCCTTGTATTTCATCAGCATGGCTACGGTAAAAGCAATAAAAATGTAAACCATAGCCAGCAGGAACTTCAATACCACGATAGCGGAAAAATGCTTGTTGAGCAGTTGCTGGTTCTGCGCAATGTTACGGTTGTTGAAATTTGTGATGCCGAGATCCAGGAAAATATTAAAAAGGAAAGAAAAATTCAGAACCTCAAAGTAGAACCCATAATCCAGGGCCCCTACCATGTTCTGAACATTCCTGTCGATGGCAAAAATCCAGACTGGTTTAATTAAAAGGTTGAGTAAAAGCATCAACCCCAGGTTCGTCAGAAATTTTCGCTGCATATAAAAAAAGTAAAAGCTTCTGGGATCAGAAACTTTTCATCAAAACATGAAAAATAATTCAGATATTTGCTACAAAGTTAAAAATTAAACTTTTGCTTTCACAACAATAATCCTATATTTTCGGCACCTGATGAACATTGCTGTCAATACCCGCTTGTTGATCAAAGATAAACTGGAAGGAATCGGTTGGTTTACATATGAGTCGCTGAAACGGATCACGACGCAACATCCCGAACATCATTTTTATTTCATATTCGACCGGCCTTACGACCCTGGGTTTATCTTCTCTCCCAATATTACTCCTATCGTGCTTTCTCCTCAGGCCAGGCATCCCCTGCTCTTCTGGTTCTGGTTCGAATGCAGGTTACCGCGATTGCTGAAACAACTGAACCCTGATCTTTTTCTTTCACCCGATGGCTACCTTCCACTTAAAACCGGCATAAAATCACTGGCGGTATTCCATGATCTCAATTTCGAACACTACCCTGAGGATATGCCTTTCTTCTTCCGCTGCTATTACAGGTATTTTTTTCCGAAGTTTGCAAAAAAAGCCACGCGGATCGCTACGGTTTCTGAATTCTCTAAAAAGGATATCGTCAGGCAATACGGGAAACCAAATGAGCAGATCGATGTTGTTTACGACGGGGCCAATGAATCGTATAAACCTCTTTCTCCCGGGATGATTTCCCTGACCCGGGAGAAATACACTTCCGGCTGCCCTTACTTTATTTTTATCGGTTCCCTTCATCCGAGGAAAAACCTGGTGAACCTTTTCAGGGCATTCGACCTTTTCCGCCGGGATCATCCCGGGAATATCAAATTGCTGATCGTAGGAGCCAGGAAATGGTGGACGAAAGAGATCAGCAAAGCATTCAGGGAGATGCAGTATGCGGACGATGTGGTTTTTAGCGGTCGGCTGAACTCCGGTGAATTGGTACAGGTGCTGGGCGCCTCCATGGCCCTTACCTATGTTTCCTATTTTGAAGGATTCGGGATCCCTATCGTGGAAGCTTTCCGGTGCGGTGTTCCGGTCATTACCTCCAATGTCACTTCCATGCCTGAGATAGCAGGGGATGCTGCTTTGCTGGTGAATCCATTCGATCCTCTTTCCATTGCCGGGGCGATGAAAAAACTAGCAGAAGATGAAAGTTCCCGGCAGGACCTGATCCGGAAAGGCCTGGTCAGGAAAGATGAATTTACCTGGCAAAGAACCGCCAGCCTGCTTTGGAATTCGATTGAAAACGCCATAAAATCAAGCTGAATCCCATGAATATACTCTTGCTTGGTTCCGGGGGCAGGGAACATGCCATCGGATGGAAACTGTCACAAAGCCCGAAGGTAAAAAACCTGTTCATCGCACCAGGCAATGCAGGGACATCAGAAATCGGGCAAAATGCAGCCCTTTCCCCAAATGACTTTCCCTCCATCCGGCAATTTGTGTTGGATAACAGGATCAGCATGGTCATCGTGGGACCCGAAGATCCCCTGGTAAATGGGATCCACGATTTTTTTCTTGGAGATGAACAACTGAAAAATATTCCGGTTATAGGCCCCGTCCGGCAAGCTGCCATGCTTGAAGGATCAAAGGAATTTGGCAAGCAGTTTATGAAAAGACATGGTATCCCTACTGCAGCTTACAGGACCTTTACCAAAGATAACATCGATGAGGGAATTGATTTCATCAACGATTCCCGGCCTCCCTATGTATTAAAAGCCGACGGACTGGCAGCCGGGAAAGGCGTCGTGATTTGCACGACAGCAGATGAAGCACGGCTGGAGCTGCATTCCATGCTGATGGGATCGAAATTCGGCGCTGCTTCAGCGCGTGTGATAATTGAAGAATTCCTGAAAGGGATCGAGCTTTCCGTATTTGTCCTCAGCGATGGAAAAACCTACAAGATCCTTCCGGAAGCCAAAGATTATAAGAAAATCGGGGAAGGCGATACAGGCCCCAACACAGGAGGTATGGGTTCTGTTTCTCCCGTATCATTTGCA
>Ga0182027_10013801_pt1 | contig 11224 bp, 2 predicted proteins | sample 712E1DmetaG_FD_121300 | JGI IMG/M metagenome (GOLD analysis project Ga0182027, IMG submission 121300) | Permafrost microbial communities from Stordalen Mire, Sweden - 712E1D metaG (Illumina Assembly) | ecosystem: Environmental > Terrestrial > Soil > Wetlands > Permafrost | place: Sweden...
CAGATTCTTTCCAGCAGGCCCGAAGACCGCCGGATTATTTTTGAGGAAGCCGCCGGCATCACAAAATTCAAGAGCCAGAAAAAGGAATCGCTCCGCAAACTCGAATACACCGAGCAAAATCTTTTGCGCGTGGCCGATCTCGTTCGTGAAGTAAAACGGCAAATCGGCTCGCTCCAGCGCCAGGCCGGCAAGGCGCGCCGCTACAAACAAATCCTGACGGAACTGCAACATCTCGATACCCAGCTCGCGCGGCACCAGTTCGACGTGTTGCAGGCGGAGATTGCTGAAAAACAGGCTGTCGCCGAAAAATTGCGCGGCGAAATTGACACGGGTTCGGCAAATGTCCTGCGCTGCGAGGACGAGATCAAACAGCTCCGCGAGCGCCTCTCGGAACTGGAACGCGAAGTCGCCGGGAAACAACAGCGCGGATTGGAATTGAAGGGCGAGATTGACCGGCACGAAAGCCGGATTCATTTCAACGAGGAGCGCCTGCGCGAACTCGCGTCGCAAAACACCAAGGCGCTGGCGGACATCACACAGGCCGAGGAACGCCACCGCGCCGCCGGAGAAGAACTGGCGTTGGTCGCTGAAAAATTATCCAAGTCCGAAGCAGCGCTCGCACAGCATCGCCTGACGCTGGAATCGAAGCAGCAGGCGTTGAACAAGGTCGAGGAGGATTTGAAGAAATGGAAGGAGTCATTGCGCGAAGCTCAATCCGCCGCATTCGCCGCCGCGCAGGATTTGACGCGCATCCGCAACGAAATCACCGCGCTTGATTTGCAAAAGCAGGGCAACATTGTCCGGCTCGAAAAACTTTCCGCCGAAAAAGTGCAGCTTGAGGAAGAGCGCACGCGGCTCGTAGTGCAGTTGCAGGAATTTTCAGCAAGCGTTGATGGAGAAAAACTGCACGCGCAAACCAAACGTGGCTCGGTTGAGCAGCGGCAGAATCGGTTGGGCGGGCTGCAAACGGAGTTGCAGCAATTGTCCGTCGAACATGATCAATTTTTGCAACAGGAGGCGGAAAAACGTTCACGTCTCAACGTGTTGGAGCAGCTTGAGGGTTCGCGTGAAGGTTTTGCTGCGGGCCCGGTGGCGGCCTTGCGCCGTTCGCGCTCGGTAATGGGTTCGCTTGCCGATCGCATCCGCGTGCCGGATGCCTATGTCGTGGCGATTGAAAATGCGCTCGGTCACCACCTGCAACTTGTCCTCACCGAGCAACCTGAATCCGCGCAGGAAATTCTCGCCGATTTGAGCGCAAACAAAGTCGGTCGCGCCAGCGTCGCCGCACTTTCCATTAAATATCGCGACGAAAAACAACTTGCGTTTGCGGGTGACATGGCGCCGGCCAAGAATGGCACAGTGCAAAAACCACTGGAAAAAGGCCAGATTGTTCACGCCTTGAGCGTGGTTCAGGCTGACCCCCCCGTGGAAAAACTCTTGAAGGCGTTGCTCGGCCGCACTTTCATTGCCCCCGACCTCGTCACCGCCACGGACCAAATTCAAAACGGCCACGCGGGTTGCGACTTTGTCACGCTGACCGGCGATTTATTGAGCCGGCACGGCGTTTATACCGGCGGTTATTTGAACGGTCATGGCAATTCAAAAGCCCCGGCTTCGATTCTCGGTCGCAAAAATCAAATCACGGAACTTCAGACTGAAGTTGACACAATTCAAAATCGCGTTGACGAAATAAATCGCCGCCGCGGCGAGCTGTTGACCGAACAGATGGAATTACAGGCTGGTTTGCTGCGGGCACAGACGGAATTACGCGAACAGGAAGTGGCCATTGCAACGCGTGAAGGCGAATTCAACGCGTTGCAGAATTCGAACCGGCTGCTGCACCAGAAAATTGAGACGGTCGTTTTCGAAATTCAAAGCCTCGCCGCACACGAACAGGAGGGCTTGCAGAAACGCAATGCGCTGGCAGCACAGTTAAACGAGCTTGAAACAGGTGAGCGCACCAGTCAGGAAAACGTCGCTGCATTCATCGCTGAACTCGAGAACCTGCGTCAGCAGCGCGATGCCGCGAATGCCGCACTCACTGAAAGCAGGGTCGCGTTCGCCTCGGAAGAACAGCTTTTGGCGTCGTTCCGCCAGCAACAGCAGGCCTTGGAACAACGCATCCACGAGTTGGCACAGACGGCGGAACAGCGGCGCAATGAAGTTTCCTCGTTTGTCGGACGCAAAGAACAGGCGGAGTCGGAAATCCGGGATTCCCACGCGCAAATTGGGCGTTTGCAACAGGAACGGGAACAGGTCAGCGGACAAACCGCCGGGGCGCTTGGCCAAAAGAATTTACAGGAGACGGAAATCACGACGCGCGATGAAAGTTTGCGCATCCAACGCGGCCGGCTGACGGAATTGCAGAACCAGCGTGGCGCTTTGGACGTCGAATTGGCGCAGAAAAACATGACCGTCCAAAACCTTCGCGAGCGCGTTCAGCAAAAATACCACGTCAATCTCGACGACGTCCGCAGCGAGTGCATCACCATCACATTCGCCGATGAAGGGCCGGCGAAAGTGCACGTGATGACACCGGAGGAAATGGCAGCGAGCGGCGCGGCGACGGATTGGAACGCGGTCGCGCAGCAGACCGAGGTGTTGCAGAAGCGGCTCGACGAAATGGGGCCGGTGAACCTCGTGGCCATCGAGGAATACGAGGAGACCGAGCAACGCTATCAATTTCTTAGCAAGCAGCACGACGATTTGGTTTCGGCCAAGGCGCAGTTGCTGGAGATCATCAACCGCATCAACGTCCAGACGCGGCAGATGTTCACGGAGACGTTTGAGAAAATCCGCGGGAATTTCCGCGCGATGTTCGTCGAGGTCTTCGGCGGCGGCAAGGCGGACTTGATTTTGTCGGATGAAGGCGACGTTCTGGAGAGCGGCATTGACATCGTCGCGCGTCCGCCGGGCAAACAATTGCAAAACATCTCACTGCTGTCCGGCGGCGAGCAGACGATGGTAGCGGTGGCGCTGATGTTTTCGATTTATCAGGTCAGGCCGAGTCCGTTCTGCGTGCTGGACGAATTAGACGCGGCGCTGGACGAACCGAACATCAACCGTTTCGTCCGTCTTTTGCAACGGTTCCTCGAGCATTCGCAGTTCGTCATCATCACGCACAACAAACGCACCATCAGCATGGCCGACACACTCTACGGCGTGACGATGGAAGAACACGGCGTCAGCAAAATCGTCAGCATGAAATTTCACAAGGGAAACGAACCAACAACCGTTCCTGAAGATGCCGACGTCGTGATGGCGAAATGAAGTTTGGCAGTGTGGTTACACGATCCTGATCTGGCGGATTCCCCGATGTTTTCAATAAGTAGGCACCCACTGGATACGATAATATCGCTGCGGGTCAGTCCCTATGACATCGGGGATGGTCATGGTTGTGTTGGTCGCTGTGACAATACTCCCTAGATTGATCCAACTGCCTTGTAGTAAATTCGTCTTGTATTGCATTTGATATGGAAGACCTGGCAACGCCGTCCAGTTAAGCCAGACTGTGTTGGTTGATTGAGTGATTGATTGGAACGACGGCGCCACAATGGGCCAGAACCACAGGCTGACATCATCGAGACCCAAATGCCATGGATTATCTAGAAACCCAAATTGTAGCACCGTGCTGGAAGCGGTAGCCGTGACGATGAACTGTAAATTCGTCCAGCCGATTACAGGTATGTTAACCTGATCAAAGAGCGTGGTTCCGTTCCATACAACCAAGAATTCGTTTGGGGTTGTCGGATGTCCCGAACCGGGATTGCTGGGGCTATCCAACCACAGAGAAAGCAGATAGTTCTGTCCTGGCAGCGTCAGCACCGTTTGGGAGAGATAACCATAACCAAGTGAGTCAGGTGTTCTCAACAGCGCTCCATAGCTTCCGGAGTGCTTGAGGCCGCCATAGACAAAAGTAGTATTTGTATCACCTGACAGTGTCCAATAAGAGAAATCGCCAGTCTCAAAACCACCGTTTTGAAGCATCTGTCCGATCAGCAAATTAAACTGGCGGCTTTGCATAACTCCGGTGGTCTGATTGGTGAAAAACAGGCTCGCGGTGTAAGTTCCCGCCGCCAAGCCAGTCACTGCGGGACTCAAACTCACCGTAACAGTGGTCTGCCCGCTAGCAGCCAGTATGCCACTACTTGGCGAGGCATTGAGCCAAGACGAGGTGTTGATAAGCGACCAGTCCAGAGAAGCTCCTCCGATGTTGGTCAGTGAAAAACTTTGGGAAGTAACATTGAACGGACCACCAACCGGACCGGTGGCGTTAAAGCCATTGGCCGGCGTGATACCCGGATTTAGCTTCTGCGTAACGGGAATGGTTTGGCCGAGGACGGTGATATGAGCCGTGCGCTCGGAAGTGGTGGCCGTAAAGGAAAAACTCACCACGCCGTTGGTGACGCCGCTGATGGTCAGCCACGACTGGTCACTGGTGGGAGCAAACGGGGCGAGCAGATTCTCCGTGACGGGCAACACCACAGGCAAAGAATCACTGCCGGCAGCCATACTTTCAAACCTGGCAGTCGGGTCCACAAACGCATACGGCAGTTCCTTGATCGCGTCGTTGTAGGTGTCGGCGATATAGACATTGCCCGAGCCGTCCACCGCCACGCCATAGGGATTATACAATCCCGAGGACACCAGTGTGGTCACGGTGCTGTTGGCCGCCGTCCACTTCGTGATCACGCTGCCTAAGTATCCTGTGTCGGCGATATAGACATTGCCCGAGCCATCCACCGCCACGCTAGCGGGCAAATACACCGAGGCAAGTGTGGTCACGGTGCTGTTGGCCGCCGTCCACTTTTTGATCGCGTTGTTGTGGGTGTCGCCGATATAAACATTGCCCGCGACGTCCACCGCAACGCCCATGGGAACATACAATCCCGAGGACACCAGTGTGGTCACGTTGCTGTTGGCCGCCGTCCACTCCTTGATCGCGCCGTTGTCGGTGTCAGCGATATAGACATTGTCCGCGCCGTCCACCGCCACGCCAAAGGGATCATACAATCCCGAGGACACCAGTGTGGTCACGTTGCTGTTGGCCGCCGTCCATTCCTTGATCGCGCCGTTGGCGGTGTCAGCGATATAGACATTGCCCGCAGTGTCCACCGCCACGCCAGAGGGAGAGTACAATCCCGAGGACACCAGTGTGGTCAAGGTGTTGTTGGCCGCCGTCCACTCATAGATCGCGGCGGTATATTCGTCAGCGATATAAACATTGCCCGCACCGTCCACCGCCACGCCTTCGGGAGAACCCACTCCCGAGGACACCAGTGTGGTCACTGCTCCCGCCGCGATATAAGTTGAACCGGCTTGGGTAACGGTGAGCGTCTGGCCGGCGATGGTGAGGGTGCCGGAGCGTGTCGCGCCCGGATTGGCATCGTAACTGAAAACCACATTCGTGCTGCCCCTGCCGCTTTGATTCGCCGGGCTAAGATGCAACCAGGCGGCATTTGTCGTGGCCGTCCAGAAGCTGGTCTGGGGGGTGACCGTGAGCACCACGCTATTACTTCCCGCGGCCGGACTCACCAAAAGCGTGGCCGTGCCCAGCGCCGCGCCCAGCGCCATGCCGCCGCCAGTGCCCGTAACGGGGCAGGTGAAGTTGCCAGCGCTGGTGGTGAAAATGACATTGTCACTGAACGCACCAACACTGGTAGGCGTGAAACTGATGACAACGGTCGTCGAGCCAAAGCCCGGCACGGTGAACGAATTGCCTGAAACCACGGCAAACGGCGCGCCACCGACCACTGCCGTGCCTGTCAATGTGCCAGCACCGGCGTTGGTAATGACGAAGCTCGCTTGGACAGTCGTGTTGGTGAGGATCAGGCCAAAGTCCAAGCTGGCAGGTCGGACCCCCACCATCAGCTCAACTCCAGTAACCGTGTTGCTCGCAGTCCCGCCGTTGCTGCTAAACACAACCGTGTTGGTGAAACTGCCCGGTGACACAGGGCTAAAGCTAACGTTGACCACACCGGTCGCGCCCGGCGTGACAGCGTATGGGCTGCCGCTGCTAATTGCAAACGGCCCGGTCACACTCGCCGTGCCAAACAGCATTCCAGCCCCTGTATTGATCACCGAGAATGGTTGGGTCTTAGTGGTCAGGCCGATGGCCAGTGGGCCGAAATCTATGCTGGTTGGCGTCACCTCCATCTGCCCCGGCAAGACAGAGGTGGTCAGGGTGTTAATCAGATTGCTTCCCGTCGGCGTCCCCCAACCGGTGCAAAGGTCATAACCAGGCACGGCAAAGAAGTTTGTTCGGCTGGTCCGATTTGTATTGTTGCCGGTTGTAATGTCATGAAAATCATAGGTGTAATCCTCGCTCTTCCCAATGGCATAAATCGCCGGATTCACAAAACCAACCGTGGAACTACCCGCAGCCACGGCCTGCTGATTGACGAGCGCGGCAAAACCCGCCCACAACGGCGCCGCCGCACTCGTGCCGCCAACCGAGTAGTTAGTGCCATTGTCGGCTCGGACAAGAATATTGTCAGCGGTCAGGGCGACGTCCGGAACATTCCGCATGGTGGTTGAACCGTGGTTCGTCGTCATGTCGATGCCCTGCTGCCAGCTCGGAATTGGGTAGTTAACACTGATTCCGCCACCGCTGCTGTTGGTATGGGGAGGGTTGGTGATATACCAATTCCAAACGGTTTCCGAGGCGTAGGAATTGCCAGTGCCATTCATTGTCAAAGTTGTCCCACCGACGAGCGTAATGTTCGTGTCGTCCGCCCATTGACTTATTCCCGAATAATACGCCCCGTCATCACCCGATGCCTGGAAAAACGACTGCCCCTGCGCCATAAATTCCTTGTAAACCACATCATAGTTCGGGTCATCTCCCATCAGCCAAGATGAACTGATCTGTTTGGCTAAGTTGTCCGAGGCCATCTGGGCTAAAATGTGAACCGGAAGACCGGGATTGGGCCCCTCATATACGATTACCTTCGATAACCCCGGTGCCATCGCAATCGCCATCTCAATGTCCAACGCCACTTCGACATTATTACTACCGGCGTTTCCACTGAAGCTATCCACCAACACATTCGTCAGCGTGACATTCGGCAGGCCCGCCTGACTCTCATAGTTGGCGATGTCATTGGTGTAGTAACCATCCAGTTCCAATAATCCCACCACCTGTCCGGCGCCGTTGAGGGAAACCCCCGGCGCATAAGCCGCCCGAAAATCATTCCCCATATACAAACCACTTGGCCCCGAACCGGAGGCTGACGTCACCTTTGTCAGATCGTTTAATGGCGTCGCTTTAAGACTCATCGGCCGTGGCACGATGAAGTTGTCCAACCCGCTGATGTGCAACACCGGCACGGCCAAATCGAGCGACGGCTCAACGTCCGGCGCGTAAAATGTCCGCGCTTCCGTCGGATGCTGGTAAACCTTCATCCCCACATGAAACGTCTTCTCGATGTCCGTCACCGAACCGCTGACATCCACAAGCGTGCGATTGGAATATGTCTCCGTCACCATCAACCCATTCGCCTGCGCGAAATTAATGACCGCCTGATAATCCTTTTCCGTTGGCCCAAACTGCTCTGTGAATTGCTCCGGCGTCAGGTAATGACGGTAATTGGGACTGGCCGGGTCATAAATCTGTTGGAGGAGACTGTCGAGCGCTTGCTGGTTTCTCAATGGCAGCCCTATCGCCAGATTCAGTTGTTTCGTCGCCGAAAGCCTGCCCAATGGCTGCAAATGCAAACGCGCCACAGCTGGCTGCACATGACCCTGCAAAAATTGTCTGCCGGAATTTTGGGCGTATGCCGCAAACGGGAGCAACACCAACGCGCACGCGATGGCAATAAACCGTCCGCCAAACAATCGCCTAGCAAACTTAACAGACATACCCTTCTGTGTAGAATAGCTTATACAGGTATAAACCGCAATTTTCGCGCCGAAAAAATGTGGATTCCAGAATAACCTATAACAACTCGGAAAAATTTTCAGCATGGCCGATGCCATGCGAAATCTTCCCCAAGAACTGTTGGATAATCGAATTTCCGCTGGCCTATGTGTCGTCTCGTTCAAAATTTCCACGCACCTTGCGTGAACGTCACACCGTCAGGGAGCTGTTCGCCACTGCCATCAAGCGAACGGGCAAAAATGTTCGGAGTTCCGCCTTTAGGCGGCTAATCGTCTGTTCTCGAACGAACTTGCCTGGCAGCTCGGGGCACAATTTAAGGAAGCTATAAGGTGGGGCCGCGCTGCCGCGCGGCCCAAATCCAAGGACGAGCAGCAGTCCGTCCCTGCCAAATTCACCACGAATAATGCACTGTATAGTTGATGGTTTTTTCCTCGTCAGGTTTGACCGGCACGCGGAACTCGATGGTCTGCGAATCCATTTTCTTAAAGTCGTCTGACTTTTGCGTGATTTCCCAGTTGTTCCAGCGGTAAAGATGTTCGACCACGCGAATTTCCACCGGCTCCTTCTTGCGGTTGCGCAATTTGATCTCGAACGATTCGTCCATCCACTTGTCGCTGGTGTCCACGCGGAAATTCGTCTGCTTGCGTTCACCCACGAGGTCGAAGGCGTTGCCAGTGGTCACCCGGACCGTTTCGTTGCGCGGCGTGTGGTCAATTTGATCCTCGCCGACAAACTCCATCTGGCCGTCGGCGTCACGGCGATAAAACCGCAGCTTGCCCTTGGGCAGCGCGATACCAAGATGGTTTGTCTCCGCGTTCACGAACTCGCGCATCACCCGGACTTTTTTGTTGCCTTCCGCGCCGTAGCCCCGGTCGTAGTTGAGCCCGCCGTAAAAGCGGTAATCTGGCGCACCGTCATAAACGTAAATCACCGGGGCTTTCACGTCCGTGGCGCGGACGAATTCCACCTGCTTGGTTTCACGATCGATCAACGTCGTGGGCCGCGCCAGCGAGTAGAGATGAAATTCGTCGAACGCTTTTTCCGTCACGGCGGGACCAGCTTCAGACATTGCCAGTCGGTCGAATCTTCCCCCAAAGCCGCCCCTCGGCATATTCTGCGGCTGAATTTTGTTCACGTCGCCGGCCATTAGCTTGATTTTGGCGTCACGAAACGTCTTGCCGCTTTCGTTCTTCATTGTCACCCAGCCGATCAAATCCACCGTGTCGCCTTTTTCCGGCGAGACGAGATTGTAATCCGCCTCCCAGGTGAAACCACCGGTGATGTAGTTGACTTCGGCATCGAATTTGCCCGGTTTGTCGGACTGCAACAGCCAGTTCAGCGTCGGCTTGAGCACCGTGTTGTCGCCCAAATCCGGAAACAGCGGCATTCCCGGCAGGCTGAATTGCAATTTGCCGTTCACTTCAATAATCGGCTGTTCCGGGTTGCCGCCCGGCACAAAGCCGCTGCGGATGATTTTGCCCGGAATGAGTTCGTACACCTGGGTGTTGTCTTTGGTGCGGATATTTTGGAAATCAATCGTCTTGCCCTCGAACAGCGACAGCAACAGTTCCTGCGTGACAGGGTCGTTGCGATAATTTTGCTCCCAGATCTGGAGCGAATGTTTACCGGCTGGGTCGCGCAAAATCACCGAATCCGGCTCAACCTGCGTTGTCGCGTCGGTGTAACGCACATCGTTGACGCCGGATTTGAGGTCAAGCGGGACGGTGTCGCGCACGACGGCGAAGTTTTGGTTGTAAATGGTGAGGGCAGGTTGGGCAATGGCAGTGGAATAAGACAACACGCCAACGATCAAAAAGGCCGGGATGAAATGTTTCATACGTGATTTATTAGTGTGAAATTTCGCTTCAGCGTTCAATTTTAACGGGATTAATGTTGGAATACTCCTGAACCCAAAGCCTGACAAGGAGTTTTAGTGGCTTGCCGAGTCATAGCCCACAACATGTTTGAATCAAATGTATGTCTGACAGCCCGCCTTCGTCCTTTGGACTTCCGCCTTCGCCCAAGGCTACGGCAGGACAAGTCGGCGCGCAGCCTTCGCAGCAACTGGTTAATTATATTAGTAAACTTTTCCAAGACTGGCCTGCCAGCCGTGGCTCGCAGCTTTTGTTGCGAGCGAAGACTGGTGCCGGTGGTGAGACTCGAACTCACACGACGTTTTTGGCCTTCTCGTTTGTCAAAATCCCTTAAAAACCCAACATCTATAACACTCTTGACACCGATAAGCGTTACTCGCTATCGTTACCCCGTTATGGCAAGCATCCACAAAGAGAACAATAAACCGAACTGGTTTTGTCACTACTACGACCCGGAAGGCTACCGGCGCAAACGCAGCACTGGCACGGAGAACGCCAAAATCGCTCGCACGATTTGCGTGAATGTCGAACGCGCCGCCACCCTGACGCGGCAGGGCAAGCTCTCTAATGAAAAGGCGTTGAAGCTCGTGCGAGAGACGGGCGCAGCCATTGCCGAAACCCACGGCAAACTGGCGGGAACACGCGCCGAAGCCGTTTTGAAGCCCGCCGTCGAGGAGTTCATCCGCATTGGCGGCGGCGAGTTCACGTCCTACACCGTGCGCGGCTGGCTTGATTCGTGGATTGCCGGACGCACGGACGCGAGCAAGGCAACGGTGATCGAATACCGGCGCATCATTGGTTTGTTTCTCAAATTTTTAGGCGCACGCTCCGACCGCGCCTTGACAACGATGCAGCCGCGCCAAGTCGAGGACTTCAAAACCCATCTCGCCAAACGCGTTTCGCCGTCCACTGTCAACAAAGGCGTGAAGGTGTTGAAAGCCGCGCTCAACGCCGCCGTGAAAAGCCGCCAGTTGGAATTTAATCCAGCCGAACACGTCGAGTTCATCCAGACCGAACAGGAAGGCCGCCGTCCGTTCACCGGCAAGGAATTGACCGCGCTTCTGTCTCACGCTGGCGCGGAATGGCGCACGATGATTTTGACGGCGTTCTACACCGGCTTGCGATTGCGTGACTGCGCGAACCTGACTTGGCGCAATGTCGAGTTGCACACTGGCACGCTCAATGTCCTGACGGAAAAAACCAAGCGGCAGCAGGTGTTGCCACTGGCCGAACCGCTGGCGCGGCATTTGTCCAGCATGGCAGGCGACGATCCCGACGCCGCGCTTTGTCCGACGTTGCACGGCAAGCCAGCTTCACGCCTTTCAGCACAGTTTTACCTCGTCATGGTGAAAGCCGGAATTGTGGAAAAACGAAACTACGAGGGCACCGACAAAGGCCGGGACACGCGCCGCGAAACCGGCTCTGTCAGTTTTCATTCCTTGCGCCACAATTGCACCAGCGCGTTGAAATC
>Ga0182027_10013802_pt1 | contig 11224 bp, 9 predicted proteins | sample 712E1DmetaG_FD_121300 | JGI IMG/M metagenome (GOLD analysis project Ga0182027, IMG submission 121300) | Permafrost microbial communities from Stordalen Mire, Sweden - 712E1D metaG (Illumina Assembly) | ecosystem: Environmental > Terrestrial > Soil > Wetlands > Permafrost | place: Sweden...
CGTATTGGAATTCGGTAATCAGCGCATAACGCACAAAATGATGATGACGAAGTAATCCCAATACAAACCTTGTTCAAGATTGCAGATTCTTGAAAAGGTTTAGGTAAACAGTTTGGAAAGGCTCAGAGAGATCTGGGCCTTTTATTTATATTCATCTCCTGCCATCCCTATCCCTTCATGTCATGTATATATTGTCTTAATTGTCGTTTTATAGCGTCAGGATTCAGCAAAAGGAACGCGATAGAACTTTGCTAGTTCTTAGAGTTGTCGTATAAACCAGATATTCTCTTAACAATTCATAGTTCGACAATACTATAAACTTCCTTAGATAAATACTATCTCCTCATGAATACGCATGTATTGGGCAAGAAAGTATTAAGTCGTATATTATTCAGTATTGCATAATCTGAAAATATTAGATAGATGAATGAAAAACGCCCAAGATCAAGAATATAAAAAATGTAGCTGTTTTCCCACTTCGGTAAAAGAAATGCGGAGGTTTGGTTGGGCGCAAGCAGACATAATTTTGTTTACCGGAGATGCATTTGTTGATCATCCGGCATTTGGTGCGGCTGTTATAGCACGCGTATTAGAAAATGCAGGATATAGAGTAGCTGTGGTTCCACAACCTAATTGGCGCGATGATCTCAGAGACTTTAAAAAAATGGGAACGCCCAGTTTGTTTTTCGGAGTTACCTCGGGCAATATGGATTCCATGGTGAATCATTATACAGCTAATAAACGTCTCCGTTCCAATGATGCATTCACACCTGGAAATAAAGCCCATCAGAGACCAGATTATGCAGTACAAGTTTATTCAAAGATACTGAAATCACTATATCCACAAGTCCCTTTGATCGTTGGAGGTATTGAAGCTTCGCTTCGCCGGCTTACGCATTATGATTATTGGAGCGACTCTTTGAAACCTTCAATATTGATTGACTCAAATGCGGATTTACTTGCATATGGAATGGCAGAAAAAGCTATTGTCGCAATAGCAGATAGATTAAGCAACGGTGAAAAAATTGAAAGCATAATCCGGGTTCCTCAAACGGCTTATTGTGCTAAAGAGCTGCCCGCTGGTGGAAATGAAAGCATGGTTGTTCTTGCTTCATTTGAAGAATGCGTGAAAAGTAAAAAAGCATTTGCCCAAAATTTTGTAATAACGGAAGAAGAATCAAATAAAATTGAACAACGGCAACTTGCTGAAAAAGTAGGAGATGGATATGTAATAGTTAATCCATCATTTCCTGTCCTATTACAGGAAGAGATCGATAGTATTTATGATCTTCCATTTTCTCGCCGACCGCATCCAAGATATAATAGAAAAGAGAATATTTCTGCTTATGAAATGATCAAGGATTCAGTCACGATCCATCGAGGATGCTTTGGAGGTTGTTCATTCTGTACTATTTCTGCACACCAAGGAAAGTTTATTTCAAGCCGTTCAAAAGTCTCTATATTGAAAGAATTAAAGAGTGTTGCTGCTGCTCCATCTTTTAAGGGTCATATCACTGATCTGGGCGGACCTTCAGCTAATATGTATATGATGAAAGGTATCAATTTAAAACAATGTGCTAAATGCAAACGGCCCTCGTGCATTTATCCGCTCATTTGTAAAAACCTTGATGCTAATTACACTCCACTCATTGCATTGTACAAAGAAGCGAAGACCATTAAAGGGATTAAGAAAATTACAATTGGAAGCGGAATCAGGTATGATCTTATAATCGATAAAAATAATAGACCAATCACCCCTACTTCACTTGAATACTTTAATGAACTTGTTGTTCATCATGTTTCGGGCAGATTAAAAGTTGCTCCGGAGCATACTTCAGAAAAAGTTTTAAAACTCTTGCGTAAACCCTCCTTTGATTTGTTTATACATCTATATAATCGGTTTGCGGATATTTGTCAGGGAAATGGATTACACCAACAATTGATCCCGTATTTTATTTCAAGTCTGCCGGCGAGCGGGCTTGATGAAATGGCCGATCTAGCGGCTCAAATGCGAAAGCTAAAAATGAACCTTGAACAGATACAGGATTTTACTCCAACACCCATGACCCTTGCCTCAGTGATGTTTTATACCGGATTTGATCCTTATAATTTGCAGAAAATAGATATACCCCGCTCGGTAAAGGAAAAGAAAATTCAGCAACTCTTTTTCTTTCTCTATGATAAAGAGAAACGCAAGGAACTCAAAGTTGAACTTTCTAGAATGAAGAGATTTGACCTCATCGGACTTCTTAACTTGTAGCTTAACAAAAACATAGAATTGTGTTAGTGTTGCAAGACGTACGTTTGTTTTGTAAATTAATTATGAATCAGACATTAAGAGTTAAGACGGTAACTTGAAAAGCAAAATAAGTCTGAAATTGATAACAATCTTTTAAGAATCCCATTGATCGAAGTGAAAATGCGATCAAAAATATCTTCGCACCCGTAGCTCAACTGGATAGAGCATCAGCCTTCGGAGCTGAGGGTTGGGGGTTCGACTCCCTCCGGGTGCACAATTCTTAAATCTGTTCGATTCCAATCGACGATATTTATAGAATAATATTTGGGAGTTATTTTATATGAAACTTATTAAAAAGATTTACGAAGCAACAAAAAGATTTTTTATAAAATACCCCGCAGTTCTTTCAGGATTCTTCATTTATAGTTATCTCTTATTTTGCATTGTACAATATTTTATTAAGGTTAAAAATTTTGCTAATCATTCTTCTTTTATTGAAAATATAATTGACAGTTTTGATGCCTTTCCATTTATGTGGCTTCTCTCAGTAGCATTAGTGAAGGTTATTGAAGTGCGGACGAAACTGCACGAAAGCGAGCAACAAAGACTCATAGCTGAAAGAGAAAAGCAACTTCAGCAAACACAACTTAGAACACTGCATGAAGTAACTCGTGGAATACAACATCAAATTAATAACCCCCTCTCAATTATTATGTTATCAATAGGATCTGCACATAAAGCTGCCGCAGGCCATCCGAAAATAACACGTCAACTCGATACGATTGGTGAAGAAGTGAACCGAATAATTGCATCGTTAGCAGATTTTTCAAAAGTTAGCGCATATACCGTTGAATCCGTTGATTCGAATGTTGGCGATATAGTAACAAGAAGTACTGTTAGGTAAACCATTTCCTGCAGACCATATCAACTAAGTAATCAAAACCGTAAGAAAGTATTTATGTTAACGCAACATGAACAATGGATGAATGTGGCTCTTCGAGAAGCAAAGCGTGCATTCGATGCAGATGAAGTGCCGGTGGGAGCAATCGTCATGCATAATGGTGAAATTATAGGTAGGGGATATAACCAGATAGAACAACTACAGGATCCGACTGCTCATGCCGAAATGATTGCAATTACTGCGGCAGCCAATCACCTGCATTCGCGACGATTAGAGAATTGCACGCTTTATGTCACGCTGGAACCGTGTCCAATGTGTGCGGGAGCAATTGTTCTTGCCCGCATTCCGACACTTGTGTTCGGTTCGTATGACCCTAAAGCCGGAGCTTGTGGTACGCTTTACAATATTGTTGAAGATCGGCGGCTTAATCATAGCGTCCATGTTGTAGGAGGAATTTGTGATAGAGAAAGTGAAGCGTTATTGAAAGATTATTTTGCTAAGAAGAGAACTTTTCAACGAAAAAAAATATCAATACGATAGGCAGGTTTATGCCGTTGCGTTTTGAAGCTTTTCTGCCCGGTTGGCTATTCGCAAGTGTTCAATCAATTCATCCAAGTCTCCGTCAATTACTCGGTCCAGGCTGTAAATGGTAAAACCGATACGGTGATCGGTAAGCCGGTTTTGTGGAAAATTGTACGTTCTGATTTTATCGCTTCGATCGCCGCTCTTCACCATCGATTTTCGCCGTGCTGCTGTAGATTTTGTCTGCTCTTCAAGTTTTATCTCATAGAGTTTAGCGCGTAGCATTTTCATCGCTCGTTCACGGTTCTGAAATTGCGAACGCTCCTGCTGGCAAGCTACAATAATTCCGCTTGGTTTATGTGTAATACGTACGGCTGTCTCCACCTTGTTCACATTCTGCCCGCCTTTGCCGCCGGAGCGATATGTGTCAAGTTGAAGATCAGCTGGATTAATATCAATTTCTACATCTTCCACTTCAGGAAGCACTACGACCGATGCCGCCGAAGTATGTACACGTCCTTGTGCTTCTGTTTCCGGTACGCGCTGGACACGATGCACTCCGCTTTCATACTTCATCACGCCGTATGCACCTTCGCCGGATACTGCAAATACAATTTCTTTAAAGCCCCCCTTGCCGGTTTCATTCCAATCCATTAATTCAACTTTCCAGCCTTTCCTTTCTGAATAGCGTGTGTACATTCTGTACAAGTCTGCTGCAAAAATCGCGGCTTCTTCTCCGCCTGTGCCCGCACGTATTTCCATAATAAAGTTCTTTGTGTCGTTCGGATCAGGAGGAATCAGCAGAATCTTCATCTCTTCTTCAATTCGAACTATCTCGACCTTCAGCCGATCGTATTCTTCTTGTGCGAGCGACTTCATTTCAGGATCGCTTGTAGAATCCAATAATTCTTTACTCCCGTTAAAATCTTGATAAACTTTTTTATAACGCAGCCCGGTTTTGACCACCATTTCCAGTGTATGGAATTCTTTTCCCAATTCGCGGCTTTTCTGCTGGTCAGCAACAATCGCCGGATTGCTCATTAATTTGCTGACTTCATCGTAGCGCTGAAATATTTTTTCTAGCTTATCAATCATTCAAATTTTTTATCTTGCCTGATAAAGAAGTCGAAGAAACTATTATCGGATTAGGTTGCAGGAGGTATTTTGCCGGATCTTCTTGACCTAATGCACATTTGAGAGCTACCAAAGCAACTTCTATTTGAAGCTCAGTCGGCTCCTTCGTAGTGATATTCTGAAGCCAAAGTCCCGGTGCGATTAATGTTTTTCCCCACCAAGTTGTACCGTGCTTTGCAGAGAATTTTATTATTTCGTATGCCAAGCCGCCGACAAAAGGAATAAAAGGTACATGTGTCATAAGGCGGATAGGTAGCGTGATACGGGTCATGAAAGTCAATAAAAGTACATCGAGAAGACTGAAGGAGAGGATTGCAACAAACGCAACAATAAGAAGAAAGCTTGTGCCGCATCGAGGATGAAAGCGGCTGTATTTTATCACAGAACCTGGGACGAGTGCACCTTTCAATTCATACGCGAATACGGATTTATGCTCGGCGCCGTGATAACGAAAAAGCTGTTGAATATCCTTCATCAATGAAATACCGGCCATGTAGAGAAGCAGAATTGAAATGCGAATAGCGCCGGCAACAAGGTTAAATGTCACTGCGGTTTGTTCTATGGCAAATACTTTTGTTGTGATATATAACGGAACGATGAAAAATATCCCTATTCCAAGAGCGAGTGCGAATACAAGTGTTGCCGCAAGAGCCAGCTTGGATTGAGTCTTGGTTTTACTTTCTGAATTATCTTTGCCTACTCTATTGTTCCTTTTTCCTTCTTCTCTTCCAACGTCAAGCATAGCAATCTCAGCAGAAAAGTTGAGTGTTTTAATACCGAGATACATCATATCAATAAGTCCAACTGCCCCACGCACGATAGGCACATTCAACCATTTATATTTTTCCGTAACCGATTTGTATTTTTGCTGTTGTACTACAATTTGCCCATTTGCCCTTCTTACTGCTGTAGCAATTGAACCGGGTGCGCGCATCATGACACCTTCAATAACTGCTTGTCCGCCGACCTGCATTGGTTTGTTGGGATTATAGTCAGGGTTTGTTGGAATCCATTCTTTGTTTTCTTGGTTCTGCAATAATCTCTCCTATTGTTTTACTTGAAATATACGGAAGTTTTTCCGTGCTATCAATTTGGAAGGGAAAAGAAGTTAAGCCACTTTAGAGTAGATTAAGAATCTTCCATCCATAACGCATTGTACGTAAGTTTCATGAGGCAATTATAACTCAGTCAGGCGACGCAGGGGAGAAGCACAAATTATGGCGAATGTGCTCAGCCGTATCGTTTGCCTTACATGTTTGAAAATAATTCGGGAAGTGTAATTGAATAGAATAAATATCGGTTCTCGCTCAAGTATTTAAATCTTTCTGAATATCTTCGCAGCTTGCTTGATGCAGAGATGTCTTCATTTAAGAATAAAGGATGCTTGAAGGGCATCAATTATACTAAGAATATTAAAGGATTATATCAGAAAAAGATAAATGAGGCTTCGAAATATTTTTCTAAAAATTAAAATTGATTCTAATAAACACTATTTTTTAATTCTATCTGTGATAATTAATGGAAATATTCTCTTCAGCTCTTTTTCGATCTCTTTAAAACAAATTTCATAATGTTTTATTGATTTACCTGTTGGATCTTTAATTGATATATCGTCAACAGGGTGCTCACGTAAATATTCCTTTAAAACAAATGTATTCTTGTTAAATTTAGGAAATGCATTGAGAATGCTTTGTTTGTGAATTTTTGCCATACACAGAATGAGGTCAGTTTCTTTCAACATTGTTTTTGTTAATTGACGTGCTTTGTGAGGAACGATATGAATACCTTGTCTGTTACAGGTTTCGTTGGTGTTTCGATCCGGAGTTGAACCCTCTAAGGCATCTACGCCTGCGGAACTGACATGAATAGCGTGTGTGCCTAAATGAGTTGATAGCAGTTTCTTGAAAATTCCTTCTGCCATCACGCTGCGGCAAATATTTGCAGTACAGACAAATAAAATTTTCATTTAAAAAATATAGTCAATTATTTTCATCATCCAAAGCTTGTATATCGATAAAAAAATAGTCGTATTAAAAATTTTTAGCTAAATAAGGACAAAAAGTCAACATATTTCAGGTGTTGACTTTTAGCAAAATTATCATACATTTCATGTCGGCTACAGTTTTTTCCCTACATTTGGATATAAGATAAAGAGAATCAATTGCTTAAGTAATGCTTTGTAAGTAGCGTTTTACTAACAGCTATATTCCATTCATCGCTAATTAACTCGCTTTTCTGTGAGTGAAAGAGCGGAGCTGTGTAAAATCATAATTAGTCAAACCATACATACGCAAATATACCTATTATTAATAGAATTTCAATATTAACTTTGAAACACTATACACTATACAGAACGGAGATTGTATGAGTTCTCCACAAGATGATCATATAAAAACAAAAAACGTAAATAATGATATTACGTCGCAAGAGTCACATCTATGGGAATATTTAGCCATCCTTCTTCGAGGTAAACTGATCATTCTTGTCATTACCGCAATTGTGGTTGGTTTAGTGCTAATATACAATTACACGACAAAACCTGTATATGAAGCGACATCCCTGGTCCTCATTGATATGAAAGGGAAAAATGGAACCCTTCCAATGTTTGATGTGTCGGGTACTGCGAATGTCAATAACATCACCAATGAGATTGAAATATTGAAATCCGCTTCAGTAGCTCAAGATGTTGCAAACGCACTCCTGTTAAAAAAATTTCTCGATAAAACAGAGACAAAGATCATTCCAATTTTAACAATGGAAAAAAGTGGTGCCAAGAGAGATACATTTGCTAACAGCGATGTAGTCAGGGATAGATTATCGAATGTCGTCGATTTTAGTCCAATTCGCGAATCAGATATGATAAAAATCACTGTCAGAAGTACAGATCCCAGAGAGGCCGCATTAATAGCAGATGTCTATACAGAAGTATACACTGAAAGAAATCTGAACACGAGTCGTCTCCGCACAACAGCCGTCCGTGAGTTTTTGCAAAACCAACTTCAGTCAAAGAAGAACGTTCTAGATAGTTCTGAAAACCAATTGCAAAGCTATATGCGTTCTTCTGGAGTAGTATCCCTAGATGCTGAAGGGAAAAAGGTAGTGGAACAACTATCGCAGCTAGAAGCTCAACGCGATGGTCTTGAAGTAGAAGTAAGCACAAAGCAAAAAGTCGTAAAATCCTACGAGGAAGAACTTACGCGGTTGGAACCGAACTCATTGAAAGCAATGGGAGAATCGAATGATAGCTACATCCGTCTTTTGCAAGAACAAATTGCCAAACTTGAAGTTCAGCGCGATGTCGTTATGGCTCAGAATCCCGAACTCGTGAATCAAGAGATTTACTCGGATAAGTTAAAAGAAGTCAATCAACAAATTGAGTCTTTAAAAAAAACGCTTCAGACTCGTATACAAGAACATCTTAGTTCGTTAATGCCAGGCACACACTCATCGAGTGATGGCAGCAGCTCATTTATAGCTGAGACGAAACAAAAAATTATAGAGCAGACAATAGAGTTACAAGGGCTATCGGCACGAAAAGAAGCGCTCAATACAGTGATCCAGGATTATGAAAACAGGTTTAGTCAAATTCCTAGGAAAAGCATGGGGTTGGCAAAACTACAGCGCTCGAGGTTAAGCAACGAAAAACTTTATTTGCTTATAGAAGAAAAATTTAATGAAACTGCTATCAAAGAAAAGTCAGAGTTCGGATATATAAATATCGTAGATCATGCATTTGTACCGACAGAACCAATAAGTCCTCATGTTTTTAAAAACTTGATTTTGGGAATCGTCTTTGGACTAGCGTTGGGTATTGGAATTGTTTTTGTCCGTGAATTTCTTGATATGCGCATTAGAACGCCGGAAGATTTAAAACGGTGCGGATTTCTCCCGCTTACGACTATTGCTAAAATGGATGATGAGTTAAAAAAAATCAAACAAGATGTAAAATCAAATATTGTACGATCTCAATTTGACACTCATCTTGTTTCTTTTTATAGACCAATGGCTCCTATTGCAGAGTCATACCGTCACCTGCGTACGAATGTACAATTTTTACAAATGGATAAACCGACACGCTGCATAATCATTACAAGTACAAATCCATCAGAAGGTAAAACAACAACAGTAGGCAATTTATCCATCGCGTTTGCACAAGACGAGAAGAAAGTGCTACTTGTGAATGCAGATTTAAGGCGCCCGATGATTCACGATATGTTTGGGTTGAATAATGATAAAGGACTTGCTAATTTTTTAATTGGCGATGCTAAATTAGAAGAAATAATTCACCGACAGGTTCTTCAAAATCTAGACATAATAACTTCTGGCATTATACCGGATAATCCATCCGAGATATTGGGATCAAACGCAATGAGAGAGTTTATTAAACTCATGAAGAAGAATTATGATATTATTCTTTTTGACACACCTCCTTTGCTTGCAGTCACAGACGCGGCTGTATTATCTAGAGAAACTGACGGCGTGTTGATTGTTGCTTCAGCTGGGACTACACGAGTAAATGCCCTCAAACCTGTGACAGAATATCTTAGTAGTGTTGGCACAAAGATACTTGGAGTTGTTCTAAATAATTATGATATCCGTCAAGTCATTGGAAAGCATTCTTCTTATTATCATTATGGCTACTACGGTTATGAGTCTGGTTATTACCACAATGATGAGAAAAATAAAAACGAAAAATAATATATTGATTGTTAGAAATATTTTTCGGAAAGGTTATATGAAAACTTTATTGAGAATATTATTTGCAGGGTTATTTGCACTTTATTTAACGACTGCAAACGCGCAGACAAATCAGAGCAACATGCTTTCTACAATGTCTGATAAAACGACTAGCACCAACTACTACTTTGCACGTCCTAATGACATTACAATTGTTGTAAATGTGATGGGATTTATTCTAAAACCCGGAAGGTACGAAATAGCAAGTTCGATCGATCTCTTGGACTTGATTTCACTGGCGGGCGGACCTACAGCAGATGGTTCATTAAGCAAAGTGAAAATCATCCGAATTCTCAAGGATGGAGAAAAGACATTACGCCAGGATATTCAGATAGATCAGAAAATTCTTTCCGTGTTTCTTAAGGAAGAAGTAAAGAAGACCCGCAAGGAAATTCGGCTTGATCTTGATAATCTTTCAACCGTTCGACCGGAAGATTTGCAACTGATGCCGGGTGATGTGATTTATGTAGATTGTACTGCTTGGTCTTCTATCAGGGATGTCTTTGGTGTTGTCGGATCCGCAGCTCTCATCACAGTAGCGATCACACAGATTATCTATAATTCGAGAAATAAGTGACCAGCGAAAATACACAATGGTATGCTCTGTATCTGCGGAGCAGGTACGAAAAAAAAGTGCATGCTGAATTGCAAAAGAAAAATATTGAAACCTTCCTACCCCTCGTCGAAGAAATGCACATATGGAGCGATCGCAAAAAAATAATTCAGGAACCACTCTTCAGGGGATATATTTTTGTAAAAACCGATTTACGCGACAAAGCATCTATCTTAATGACTGATGGTGTTGTTCGATTTGTTGGCATTCATTACAAGCCTTCATCAATTCCAGATTTACAAATTAATTGGCTTCGACGGATTGTCGATGAATCCATAGAGATGCGGCATGAACAATATCTTAATATTGGTGAGCGAGTAAGAGTTAATGCCGGCCCATTAATTGGAATAGAGGGTATTATTAGTAGAATGCATGGAGTTTCACGAGTTCTTATTTCGATTGCGGCGATAGAGCAATCAGTGTCGATACAAATGCCCACAGACTATTTGGATGTTATTCATACAAACGAAGAAAAATGTACTTTTGAACCTTCTAAAAGCCCAAGTTCATAAAAGAAAATCTATCAAAACATAAGTTTCAATCACCAAATTTTATTTCACATCGAACGTGATCCGGGGAAATAGAAGAATGATCAAGTCTGGAATATTCAATAACCCCAAAAACACTGAGTCTTCAATAAGTATTGTTCAATATATAAACAACTGCTATTTTTGTTCTTAGATTTTATTGTGACCTACACCATTGCAATTGAGACCTATTTTTATGATAATATTCAGCCGAATGAATACTAATTAATAAGAGTGGCTTTATAATTTATTTTTTTGTTATAATAACTTTAGCCTAAATGCGCCTCCTATTATTAAAAATACGACGTTTTTTTTATTGCAGTTTCATCGCAGCCTCTCTCACATATGCGCAGACTACCTATTACGTCTCATCATCGACCGGTAATGATGCGAACAATGGCACTTCGGAAGGAACGCCTTGGAGAACCATGGATAAGGTCGGCAGAACAACCATGATGCCGGGTGATCATATATTATTTAAGCGAGGTGATACATTTACGATTGGTGAATTATCCAATTACAATGGAGGAGGTTATAATGGGACAGAGACA
>Ga0182027_10013804_pt1 | contig 11223 bp, 9 predicted proteins | sample 712E1DmetaG_FD_121300 | JGI IMG/M metagenome (GOLD analysis project Ga0182027, IMG submission 121300) | Permafrost microbial communities from Stordalen Mire, Sweden - 712E1D metaG (Illumina Assembly) | ecosystem: Environmental > Terrestrial > Soil > Wetlands > Permafrost | place: Sweden...
ATCGGGCCGCTGGGGAGCAACGTTCCATATACGTTCGTCCCGTCATCACTCAAAATCAGACTCCCGTTGCCGATGGCCCCGCCGAAGCCGTTGTTGGTGTTGCCGGAGTAGATCACCGTGGTCTGGTCCACCCGGACCACCGTCGCGCCGGTGATCGCCGCCGGGCTGCCGTCGAAACTCCCCTGGCCGGCGAGCGGGTAGGTTGTCGAAGGGCCGGTCACTTCATAAGTGAGCACGCGCGGCTGGGCGTCTGGGTAAGGTCCCCACTTTATCACCCGATTGGCCGGGTCCCAAACCGCGTTCTGGCCAATGTGATAAGGCGTCAAGCCGGGGGCCAGCGTCTCCGTCACGGCATAGCATTGAATGCTTCCCGGCGTGGCGGTGATGCTGACGGCCGGGAGGTAGGTGGCGTCCGCTGACACGCTGCGGACCAAGGCCAGGGAGTTGACAATGGCCTGCGTATAATAGCCAACGGCGGCCGCGCTTGGCGCGCAGCCCGTCCTGAAGCTCCGTGCCCGCAAGGCGGACGGCGAAGCCAGCGTGAGCGGGCTGGTGTAAAGAGACGACCCGCTCGACGGAGACGAGCCGTCCAGTGTGTAACGGATCTGCGCTTGCGGGTCGCTGCACGAAATGGCGACGGTGGCGGGCAGAGCGGCGCCGCTGGCGGGCGACAAGACCGGCGCCGGCTCCTGCGAAGGCGCGGCCGGCACAGAGCCGAGGCTGTTCGCGCCTATCACCAGATTGGTTTCCGCCAACCCGCCGCTGCTGACGCCGTTCACGCTCCACGTCACGCGCAGCGGGTAAGTGCCCGGAAGGCCGATGGCCTGGTAGCTCAATCCCACCGGGGCCGTTCCGAGGAAAGGTCCCCACCGCACCACCGTGTTGCTGGCGCTAAAAACGCCGCCCGCGCTCACGCTCGCCGCCCCCACTCCGGGCGGCAGCCACTCTTCCACAGTCCAGCAGACGGCACCGGCAAGCCCGGACCCAGGCGTTGCTGTCAAAGTAACGATTGGCATGGACGGCGAACTCAAGTCCATCGCGCGGGAAACCTGAAAATCCGGGGCAATCGCGGACAGCCCGTAATAGGCGACCGCCTCGGCGCTCGGCGTGGAGCCGGTACGGAAGGCCCGCGCCCGCAGGGCCGTTGGCTGGGAGAACACCAGCGCCGTCGTGTAGAGCGGCGAAGCCGGCGTCGGCGCCGAGCCATCTGTCGTGTAGCGCAACTGAGCCTGCGCGTCGCCGCACGAAATCGTTACGTTGACGGGCAGAACGCCCCCGGTGGCCGGGGAGAAGACCGGTTGCGGTTCCTGGCTCGGCGAAGCGGGGATGGTGATTGCAACCGGAGCGAGAACGAGGTTGGTTCCCTGCGTCTCGCCGCTGCTGACACCGTCCACACTCCAGGTGGCATGCACCGGGTAAGCGCCCGCCAAACCCGCCGCCTGGTAGGCCAGCGTCTGTGGATTGGCGGTCAGGAACGGTCCCCACCGCACGACTCCGATGCTGGCGTTGAACACCCCGCCGCCGGTGATGTTCAATGCGCACACTCCGGCCGGCAGCCATTCTTCGACTGTGAAACAATGGGCATTGGCGCCGGGACTCACTGTCAAGCTCACCAACGGCGCGGAGGACGCGCTTGTGTCCACGGCGCGCGCGACCTGCAAATCCGGCGGCGGCTGCGCCGGCCCGTAATAAGCCACGCTGACTGCGCTCGGTGTCCAGCCATTCGCGAATCCCCGCGCCCGCACCCGCGCCGCGCCATTAAAGTGCAAGGGACCGGCATAGACGGGCGACAGCGCCGTAGGCTCGGAGCCGTCCAGGGTGTACGTAATCGTGACCACAACGTTTGTAGTCGCGCAGGAAAGCGATACGTCAATCGGGGGGGCGGCGCCGCTGGGAGGCGCAAAGATCGGCATGGCGACCTGCGAAGGCGCCGTGGGAGGGGCGGCCAAAGACGGTGTGGCGATAGTCACCAGCGTCGGCCCCGGGCCAAAGGTCCACTGGCCGTCCACCGATTCCGAGCCGTCCACCGGATAGACGCCGGCAGGCCCTGAAACGCGGTAGGTGGCGCTGAAGACGGGCGTGTTGCTCAACGGCCCCCATCGCACCGTGCCGGCGGCTGGATTCCAGACCCCGCCGCCACTGATGCCCGCGGCCTGGAGCGGCGCGGGCAACCGCTCTTCAACGGTGAAACAGAGAATGTTCGCGGCGTTGGTGATCTGCACGGTGACCAGCGGCGTCGCCGGCAAATCGGTGGTTATGACGCGAGAGTAGGAGTTCGTCGGCTGAACGCTCATCGGGTAGTAGTAGGCCGAAACCGCGGCGCTTGGTGACTGCCCGGCCAGGAAGGCCCGGGCGCGGATGACGGTGTAGCTGGTAACCGTCAGCGGGCCGGTATAGCGGGTCGAACTGGTGTCCGGCATGGTGCCATCCAAGGTGTAGTAGGTGACCGCGTTTGGATTGACATTGGTCATGGTAACCACAACCGGAGTCGGCGTGCCCGACGGGGGAGTGAAGATGGGCTTCGAGACGCTTTGCGCGAGGCATATCCGCGCGGAGAGAAAAATTGCGGAAAACAGAAATCCCCAGACCACTTGGCTCGGCAGGAACCTCCTGTTCAAAGGCGGAAGTGTAGCGGCGCCTCGGCAGAGCGCCGCACTATTCGGGTTCCTTGGGAGTCTCAGTCTGCCCGGCGGTTGAAGAACCATTGGCGGCTTTCTGCCGAAAGCCGCTACGAGGTTCCTTAACAGCCCTCCCGGCGAGCTATCTCCACTAATGGTAGAATTCCAGGACACGCGAAATCCTTTCCGGTGTGGCGTGGTTGGTTACGGCGTGCCGGGTTTCCAGTTGATGGGCTGGGCGCTGCCGTCGTTGTGATAAGTCCCGCCGCTTTGGAGAAGGAAGCCGGCGCGGGTCACGAAATCGGCCGAGATGGGATTTGGCCCCGGAGTCCACGGCTGGCTGTTCAGCCACGCCGTGCCGTAGGCGTTGAATTCGTTCAGATTGATGGCCCAATCGGTATTGGCGTCCGCCGGATGGTACAGGCTGTTATTGAATTCGTAGCAGCCGAGATCCACAGTGGCGCCCACGATGCGCGGGCCGCCATCCAGGTCCGTCGCGGGAAGGGACGGCGCTACGTTGTCGCCGGTGTTGACACAGCCCGAGGCGGAGCGGAGGTGGTAGTCGCCATTGACCGGGTCGAAGAACTGCGGGTCAATATCCACGTCGCTCGTCGCGATGTCCCACACGCCGTACATGTCGTCCGTGTCGTTGAACAGAAACTCTTTGCGCTGTCCGGTGCCGGCCAGGTAAACGTCCGCGCCGTTGCCGTTGGCCGTGTCGCCGAAAATGATGTTGTTATAGACATGGAGGATTTCCGTCGTGCCATCCACCTGGAAAGCCGCACCGCCGCCGCTGCCGGCAGCGATGTTGCCGAAGAGGGTGTTGTTGATCATGTAAAGGAGGGATTCCCGGAGCCATACGCCGCCGCCATTGTAGCCGGAACCCGTCTGCGCATTGCCCACAACCAAATTGTCCAGGAGGTTAACTGTCCCGCTGTCCACGTAGAATCCCCCGCCGGCATAGCCCGCCGTGTTCCGTTTGGCCGTGTTCCCGGCGAGCGTCATGACGCAACAGCCCGAGCAGCAAACGCCGCCGCCGTATTGGGAGGCCGAGTTTGCGGTGAAGGTGTTATTGGTCAGGGCCGTGCTGGCCGCACAGTAAATCCCTCCGCCCGACGACGCGGTGGAATTGGTCGTAAAGGTGTTGCCGCAAATGGTGGCCGTGCCGGAGCACCAAGTGCCGCCGCCAGGCCCATTCGCGTAATTGCCCGAGAAGGTGTTGCCCGTCAAAGTCGCCGGGCTGCCGGTGGCGAAGCAAGCGCCGCCGCCGTTTCCGGGGACCGAATTGCCGGAGAAGGTGTTGCCAGTCAAAGTCGCCGTGCCGGAGCAGAAAGCGCCGCCGCCACTGGACCAGCCGTTTCCACCCCAGCATGAGTTGCCGAAGAAGCTGTTATTGGAGAGCGTTGGCGTTGTGCCAACGCAGTAAGCGCCGCCGCCGCTGTTTCCGGGGGCCGCATTGCCCGTAAAGGTGTTGCCGTAGAGAGTGAACGCCGTGCCATAGCAGTAACAGTAAGCGCCGCCGCCTTGGCCGGGAGTCCAATTTCCGTTGAACGTGTTGCTGGAGAGCGTCAATGTCGTGACGGAGGAGCAGTAAGCGCCGCCGCCGAAGCCGCCGTCGCTGCCTCCCCTGTTTCCGTTGAAGGTGCTGCCCGCCACCGAAATAGCGCCGCCGGTCGAAATGGATAGCGCAGCCCGGGTTCCGTAATTTGTGGCCAGCAGGCAGTTCGTCACGTTGACATCGCCCGAGACGCCCGTCATCAAGATACCAATACCACTGCTGCTCGGCGTCCCAGCGGCGATGCAACCGCTCACAGTGACATTCAGCCCGGAGGTAATCGCCAGTCCCGTGCCGCTGGTGCTGGCGGGCGAGAGGAAGCGGCAATTGTCAACCAGGATGTCGGCGCCGCCGCCGGTCGCGATCCCCAACCCGGCATTGGCGGAGGAGCCGCAGTTGCGCAGGAAGGTCAGGCCCCGCACCGTGACGGGGGCGTTGGCGGAGCACGACAGGCTCATGGTTCGGCCCGTGCCCGCGCCGTCAAGCGTCACCTGGTCGTTGCCCACGCCCGGCTCGGCCAGGAGCGTCAGGCTGTAGGCCTCCGTGCTGTTGAAGTTAAAGTTGCCGGTGTAGTAACCGGCGGCCAGGTAAATGGTGTCATCCGCCCCGTCCGCCGCGGAGAGGGTGAGGGCGTTCTGCAAGCCCTGGGCGTTGACGACGTGGAAGTCCACGGCATGGGTCAGGGCTGTCATTCCGAACAGCGCCATCAGACCGGCCAAAAACCTGGAGGTTGTTGTTGTTTTCATATTTGCTGGGGCTAAGGCTTCAAGTTCCGAATTAGGCATGGATGACCACGGAAGTCAACATCTTTTCAGGAAAACTTATTCACACGATTGTATCCCCCCGGTTTTGTAATCAAGGCAAAGCGGACGGTCCCACCAATCCTGAATTCGTGTCCATCGGCGTCAATCCGGGTTTCCAAGTTTCTCCATTCACCATTCACAATTCACCATTCACTCAGACGCGCTGACGTTCGCGAGGTTGTTCAAAGCCATCTTCCAAACGCCATTTTCCATCTTCGTCCCCTCTGGCGCGTATGGAAGTGGCTAATGATGAGGGGCTTGCGAAAATCCGCGGAAATCCGCATTTTTTCCTTGACGATGGGAGTTTATATGCTAATCTTGTGCGCGTGACGATAGAAGACACAGGGCCGCACGGTGGCGGGGCAAGGACGGGATTTCCGTTCTTCCGGAGTTTCGCTTTTTTCGGCGGCACTCCGCCATTCCATCACTCCATTCCCCCTTCCATCGGCATCCGCCAGCCCGCCATGACAGTAAAGTACAATTCCACTTAATTCCACCTGGTTCCACTTAATTCCACTTAATTCCACTTCCCCGGTGGGGGGGACCGGAAGCCCGATCCAACAAATCAGCCCTCATCGCGCCCCATCGCCAGATCAATTTTGGTTGTGGGGGGCCGGCTGGAGGGGAAGTTCGAGAGTGAAAACCGCGCCCTGGCCGGGGCCGTCGCTCTGGACCCGCAGGGCGCCGCCCATTTCTTTGGCGGCCTGCGCGCCGCTGTGCAGGCCAAAGCCGTGGCCGTCCTTGCGGGTGGTGAAGCCGTGGGCGAAGATCCGGGCCAGATTCTCGCGCGGGATGCCGACGCCGTTGTCCAGGACGGAAATTTTGACGCAGTTGTTGCCGTTCAGGCCGACCCGCAAGGTGATCCTCTTGTTGGCATGACCTCCCTCGTCGCAGGCATGTTTGGCGTTGCGGATCAAATTGACCAGGATCTGCAAGACTTTATGCTTGTCCACCTGGATGGCGGGCACCTTGTCATACTCGCGCACGACTTGGACGCCATGCCGTTCCATGCTGCCCAGATTCATCCGCAAGGCATCTTCGACCAGGCCGGCGACGGGCATTTCCTCGACCACGCCGGCGACCTTGCTGTAGTTTTGTTGCATGGCCACAATTTCGTTGATGTGCTCGATATTCCGGCTCAACAACTCCAGTTCCTCCAGCATTTCACCGTGGTCCTTGATGAGCAATTCGGTCATCGCAGTCAAATAGCCGGGCAACTGTTTGCCTTTGGGATCGTGGCCGAGGAAGGCGGGCAAATCATCGGCGTGATCGCGGATGAGCGCGGCGGCCTTGCCCAGGCTCGCCACCCTGGAATTGCGGACCCTGTCGGTGAGCAGGCTGCTGGAGATATTGATGCTGGTCAGGACGTTGCCGACGTTGTGCAACACGCTGGTGGCCACTTCCGCCATCCCGGCCAGCCGGGAACTGAACACCAGCTCTTTGTGGGCTTTCTCCAACGCCGCTTCGCTGTGCTTGCGCTGGGTAATATCGGCAAAGGTGGCCACGTATCCCGCGGGCTGGCCCAGAGCGTCCAGGCGCGGCGTCGCCAGACAATTGACCCAGCAGGTCTGACCGTCCGGCCGTACCAGGCGCACTTCCAAGCCCCACGCCTTCCCCGCCGCCGCCGCCTCGGACCAGGACCGCGACACCTCCGCGAGGTCGTCCGGATGAACCGCCTCGTTCCAAAACCAGTCCGCCGGCCCTTCGGCCCGCCGGCCCAGAATTTCCGTGCCGCGCTGGTTCACGTAGGTGCAGAGGCCGCGCATGTCCGTTTCAATCACCCCCACTGGCAGGCAGGCGGCGAGCTTGCGAAAACGCTCCTCGCTGCGCCCCAGTTCCTCGGTTCGTTCAGCCACGCGCCGCTCCAACCGGGAATTGGCGCACTTCAAGACTCCGACCCACCCCAGTGTGATGGCGGCCCCGATCCCCAACGCGCCCAGCGCCCAGAGAATGCGGGAGGGCGTCCACCAGGCTGCGCGCTCCAACAACACCAAGTCGGTCATCACTCCGCTCAACCTCACATGGTTGGACAACCCGGTCTGCTCGGCCGGAAGGTCCTGCACTTGAATGGCGTTGGTCAGAACGGGGCGCGGGATGGAATTCGGGGCGGAGGCTGTGGCAAGCGTGTCGGCCGCGGCCGGGCAAAGCAAGGCTGGCAACAGCGACATCCCCGCCAACAGGATCGCCTTTCGCGAGGAAAGCAATCCCTTTTCCATGTTCAAATGTTTCCAGTTCGACATCACGTACACGATAGAAGGACAGTTATTGAACATCGGCACGACGGCCTTGCCACTTAAACCGTAAAGGCGCTTTTGTGCCACTTTGTGTTTGTGTCCAATCCTCCGATGCCGCATTTTATGGGCGTGCCAAAACCGGTCCTAGGTCGAAAACTGGGAGCGCTGCTGGGCAACCCCCCCGGCGCGGGGCCGGCTTCGCGCCTGCCCTCTCCTGGAGACCCGCCATCCGGATCGGGAATACGTTCGCTCTTTCGCGGCCATCCGCCCTCTTCCCCTCGCCGGCGCTCGCGCATTCCCCGGTGGTATCTCTTTGCCGCGGATTTGCTGCTGGTGGCGGTCGCCCTGGTGGTGATGTCCCAAAGAAGCCGCCCGCTCTCCGGCAACGAGAATTTCTTCGGGGTGTCGGCGGTGGTGCTGGGGGCCAGTTTGGGGCTGATTGCCATTTGCATGAGGGACCCCAAGGAAAAATGAGTTTTATGAAGAGATTAGAACCCTGGGTTCTTGTGCTGGGCGTCGCTTTGGTTCTCGGCCCGGCCTGCCACGGGCAGGCAGTCCCATCCACCGCCCTCACGGCCACCGCCGGTCCGTACCAGACGGTCACCGGCACGGTGTTTGACCCTTCCGGCGCCCCCGCGCCAGGGGTGGAGATGTGGGTGACGCCGGGCGGCAGCCTCCTGCAGGAAGTCAAGAGCGGCGCCGGCGGCAAATTTACAATTTCCTGGCAACCCATGAATTTCGAACCGGGGGCTATGGCTCCGGCAATCCAGTCCATGTTATGGGGGCGCGATATCGAGCACAATTTTGCCGCGACGCTCCAGATTGACGAGAAGACCACCAATGCGGACCTGCACCTGCAAAGCGGACTCACCCTGTCGGGTTCCTTGCAGGATACCAACGGCGTGGCGGTGAAAACGGCGACGCTCCGGATCCTCATGATGAGCCCGCCGATCAATTCGGTGGTGGACCGCCAGGCGACCACGGTCAATGAGCAAGGCGCCTTCACCATCAACGCCCTTCCGCGGGGGCGGCCGTACAGCTTGATGGTGACAGCCCCGGGCTTTGGCGCCCCCAGCGTGCAGATCACCGCGAATCAAACGCAAACGGCCAGCCTCCAACTGCCACCCATCCAGCTCAAGCCGGCGGATCAAAGACTGGAGGGACGGGTGCTGGGGCCGGATGACTTGCCGGTGCCGGGGGCGACGGTGCGGGCGAGCGGGGCAGGCCAGCCCACCGACATCACGCGCACGGATACCAACGGGCATTTTGCCTTGAAAGTGTGCGCGGGACAGGTCCGCCTGATCGCAGTCGCGCCGGCCAGCGCCGCCGGCAGCGCCAACGGCCGGCTCGGCTCCGGCACGGTCCAGGCCCAGGCCGGCGACTTGAATGCCGTGGTCAAGCTGGGGCCGCGTCGAAGCGGGCCTGCCAGCGCTGCCCAGCCTCCCACGGCCGTCAGCCCCGCGCAACCCAGCCCCCGGCTACTCATCCCCGCGCAACCCAGCGTGCCCAACCCCGCCCCGCCGACAGAACCAGCCGGGGGCTGGGGAGCCATCGGCAGTTGGGCGCAACAGCACACGGTGGCGCTCGTCGTTCTGGTTTGCGCGCAGACGCTCGTTCTGTTCGGCGCGGCGGGCATGATTGTGTGGCTCCTGTGCAGGAAGGGCAGTTAGCCGGTTAGAATGTCCGGGCTGGAAGGGCGCGGACGCGGGGCGGGCTATTCTTCCTTTTTGGCTTTCGGGGCGGAGAGTTTTCTTTTGTAAGGGGAATGCAGGTTGAAATAGATGCCGCACAAGGGGCGCTCGTGCTCGGTCTGGCTCAGGATGATGGTAAGCTGGGAGTCCAGCGCGATGCCATGACGCAGATGCGGCCCGCGGCTGACGTAGGTCTTAATGGCCTTTTCCATGAGGGAAACCAGGCTGGCCCGGCATTCCTCCGGCGTCTTGTCAATACAAACGATGAACTTGTCGAAGCTCCGCAACGCCTCCACAATCTCGTCTTCAAATGTCTCTGCTGTCAGGTCCATGTTTTCATTCCGGGCCGTTTCCGGCCCCGGGTTTGGCCGCCGGCCGCGGTCCGAACAGGGCGGAGCCGAGCCTTATCATAGTCGCTCCTTCTTCAACCGCCACTTCAAAATCGCCGCTCATGCCCATGCTCAAATGCGGCAGGGGAGCGCCCAGGATTTGTTCGCACTCCGCCTTCAACTCGCGGAGGCGGCGGAAAACGGGGCGGACTTTTTCGGGGTCGCGCGCCAGCGGGGCCACGGTCATCAGGCCGTGGATTTCCAGCCTGGGCAGGGAGTTGATTTGCGGCAGGGCGGCGGCGAGTTGTCCGGCAGGGCAGCCAAACTTGGAGGATTCGCCGGCGATGTTGACCTCGATCAACACGGGCATCGTCTTGGCAAGCTGCCCGGCCCACTTGTTGATCTCCACCGCCAGCGGCACGCTGTCCACGCTCTGGATCATGGAGAAAAGCGAAACGGCGTCGCGGCATTTGTTGGATTGCAGATGGCCGATCAGGTGCCAGCGCAAATGGCCGGGGCATTGGCTGATCTTGACCCTGGCTTCCTGCACGCGGTTCTCGCCGAACAGGCAAAGTCCCGCCTCGGCGGCGGCGCGGACGCGTTCCGGCGGCTGGTTCTTGCTGACGGCCACCAGGGTGACGGCGGCGGGGTCGCGCCCGCAGCGCTGGCAGGCGGCGGCGAGGCGCTGCCGGACGGTTTCCAAATGGGCGGCCAAATCCATGCTGCCTTGGCTACATCAGGCCGGCGGTTTCCGGAAAGCCGCAGAGCAGGTTCATGCTTTGCACCGCCTGGCCGCTGGCGCCTTTGGTCAGGTTGTCCAGGGCGCTGATGACCAGAAGACGGCCGGTGCGGGGGTCCAGACGCCAGGCGATTTCGATCACGTTGGAACCGGTCACGTTCTTGGTGTCGGGCAGCGACCGGGCGTCCAGCAGGCGGACGAACGGTTCGCGCCCATAGGCCGCCTGGTAGCATCCGGCGATCTGCCGTCCCAGCGATTCCATTTCGTTTTCGCCGGCGAACGGCTTTTCCGGCGTCAAATATAGGGTTGTCAGGATGCCGCGGTTGACGGGGATGAGATGGGGCGTGAACTGGAGGACGACCCCGGCCCCGGCGGCGTCGCTCAACTGCTCCTCGATTTCCGACAAATGCCGATGGCGCGGCACGCCATAGGCGCGCGCGCTTTCATTGCATTCCACAAAAAGATAATCCACTTCCGCTTTGCGCCCCGCGCCGCTGACCCCGCTGAGGGAGTCGGCGATGATGCTATTATGTTTGATAAGGCGGGCTTGCAGGAGCGGGATGAGCGGCAGCAATATGGAGGTCGGATAACAGCCCGGCGAAGCGATCAGCGAGGCGTTCTGGATCCGCGCCCGGTGGATTTCCGGCAGCCCATAAACCGACTTGGGCAACAGTTCCGGCGCGGGATGGGCGCGCCCGTAGTATTGCTGGTAAGTGGCGGGGTTCTTGAGCCGGAAATCGGCGCTCAAATCAATCACCCGGCATCCGAGGTCCAGCAGCGGCCCGGCAAATTCCGCCGCCACGCCGTGCGGCAGGGCCAGGAAAATGATGCGCGCGGCCTGGGCCAGCAGTTCGCACTTGGGTTCGCTGAAATGGAGATTCCGGGCCGGGGGGTGATGGGCGAACTTGGGAAAGACCTGGGCGACGGTTTGGCCGGCATATTGCCGCGACGTCACGGCCGCCAACTCCGCGCCGGGATGCCGCAACAGCAGGCGCACCAATTCCTCGCCGGAATAACCGGAGGCGCCAACAATGCCGACTTTCACCGGGTTCATACGATTTAGACCCGCCCGCTCCGCCCCGGCCCCGATGCCGGCGGGACGGCGGAGGGCAAACGGCGGGATTAACGCTTGCTGTACTGGAAGCGTTTGCGGGCGCCGGGCTGGCCGTACTTCTTGCGCTCTCTCATGCGCGGATCGCGGGTCAGGCAGCCGGCCGCTTTCAGGACGGATCGCAGGGCGGCGTCCACATGCAA
>Ga0182027_10013805_pt1 | contig 11221 bp, 8 predicted proteins | sample 712E1DmetaG_FD_121300 | JGI IMG/M metagenome (GOLD analysis project Ga0182027, IMG submission 121300) | Permafrost microbial communities from Stordalen Mire, Sweden - 712E1D metaG (Illumina Assembly) | ecosystem: Environmental > Terrestrial > Soil > Wetlands > Permafrost | place: Sweden...
CAAATATATACTGCATTTATGAAGGAAGGAATTTCTTCCGGCATTGCACAGCATGTCGTTCAACTTTCATCACCCGACACTCATGTCACTCCCAAAAACAATTAAGTCCGAAAGGTTGTACCACGGCCGCATCTTCGATCTGATCATTGAAGATATTGAAGAGACTCCCGGCAGCATCCGCACATGTGAAATTGTGAGTCATCCTGGAGGAGCTGTCGTCGTACCGCTGCTTGACAACGGTGATGTGATTCTTGTCCGGCAATACCGATATCCGCTTAAAAAATTTATTGTGGAACTTCCTGCAGGAAAGCTTGAGCCCAACGAAGACCCGCTTTCAGCTGCCCAGCGTGAGCTGCAGGAAGAAACCGGCTACACGGCTGACAAGTATGAAAAACTTACGACGATGTTCAGCACTCCGGGATTCTGCAGCGAAGTGCTTCATATCTATCTCGCCTTCGGATTAAAAAAATCCGAATACGGACAAAATCTTGATAAGGGCGAACAAAGCCTTACCGTTGAACATCATCCGCTTTCTGCGGTTGTAGAAATGATCGTGCACGGCGAAATTGGTGACAGCAAAACCATCGCCGGAATTTTATTGACTGAACGAAGACTCAAATCTATGAACCTTTAGGCACATGAATCCCTGATCCTTGAGGCAACCAAACAAATCACGAATGGACCAGCCACCAACCACGAGTTGCTGCTATGAATGTCGTTGAATTGATTCGCAGGAAACGCGAAGGCAGCTCACTCACCGAGGAAGAATTTCGATTTCTCTTCGATGGGTACGTCGAAGGCAAAGTGCCGGACTATCAGATGTCCGCATTCCTTATGGCGTGTTACTTCCGCGGAATGAGCAGTGACGAAACGCTTACCTTCACAAAATTAATGCTGCACTCCGGCGAAGTGATAGATCTTTCTGAAATTCCCGGAGTTAAAATCGATAAACACTCAACGGGCGGTGTAGGCGATAAAGTATCTTTAATCCTCGCACCGATGGTTGCTGCTTGCGGTGTTCCCGTACCAATGATTTCCGGACGCGGGCTTGGCCATACCGGCGGCACTCTTGACAAACTAGAATCCATCCCGGGTTTTCGAACTGATCTTTCCATTTCCGAATACAAACAGGTCATTCGCGAAATTGGCGTGGTGATGATCGGTCAAACGAAAGAAATTGCTCCTGCCGACAAGAAAATGTACGCCCTGCGCGATGTGACCGCAACCGTGGAGTGTATTCCGCTGATTGCCGGAAGCATTATGAGCAAGAAATTAGCGGAAGGTATTGATGTATTAGTGCTCGATGTGAAAACTGGGCGCGGCGCGTTCATGCAAACACATGAACAAGCGTTGGAATTGGCGACAACACTTGTCGGAATCGGCAATGGATTTGGAAAAGAGACCATCGGTTTCATAACGAATATGAACCAGCCGCTCGGTGTTGCCATCGGTAATTGGCTGGAAGTAGTTGAATCTGTGGAATGTCTGCGCGGTGCAGTTGGAAATAATGATGCCTCAAGCGATTTAATGGAAGTGACATATATGCTTTCAGGCACGATGGTGTATCTCGGTCAAAAAGCAAAATCGATTGAAGAAGGAATTGACAAATGCAGAAAGACTATTGAAGACGGATCGGCATATCATAAACTTCTTGATCTCATCCATGCACAAGGCGGCAATATTGAAGCAATTGAAAATTTGGAAAAATACCCGCTGCCAAAATTTGCGATGGAAGTTAAATCGAGTGAGAAAGGATTTATCAAAGAAATAGATTCTTTCGAACTCGGATTAACAAGCATTTCTCTTGGTGCAGGGCGCGAGAAGATCGACGACATTATTGATATGAAAGCAGGAATTCTCTTAAAGAAAAAAGTAGGCGATGCAGTGGATGTTGGTGATTCACTCGTTGTTTTCTATACCGACCGCGAAAATGTTCTCGCCTCTGCACGTGAAAGAATAACGAAAGCATTTACGTTCTCTTCAACCAAACCGGAACGAAAGCCAATGATTTTCGATATAGTCGATAAGAACGGTGTGAGGACGTGGAAGTAAGTAACCTTCCAGAGGTTTAGTACCTTCGGAAGGATTACCAACAGGGTTGCAAAACTTAAGAGAGATTTGTTTTACCAGCGCTTCTGATTATTGGCAATTCGCTGAGGAATACCGGCAGGAAAAAAAACAACAGAACTTTAAAATTACCTCTTTCCGGAATAGGACTATCTTCCATTCTATTTTTTCATCCCCTTCTTCAACACGGCAACCATCTGCTCGTGAATCAATCCATTTGTTGCGAGCATCTCTTCTTTATAAACACTTGATGGAGAACCGCGAAAGTCGGTCCACTTACCGCCTGCTTCTGACACAATCAATACTCCTGCGGCCATATCCCAGGGACGAATCACTCCTTCCCAGAAACCATCGAAGCGTCCCGCGGCAACATAGCATAAATCAAGCGCAGCCGACCCAAGCCGTCGAATTGCCTGTGCTTCCGCAAGAAAATTTCTAAAGTGCGTCACTGCAGGTTCAGGATGCTCATTGACATCGTACGGAAATCCGGTGACAACGAGGCTTTCAATTAATTTTACGGTCTTAGAAACTTCGATATGCTTCTTATTCAACTTCGCGCCCTTACCTTTTTCTGCAGTGAACAATTCATCTAAACTGGGATCGTAGACAACGCCGAGAATGATCTCTCCTTTATATTCCAGACCAATGGATACACAAAAAATTGGCAAAGCATGAGTGTAGTTCACAGTCCCATCTAATGGATCAATAATCCACCGGTACTCGGATTTCACTTCTGCGGCGCCGGATTCCTCACAGAGAAAATCATGCTGCGGAAAGTGCTGCTTAATTTTGCTGATAATAAGTTGTTCAGACTTCTTATCGATTTCAGTAACAAGATTAGTTTCTTGTCCGTCTTTCCGTTCAATACGACGAATTTTACCGACATTCGTTTTTAGAAATTTTCCCGCTTCAAGAGCGGTTTCAATTGCAACTTTCAGCATGATGTTCTCCTTGTGTTGTACATAAGATATGAAATAATTACTATCCATCCGAAGGTTTCCAACGCTTCAACAAAGAGAGCCTTCGGAAGGTTTTGCATCTTCTTGCTTTTCGCACATCTTCAGATTAAGTTATGAGTGAATATCTATCACGATAGGACTTGTGTTGACTTTTCTCAATCCCATAGCATTGATTGGACTTCTTGCAGCCGGCATTCCTCTCTTGCTGCATATATTCAATCTGCGCAAACTCAAAACGATTGATTTCAGCACACTTTCGTTCCTCAAGGAATTACAGAGAACAAAAATCCGCCGGCTGAAACTCCGTCAATTGCTCTTGCTATTGCTTCGTACATTGTTAGTTATTTTTGTTGTTTTAGCGTTCTCGCGTCCGACATTGAAAGGATCGCTCCCCGGCGGCCTTACCGGGCAGGCAAAGACGACGGCAGTTATTCTCTTTGATGATTCGCAAAGTATGACCGCAAGTGATGAACAAGGAGAATTGCTGCATCAGGCAAAAAACGCTGCCGTTGCTGTTATGAACCTTCTGAAAGACGGCGATGAAGTATATCTTGTTAAACTTTCCGATGTACCTATTGGTGGAACGTCCGAGATCCCTTCTGCCCAGCGAAACTTTCCGGCCATACGAAACGCTCTCCAAGAAATCAAACCGTCAGCGATGCATCGTTCGATCGAAGACGCACTTCGCTTTACCGCTCGATTGTTTGCCGCATCCCAAAACTTTAATAAAGAAGTTTATCTTGTGTCCGATTTCCAATCCGGTTCTCTTGAATCCAAAACGCAGAGAGTGAAAACCAGCGAGAACCTCTTCGCACCGACGACACAATTCTTTCTCATTCCACTTGGCAAACGCGAATTGCAAAATGTTTCGGTAGAATCGATAGAAATTCCGAATACAATCTTTGAAGTGAACAAACCCTTTACTGTAAAAGCGAAACTGACAAACCATGGAACTTCAAACGTACAGAATCATGTAGTAAGTATTTATCAAGGCGGCAGCCGCGTAGGACAAAAAGGCGTTGATATCCGTGCTGGGCAATCGGTAGAGACAGCGTTCACGCTGGTGCCGAAGCATTCCGGGTTCCTCGAAGGAAAGATTGAATTAGAAGACGACGATCTTGAATTTGACAACACCCGCTTTTTCACCGTGCATGTTCCGGAAGAACTTCACGTTCTTCTTGTCGGCAGCCCATCCGATCTTACGTATCTTCGTCTTACTCTGGCGACCCGACTCACCGACAGCAGTGCAAGCATAAAAATAAATCAGATACCGTACGACCGTTTTTCTTCCTCTCCATTGAATACCATGGATGTTATAATCTTTTCCAATGTGCGCGAACTAACGCGCGATCAATCTCTTGTCCTAAAAACGTATCTTCAAAACGGCGGCGGCATGCTTTTCTTCCCCGGCACGCAAACAACGAAAGACGCATTTAATACCGCCATAGCAGGACCGCTCGGCATCTCAACGATCACTGCATCAGATGATCATCTTATGTCGCCGTCAGCCACTTCATTCATCGAATTCGATAAAGTCGATTTACGCCACCCGCTCTTTGCCGGAATGTTTGAAGAGACCGAAACAAAAGAATCCGCCGGCACAACGCATCGGCAGCGTGTGCTGGAATCGCCTCGCATTACCAAATCATTCAGTTATATTCCGACGCCGAAATCTCGATCCATCATCACGCTTACAAATGGATACCCATTTCTTCTGGAAGATCAAATTGGCAGCGGACATGTATTATTGTTCAGTGTTCCTGCCAATACCGAATGGTCGGATTTGCCGCTGAAAGGATTGTTCGTTCCGTTGGTGCATCGTTCCCTCGCATATCTCGCGCAGAGATCAATGATGGAGCGTTCATTGTTGGCTGGCGAAGAAACAACCATTCACCTTCGTTCAGCCGTTCCATCAAAGCTCACTATTACGAAACCGGGCGGCTTGGAAATCTTTATAAACCCTCAACAGGTTGCGACGGAAAAAACTATTCGTTTTTCCGATGATAACCTGCCGGGACTCTACACCGTTGCATCTGGTAAATTGATAGTTGATAAATTCGCAGTTAATATCGATCCGGATGAATCAAACACTACTCCTTCGGATAACAAACATCGAGACAATATGTTCAAACGGCTCGGTATGACGGACAAATCGATACACACGGTGAACCAGGTGCAAGAAGTACAGGACATCATCACAGAGTCGCGCCTCGGTGCTGAACTTTGGAAACAATTCCTTATTGCCGCACTCATTATTGCAATGATCGAAATGCTCGCAGCGAGAGATAATAAACATCATCGCCCTTTGACAGCGACCTAAACACAATATGAAAGAACCACTATGATTGAATTAGCACACACTGGAAAAGAAAAGTGTATTCTTGTTGGAGTACCGACGCGTTTGAATTTGAAAGCCGAGGTGGACGAGTCACTCACGGAGCTTGCATTGCTCGCCGACACAGCGGGGGCGGAGGTTGTTGGGAGAATAACACAGGATCGTGATCATCCCGAGCCGGCGACGTACATCGGCAAAGGAAAGGTTGAAGAATTACATCAGCGATTGAAAAATGAAACTATTCCGCTTGTCATCTTCGACGACGACCTGTCGCCCGCGCAAGTGAGAAATCTTGAACGACTCATGGAATGCAAAGTTCTCGACCGCAGCGGGTTGATTCTTGATATTTTTGCATCGCGCGCAAAATCCAGTGAAGCGAAGACGCAAGTGGAACTTGCTCAGCTTGAATATCTTCTGCCGCGCCTCACGCGCCAATGGACGCATTTGTCAAAACAATTCGGAGGTATAGGAACAAAAGGTCCCGGTGAGACGCAAATCGAAACCGACCGACGGCTGATTCATACACGCATTAGTCATTTAAAAGAAAAGCTTGAGCGCATATCTCAACAGCGTGTAACACAACGCCAGGGGCGAACGAAGCACACTCGCACTGCACTTGTGGGTTACACCAATGTTGGTAAATCGACTCTTTTAAATCTTCTTGCCGGATCAGACGTTTTCGTCGAAAATCGTCTTTTCGCAACCCTCGATCCGACAACACGGATTGTGCCGCTCGATTCTGCCGTTTCAATTCTTATGACAGATACCGTCGGTTTCATCCGTAAACTGCCGCATCATCTTGTTGCATCGTTTAAGAGTACGTTAGAGGAAATAACTGAAGCCGATATTCTTCTCCATGTGGTGGACATCTCGAGCCCATACTTCGAAGACCAAATCCGCGTTGTGCAGGAAACATTGGAAGACCTTGGCGCCGGTGATACACCGACGCTCGTTGTCTTCAACAAAATTGACATGCTTCAAGATCGAAGCATCTTGCCGACGTTATCCGAGAAACACCCAAACAGTGTGTTCATCTCTGCTGTCCGTGGAATAAATATTCTCGGATTTAAAGAAGCAGTTGCACAAATGCTGGAAAAAGAATTTTTTATTGAAGAAATAGTATTGCCGGACTCAAAACAAAAGCTTATCGCTCAACTGCATGATGTAGGGGAAGTGTTAGATCGAACTTACGAAGACGGAAAAGTGAAAATGAAAATTCGAATTCACCGGAGAGATAAAGAAAGGTTTTTGCAGATGGTTAAATGATTTCTCTGATTTTACAGATTTCATACTGACTGCAGATTGCACGCGGGTGGAACGATAAGGACGTACAATGGATCGCCCCTGCAAAGGGTCACAATTACATTTCCTTCGTCTTAATCATGGTTTCGCCTTTGAACAATTTCTTTACCTCTTCTCCGGCATTCACATTTCCCAAACCTTCACCAAGGTGCATGGGAATGAGGACTTTTGGTTTAATAATGTTTGCCGCCTCTGCCGCTTCCGTTGCTGTCATGGTATATGTACCGCCGCACGGCAGTATTGCAATATCTGTAATAATATTCTTCATCTCGGGAATGAAGTCGGTATTCATTGCGTGATATATTTTTTGACCGTTCGAAAGTGTGATACTATATCCCACCCATTTGTTTCCTTTGGGATGAAACTTCTTATAAATATTGTACGCCGGCACCGCGGTTACTTTCAATGCACCGATGGTATAATCTTTTCCCGGAACGACTCCAAGTGCCGAATCTTCAAATTGAGATGATACATCCTTTGGTGCGACGATCATCGTTTGTTTCGTTTAAATCTTGGCAATATCTTCCATAGAAAAGTGATCAAAGTGAGCGTGTGTTTTAAAAATAACATCCGCCTTGGGCAGGCCTGCCGGAAGCTTGAAGGGGTCAATAGAAATTTGAAGAGCGCCGTCTTCGATGCGGAATGCCTATTGCCCGAACCAATGAATGTGGTGGTATTCCCTATGTCCTCCGATGGGTAATACAGAAAAGAAAGACATAATCCAATTCGTCATTATTATTTCTTTCGCAGTTTTTCTTTTGCTTTTGCAAATCCCGGTTTTAATATGTCGTAAATGAATGCAATGCGCTGTTTGTACGGCATGAAAGCGCTTTTCATTGCATTAATAGTCAGTTTTTCCAGATCTTCAAATTTCAAGTCGAACATTTCTGCCGCTGTGCAATACTCGTCTGTGAGAGTGACGTTGCTCATCAGCCGATCGTCCGTGTTGAGTGTACAGCGAAACTTATATCGATAGAGAATACCGAACGGATGCTCTTCCATACTCTGCACAGCACCGGTATGCACATTGCTGGTAAGGCAGATTTCGAGCGGGATGCGTTTGTCTAACACATACTGAGCGAGCGTTCCCATATTCAACACTTCGCCTTCTTTTACACGCATATCTTCGATAAGCCGCGTAGCATGACCGATCCGATGCGCACCGCACCATTGAATCGCCTGCCAAATAGATGCTTTGCCGTACGCCTCGCCTGCATGAACGGTAATGTTAAAATTTTCACGCTGGATGTAATGGAACGCATCAACATGTTTCTTCGGCGGATAACCGCCTTCTTCTCCGGCAAGATCGAATCCGACAACTCCGCGATTCCGGAAGTCGACTGCCAATTCTGCCATTTCCAATGAAACAGATGGATCCATATTTCGCATGGCACAAATGATGAGGCCGTACTGAACACCGAAATCTTTTTTCCCGCGCTCAAATCCGTGCAGTACCGCCTTCACGACTTTGTGCGGATCCAGTTTCTTACTGATATGAAATACAGGTGCAAAGCGTGATTCAATATAGACAACCCCGTCTTTTTTCATATCTTCCAGCGTTTCATACGCAACACGTTCAAGCGCTTCCTCCGTTTGCATCACGCCGCACGTATGCTCGAAACCTTCGAGGAAAAGTGACAATCTTCCTCGCGCAGCGCCGCGATAAAACCAATCCGCCAGTTCGCCGGCATCGACAGTAGGCAGCTTTTTGTATTTCTGCTCTTTTGCCAATTCAATGATTGTTTGCGGGCGCACACCGCCATCGAGGTGATCGTGGAGCAAGACTTTTGGCAGAGTTCGAACAAATTCTTTTTTGAATTTCATATACCGTCTTTCTGTTTGAGAAATATAATTGTCTTGTCAATCTAATGTTCCAATTCTTTTTTCTACTTCGGGCAGAATGCTTCCCTCTAAAACTAATTTGAGCGCCCTTTGAATATCATGGTATAGTACCCGATCTCGATGAAGATGTTGAATATGCGTCCGAACAAATTGATAGGCTTCTTCTGTACCTGCACCGGCTCTGCGTGCTTTTCCATCTTTCAATATTCTTGCAAAGTCCATCCCCTGACTCGCGCAGAGTAGTTCAATGGCAAGAACAGTCTGCGTATTCTTCAAAACACGCCATGCCTTTTGCGCACTGATTGAACCCATGCTATTGTGGTCCTCCTGGTTTGCGGAAGTCGGAATGGAATCTACGCTTGCCGGGTGCGCAAGCACTTTGTTTTCTGATACAAGAGAAGCGGCAGTATACTGCGCAATCATCAGACCGGAATTTAATCCGCCGTTGGATGTAAGAAAACGGGGCAAACCGCTGAGCGAACCATTCACCAATCGCTCTATGCGGCGTTCTGAAATATTTGCGAGTTCCGACAGCGCAATGGCAAGGAAATCCATTGCCAGGGCCATCGGCTGACCATGAAAGTTTCCGCCTTCAAGATGTATTCCGTCTTCAGGAAAGATGAGCGGATTGTCATTCGCAGAATTTATTTCGATGGCAACTTTATCGTATACATAATCGATCGCATCGCGCGAAGCGCCATGCACTTGCGGTATACACCGTATTGAATAAGCGTCCTGCACTCGCGTATCGTTGCGCCGATGGGACTCGCGTAATTCACTGTTGCGCATCAATTTCCGCATATTTTTTGCAACTACCATTTGCCCTTTGTAAGGACGAAGACGATGAATCCGTTCATCAAAAGCGGTATCACTTCCACGCAGGGCTTCTACGCTCATCGAAGCAGCAATATCTGCGATCTTGGTTAAAAGTTTCGCTTGATGAACCGCCAACGCTGCGTATGCTGTCATCATTTGCGTACCGTTGATAAGAGCAAGTCCTTCCTTCGCCGTCAGCCGTACCGGCTGCAGCCCATTTCTCCGAAGGGCTGTACTGGAATCAATAAATTTATATTGTACTCTTTTATCCTTTTGAAATATTTTCCCCTTCCCCATCATGGCCAGCACTAAATGTGCAAGCTGGACGAGATCGCCGCTCGCTCCAACGGATCCTTGTGAAGGAATAACCGGAATAATATTGCAGTTGATCATTTCGACCAATAATTCTACCGTCGAAAGACGTATTCCCGAAAATCCCTTCGCTAATGCATTCACACGCAGTGCCATCATTGTGCGCACGATTTCTGGTGGCAATGGAGGGCCTGCACCGGCAGCATGACTGAATATGAGATTTTCCTGAAGTTGTTCAATATCTTCTGCCTTCACATGCACATTGGCAAATTCTCCAAAACCGGTGGTCACACCGTAAACTATTTCACCGTCATTGGTCCACTGATCCACAAGTTTTCTCGCTCGCTTGATATTTCGCTTTGCTATTGGACTCAATTTCGCATATGCAGTTTCATGTGCAAGGTCAAATACTTCAGGAATGGTAAGCTGATTGCCGTCGAAAATGCAGTTTTTCATCGTACACCGATCGATTGATGGGAATTCATGCTCTAATGTAGCAGTGGATGGCGTCAATTTCAACATTTGTTTAAGCCCCACAGGGAAGAAACCAATTGACTTTTCAAGCGAATCTGGTTATTATTTCCATTGGTAGAAATTACAAAATTCTTTCCATCTTCGATGAAGCAATTAATATTTCAATTACGGTGATAGGGAAAATACGTTCCTCGATAAAAGCGACAGCTTATGAGTGAAGAAAAAATTCAAGTCCTCATCGCCGACGATGAAGATCCGCTTCGCATCGCCATCGCCGCATGGCTTGTTGATGAAGGATTTGATGTTGAACAAGCCGCCGATGGTGTTGAAGCGATAAAGAAAGTGCAGGAAAAGGATTTTGATATTTCGATACTCGACGTTAAAATGCCCGGCGCTAACGGTTTGGAGGTTCTACGCTACATAAAAAAGAATTCCTCGCAGACAGAAATTGTCATGATGACGGGGATGAGTGATGTAAGTATGGCTGTTGAAGCAATGAAGCTTGGTGCAAAAGAATACCTTACCAAGCCTATTGATATGGAACAGCTTGTACCTCAACTCAAAGGAATTGTACGGGCGCGCGTTGCTGAAGACCGTATACGCCGCTTGCAATCCGAACACACTGCACGCTTGCTCTACGATCTTCACAATCCTATCGCCGGACTTCGCCAAAGCATCGGTTATCTGTTGAAAGGAATGGCGGGTTCAGTTGGCGATCACCAGAAAGAATTGCTCGGATACATGACCACTTCTATCGATAAGGTGATAAACCTTCTGACCGATATGATGGACTTGACAAAACTTGAAGGTGGTCGAGTACGATTGAATAAAGGTATCAGCAGTCTTGGAACGTCCGTGCAAACGATAATACAAGAATTCAATGTTCCCGTTCATTCGAACAACATCACTTTAGATTTCTACGCAGAACCGGACTTGCCGACGCTTGAATATGATTCCGAAAAAATCGAACAAGTCGTTAAAAATTTTATGGGCAATGCTGTCACGCATACTCCGCCTCAAGGCGCCATTGTTGTGCAAGTACGTAAGGCTTCTCTTGTTCTGGAAGAAGGGCAGCTGCCGACCGATCATGTGATGGTTTCAGTTTTCAATAGCG
>Ga0182027_10013806_pt1 | contig 11219 bp, 9 predicted proteins | sample 712E1DmetaG_FD_121300 | JGI IMG/M metagenome (GOLD analysis project Ga0182027, IMG submission 121300) | Permafrost microbial communities from Stordalen Mire, Sweden - 712E1D metaG (Illumina Assembly) | ecosystem: Environmental > Terrestrial > Soil > Wetlands > Permafrost | place: Sweden...
CGGCAAAGATCTGGTCGACCAGGTTGAGGAGGGGTGCCCATCCCCAGAATGTCGGATTGGCCTGCGAGATGCTGTACCCGTTGTTATGGTCCTTGCAGTCTGGGACAATGTACCCGCCGTCTTGTACCAAGCCGAAAGGAAGCCATGGTTGGAACATGAGGGCCGTCGTGCCCGTGCAGTTGTACACCGGCGGGTTGGGCGTGGTGAGCGGGCCGCCCCAGCCATCTGCCAGGGCTGGCGTGACCGTCACATGGCTGATTCCGTAGCTGTGTAGGTCGGCCAGAAGTGCCCGAAGGTTTTGGACCCACTGGGGGAGGACATTGCCCTGCGAGTCCCACGCGCTACTGAAGTTGGCGGATTGGAGGGCGAACTGAAACCTGACGCCGACGACCCCTTGCGCAACGTAGTTGTTTGGTGTGTAGGGGAGGCCGTTGCCCGGGTTGTTGTTGAACGCGTACGCGATGCACTGTTTGATGGTCCAGGCGGAACTGGGACAGCTTGGGAACGCCGTTCCGTTTGTCGCGTTCGGGTATAGGTCGATCGGCATCGGGCCGAGGTTGACCTCGGTTGTGGTCACGGTCGGGGGAAATTGAGCGAACGCCGGAATTGGCGCGGCGCACACAAGAACAGCGATAATGAGGCTCCCCACGGAATGCTTCGACGTCATGATAATGCACCTCCTATTTGCATGTCCTCGAGCGCCGGAGAAACCATGTCTCCCCGCCCGGCTGAGCCCGGCCCGACTCCACACTGCCCTGGAACACGGCCCGCGCCATGCGCAACCAGTAGTGTGGACCGGTCAAACGAGGAATACAATATCGGAAATGACTGTTGGGATAGGCAGTTGGGATCGACTGTCGAGATTGACTGTCGTGATTGAACTGTCGAAGCCGAGCCGGCGGGGGCGACCACCAGAGGCGCGGATGTAGGGCTTTGAGTAATGTATCCCAAGGAGCTAAGAGATGCTTGCGGCCCCTACCGCCGAGCAGACCGTGCCGCGGGCTCGGCGCCGGTCGAGGCCCGCGTAAGTTCACCCATGAGATCGTCTCCGAGACACCCGGCCAGCTCCGTCCGGTTGGAGGCGTCAAAAATCAAGAACAACTGCGCGATGTAGTATCTGACGCCGCTCCCGGATATCCCAAGTTGCTCACCGATTTCGGAGTCGTGAAGACCCTTGGAGATGAGAAACAGTACGGCTCTTTGGCGGGGGCTGAGGCGTTCTATCGGGTGGCTCAAGCCGGTCCCGGCGATTCCGACTATTCTGTCCGCCATGTGAAAACCGCTATCGGGCATTTTGGACCTTTTATTATTATATCTTAAATCGCGATAAGAAGCTGAACCGAGATTTCAATTCCTGGGCTTCCCAGTCCTATATCTTGGTCCGCAAGGGTGCAGCCCTTTCTCGCCGTGAGCAGAAGCTTCTGCCCGCAGTTTTTGCCCTGCCCGCAAGAACATGGAAGCGTATGAGCCCCTGGGTCCTTTCTCCTCTGTAGTTTTTGGGTTCTCCCAATCCCATGGCTAGCGTTATGGTTGCGACGCTGCGTACCACCACGCCAGCGGCTTCGCTGTCAGAGATGGAAACCATCCACAGCGGGGAGCCATTTCACTCCCAGCGCAGGGTCGCCGCCGCCTTCCGCATCGACGCCGCGGAGGATCCGGGTAGGCCGGTCCACGGCGTATAGCTTCGGGTCCTAGTCTGCGCTGTGGCCCGCGTCCGTGCCTGCAGAAACGGCAGCGACATGCAGGATACGGAATTGCGCGCGCTGCCGCGGCAATGAGGCGTGGAATTCTGTTAGACTCGAACCGGCAATACTATGAATCGCCGAGAAATGCTAGCCGTCACGTTGGCCGCGGGTGCGGCGTCCTCCAGCGCCCAAACGGCCCCGAAGAGCGCGTACTACGATCTGCGCTATTATCGAATGCGCACGGACCGCACGGAGCAGTCCAGGCGCACCACGGAGTTTCTGACCAGGGCGTATGCGCCGGCCGCCAAGCGCGCGGGCGCCGGCCCTGTCGGTCTGTTCAACGCTTCCATCGCGCCGGGCACGCCATTTATCCTGCGCATCGCGAGCTATCCCTCGCTGGCGGCCATGGAAACCGCCCGCGAGAAACTGGCCGGCGACGCGGATTACCAGAAGGCGCTGGCGGATTACAACGCCAACCCGGATCCGGGCTTCATCCGCATGGAAAGCTGGCTGCTGCGCGCTTTCGACTTTTTCCCCGCCATGGAAACGGGGCCGGCCGACGCCGCGCGCCCGCCTCGCATTTTCGAGCTGCGCACTTACGAATCGCAAAACGAATCGACGCTGCGCGAGAAGATCAAGATGTTCGGGGAAGGCGGCGAGATCGGCATTTTCCGCGCCTGCGGCATGCAGCCGGTGCTCTTCGGCGAGGCCGTGGTGGGCGCCAACATGCCGCACGTGACCTACATGCTGGCGTTCGAGGACATGGCCGCCCGCGAAAAACTCTGGACTGTGTTCAGAGCCAACCCGGACTGGCGGAAACTGCAGACCACGCCGGAATACGCCGCGCCCGGACTGGTCGTCAATATCAGCAACTCCATACTCACGCCGTTGCAGGGATCGGACATTCGCTAGCGGGAGGGCGAAAGAGATGCGGTTGGCGAAGGTTGCCCTGCTTCTGGCGGCGACGGTTTTGACGATTCGCCCCGCTAACGTGCAGCGTCTTACGGTGGAAGGGCTCCGCTGCGAGTACTTGGCGAATCCCCTGGGGATCGACGTCGAGAGGCCGCGCTTGAGTTGGGTTTCCACGCGGAGTGAGCGCGGATGGCGGCAGACGGCCTATCGCATCCTGGCCGCCAGCTCTCCCCGGAACCTCGGCAAAGACGCCGGCGACTTATGGGACTCCGGCAAGGTTGACTCGGACCAATCGACGTGGGTGACCTATGCGGGCCGGCCGTTAGCCCCCGGGCAGCGAGTTTACTGGAAGGTGCGCGTGTGGGACGGCGCTTATCGTCCGTCGCCCTGGAGCGGCCCAGCCATGTGGTCCATGGGGCTGCGATCCGCCGACTGGCGCGCGCGCTGGATCGGCGAGGCGCGTCCCAGCGGGGCGCGGGAAGGCGCGCCGCTCCCGTTCCCGTGGCTTCGAAAGACCGTCACGCTGGCGGGTAAGCCGAGCCAGGCCACTGCTTATGTCAACGCGCTGGGATATTTTGAGCTGTATATCAACGGTAAGAAAGTCTCGGACGACGTATTGAGTCCGGCCGTCGGCGATTACTCCAAGCGCAATCTTTACGTAACCTACGATGTGACCGACTACCTTGTCCCAGGCAAGAATGTGGTGGCGCTGTGGCTGGGCCGGGGCTGGTACGTCAGAGGTCATCCGGGGGTGATTCACGACGGCCCGCTGGTCAGGGCCCAGGTGGACATTACGGCGCCCGGCGGCCACTCCGCGCAAGTGATAACCGACGACTCATGGAAGCTTCGTGAAAGTCCGCTGACTCCGCTTGGAAGGGGAACGGCGTTCGGCGATTATGGCGGCGAGCGCTACGATTCCAGGCTGGAAGCGACCGACTGGAATAGCCTGGAGTTGGACGATTCGACATGGAAGACCGCCGCGGTGTTCGACCCTCCACCGGCGATTACGGCGGCGCAGATGGTGGAGCCCAACCGCATCATGGAAACCATCCCCGCCGTGAAGGTGGAAGCGTTTCCCGCGGGCGGCTACCTGATTGACATGGGCCGGGACTTCACCGGCTGGCTCGCATTCCGCATTCCCGGCGGCCTCCCCGCGGGGACCACCGTCAAACTGGAGTACGCCGACGCCATGCGTAGCGGGGCACTACAGACGCTGAACCAGCGCGACGAAGTGGTGACCAGCGGCGCCCCGCTGGTTTTCCGCTCCCGCTTCAACTACCACGGGTTCCGCTACGTCCGCGCGACGGGCCTGGACCGCGCGCCCGCCGTCCAGGACGCCATGGGTTATCTTATCCGCACGGCTTACGACCGCGCGGGAGAGTTTGTCTCGTCGAACGATCTCATGAACCGGATTTACCAGTTAGTCACCTGGACTTATGCTTCCCTAAGTCTGGGCGGCTATGTGGTCGATTGTCCGACGCGCGAGCGCTTAGGTTATGGCGGCGACGCGGGGACTTCGCTTGAAACCGGCATGTTCAATTTCTCCACCGGAGGCCTGTACGACCGTTGGCTGTCTAATTGGCGGGACGCCCAGCAGCCGGAATCCGGAGCATTGCCGCACACCGCGCCGAACTACCAGGATCAGGGCGGCGGTAGTCCCATGTGGGGCGATTTTGTAGTTACTCTGCCATGGCAAATGTATTTGCAATACGGCGACAAGCGGGTTCTGGAGACCAACTATCCCATGATCCGGAAGTGGCTTGGCTACCTGCAATCGGAAACCGTGGGCAACGTCCTCGAAAGCCACAAGACATTCGCCATGCGGATGCAACAGTGGAATTTCCTGGGAGACTGGGTCACGCCCTATCCGGTGGGGGGCATCAATGGCGACCGGGGCGACCCGCGCAGCGCGCAACTCATCAACAGCCTGCACTATCTGTACGCCGTGCGGATCGCCGCGAAGATGGCCGCCACGCTGGGCAAGAGCGGCGACGCGGCCCTGTACCAATCTTTGTCGGCGGATATTGCGCGCGCGCTGCACCAGAAATTCTACGACCCCGCGAACGCGAGTTACGCCACCGGAGAGACGCCCTATCTGGCGTTTCCACTGCTGGCGCAGGTGGTCCCGCCGGAGTTACGCAAGGCGGTAGCGGACAACCTGGAGCGAACCATCCGCGTGAAGAACGCCGGCCACCTGGATTCCGGCATGCACGGCACTTACTTCCTGCTGAAGTACCTGATGGAGGCGGACCGTAACGACCTGATCTATCTAATGACCAGCCAGACGGACTTCCCCGGTTGGGGGTACATGCTGGCGCAGGGCGCCACCACCACTTGGGAAGACTGGCGGGGACGAATGTCGAACATCCACGACACGTTGATTTCCATCGGCTCGTGGTTCATTCAAGGGATCGGCGGGATTCGCATCGACCCGGCGGCGCCCGGCTTCCAGCACTTCCTGATCGAGCCTGCCTTAGTGGGAGACTTGACGTTCGCACGGACGAGTTACCAATCGATTCACGGGCGGATCGTGAGCGACTGGAAAATCGAAAACGGCGCGCTGCATATGGATGTGACGGTCCCCGCGGGAACAACGGCGACGGTTTACGTCCCCACCCCGGCCCCCGATTCCGTGACGGAAGGCGGCCATCCGGCGGCGCGCTCGGCAGGGGTGAAGCCGGCGCCAGCGGAGAATGGCAAGGCGGTGTTCGAAGTAAGTTCGGGAACGTACTCGTTTGCGGCGAAGACAGGGAGATAGGCGTTTCTGGTACAATTCTCAACCATGGACGCAACTCCCATCGGCCGCTCGCCGGAACGCTTGACGCTCAAAGAGCGATTCGCGTTCGCCGGGCAGTATGTCGCGCTGGAAATCTACACGCCCCAGGCGGCGCCTCTGCGGCGCATCGAAGCCATCGGCGATTCCGCCGGGGCGTGCGTGATGAGATTGATGTCCCGCGGTCTCGACCCCGCGCGCTTCGAGTTCGCCCGGCTGCAGCGGCCCTACTGACTGGGCGGATGGCTCGCCAGCGCTGCTCACTCCAGCTCTTCGAGCGATACCAAGCCGCGTTTGAGGGCCTGCACGATGGCTTGCGCGCGGTTCTCGACTTGCAATTTGGAAAGCGCGTTGGCAACGTGCGTCTTGACGGTTTCCTCGCCGATGGCCAACTCGCCGGCGATTTCCTTGTTGGACCGCCGCCTCGCTATCGCGCCTTGGCTTCGGTGATCCCCAGATCGGTCAGGATTTTGGGATTGGCTTCGTCGTCCGCCAGCATGTTGTGGCAGGCATTGCAATCCTGGGTGATGACGGCGCCGCTCTGGGCGGTGTGATTGGCGTCGTGGCAGCGCCAGCAGCCGGGGAAATCCGTGTGCCCGATGTTATTGGGATACTTGCCCCAAGTCACGTTCATATCGGGGAAGATGTTGCGGTCGTAGATGGCCAGCACCTGATTGCCGGATGAGGTCACCTCGGCTTGGCGCTGCGCCCAGATGGCCGGGTAGCTCTGCCGGTAGAAAGCGGCGAAGGCTTCCGGGATGCGGCGGGCGGCCTCGTCGCGCGAGGCGTAAGCCACCTTCAGAATTTCCACCGCCCTCTTCTTGGCGAACGGCAGCGCGGACGAAATCAGGCCGGACGCCATGGCTTTATTTACGGCGCGCTCGGGCAGTTCGTAGGTGTGCGAGGGCCGGTTGTGGCAGTCCATGCAATCCATGTCGCGGATGTCGAGGCCGGCGCCATCGGGCTTCGCGCCGGGGGCGGCATAGACCACCCGCTTGCCGTCCGCGCCGTTGTATTCCACCCATGGGATAGTCTGGCGCGCCTCGTCGGAATGGCCGTAGCGGATCAGGACGCCGGGGCCCAGATGCGTGCCGTGAATGCCGATGCCGTTGTTGCCGCCGCCGATCCGCATGAGCAGCACGGTCTTGGTGGCGCTGTTGGCTTGGTCGTCGGCGAAGTTGGAGATGACGCGCACGCGGTCCTCCCCGTACTTCTGCGGCCAGTGGCAAGCCTCGCAGGTTTCGCGCGCCGGCCGCAGGTTGTGGACCGGCGTGGGGATGGGGCGCGGGTAGGTGTTGAAGGCCACGGCGAACACCTGGCCCACGCCGGAGAGCTTGCTCTTCACGAACCACCCCGCGCCCGGTCCGATGTGGCACTTGACGCACTCCACGCGGGAGTGCGGCGAGTTCAGGTAGGCCGTGTACTCGGGCTGCATCACGTTGTGGCAGGTCTTGCCGCAGAACGTCACCGTGTCCATGTAGCTGACCGCGCCATAGCTGAGCTGGCTGGCGATGACGATGTTAAGCAAGGTGGTGACTCCCACGAAGTAAGCCAGGCGGCGCATCTCGGGATTGCTCCAACGCACGCCCTGATCGAGCGGATGGATGCCGGTGCGTCCCTCCAGGCGATGTCTGCGCCAGATCCCCACGGGGATCATGATCAGGCCGGCGAAGAACGGGCCGGGTAAGACCAGAAACGCCAGGATGCCGAGGTAGGGGTTGTCGGTCCCTCCCCGCAGTTCGGTGGGGAGCAGGAACAGCCAGAAGATGGTGGAGGTGGTGACCAGCACCACGCCCGCCAGGCTCATCCAGTTGTTAGACAGGTGCACGACTGGGGCGAACCAGCCCCGGCGCCTGGGTTCGGCATTGTTCGGACTCATGGTTTTAATTATCGGACATCAGTCGCCCGCGGCTTTGGCCTCGGCGCCGTGACGCTCCTCGGCGGGGCCGTCTTTCTTGACGGCGCGGCCGGTCAGGAACGCGGTGTTCAGCGGGTAGACGTCGGGGTCGAAGATGCTGGAGTAGAAGTGCCACACGACGATGGCCAGCGTGGCCAGCAAGGCTTCGTAGAAATGCACGGAAGTGGCCACGTCCAGCCAGAGCTTGGGCAGGAAACGCATGGCCAGGGTATTGGCCCAGAGCATCAGGCCGGAGGCGGCCATCACCACCGCGCCCCACACCACGGCCCAGTACTCGGCCTTCTCGACGTAGCTGTGCGGAGAGCGGCCGGGCGGCTGGTCGCCCAATCCCAGGTTGTAGGCGAAGTTCGATAGAGCCTCGCGCGGGTCGTCCACGCTGGGCAGCATTTCCTTCCAGTGCTCGCGCAGTTTACGGTTGACGATCAGGGAAACCAGGTGCGTCAGCGCCACGCCCAGAAACACGGAGGCGGCCACGCGGTGGATCAGGCTGCGCACGGGGTAACGTTCCTCCATCAGCAGGAGCGGCCGGGCCCACCACTGGTCCGGGAATTTCAGGGCGAAGCCGGTCCACGCAAGGGTGATGAAGGAAAGCGCCAGCAGCGCGTGCTGCACGCGTTCGAAGGGCAGCATGCGGATTTCGCCGGGGCCGTGCGCGAAGTGGGCCGCCGGGGCCTGCGCCGGCCGCGCCCATCCGCGCAGGCGGATGAGCTTGCGGAGCCAATCGCCGGCGTTGTGCAGCAGCATCAGCCCGATGGTCACCGGGATCAACAGCAGGTAGAATTGGCGCACCCAGCGCAACGCGGCCGGTTCGCCGGCGCTATCGGCGGTCAAGTGCACCTGGCTGATGGCGAAACGCGTTCCGGCGCCGGGGTGGCACTTGCCGCAGGTGGCCGGCAGGTTCTTGGGGTTGATGGTGGACTTGGGATCGGAAGACGGCAGAATGTTGTGCACGCCGTGGCAACTGGCGCAATTCGCCACCGTCTGGGAGCCAGCCTGGGCGGCCAGCCCGTGGTAGGAGGAGTCGAAACTCACCAGCCGGTCCGAAGGCATGCCGAACTTGCGCGACAGGCGGACGTCGCCATGGCAACTCCCGCAGGTCTCGCGAATGTGGGCGCCGTTGACGGGCGAAGCCGCGTTGCTGGGCTTGATGATGTTGTGCTCGCCGTGGCAATCGGTACAGAGCGGGGCTTGCGCGATTCCGCGCGCCAGGGCCTGTCCGTGCACGCTGGCGCGGTATTGTTCGGCGACGTCGCTGTGGCACATGCCGCAGGTGTCCGGGACGGCGGTGCGGAACGCCTGGGATTTGGGGTCCAGCAACTCGTGCGCGCTGCCGTGGCAAATGGAGCAGTCCGGGGCGCCTTCATTGCCGCGCTTGCGCTCCTGGCCGTGGACGCCCATGGCGTACTCGCCGGCCTGGTCGATGTGGCAGGTGGCGCAAGCGGGCTTGGTGATGCCCGCCGGGTGGGTGGCGGCGTTGTATCCGTCGTGGCAAGAGTCGCAGGCGATTGAGGCGTGTGCGCTCTTGGCGAGCTTCCGCCCCTGGTCGTGGCAGGACCCGCAGTCCACGGCGGCCGCGCCGGGAGCGGCGTTGAGTAACACGCCCAGAAGGGCCGAACCAAACGCCACGCCAATCCGTATCGATGCCCGGCTCGTCATTCGCGGATACTCCTCGCAATCCGGAGAAGAAAGCAGTGCACGCGGAAGTCCACGCCGATGTGGCGCTAAGTTATGAAGTTCTAACCTGTTTAGATCCTGAAGACCGATGATGTGGGGATATTGGCGCTACGTTCGATTCAGGGCTGGGGGAAATGCCGCCCGAAGACGTGGCGTTGTGGATTTTCGCGACGCGGAGCGACGCCGCCATGATGGCCAGCAAGACCGTGCTGATGGGATCGTCCGCCGATATTACGGAGACGATCCCCGCTTCCCAAGCTTGGGCCATCAACTCATGGGTGTCCTTGCGGGTGATGAGGACCACTCGCTCGGGATTGGTGAGGGGCGGAGATAGCCGTTCGAGAGCCCGTTCGTCCAGTACCAAGACGCAACTCCGCGACGGATCCGGCCTTTCGACCGATTCCACGTGCCAGGCGCAAGTGCGGGACAGCGCTTCGCGAACGGCCGCCGCGAAGGCGCCGTCCGAAATCGCGATCTGAACCGTTTGCACCATGACCATTTCACACCCCGGTATTGGGAGCCGCTACTTCTTCGGCGCGACGTAGCCGTCCAGGCTCTTATGTTCCTCGAAATACTTGCCGGCGTCCGTCAGATCGGTGGCTTTGGGGTCCCCCTTCTTCGGCATGGTTTGAGTGTGGCAATAGGCGCAGGCTTTCTTGGTCTGTTTCATGTATTCCTGCGTGCCGTAGGTGGCGGTGGTGCAAATCAGGAAGCCGCCGGTCAGGATGGCGGCGGGCAAAACGAGCTTAAATCTGGACATAATCTCTCCAGTCCGGGAAGACTGCAATTGCATCGCCACGGCGCGGGAGGCGCTATCTGAAGGATTTGTATAGGATTTTCCATCAAAACTGGGGGCAATTTCCCCCGAAAGCGCGCTCATTGCGCCAATTGACCCAGATGACTTGCTATACTGGGAGCAAGCCTCATTGATGTCCAAACTTACGCCAGACTGGCAAAAAATCAGCGTGTTGGAGTCCGTTTTCGACCAACTCTCCGATGCGTTGGTGCTCTACGACGCGGACTTCCGCATCACCGGCGTGAACCGTTCGGCGGAGAAGCTGTTCGGCATGGCGCCGGAGGAACTGCTGGGCAAGCACTGCCAGGAGATCTTCCAGTGCACCTCGTGCGAGCCGGGCTGCGGGATGCTGGTGGGGCTGAGCCAGTCGCCCGCGGCGCCGCACAGCACCGTGCGGCTGCACACCGCTAACGGAATGGAGCGTCTGGTGGTCATGCGCACCACCCAGATGTTCAACGCCGACGGCCACTTGAGCGGGGTGGTGGCCACCATCAAGGACATCACCGAAGAGGCCGCGCCCCAGAAGCGCGAGGTGATCGCCGAATCCTCCGCCATGCGCGACGTGCTGAACTTCGTGCGGCGGGTGGCCGCCAGCGAGGCCACCACGGTCCTGCTCGAAGGAGATAATGGGACCGGAAAAGACCTGATTGCCAAGACGCTCCACTATCAGAGCCTGCGCCAGGCCGAGCCGTTCATCGCCATCAACTGCGCCGCCATCCCGGAGACGCTGCTCGAAAGCGAACTATTCGGATACGAAAAGGGAGCGTTCACGGACGCCCGTTCGCAGAAGCGCGGCATCTTCGAGCTGGCCGACAGGGGCACTCTGTTCCTGGACGAAATCGGCGAAATCCCGTTGATGCTGCAGGCCAAGCTGCTGCGCGTATTGGAGGACCAGAGCTTCCGCCGGCTGGGCGGCCTGAAGGATATCAACCTCGATTTGCGGGTGGTAGCGGCCACTAATAAGAACCTGCGCGAAGCGGTGAAGGAGGGGGCGTTCCGCCAGGATCTGTACTTCCGGCTGAACGTCATCCAGATTCTGATTCCGCCGCTGCGCGACCGCGTGGACGACATTGTGCCGCTCACGAAGTTCTTCATCGAGCACTACAACCGCAAGTTCAAACGGAACATCGAAGGCGTCACCGAAGCCGCGGCCAAGCTGCTGCTGCAGCACGATTGGCCGGGCAACGTGCGCGAGTTGCGCAACGCCATCGAGCGCGCCATGATTCTGGAGGAATCGGCGCTGATCACCGCTCCCAGCCTGCCCATCGCCATTTCGCGCCCCGAGGGTGGCGGCCTGACGGCGGCTTCCGCGAACGTGGACATTCCCACCGACGGTCTGTCGCTCGAGGATAACGAGCGCAGCCTGCTGGCGCGGGCGCTCGAAAAAACCAACGGCAACCAGACCCAAGCCGCCCGCCTGCTGCGCATCACCCGCGACACCCTGCGCTACAAGATGAAGAA
>Ga0182027_10013807_pt1 | contig 11219 bp, 9 predicted proteins | sample 712E1DmetaG_FD_121300 | JGI IMG/M metagenome (GOLD analysis project Ga0182027, IMG submission 121300) | Permafrost microbial communities from Stordalen Mire, Sweden - 712E1D metaG (Illumina Assembly) | ecosystem: Environmental > Terrestrial > Soil > Wetlands > Permafrost | place: Sweden...
ACAACTGGTGAATGGAACAGCGCGATTGGCGGCCGCAACCCAAAGGAGCCGCTCTGTGTTCTCTGCGCTTTCCAACCTCCAACACAGGGTCCACGGATTATCTCAGTGACCTCTGTGTTGAATCATGTCCGAGCACGGAGGTCACAGCGACACTACGCAAGGAAGAGAAATACTCGTGGCATTCGAAGAAGCCGGCTCTTAGTTCTATAGCGAGGCTGACTCCGAATCACACACCAAAGTCTGCGTTGCCTCAAACTCCTCTTCGCCGGCGAGATGCTCATAAAGTTCGCGAATGGCGCGGTTTCCCAAAGTGAGAAGCACGGTGGGATCACCCGAAAGTTGGAAGGAGGCCATTTGCCTTTCAAACTCGCCCAGATCGATCCCCAGGCGCTCGTGCCCATTGCGAAATGCCTGGAGCTTCGCCGCCGAGTCCGGGGTTGATGCGAAGTCACGAAAGAAGGCATTTTCCTCCCGGCGGCAATGGTCCATGGCATAAGTTTTGAAAAAGTACATCGTCATTCGGAGCGCCGCGAGCGCCGCCTGCCGTTCCTGCGGATCTTCACCGGGGTGCAAGGCCAGCCCGGCAAGAATCGCCTGCCAGTCCTGCAAGGCCGTACGAATTTTCGTGTGTTCTTCCCGCCATTTCACAACGTCAGGCGGCACAACCGTGGAGGGCCGTTCTGGAGCAGGCTGCGGGGTTTCGGGTTCCAGATACAAACTCTTCAACCCGCGCGCAGCGAATACTTTGACCACCTCTCGCCGGGTGGGGAAGCCATGGGTGGAAAACTGTCCAGGCGTGTCGTGGTGAAGGTAACCACCGGGAAAGGTATCGCAGTCCACGGTAAAGAGATCGCCCGCCGCCACCATGGAAATGTTCATCTCGTAATTCTCGCGAGTGTTGAAGAACAGCCGCGAGCGCGGGAAAGCCAGATGATAGAGGCTCAAGATCAACCGGTAATCGTCGTCGGAAACGGTGAAGCGCGATGATTTCTGCGACGCCAATACGCCGCGGGCGGGCTTGAGGCGCGGGATGCCGATGGCGTGCGGCTCCAGACCATAGGCCCGGCGCAGGTAGTTGCCGTGCTCGATGGTGGCCAGCGCGTCGTAACGCCAGTCGTAAAGCCCCAACAGCGCGCCGAGGGCGATTTTCCTGATGCCCCCCGCGATGACTCGGTCCCATAAATCCAAACGATACTCGTAATCCCGCTTGGGTGAGCCGGCCACGTGCCAGCGGTCGAAGTGCGATTGGTGGTAAGTCTCCTGCCACTCCACCACCCATTCGAGGCCCGCCTGTCGCAGCCGCACGTAATCCTGGCGCTTGTAAACCGGGGAACAGAGCCCCACCACGCCGCCGCCCAGGTGGTCCAGCCGGCGGCGCGTCAAATCCACGTAGCGTGCCACCACGTCGGGGCCGAACTCCGGGTCTTCCGAGAGCACCAGCTCGATCTGCCGATGGCCCCAGGAAAGGATCAGCTCAAGCTCACGATTGAATTCGTCCAGGCTCAGACGCGTGCGCTCAGCCAGCGCGTTGCTTTCGCGATAGCCGCAATAGAGGCATTCATTCTCGCAGAAGCTGGTGAGATAAACGGGGATCACAAACTCTACGGTGGGCGGCGAAACTTCCTTGCGAATCCGCTGCGCCGCGGAGTGGATTTCTGCGCGCTGTCCGGGCTCGCGCGCCCAGGCGATCAGCGAAGCTGCGTCATCGGCGTCGAGGCCGGGGTTTATCGCTGCCGCATCGAGAATATCCTCCAGGCGACGGCCGGGCTCCGGCATTTCCGCCAGTGATTCGATGCGGGCGCCACAGACCCGAAAAACTTCGCTGAATGTTGACACTGCGCTTAATCCTCCTCAACCGGGCAACTTATTATCGATGGTCCTCACCAGAATACTCAGCAATCCCCCTTCCATGATGAACCTAAGGGTAATAAATGTGAATAGACAACATGTCATCAGAGTAGGAAAGCAGGTTACATGGGTGGCGCACACATGGTTTTTCATGTGTGCGCTCCGGCAACAAGCGCAACATCTCTGTCCAAGCGTCCTAAGCCTGGGCAGTCGTGGCTTCCTAACGGCCCCGCAAGGCGGGATACCGGCGCCACCCGCGGGCGGGAATGATGGCATTCGGTAAGATCGACGGTGCGAGGGCTCGGGTTCGTCGCGGTAGAATGATCTCAACTCGTCAAGGGAAGTCCGAGAGAATTGTGAGGCTCACATGAGACCTCGGACGTTCGTGACCATTTTCTTACTGATCATATCGGTGATGATTGCAACGCCTGCGAGGGCGCAGCAAAAGCCCTTCACGCAGGAACAAGTGCAGGGCATGGTGCGCGATGGCTTCGGCGACGAATCGGGCGCCAAGCTGATCGAGCAACGCGGCCTTAATTTCACTCCCACCGAGGGCTTCATCCAGAGCCTCAAGGCAGCGGGGGCAAGTGAGGCTTTCTTAAAAGCACTGCGCCCCGCGAAGAATGCGCCCGCGGAAAGTGGAGCGAGGGGGAAGGCTCTCAACCAGGTGCAAATCATCACGCTGCTGGCGGGGCAGATTCCAAGCCATCGAGTGGCCATGCTGATCAAAGAGCGCGGCATCGATTTCGAACCCACACCGGAATATCTCCAACAAATTCAGGAAGCGGGTGGCGACAGTGAGTTGGTCAGCGCCTTGCAGGTCGCCAAGGTGACAGCGCGGGCCCGCGTTGACCCAGCGTTCCAGACCCGACAATCCGAAGTGGGGGGACACGCGGAGCGGGCCACCGAATTTCTCCGCAACAAGCAATACCCCGAGGCCGAGGCGGAGTATCGCGAGGCGATTCGGTTGGACCCCGGAAATTCCGACCTGCACCTCGCCCGGGGCGTGGCGCTCGGAATGATGACTGACTGGGACGGCGACATTGCCGAGCAGCGCCAGGCCTTGCATCTGAATCCCGACAACGAAAATGCTCACCTCAATCTCGGCATCGCGCTCGGCCATAAAGGCGACCACAATGGCAAAATCGCAGAGTACCGCGAGGCGCTGCGCCAGAACCCCAACAATGGAAGCATCCACCTCATGCTCGGTGTGGAGCTTAGTACGAAGGGCGATGTGGATGGAGCGATCATCGAGTATCGCGAGGCCGTCCGCATCAATCCGAATGACGCCAACCTGCACAACGTGCTCGGCACAACACTGGCATTGAAAAGTGATTGGGATGGCGCAATGGGAGAGTACCACGAAGCACTGCGGCTGAAGCCCAATAACGCGCTCGCGCATTTCAACCTGGGCTGGGCGATCGAGCAGAAGGCCGACTATGCGGGCGCTTTGCAGGAATACCGCTGGGCCTCCGAACTCGATCCCTCCAACGCCAACTATCGCATGGCCGCCGACCGCGTTGCGAAGCAGGTTCCACTCTAGTAAGCGTGGCGCAGATTTCTCACCACGGGCAATATGAACCGGGGCTTTGGACTGCGGCGACTCGTCGCCGCTTTCCCTCGCCGCGACTCGTCGCGGCGAATTACCCACCGCTAACGAGTCACCGGTGGAAAAAGCGGGAGCAAGCTCCCGCACTCCGAAATTGAGCGCGGATCTAGGTCCGGGAGCCCTTGGCACGGTCGGTGAGGAGAGCCGCGGAATCATGAAAACAGGTCTGCTACCAGGACTCTGCGGCCCTACGCCACCACTTTTGCTACTGCCCCGCGGGATTATCCAGCCAATAGATGGTTAATCCCGACAGCAGCTTGGGATAGAAGTCTGTGGATTTCTGGGGCATGGGGCAATCGGCGAGCGCGTTGTCGTGCACGGCGGTGACGGGCGTGGGATTCAACAGGAACGCAATCTGTCCCCTGCCCTTGTCCACACCTTCGCAAGCGAGCGTTGTGTCGCGGAAGTACGCGAGATTCTTTTCCTCACGCACGGCTTGCGCATTGACACCCAGGGGGAGATCGAAGACCAGCCGGTGCAGCAAGGCGACGTCGAGTCGACGCATGATGGGAGGGAGATCCGCGAGCGCACCATCGAGATCAATGTCCGAACGCAGGCGCAGCAAGGCGAGCTTTCCCGGACCCGCATAAGCGCCGAGCGTCGGCCGCTCACCGCCCCCCGCCGTCAGCGTGGCCGCGAATTGCGCCGTCCATTCGCTTGCCGGCCCTTGCACGGTGACGTCTTCCCAGTCGAATACCCCGCGCACATCGGCAGCGAATTTGGTCCAGTCGAAGCTCGGCAGGCTGTGCACCAGCCGGTGAGTGGGCAGAACCGTGAGTCCGTCGGTCTCCATGCGCACCAACGTCATCATCACGTATTCAGCACGGCCGTCCGTGTGGCCCGTCTCCCGGCAGTAGTTTCGGTAGGCGAGCGCCGTTTCGTAACGATGATGCCCGTCCGCGATCACCAGCTTCTTGTCTCGCATCGCCGCCGTTACCCCGGCAATGACCTGGGGATCAGTGACCCTCCAGGCCGTATGCCGCGTGCCGTATTCATCCGTAACCTGCTCCCAGGGCTGCTGGGCTCCGGGTGTGGCCAGCAGGCTCTCAATCGTTCCGGTGGGGTCGCTATAAAGCATGAAAATCTGGCCAAAGTGCGCGCGTGTTGCTTTCAGCAACTCCAGGCGATCAGCCTTGGGACCGGAAAGCGTCTCTTCGTGGCGATGCACCACGCGCGCCGAATAATCCTCCAGGCGCAACAAAGCGATAAAACCGCGCCGTACCTTGCGCACGCCGGGCTGCCCAGGAACTTCATATTCCTGGGTGTAGGGATAAATAGCCGGTCCATGCCCAGACACCAGCACACCGCTTTTGATCCATGCCTGGAAGTCGCGCGCCGCGCGCACGTAGACGTTGTTCGCAGGGCCGTCCTCCGGCAACGCGCGTCCACGAATAATGCGCACCAGGTTGTGCGGGCTCATATCGTAGTAACGCGCCTGCATCTGGGGAGAAATCTTATCGTAAGGCTGTGTTACCACCGTGCCGAGATCGGGAATCTTCTTGGGGTCGTAATAAAGTGCGCGAAAAGGGAGAATCTCTGCCATGTGCATCTCTTTCAGTTGGATTGTGTCTGAAATTTTAGGCTACCATACCACCCGCTGTCCGTCGAGGCTTGTGTGCAGGCGGTGCTGGTGTCATTTTGGAATATAAACCCCCTCGAAACACTAGTCATTCCCGCGAAGGCGGGGAATCCACTCGGCGTGCCAATAGAAATGCATTGCCGAAGGACTGGATTCCGCCTTCGCGGGAATGACTGCACCTGGGAACGCCCGTGTCCGGCAAATGACACCACTACGGTGCAGGCCAATCAAGCGCCCCTTGGCTGGAGACTTGGTGCGGCCCTCGTCCCTCGGCAAACTCTTTCATCCCCCATGACGTGGTGGCCAATCCAAGCTAGAATGAGGGGTTAGGGAATTACCGCCCTCGCTCCGGTTGCCCGCTGCATGTGCCACCAAGCGAGCACACAATCTCTTTCGAAAGGCTGCGTACATGGCTGAATTGCGTTTGGACCCATTTACCCGGCGTTGGGTGGTTACCGGCAAGCGTCCGGTTATGCCGGATGTTCACGATGCAAGCGGAGTTTGCCCTTTTTGCCCTGGAAACGAGCACCTGGCCCCCCACGCCATCCGCGAGTACCGTGACTCCGCCGGCGCGTGGATGGTCCGGGTGTTTCACGACCGCGCTCCGCTGTTCCTTGTGGAAGGCGGCGCTGATCGCCGGGCCGAGGGCATGTTCGACCGCATGAACACGGTTGGCGCCCATGAAATTGTGGTCGAAACTCCGGTGCACGGGGTGACGCTGGCGCAGCTTTCCGAGCAACACTTTGCTCACGTGCTGGAACTTTTCCGCGACCGCATCCTGGACCTCAAGCAGGATCGCCGCCTCCGTTACGTCTCGCTTTTCAAGGATCAGCATGCGCCTTCTCCGACCCTGCGAGGGCATGCTTATTCGCAGATGTTGGGAACGCCGATCTTGCCGCAACTGCTGGAGATTGAATTTCGCTGGAGTCTCGCGCATTTCCTGAAGCGTGAGCGTTGCATATACTGCGACGCATTGGAGCAGGAGTTGCGCCAGGAGAAACGCCTGGTGGATCAGAACGACGATTTCGTAGCCTTCTGTCCCTTTGGCTCGCGCTGGTCCTACGAGCTCTGGGTGGCTCCGCTCCGCCATTCCTCCTCGTTCGAGAACGATTTGACGGAACCGGGGCGGGTGGCGGCGCTTGCGCCGTTTCTCAAATCCTGCCTCCAGCGTGTAGAAAAGCTCTCGCAAGCCCTCCATCTGGTTATCCACACCGAACCGAATTTGCAGGCGTGGAAACCCACCAAAGAGTGGTGGAAAACGGTGCGGGATGATTATCATTGGCACATTGAAATTCAACCGGACGTTGAGGGGGAGCGGCGCTTCCTGGGCCCTGAGGGCTTCCTCTTCAACCCCATTCCGGCGGAGCAGGCGGCGTTGGTTTTGCGTGCGCTGGAGCCCGGCACGGAGCCACAATCCGCAGCTTAAATATGGACAACCCCGTGACTTCCGACATGAAACAAGTTCGGCTCTTGGTTTTTGACCTTGATGGCACACTCGTGGACAGCAAGCAGGATCTGGCGTTGAGCGTCAACGCCATGCGAACCGAGATGGGACTCGCTCCCCTGACGCTCGAATCGATTGCCTCTTACGTCGGCCACGGCGTCACCCTGCTGGTTCGCCGCTCGCTGGGAACACATGCCACCAGCGAGAATGTGGAAAAAGGCCTGGCGTTTTTTCTGAGCTACTATCGCGAGCATATGCTCGACCATACGGCGCCTTACCCAGGAGTTCCCGAGGCGCTCGAAAAACTCAGCGGCTATAAGATGGCGGTGTTGACGAACAAGCCTGTTAATTTCAGCCGCGAGATGATTTCACGACTCGGGTTCGCGCCCTACTTCTCCTACGTCTACGGGGGCAACAGCTTTCCGCAAAAGAAACCCGATCCTATCGGCTTGCACAAATTGATGGAGGACCTTCAGGTTTCCGCTCGCGAGACGCTGATGGTTGGCGATTCTGATACTGATATTCTCACCGGCCGGAATGCTGGCGTACTGACGTGTGGCGTCACTTACGGATTCGGCGCAGATACGCTGGAAAAGGTTTCCCCGGATTTGGTGATCGACGATATGCGGGAACTCCCCCCGATTCTGAACGGCCACCGCAAGGTGTAACGCCGGGAGCTGGATATGCGAATTATGCGGCAAGGCGCAGGGCGTGAGCTGGCCATGTGAGCCGGGCGCTCCAACTTGTCCTGTAACTTTCGCATCCAACCTTAGACGGAAATTCCTATGACGAATGCAATGGAAGCGAGCGGGCGGGCGAGGTCCCTTAAACCGATGGTGAAAAACCGGGCTGCCGGGTCATATGCCAGAGCCCTGTTATTATTAGCCGCCCTGTGCTTGCTTGCCGCGATTTCAGGGTTTTCCCAGCAGCCGCCGGTTAAACCGCAAAAGGAGCCAACTCCGAGTCCCGCCCCGGCCGTGGCGAGCGACGGCGAGGAACAACTTCTTTCCGGCGATTGGGGCCCGGAGTTGCTCTACGGCATCCTCAGCTCGCAGAACCAGGAGGCGCAGTACGCGTTGCTGCGCGCGACCTTCGCCGCGGGGCCCGCGATTATTCCTCAGCTCACCGAGGCGCTGAAGGACGATCGCACTGCCGAGTACGCCGCCCAGTCGTTGGCCTTTATCGGGGGCGAGCAGGCGCTGCCCGTTCTGGAGAAGCTGCTCTCCGATCCCCGCGACCTCAACTTACGGCGCTTCACTTATGGCGCGCTCGCCGAATTCGATTCGCCCCAGGCCACCGACATCCTCTTCGACGCCATCAACAAATCCGACGACGAACCGGACCGCACGGTGACGGAATCCGCAGTCATTGCCCTTACCGTGCGCACGGACACGACTCTGCTTTCGCGCCTCGCCGCCGCGGAAAAAAAGCTCCAGGACGTCGTCATTCAAGACGACCTGGGCAACGCCCGCGCCGTCATCGAGGAGCGTGCGAAGTACCTGGTGACGCCGGAAGGGAAGAAGTCTGGTGCCTCCATCGAGTCCGCGGTTCGCACCTATTTTATTCCGGCGCTGGAGCCGCCACCTGAGCCAGCAGCCCCGGCCGCATCGCCCGCCAGGAAGGTTATTGGAAAAGCGCCCCCTGCGTCATCACTGCCGAAACCGCGACCGCTGATTACCGTCGACGTCCTTAACGTCACCCTTTCACCCGACAAGAATCGCGCCCTGGCGCGGGTGCTCTTTGAGGACCCCACGGCGATGGCCTACTATGATTTCGTTCTGGAAAAGCGCTTCGGCAACTGGACGATCGCAAGCGTCTGGCTGGGACCTGAGGTGGAAAAACCGGAAGTCGGGACACGGGGCACGCGGCACGCGGCCCCGGACTCAGGGTCTGAAGCTCCGCAGTAGGCATTCAGCCGAAACTCAGATTTGTGGAGCCAATCAAATAGCCCGCACCCGGCCGCAGATGCGGAGTGAGGCAATATCCCGTGTCCCGTATCCCGAGTCCCGTATCCCGAATTTTATGAGACACGTAATCGTTGGAACGGCCGGCCACATCGACCACGGGAAGTCCGCACTGGTCTTGGCGCTCACGGGCACCGACCCCGACCGCTGGGAGGAAGAGAAGCGCCGCGGCATCACCATCGATCTGGGTTTCGCACATCTGGATTTGGGCGAGGATCTGCGCATCGGATTCATCGACGTCCCCGGCCACGATCGCTTTGTGAAGAACATGCTCGCGGGCGTGGGCGGCATCGATCTGGTGATGTTGATCGTCGCCGGTGACGAGTCTATCAAACCGCAAACGCGCGAGCACTTTGACATCTGCAAGCTGCTGGGAATTCGCCGCGGCCTGGTCGTCATCACCAAGTCGGATTTGGTGGAGCGCGAGGTGCTGGACTTGGTGCGCCTGGAAGTGCAGGAATTCGTCGCCGGCTCATTTCTGGCGGGTGCGCCGATGTTGGCTGTGAGCGCGCGCACCGGCAAAGGGTTGGATGAGCTTAAGAGCGAACTGCGGCGGCTGAGCCTGGAGGCGCCTCCCAAACCCGCCGATCTGCCCTTTCGGCTCCCCATTGACCGCTCGTTCGTGATGAAAGGATTCGGCGCAGTCGTTACCGGCACGCTGATTGCAGGGACGGTGGAAAAGGAAACCGAAGTTGAGATCTTCCCGTTGGGGAAACGCGCGCGCGTGCGCGGCATTGAGGTCTACAACGTCCCCGCTGCCCGCGCCACTGCCGGCCAACGGACAGCTCTAAATCTGGCAGGAATCGAGGCCCGGCAGATTTCCCGCGGCATGGTGCTGGCCGCGCCCGGCCTGTTCCAATCCACAACAACTTTGGATTGCACCCTAAGCCTTTTGCCCAGCGCCCGGCCACTGAAGAACCATGCGCCCGTGCATTTCCACTGCGGGACCGCAGAGATGCTGGCGCGGGTCGTCCTGCTGGAAGGCAAGGGAATGAGACCGGGCTCAACCGCCTTTGTGCAGCTTCGCCTGTCAGAGCCTGGTCTGTTTGTGCCCGGTGACCGTTTCATCATCCGGCAGTTCTCACCCGTCACCACCATCGGCGGAGGCAGCGTGCTTGACAATGCGCCCCCCAAGCATCGCTTCGGCGATTCTGCGACGGTCGAAGCATTGTGCATCCTGGAACACGGCGAACGGGAAACGCGGCTGGAGCTCCTGGCGCAGCGGGCGGGTGAAGCTACTGCCGCGGCTCTTGCCGCCCGCACCGGTTGGAAGCCTGCGGACGTCCTCCGCGTGGCAAGAACCCTCGCCACACAAAAGCGCCTGGTGCTTCTTGGGCAGCCACCTAATCTGCTTGTGCACACACCGCACTTCGAGCAACTGGCGAAAATCCTTCTGGAACAGCTCGCGGAATTTCATTGGGCTAATCCGTTGGTCGCCGGGCTGCCTAAGGACGAACTTCGCGCCAAGCTGGGCTCGAAAGGCGCGGCAAAGTCTGCCCCCTCACCCGCACTGCTCAACGCTTTGCTACAATCCCTGACATTACAGGGGAAGGTTGAAGTTCAAGGAGAAACGGTTCGACTGGGTGGCAGAGCCATTCAACTGTCTGCGGAGGAAATCGCAGCGCGCGATCAAATTGCCGCCGCCTTTGAAAAGGCTGGATTGGCCGTGCCCAGCGCGCCGGAAGTGTTGACATCCCTGCGCATCGACCGTCCGCGTGCCGAAAAACTGCTGAGGATGCTGGTGAAGGAGTCCGTCCTACACAAGGTTACGGAGGACCTGATCTTCCACCAATCGGCACTACGCCAGCTTCGTGAAATCCTGGCACGCCGCAAAGCACAGAACAATCGCCTGGGGGTGACGGACTTCAAGGAACTCACCGGACTTTCCCGCAAATACGCCATCCCGCTGCTCGAATATCTCGATCGTGAGCGCGTGACGCGCCGCGAAGGTGAAGTGAGGATAATTCTCTGAGGGGAGCGGGAGAAGCTGGGAGTTAGAAGTCAGGAGTTATACGCACGGACATAAATAATTGCGCATCTTTGTAAAATGTGCTTTCATGTAAGACATGAAAGCGCTGACGATTGCGGAGCCTTCGCTCATCATTCTGGGGTTGCAGGATGAGATTCGGCGCAGTGCGGAATCTCGGTATGACCACCGCTTGCACGGCGTGTTGCTGGTGGCGGAAGGAATGAACTGCTGCCGCGTGGCGGAATTGCTGGGTGACGCGCCGCGAACCGTTGAGTATTGGGTTCGCCGGTTCGAGGCGAAGGGCTTGGCGGGGTTACAGGAAGGCGCGCGTCCTGGGCGACCTCCCCGGCTGACGCCGGCGCAAATCGCAGCCATCCAAGCGGGATTGAGAAAACGCCCCGCCGATTTTGGCTTGAGGGGCAATCTGTGGGATGGGAAGACCCTGGCGGCGCACATCAAGCGGGCCCATGGCGTAACCCTGGGAGCGCGACAATGCCGGCGGTTCTTTCGCCAGTGGGGGTTTCGCTTGGTGAAGCCCCGACCGGTGATTGCGCGCGCGGATGCTGTCCGACAGGCTGAGCATAAAAAAAACTCCAAGCCGTGAATGCCGCACCGGACGTGGACCTCTGGGCACTGGATGAGGTGCATTTTCAGCAATACGGCTCCCGGTGTCGGATGTGGGTGCCCCCGGAGAATAGAGATCCGATCCTCTTGCACCACCCCACGCGCAAGAGCGTCGGATATTTTGGGGCGGTGCGCCTGCGTGACGGGCGGTTCGTTTATCAGCGAGAAACGGATCGATTTAA
>Ga0182027_10013810_pt1 | contig 11217 bp, 11 predicted proteins | sample 712E1DmetaG_FD_121300 | JGI IMG/M metagenome (GOLD analysis project Ga0182027, IMG submission 121300) | Permafrost microbial communities from Stordalen Mire, Sweden - 712E1D metaG (Illumina Assembly) | ecosystem: Environmental > Terrestrial > Soil > Wetlands > Permafrost | place: Sweden...
ACGATGGTCAGCTTCGGCAATTCGTCGGGCGCCGTGTCCGCTTTCGAACCGGCCATCCTCAGCGCCAAAGGCTCGCTCTACCTCACCCGTCCGACGCTCTTCCACTACACACGCACGCCGCAGGAATTGCAGGCGACGGCCGACGATCTGTTCGCCGTAATCGCTTTGGGCACGGTCAAGATCGTGATCAACCAGCGCTTCGCACTGAAAGACGCGCGCGCCGCCCATGAAGCCCTGCATTCGCGCAAGACAATGGGAGCGACGGTGCTCGTGCCGTGACCAGCCTCATCGGCTGGACCTCAGAAAAATCCGTTCCAATCCATCCCACGAAGATGGAGAAACTGGAACGGATCTCGGGTCAATCAGTCCCGCCTCTTCGAGAGTCCAATTCATGCGCCCGAAATTGCAGGCCGCACAGGTGACAATCACGTTGTCGGATGAGCTGTCGCCGCCCCTGCAATTCGGCAAGACATGATCGTATTAGAGCCACATGCATTGAAACGCCGAATGATGCCCGGCATTTGTCGGTCCCCATAGCAACGCATTCGGATAGGCTCCATGCAACACCCTGCGCACCTTTTCATCGATAACGGGAATGCCGCAAAAGCGGCAATGATAACCGTCACGTTTCACCACTTCGCGTTTGATGACCAATTCCGGCATTCGTGGAAGAGGACGCTCCTTCTTGGACAGAAGGGGCGGAGGCGCCAACATGGGACGAAAGCGGTGAATATTCGCGCTTCGCGTGCCCCATATTGAATTCGTCCATGCCGCTATGGCCGGAATGTCAGCCTTCACAATTAAGTCCGTCGCAAGATGTGCCTCGCTCGCGATGTGCGCGTCAGCCGCCGCGTCGAGCAATTGAGCGGCATCAAATATCTCTTGGATGGGTTCCAAGAGACAGCGCCGCGGTGAAAGAAACTCGGCGCTTGCCATTCCGATTTAAATCCGTACCAGCCACCAAGTCTATTTCGATGTTGACGCCAATCGTACCGGCGGCAATTACGTATTCATGCTCTCGAAGAATTCGGCGTTGTTCTTGGACGAACGCAACTTGTCGAGCAGGAATTCGATGGCGTCGATGGTGCCCATGGGCGCAAGAATGCGGCGCAATACATAGGTTTTCGACAGCGTTCCCTTGTCCACCAGCAACTCGTCCTTGCGGGTGCCGGAGCGCAGAATGTCGATCGCCGGGAAGACGCGCTTGTCAGCGACCTTGCGGTCCAGGATGATTTCCGAATTGCCGGTGCCCTTGAACTCTTCGAAAATCACTTCGTCCATCCGGCTGCCGGTGTCGATGAGAGCGGTGGCTATGATCGTCAATGACCCACCTTCTTCAATATTCCGCGCGGCACCGAAGAAGCGCTTGGGCTTTTGTAGCGCATTGGCGTCGACGCCGCCGGTCAGCACTTTGCCCGACGAGGGCACGACCGTGTTGTAGGCGCGCCCCAGACGGGTGATGGAATCGAGCAGGATCACCACGTCGCGCTTGTGCTCGACCAGGCGCTTGGCCTTCTCGATCACCATCTCGGCGACCTGGACGTGGCGGCTGGCCGGTTCGTCGAAGGTCGAGGAAATCACTTCGCCCTTCACCGAGCGTTGCATGTCGGTCACTTCCTCGGGCCGCTCGTCGATCAACAGCACGATCAAAAAACACTCAGGATGATTGGTGGAAATCGCCTTGGCGATGTTCTGCAGGATCACCGTTTTGCCGGTGCGCGGCTGGGCGGTGATCAGCGCGCGCTGGCCCATGCCCTGGGGTGACACAATGTCGATCACCCGGCCGGTCTTGTCCTTGATGGTGGGGTCGGCCAGCTCCATCTTGAGCCAGCGCGTCGGATAGAGCGGCGTCAGATTGTCGAAATGGACCTTGTGCTTGATCTTCTCCGGGTCCTCGAAATTGATGGTTGTGACCTTCAGGAGCGCGAAGTAGCGCTCACCATCCTTCGGACTGCGAATGGGACCTTCCACGGTGTCGCCAGTCCTGAGGCCGAAGCGGCGGATTTGCGAGGGCGATACGTAAATGTCATCGGGGCCCGCCAGGTAGTTGGATTCCGGAGAGCGCAGGAAGCCGAACCCGTCCTGCAGGGTTTCGAGCACGCCCGCGCCGGTGATTTCGACATTCCGGTCGGCGAGCTCCTTGAGGATCGCGAACATCATGTCCTGCTTGCGCATGGACGAGGCGTTCTCGACCTCCAGCTCTTCGGCGAAGGAGAGAAGGTCTGTGGGGTTTTTTGTCTTGAGATCCTGCAGCTTCATTGCCTGCAGGCCGGATTGCATAGTCATGGGGAGTTACACCTGAAAAACGCTTACGATGGTCTTTTGCCCGCGAGCCCCGCTTCTTGCGCGGTCCTGCGAGATTGTTGCTGGAGATAGATCGGTCCGCCCGTCGCGTCTGCGACCATTCTCGGCCTTCGCGCTGATCGGCGCGTACCGCTACGGGCTTCAATGGGGAACTGGTGCCTTATACCGCGATTTGGTGACGTTGCAAACAGCCCACCGCTGATTTTAGGCCGTACCTGCTAAAATGGCCTAACAATGACAAGAATAACTATCCCGATCATCAGAACCGTCGGAACCTCGTTCCATATCCGGAAAAACCGCGCGGTCCGCATGTTCCGGCCAAGCGCGAAGTCCTTGGCCCAGATGGCGTATGAGACGTGCGTCAAGGTCATGGCGGCCACGAGGGAAAGCTTCATCTGAAACCAATGTAGCGGCCAATAATCCATAAGCCAAGCCATCGTCAGGCCCAAGATCCATACCGCGATCACGGCGGGGGCCATAATGATTCTCAGAAGCTTGCGCTCCATAACGACGAAGCGCTCGTAATCGGCCGTCCCCGGCGTGCTCTGGGTGTGATAGACGAACAGACGCGGCAAATAGAACATCCCACTCATCCAGGCGATGACCGCGATCACGTGAAAAGCTTTGATCACGAGATAGTGGTTCAGCAAAAACTCTTTCATCCTCTACTCCTGCGCATGGCCGCACGCGCTATGCACCGCGGGACATAGCCTATCGCCGCCGCATGTCGCCGCTTCCGGTTGTGCAAGGCTTTGCCGCACCAGCTCGGCAAGGCCCGAAATGAACTGAGGCCGTGCGCCCACCGTAGGTACGCGAAGATAATCGCGAACGCCAGCTTCGCGCGCCAGCTTCCGATATTCGATGTCGAGTTCCACCAAGGTTTCGGAATGCTCCGAAACGAACGAGATCGGTACGACAATTGCGCCCTTGCCGTCAGCGCCGGCGCGCCTGATTTCTGCGTCGGTCGCCGGCCCGATCCAGCGCAGCGGTCCGACGCGACTTTGGTAGCACACCACCCAGTCCAGTCCTTCCGTGCCCAATTGTTCCACAAGGGCCGCGGCAGTATGTTCCACTTGCCATTGATAGGGATCGCCCTTGGCAATAACCCGCTCGGGCAAGCCGTGCGCCGACAGCAGTAAACGATAGGAAATATCGGGGCGCGCCTTCGCCATGGTTTCACGCGTCAACCCAGCCAGGGCCTCAATGAAGCCACACGATCGTGGATAACAGCATACACGAGATTGCGGTGCCGTGATGCCTGCGGCGCGGGAAGCCCTATACCAATCCGTCAGCGACGAGCGTGAAGTCGTGGTGGAGAATTGTGGATAAAGCGGCAGAAGCACAATGCGGTCAGCGCCCCATGCCTTGATCGCGCGCGCCGCTTCATCGCTGAGCGGCTTCCAGCAGCGCATGGCGACGAACACCCGTGTCTGATGCTCATCTAGCACCGTCTCCAAAGCGCGCGCTTGCGCCAGCGTCTCCTCCAGAATTGGCGAGCGCCCGCCAATCTTGGCATAGATCTCGCGGGCAATCGGGGCGCGGCGTCTGGCGATCAGCCATGCTAGCGGTTTGCGGATAATGAATGGTAGCGAAAGGATCGCCGGATCGTCGAACAGATTGCGCAGGAACGGCTTTATGGCCTCTGGGGAATCGGGCCCGCCCAGATTGAACAAGACCAAAGCGAGCTTCACCGCGCGCCCCGTACCAGACGGACCAGCTCTTCCACATGTTCGACTGGCGTCTCGGGTAAAATCCCATGCCCCAGATTGAAAATAAACGGAACTTCTCGTGTTGCCGCCAAGATGCGACTCACGCCTTGTGCCAAGGCACGCCCCCCTGCGACGAGGACGACGGGATCAAGATTGCCTTGTAACACGACGTGCGGGCCGAGTTCTTCGGCGGCCCAATCCATCGGCAGTGCTGTGTCGAAGGAAACGGCATCCACACCGGTTTCTCTCGCGTATAGCTCATATCCTCTCATCGTTGCGGCCCGTGGAAAACCGATGATCCGTGCCTGCGGGATGGCGGCGCGTACATTCGCAACGATCTTTTTCGTCGGCTCAATCACCCATCGCGTGAAGACATCCTGCGGCAGACCCGATGCCCAACTATCAAATATCTGTACTGCATCGGCACCAGCTCTCAATTGCACAATCAAATGCTGCGATACGCATGCAACAAGAATATCCATTAGTTTTTGAAATTCGACAGGATCGCGGTACGACCATAATTTAGCAGCTTTCTGTTCATCGCCTCCGGAGCCGGCCGACAGATAGCTCGCCAATGTCCAAGGCGCGCCAGCAAAGCCCAGCAATGCTGTCGTACTACCCAAACTAGCGCGTGCTATTCGTAGCGCGTTATCAATAGATTCAAACAGCTGCCGCCACTTTTCAGGATCGCTCTCGAGCCTACTTACAGAAGAAATCCTTGGTAATCTTGGTCCTATCCCATCCTCAAATGTCACTGGCACGCCAAGTGCCATAGGGACTACAAGAATATCGGAAAAAATGATCGCTGCATCAAATCCGAACCGCCGGATGGGCTGCAGAGTGACCTCGGCTGCTAATTCTGGCGTCATACACATCTTCCAGAATGACCCAGCTCTTGCCCTTACCTCACGATACTCTGGAAGATAACGACCCGCTTGACGCATTATCCAGAGTGGCGGAGGAACCAATTTTTTTCTTTCTAAGGTCTCAAGCAGCTGCTTTCCATTCTGCAAAACAAGACTCCTAGAGTTAAGATTCTGAAGATGTTGTTTATCCTGTGGATTGTGGAGCAATCGCTAGACTGGGATTTTCTGTAAGATGGAATATGAACAAACTCAAGAGGTTCCGAGAAACTATAGGTTTAGATCGTTTGTGCAGAACTTGAGGGGTATAGCTGATTCAGGCTCCACAGAGATATACAGGTTGGCTTGGAATGCTACTTATACCTGTTATTTCGGATACGTGGTGGATGAAATAGGAGCGAAATTGTGAGCGGACCATTTCATCTTCATCTGATCTCGGACGCGACAGGTGAAACATTGCACGCAGTTGCCAAGGCCGCCCTCGCACAGTTCGAAGGCGTAACTGTTCAGGAGCACTCTTACACATTAGTGCGTAGCGAACGTCAGCTTCTCCGAGCGGTGGACTATATTCGGGAGCATCCCGGTCTGGTTCTTTTCACCTTAGTAAACCAGGGGCTACGGAGCGAGCTCCTTAATCAATGTATACTGATAACTGTTCCATATTTCGACCTTATGGAAGGGCCTGTGAGCTTGATGCAGCGCCTTTTTGGCGCGCCTAAGACGCATAGGCCGGGGGGACAACATGAAATCGACCAGCGCTATCTTCAACGTATCGAGGCACTGAATTATACGATCCAGCATGATGACGGCCAAGCTCTGGATGATCTCGCCGACGCTGAGACGATTCTACTGGGTGCCAGCCGCACCTCCAAGACACCAACCTGTGTGTATCTCGCCATGCGAGGCGTACGAGCCGCGAACGTGCCGCTCGTTCTGGGCATGCCCGTACCGCTCCGATTATTTGCTTATACTAAACCGTTAATCATTGGTTTATGGGCATCGCCCGAGCGCCTTGTACAGATTCGGCGTAATCGCCTAGCGACGATCGGCGAACAGATGCAAACCGACTACACCGATTTGGAGAAAGTGCGCAGCGAAGTAATGACGACCCGACGCCTCTATGAACAGCAGGGATGGTCTTCCATTGATGTCACAAGACGATCAGTCGAAGAAACGGCCGCGACGATTCTGAATCTCTTGGCCGAACGAGAGGAAGGGCGGATGTGAGTGCGCTAATTTTGGCCTCTTCCAGCACAGTGCGCGCCCGTCTTCTTCGCGACGCCGGTGTGCCCTTCGAGGTCTGTCCGGCCGAGGTCGATGAGGAGAAAGTCAAGGTTTCCTTGCTGGCCGAGAAGCTGGACGCAAACGCCATTACTGACGCCTTGGCGGAACTCAAGGCGACCCGGGTGTCTACCGCCCATCCACAGGCGTTGGTGCTCGGGTGCGATCAAACGCTCGCCTTTGAAGGGCGGCTGATCGATAAATCGGCAGATCTGATCGAAGCACGGGCACTCTTGCAGCAAATGCGGGGCAAATCGCACAGCCTGCTCACGGCCTGCGTCCTGGCGAAGGGCGGCGTTGCCATCTGGCGTAGACACGAGCGTTGCAGACTATGGATGCGCCCCTTCAGCGACACATTCCTGGATGAATATTTCGAGGCTGAAGGGGACAAACTGTTGGGCAGCGTGGGCTGCTACCATCTGGAGGGCTGGGGCATAAAGCTTTTCGAACGCATTGAAGGCGATTATTTTTCGGTGCTTGGCTTGCCGCTGATACCCCTGCTTGCGGCCTTGCGCGATCATGGGATCATCGAACGATGAGCATTACAGGTTCGGCAAAACTGGCAGGTGTTGTCGGCTGGCCCATTGCACATTCCTTGTCGCCTAGGCTGCATGGTTATTGGCTCGAGGAATATCGGATCGATGCTGCTTATGTGCCAATGGCCGTGCGCCGAGAGGATTTTGCCGCCGTGATTGACGGATTGCGGCTTGCGGGATTTCAGGGGGTCAATGTCACCGTGCCGCACAAAGAGGCGGCGTTCGCGCTGGCGAACCGCTGCGATGCCGCGGCTAAAATCGCAGGCGCGGCGAATCTCCTGCTTTTCGGAAAGAATGGCATCGAAGCCTGCAACACCGATGGAGCGGGGTTTGCCGCTGCTTTAATCGAGGGTCTTGGCGACGGTGTCATCAAGGGCCGTCCGGTCGTGATCTGGGGGGCGGGAGGAATGGCGCGCGCCGCGATTTGCGCGCTGTCGGATTTAGGGGCGTCGGAAATCCGGATTCTTAACCGCGACAAGGCGCGCGCTGAAAGCCTTGCCGCGGCGTTGGCGTCCAAAACCACGGCAAAACTTTCGTGCGCGAGTTTCGACGACTGGGAACGAGCGGGCGGCGATGCGAGCCTACTCATCAATGCGACCAGCGCTGGAATGAAAGGCGCGGCCTCCCTTGATCTGCCGCTCGACGTCTTGACCGCAGATGCCGTCGTGTTCGACGCCGTCTACAATCCGCAGGAAACCGTGCTTTTAGCCCGCGCCAAGGTGCGCGGTCTGCGCACCGTCGATGGGCTGGGCATGCTGATGCATCAGGCAGTGCCGTCTTTTGCCGCCTTCTTCGGCATCGAACCGAAGATTACAGCGGCGCTCAGAAGCGCCATGGAGGAGGCCTTGCGCCATGGCCACTGAACGCCCGTATCTCGTCGGCCTGACCGGCTCGATCGGCATGGGCAAGAGCGAGACGGCAAAGATGTTCGCCAAGCTTGGCTTGCCAGTTTACGACGCGGATGCCGCGGTGCATGCACTCTACGAGCCGGGGGGCGCGGCCGTTGCCAGGATCGCGAAAGCCTTTGCAGGCTCGGTCAAAAACGGCCGGGTCGACCGCGGCGAGCTCGCCCGCCAACTGAGTGCCGACGCCTCCGCCTTTGCCAGACTGGAGGCTATTGTCCATCCTTTGGCAGCAGATGCCCAGCGCGCCTTTGTCGAGGAAGCAAAAACCAAGGGAGCGGAGGTTGTCGTTCTGGACATTCCGCTCTTGTTCGAAACCGGCGGGGAGGCGCGCATGGATGCCGTAGTGGTGGTCTCCGCCCCGCCGGACGTGCAGCGCGCGCGAGTCCTGTCGCGCGAAGGGATGACCCGGGACAGGCTTGACGGCATTCTTGCCCGCCAGATACCCGATGCGGAAAAGCGTGCAAAAGCCCATTTTGTGATTGAAACCGACAAAGGCCTCGATCACGCTTTCGAACAGGTGAAAAAAATCGTGGCAGAGCTTAGCAAGCGCCGCGCCCAACAAAAGGCTCGCAAAACTGCAAAACATTCGTGAAATCGTTCTCGATACCGAGACTACCGGGCTCGACCCGTCCGACGGCCATCGCATCATCGAAATCGGCTGTGTCGAACTGATCGATCACTTTCCCACAGGGCGCACGTTCCAATGCTATCTCAATCCCGAACGCGAAGTGCCGCCGGAAGCGGAACGCGTGCATGGGATAACCAGCGCGTTTCTCGCCGACAAGCCGCGCTTCGCGGCGGTCGTCGACGCGTTCCTGGAATTCCTGGGCGATGCGCCGCTTGTCATCCACAACGCGAGCTTCGATTTGAAGTTCGTCAACACCGAGTTGGAGAGGATCTCCCGAAATCCCATCCCCGCCTCGCGCGCGATCGACACGATCGATATGGCGAAAAGCAAGCTGCCCGGCGCGCGCTATTCGCTCGACGAATTATGCAAACGCTTCGGGATAGACCTGTCGGCGCGGGAGAAACATGGCGCTTTGCTCGACGCGGAGCTGACGGCCCAGGTCTATCTCGAATTGATCGGCGGACGGCAAAAACGTCTGCTGCTGGCGCCGGCGGATGAAGCAGCCAGCGTCATGGTCGAAGACAATCGTTCGGCGCGCATTAGGCCGCGGCCTCTGCCATCGCGCCTGACGGCTGAGGACGAGGGCGCTCACGCCGACTTCGTGACGCGTGAACTCGGCGAAGGAGCGGTTTGGAACTGGCGCTGAAAACGGACCGGCTTCAGGCGTCCAATTGACCGGGATTGCCCGCACGCATCTGCTGCATTTCCATGGCCTTGGCGCGATAAAGCGCCGCGAAGTCGATCGGTTCGATCATCAGCGGCGGCATGCCTCCGTCGCGCACCATGTCAGCGACGATACGCCGCGCGAACGGGAAAAGAATATGCGGGGCTTCGATCAGAAGGACCTGGTTGCGGACTTCGTCGGGAATGTTTTGCAGAAGGAACAGGCCGGCATAAACCAATTCGAGCAGGAAGGCCGGCTTGTCGTCGATCTTGGCCGAGACGCGCAGCTTAAGTTCGACCTCGTAATGCTCGCGCTCGATCTGGCGCGCCTGTAGGTCCACGCTCAGCTCGATCTGCGGGCGAGCGGTCAGATTGCCCGGGGCGCTCGGATTCTCGAATGAAAGGTCCTTAATGTATTGACCGATGACCTGGACGCGACCGGTCTGTGCATCCATTCCATTTTCACTACCCGCTTCCGGTGCTGTTCCTTCGCCGCTCATTGTAAATCCTCGGAAAAACCGCCCGCGGGCGCTAGCACGGAACACGCATTCATGACAAGCAAACCGCCGATCACTTCGGCAGCAACCATGTTCCAAGGTGCATTTTTGCCAGGATTAGGTGCTGGACCCTCCGGACGGCTGGCGTTAGGGTAGGGCTTCCCGCGCACCATGGTGCTGCGGAGAAGGTATCCGCGACATGGCGAGTTCTCAGTTGCTTGATATATTCCTGATCGCGATGGTGGCGGGCGTCATTCTTTTCCGCCTTTATACGGTTTTGGGCCGCCGGACCGGCCATGAACGGCCGCCGCCGGAGAATTACCGGCTGTCCGAACACCCCCCGGTGCCGGCCGGCGACGACACTGCGGTCGCACACGGGGACGGCCGGGGCATTGCGCGCCCCGCCTTGTCCGAGCGGCCGGTCGATCCGGTGGCCGGCGGCCTCCTAGATATCCAGCTCGCCGACCGCAGCTTCGACCGGGACCATTTCGTGGCAGGTGCACGCGCGGCCTACGAGATGATCGTGACCGCCTTTGCGAACAACGATCGGGCCAGCTTGCGCCCGCTTCTCAGCGAGGAGGTCTACACCGCCTTCGATGCGGCGATGCACGGGCGCGAAGAGCGGGGAGAAAAGGTGACGTTCACCTTCGTTGGCTTCAAAGAAGTGAAAATCGTCGCCGCTACGCTCAAAACACGCATGGCCGAGATCACACTCACGTTTGATGCGCAATTCATTTCCGCCACTTCTGACGCGCACGGCGCGCTGATCGAAGGCGACAGCAAGATGGTTCGTGACATAACCGACATCTGGACCTTCTCGCACGATATCCGCGCGCGCGATCCCAATTGGACGCTGGTCGCGACGTCGAGCGAACTCGTTTGAAGCGTCCGTGACGACGCGACTACGGCTCCTTGCGGTGATTTTTCTCGGTCTTCTCGGGCTTGCTTTTGCTGGTGGCTGGCTTTGGTGGGTCTTGCGCACGCCCGTGCCGGGGCCGTTGCGCCTGACCAAGACATCCTTCGCCGAATTACCCGGCTGGCGGCAAAGCGATCCGCGCGCGGTCCTTGCGGCCTTTGTGCGATCTTGCGCGGCGATGGCCCGGCAGGACGCGGGGGCGATGGGCTATGCGGGAAATGTCGCGGATTGGCGCGCGCCTTGCCGGGCGGCGCAGTCCGCGAACGCGAACAAAGCGCAGGCGTTTTTCGAGCACTGGTTCGTGCCGGTTCAGGTCAGCGCCGGCGACGTAGGAGATGGTCTTTTCACGGGCTATTACGAGCCCGAACTCTTCGCCAGCCGTTCCCGACACGGCGCTTTCCAGACGCAAGTCTATGGCGTGCCGGACGATCTGGTGAGCGTCGATCTGGGCGCCTTCCGTGTGAAACTGCGCGGTGAACGCATCGCTGGCAAGGTGGAAAAGGGCCGTCTTGTTCCCTATGCCACGCGCGCCGAGATCGATGCCAAAGGTTTGGCCCAGGCGCATACTCTGTTTTATGCCAGCGACCCCGTCGCAGTCTTTTTCCTGCATATTCAGGGCTCCGGCCGCGTGCGTTTTGACGATGGCAGCCATGCGCGTGTGGCCTATGCGGCGCAAAACGGACAAATCTATACCTCTATCGGACAGACGCTGAAACAGCGTGGCGCGCTGAAGCCCGGAAACATTTCCATGCAAAGCATCGGCGCCTGGCTGCACGCCAATCCGTCTGCGGTGCGCCAGGTGATGGAGACCGATGCATCTTACGTTTTTTTCAAGGAAGAGCCGATCGGCGATCCGACGCTTGGAGCGAAAGGGGCCGAAGGCGTGGCGTTGACGCCTGGCGCAAGCCTGGCCGT
>Ga0182027_10013813_pt1 | contig 11215 bp, 9 predicted proteins | sample 712E1DmetaG_FD_121300 | JGI IMG/M metagenome (GOLD analysis project Ga0182027, IMG submission 121300) | Permafrost microbial communities from Stordalen Mire, Sweden - 712E1D metaG (Illumina Assembly) | ecosystem: Environmental > Terrestrial > Soil > Wetlands > Permafrost | place: Sweden...
AGGTCCAGCGACATGCTGCGGTCCACGATTTCCTTGACGGATTGCGGGACCGAAACGTCGAAGGAATCGATGGGGGCGTATTCGCCCTTGGATTTCTGCCGCACGAGTTCGGAAATGGTCTTTTGGGGATAGGCCCTATGGCCGGTTATCATTTCGTAAATTACCGATCCGAGCGAGAAAATGTCGCTGCGGTGGTCGATGTCCTTGCCGTCGAGCTGTTCGGGGCTCAGGTAGGCCAGCGACCCCATGACCTTGCCGCCGATGGTATGGAGGCTTACCTCCGAAGGGCGCGCGATCCCGAAATCCATGAGCTTGACGATGCCGTCTTTCGAAACGATGATGTTGTCGGGCTTGATGTCGCGGTGGATGAGACCCCGATAAACTTTGCCGTAGAGCGTGTAGTCCTTGGTGTGGGCGTAGTGCAGCGATTGACAGGTGAAATAGCCGACGGTAAGGGCCACCTGCAGCGGCAAATGGCCGCGCTTGGTCAAAAGCTGGCGGATGGATTCGCCGTCGACGAATTCCATTTCCAAAAACGGGACGTTTTGCTCCCAATAGCCGATGTTGTGGATTTCCACGATATTGGGATGGTGGATGTCGGCGAGAATTTTAGCTTCGGTAAAGAACCGCTCGCGCGCCTCCTTGTCCGAGGCGTTTTTTAGGATCTTGAGCGCCCGCGTGACTTCCAGGCCCTCGTGCCACACCTTGAAGACCGAGGCCATTCCGCCTTCGCCGATGAGCTCCACGATCCTGTTGGGCCCGACCCGGTCGTTTATCTTGGGCATGCGCGCCTGATAGGGGTTGGCCTGTTGCCCGTCGATGCGTAAGGAGCGTTTTTCCGGCGACGGCTGGGACGGGAGGGGGAAATTCGAAGCGTCGTTCATGATAATAACCGCTTTGGGCCCATAAAATAGTTGTATATTTATAAAATATATCCATGAATATCCTTGTAATCAGATTTTCTTCGATGGGCGACGTTATTCTCGCCACCGCCCTGTTCGCATACCTTGAAAAACGGTTCCCCGGTTCAGCGATCGATTTTGTCACGGATGCGCGATACGCCGGGCTTTTTAAAGACGATACGAGGCTTCGCGCGGTCATCGGCGTCGATAAAAAAAAGGACGACGCCTGCGGCGGCCGATTGGCGCTGACACAGTGGGACAAAATAATCGATTTGCAAAATAACGCTCGGAGCCGCTCGCTTCGAAAAAAGCTCGGCTTTGCCACGGTCACGGGCGTCTTCAATAAATTGCATGGCAACCGATGGCTCCTGCTTTTGCTGCGGATAAACGGCTATGGCCCGTTTGATAGCGTGGCCTCACGATATGTACGGGCTGCGGAAAATTCCCCGCAACAGTGTCCTGAAATTCCTCCCATCCGACTGATCATAAACGCCGACCATTGCCAAGAACTGCCGGAAAACGTATTTTCTAAGGGTCTCATCCGGCCGATCGTGGCGCTCATACCATTTTCCGCGTGGAAAAATAAGCAATGGCCCGAAAGGTATTTTATTTTCGTGGGTCGTTATTTCCTTGCAAAAGGCTGGCATGTTGTAATTTTGGGAGGACCCGGCGATCGCGAAGCCGCCGAGGAGATTAAAAAGGGGACCGGCGAGCGGGCAAGCGCCCTGGCGGGAAAAATATCGCTTTTCGAAAGCGCTTGTTTGCTCAAACGATGCAGCCTCGCCTTGGGCAACGATACGGGGCTTACGCATCTGGCTCGCGCGTGCGGCGTCAAAACCGGCGTGGTGTACGGTTCGACCACGGAGCATTTCGGTTTTTTCCCCTACGGAAGCCCGTCGTACCGGATTTTTCAAACCGGACTCTTTTGCAGGCCATGTCATGCGCATGGCGGGAATTTTTGTTTTTTAGGGTCGCGACCATGCTTGACAAGAACAAAACCGGAAAATGTTTTACGGGGCCTGGAAGAGCTCCACATCAGCCCGTGAGGGGTAGGTGGCCGACGACGCTGGCGCTTTGCGCGCTCTGCGCGCTTTTTACCGCCTCCGGCGTTGCCTGGGCCAAACCCGGCGCACAAGACGGCGCGGGGGAAAAATCGTTCGTGGCCTATCTTGCGGGAATCGAACTCATCGACAATGCCCATGCGCTCGATAACGCGGCGAAGGCGAAACAATACCGGCGCTTATGTTCTTTAACGGGGCTCGACGGGGCTTCGGCGATAAAAATGATCGAAACGTATAAAAGCCGGCCCGAAGCATGGCAAAAAATACAAGAGTCAATCATACAAATTCTTCAATCCATCAAATAGGAGCGGGATATGGCGGGAAATGACGTCGTGGAATTTACGGCCGCGAATTTCGAGGCCGAGGCCCTTCAGTCGCAATTGCCGGTGCTGGTAGATTTCTGGGCGGAGTGGTGCGGTCCGTGTAAAATGCTCGGCCCGGCCATCGACGCCGTTGCCATGGAGTACAAAGGCAAGGTGAAAGTCGGAAAATGTAACGTTGACGACGCGCCGGAGATCGCCTCGAAGTATAGCGTAACGAGCATTCCGACCCTGCTTTTCCTTAAAAACGGAAGCGTGCTCGAACAGCATGTGGGAATGCTGGCCCAAAAAGTCTTGACCGCCAAGATCGACCAGGTCCTTTTAGCGTGATTGCCGCCGACCCAAAACCGGCCGCATTGCCGGGCCATGGGCCATCATGCTGCCTTACCGAGGCCGCCGAGGGCCGCGCGTCGTGACGGGCCTTTTACGCGCGCTTTTCTGGACGGCCCTGGCCCTCGTTTGTTACTCCTACGCGCTTTACCCGCTTGTCGTGGCCCTGCTGGCGCGGATGTTCGGGGCGAAATGCCGGCAAGACGAGGCTTTTTTTCCGAGCGTGGCCGTGGTCGTGCCTGTTTACAATGAAGAAGAAGTCGTCCGGGCGAAAATCGAAAACATTCTTGCGCTCGATTATCCCGCCGACAAGCTTTCCGTGTGGATCGGCTCCGACTGTTCGACCGACGCCACACACGACATCGTCCGGAAACTCGCTTCGCCGCGCGTGAGCTTATGGATTGCCGGGAAGCGCGGCGGCAAGACCGAAGTGCTCAACCATCTGGTCCCGCGCCTGAGCGCCGACGTCATATTGTTTACCGACGCTAATACCATGCATAAAACCGACTGTTTGCGGAAAATGGTCAGGTCGTATGCCGACCCGCGCGTCGGCGCCGTTGCCGGGCTCATCCGGCACCGCTCGACCAATCCCGAGCTCGGCGAAGTGATGTACCGGTCCTTCGAGTGCGGCCAAAAATACCACGAGTCCCTGTTGCACAGCACGATCTCGGCTTTCGGCGGGTTTTATTCCGTGCGCCGGAGTTTGTTTCGGCCCCTGCCGTTTAACGCCTACTCAAACGACGACGTTTTGATCCCCATGAACGTCATCCGCCAAAAACGCCGGGTCGTTTTCGATCAGGAAGCGGTTTCGGAAGAGGACATGACCGACAGGATCGGCCGTGAATTCGCGCGCCGGATACGGATCGGCGCGGGGAATTTCCAGGCCTTTTTCTGGCTCATCGATTTTTTGGACCCGCGCCGGGGCTGGCCGTGGTTTTGCTATTTTTCCCATAAAGTAACGCGGTGGTTTTCCCCGTTTCTGCTGGCCTTGGTCCTGGCGAGCGGCTTTGCGCTGTGGCTTACGGGAGCGCCGCTTATGTATCCGCTCTTGGTATCGTCGGGCCTCGCGTTTATAGCGCTGGCGATGTCGTTTATTATTTTTCCGCTTGGAATTACGCGGCCGATGTTTTACTTCTTGTCCATGAACGCGGCCCTCGGCCTGGGGTTTTTCAGGTACTGCGCGGGCATAAAATCGGCGGCGTGGACGCGCACCGAGCGCGACAATAAAAAAAACGGCCCGGTTTGACGGTCCGGCAAAAATTTTTTTCGAAGGAAGAATTTATTATGGAACGGGTGAATTGCGAAGCGGTATTACCGCAGGTGATGAAACAAATCAAGCACGGCGCTTTCCTGACAGCCCTTGCGGGCGACGACATGAACACCATGACCATCGGCTGGGCGAGCCTGGGCTTTATCTGGGGGAAGAGGGTGCTTACCGTGGCGGTGCGTCCGGTGCGCCATACCTTCGGGATCATCGAGCGCGCGGCCGATTTTACGGTGTCGGTCCCGCTTGACGGCATGGACAAGGAACTGGCCTTCTGCGGCACGAATTCCGGGAAAAACGGCGACAAACTGGAAAAGTGCGGTCTGGAAGTTTTCCCGAGTCTCAAGGTGCGCACGCCGATCATCCAGGTCCCCGGCATCCATTACGAATGCCGGATTGTTTACAAATCAGCAATGGACCCCAAGAACCTCGTCGATGACTACAAGAGCCTGTACCCGCAAAAAGACTACCATACGCTCTACTACGGCGAGATCGTCGAATGCTATTCCACCGCCGACGAAAAGGCCGAGGCGTAAGGATTTATTTCCTGTTGCCGCCAAGCTCATCATAATCCGCAAGGTCTTTGGGGCGGCCGGAGGCTTTTTTTCTGCCGATAATGACAAAATCAACCTTCTCTTCGTTTAGAAATTTCAAGAACTCTTCGAAGTCTAAGTGGATATTCATAATGTCGCACCTTTGTTATTTCACGTCGTAAATCTTCGACGAGGGAAACCCGTTCATTTCCGGAAAGATTTTTTGTGAGATCTATTCCTTTTTCATGTCGGTTCGACTTTTCAATCGTGAGAATTTTTTCAATTTTCATCGTAATTCTCCTAACCCACAAGGTGGATAAGTCTCAAAATAAATTCTTGCAACCGTTAGTATGCACTAGAATGTCAAACATTACCCCCTCTCTCCGTGGGAGAGGGGACAAAGGGGAGAGGTCGCATCGAAAATGCATCACATCAATGGGCCGGAATCTCTTTTTGATAAAAAACGCCGCTTCCGTTATTTACTTTCGTCATGAATGGGCTTTTAGGGACATTGGTTGAAGGTATTACATACGACGTTTGCGTTTTCATGTCTTGAATGTTTTTCGCGAAAACAAGTCTGCCCAGCATGTCGAATAATTGTATTGAGGTTTGTCCATTGCTTGACGGGGCCAAATTTATTCTAAAATTACCCGATGGCATTAAGGCCATGATAGGCGCCGCTGACGCTGAAGTCTTGGCAAGACCGGGAGATGTCGATGAGACATTTGACCTGAATTTCCAGACTTTGCATGATCCATCGGGCAAATAAGACATTACATAAGTATTTTGTCCGTCAAATCCATAATTTGCAAAACCTGAATCGGATAATAGTGCGGCATTATTATCATCTACAACTGTAAACATATCAATCGACGACAAGGTATCTCTATAATTTAAAATGTATTCCCATCCATTATCATTATCAAGGATGGTTTGGGATATTATTGCGTTGAATCCCATAGCCCCATTTGGAATATTAATTGAAATTGTTCCTACCTTGCCTTCCAACGTATAAATATCATATTGCTTGCTGTTTTTTAATTTTACTGCCTGGCAATACAAATTTGTGTTATCAACCAATCCCCCCGAAATGGAATAAATAAATGGCATTGCATTAACATTAGGGTGAGGAACCACATAGGTTGTAATCGGAGAGTACTCATATTTTGTGGTATCAATTTTGAATTGATAAACCAATTGTTGGGCGAATATTGCCCATGGCAGCAATAAAATAACAGCGGCTTTAAACATGGTATTCCTTTGAAAAGGTTAAGGCGAAAAATATGTAACCTTTATAATTTTGCAATTTTTGCAGGTTAAAAACAACTAAAAGAGAATATTTATTCGGCAGTGTGGCGTGCGTGCATTAAGCAGTTCGTAAAGCCGTACGGAAAACTTCCGTACGGCCTTACGAGGGGAAGCCTAATAATTGAATCTTATCCCGGCCCTGAGTTCCGATCCGCTGGTTTTTAGTGAGGCATCGCTCGGGAGATTTTTTTCGATATTGGTTAATCCGAAGTCGTAGACAAATTCAAGATAAGGTATTATAACGGGAAGATCGAATTCCAATCCGGCCCCGAGATCAAGCCCGAAACTGATGGCATTCAGAAGTTCTACGCGAAAAACGTTGATAATAATTATTGACAAGAGACAATCAATATATTCTCCTAAAATCAAGTTGATAGCTTAACCGCATAATCAAATCGGGCTTGTTGGCACATTGTTTGCATCAGTAATAATTCATAGAGAGCAGTTGTTTTTCGAAGATTGAAAAGGAATAAAATAAAATGAAATATATAAAAGGTCATTTAATGGTCGGCTCAATCATGGTAGCGGTAAGCGCCTTAAAGCCGGGAGCGCAGTATTCAGCCCCATTGCCCTACAAGCCGGTGACAATACAAAAGGTCCATGGAGTATCGGAGTTTAAAGGGGCCTTTATCGATAGGACCCCCGGACGGCCCCAAATGCCTTGGTACATGGTATCGTTTCTGCTTCCGCCCGATGCGGACATTACCAGCGTGACCGCACGTATTATCAATCCGGTAGCTAAGGAACTAAGCGGCCCATACACGATTAATCCGGGCCGCGCTCTACGACACGAGAACGGAAGGGATATTTGGCCAAAGGGCAGTATCATCATGGCAGGCAAGGATGTTGGGATCTATAGAAAAAACGCCTTCTTTCCTTCCGATTATATAGGGGCCGTTACATGCGGTAAAATGCGCCAGTATAACATCGTCGACGTCAGAATTAACCCCTATCTTTACAATCCTATTTCTAAAAAACTTCGCATGATCATGGGCGGCTCGCTGAGCATATCCTTCAAGACGAAATCCAGGCCTGAATCGAGACATTTTCCCAGGGCTGACTGGGCCGAGAACCTACTACGTGCAAAAACGGTCAACTCCGCGCATTTCGATATATATGGGCCGGCGCGCTCCACAGGCTCCTTACATAGCGGGATCGGCTATTTGATCATAAGTCCCTCCAAGTTTTGGAAATCTTCACCGGGGCTCAATGCATACCATGAGTATCTCGCAAGCCAGGGGGTCAGCGTGTCAAAGATTGACGAAAGCGTTTTTAATCCGAACGGGGCAATGGGGCAAGCGTTAACGGATAATATCAGAAACGCCATCATTAATTGGATGAATACCGTTGAATCAATGGGCGTGGAGGCAAAATACGTCCTCCTTATCGGCAATCCCGACACTTCACGCGGCGACGTGCCTATGAAGAACTGGATGAGTAACGGCACTGGAATTCCGACGGATTTTTACTATGCCGACTTGAGCGGCGATTGGAACAATTCGGGAACCGACAACCACGCCGAACTTTGCGTCGGACGAATACCGGTTTATGACGACGAGGGCGGTCTCGCCAATCTCGATGCGTATTTGGCCAAGGCCATTGCCTATGAAAAGGCCGAGAAAAGCGGCTCCGGCATTGAATGGCGAAGGACAGTCATGACCCCAGCGGTTCCGGTCGACAATTTTCCGGAAAGCTATCAATTGGGCGAAACTATTTCTTCGATATTCACTCCAAAGGGATGGAGCGTTTATCGGATTTACGATCCCTATGCCGGAACGGAGGGCTTTGACCTTGTGCCGGAAGTTGTAAATATGGTCCCGCTTCCGGAGCGCGTCAATGGCTCTGACATGATTAAAACCTGGAACTGCGTAACTCCGGGGCTTGTCGTATGGTATACGCACGGCAGTCCGCACTTGGCCGCGGGGTTAATCAACTCATACTCGACCATAGCGGACCCCGCCTATCATACGGTCACCCAGCTTAAAAATGATTTTCCCGCGATGGTGTTTGCTGCCAGTTGCTGTAACGCCGATCCCCAAGCATACGATAATCTTGGCTACCAGATGCTGTGCAATAACGCAATCGGCTTTGTCGGGGCCACGGTGGAGATATTTTCGCCCGACGCCCCGGCCCAGCTATTCGCCCAATATCTTGCAAACAATGTTACATCGGGCAGTATCGGCGATGCCCTTAATGCGGCAAAATCCCTTGAAGGAGATAAAGACCACTCGTGTATGCTTAATTTGTACGGCTGCCCTGAAGTATCTCTTGGCCTGGATTCCTTGGCGGGCCGGCTCCAAATTCCAAGGAATGTTACCGCCCATGCGGCCCCGTGGGGTAGTCCGATCCTGTTAACGTGGTCCGCCGTACAAGGCGCCACGTCCTATTGCATCGAACGGGGCGCGAACAACGGACGCGGGTTCGATCGGATAGGGACCGTTACCGGGAGTTCCACAAGCTACTCGGACTCTCGGGTCGATTATTGCGTTCTCTACAAATACCGCCTATGCGCCCGTAACGACGAAGGCGGCTGGAGCGGATATTCGGCGACGGATTCCGCCTCAACCTATGATCAGGGAAAGGGCGCCGTGCCGCCTCAAGCGCCAAGCGGCCTTGCCGCCGCAGCGGGTTCAAACAGCGCGTTCTTGACCTGGTCGGGCACGCCCCATGCCACTTCTTACAACGTAAGACGGTCCTTTCTTACGAACAAACAAAATTTCGTGACCATCGCCAATACGGAAACGCCCGCTTTTTTGGACAGCAACTTGATAAATGGCAATATCTATTATTACAGCGTATCGGCGGTAAACGGTTTCGGACAGGGGCCCGGTTCAGCGGTCATATCGGTGGGCCCCAAAATAAATCTTGTCGCCCCGAATCTCATCGGCGTGTCAAGCATTACGGAACCGGGCAATAACCTTATTCCAACAAGCGTCGGTTGTTCGTGGAACACCCTCCAAAATAATGAACTAGGATTCGCCATAGAATATGCGCACAAATTTCCCGACGGATCGTATGGCCCTTTTACCGGCCTCGATCAGGTGGATAGACGAAGCGCCTGGGCAAGGATCGATTATATGGAAGGCAACACCGGGTTCGCATTTAGGATGTGCGCTTTCAGCGACACCGACCATTCGCCGTATTCCAATGTCGTCGAATTCAGCACGTCGGCGTATGACCCGCCGAGCGCCCCAACCGGACTTTGGGCGCGAGAAGATTCTCCGGAAATACTGACGGTACACTGGCACTACAGCGCATCTAAGCCGATTCCCGTAAATTTCCAGATTTTTTACCGGCAAACCGGGGGCGTTTGGAGCTACGGCGTCGATTTGCCGTACCTTGATACTCCCTTTACGTTCCAAATCATTCCGAGCTCAAAATATCAAATTTATGTACGCGCGGCAGAGTCGGATACCGACGCGGTCCATAATGTGACATACCGCTATTCCTCATTTTCAAATGAACTCGAAGTCTGCACCTCGCCCGTTTTGGCCGCGCCGGTAATGCTCTTTGCAAGCCCGTATAGTTGGGAGTGGACGCTGCTGCTTGGGGGAATTGCTCTATCGTGGATGGATAATTCCCTCGACCAAAGCATTTTATTCAATGTCGAGCGCTCCGAACGTCAAGGCGGACCCTTTTGTAAAATCGCCTCGGTGTCCTCGGATCAATATACCGATACCGGTTTGGCAAACGGTAAACAATATTGGTATCGGGTTCGGGCATATGCCGGACGGGTCTCCTCCGGGCCTTCAAACAGCATTGCCGGAACAACCCCCGGAAATATCGCCTCGGGAAAAATATCTTTTGCGTCAAGTTACCGGAATTCCAACCCGCCCAAAAACGGCAACGACGATAACGCGGCAACATACTGGTGCGCGGCAAGCGCCGCATTGCCGCAGTGGTGGGAAGTCGACTTGGGAGATTCCATGGACCTTGCGGGCTCGGAAGTAGTTTGGAAACTATCGGGACAATCGAAAACGTACCGATACAAAATCGAAACATCGACCGATAACGCGTCGTGGATAACCGTTGCGGATTTGACCGGAAATAAAAGCCGGGCCTTAACTCAAAAACAAGAATTTAATGTCCGACTGGGAACTACCGGACGCTATGTTCGCATCACGATCACCGGCGTCCCCGTAGGCGCATCCGCAAGCTTCTCGGAATTTCGCGTGTTCGGTGAGCAAGAATCCAATACCGATTTTGCCAATTTATTACCGGCGGCCTATTATTCACGATATTTACCGTAGCGAAAAACTAATAGAAAAGTTTTCCAAAGTCCTCAATGTGCGCATATTCTTCAGCTCACCTTTTAAAATGGCATATAATTTGCGCTATATAAAATCATAACTATATCCTGGTCAAGTTACTTCATACAAAGGAGTGTTTCATGAAAAAGTTTTTGATTTTATATCATGCACCGAAAAGCGCTATGAAGCAAATGGAAAAATCCACACCAGAACAAGCAAAGGCCGGTATGAATGCTTGGATGAAATGGTCAAAAGAGTGCGGCTCCGCGATCGTTGAGCTTGGCGCTCCTCTTGGAAACGGAAAAAGCGTTACCCCTGATGCCATTGCTGAAAGTCGCAAGGATGTGGCGGGCTTTTCAATCATGCAGGGTAAGACGATGGAAACTGTTATCAAGCGCTTAAAGAAGCATCCACATTTCATGATGTCGGGCAAATGTACCATAGAAGTGCATGAAGAACTCCCGATGCACGGGATGTAGTTCGACTAATCTTGATCCGAAGGGGGTCACAAACATTTTAATCCATTTAAGCAATAAATTCTCATTTTTAGAAAGGAAGGTTGATCATGACTAAATTTATCGTTCCAATATCAATATTTATGCTAATTTTTTTATTCGGCTGCAGCAAGAAAAGTTCAACAACCGTAGTTGCCCCTGTCACTAAAAACCTTCAAATTCAAATTACCAATACTTCCAATCAGTTCGTTGCGCTCAACTCCGGCACCTATGGTGGAACCGCACCGGTTCAGCCGGGTAATTCCATGTCATTTTCGTTTCTGGCGCCGATGGGGACCAGACTATCATTTGCAAACATGTTTGGGAAATCAAGCGATTGGTTTTACGCGACTCCTGATACCGGTATCAGCCTGTGGTCAAGCTCTGGCGTGGCGCTATCGGGCGACATTACTTCATTGGTTTCTCTCTGGGATGCGGGAACGAGGATAGACCAACCGATTGATTCGGTAAAAGCTGATATCCCTGATACTAATGATCTTGTAAGACCGAACCTGATTCCAAGCTATGTTACGGACAGCGTTATGACAATAAGCATAATTCCCAAAACCGTTGATGCAGTTACCGATTCCTTTACCGTGACTATTAACGTATTGTCAACTTCCGTCACGCCCGTTTCTCCCGGTATTTGGGCGGTACACGCAAGCGGCATGCCTTTATTTGAAGTTGGCGTGCCGGACAAGGGAAGAGGCCTTAAAACACTCGCCCAAACAGGCAATCCGGGCGATCTTTTCA